>Ga0310811_10000058_pt1 | contig 184946 bp, 185 predicted proteins | sample YCmetagenome_FD_207642 | JGI IMG/M metagenome (GOLD analysis project Ga0310811, IMG submission 207642) | Soil microbial communities from experimental microcosm in Duke University, North Carolina, United States - YC | ecosystem: Engineered > Artificial ecosystem > Soil microcosm > Unclassified... | reverse complement strand
CGGGCAACACCCGCACCGCCGTCTTCACGCCGACCGCCAACACCAACGCCGGCGCAGCCTCCATCACGGTGGCGGCCGGAACCTACGCCGACGCGGCGGGCAACGGCGGCGGGGCGGGCACGACGCCGGCGCTCGGCTTCGACACCCTGGCCCCCAACGCGCCGTCGGCGCCGGTCCTCGTGGCCGCATCGGACACCGGGACGTCGAACAGTGACCACCTCACCAAGCTCGCCACGCCGACCTTGAGCGGCACGGCCGAAGCCGGCGCGACGGTCAAGCTGTACGACGGCGCGACCCTGGTCGGCGCCGGGACCGCGGACGGCAGCGGCGCCTGGTCGATCACCACGAGCACTCTGGCGGAAGGGGCGCACGCGATCGTCGCGACCGCGACCGACGCGGCGGGGAACACCGGCGCCGCATCGGGCGGCCTCGACCTCACGGTCGATCACACGGCGCCGACGCTGGCGATCACCGCCGACAAGGCGACGCTGCATGGCGGCGAGACTGCCGCCATCACCTTCACCTTCAGCGAGAATCCCGGCGCGACCTTTACGGCGGGCGACATCAGCGTCACCGGCGGCGCCCTGTCCGCGCTCTCGGGCGCGGGCGCCACCCGCACCGCCACGTTCACGCCGACGGCCAACGCCAATGGCGGCGCCGCCAGCATCACGGTCGCCCATGGCGCGTACACCGACGCCGCAGGCAATGACGGCGCCGCCGCCACGGCGCCGAGCATCCATTTCGACACGCCGGCGCCCAGGACCACAACCGACAACCAGTTCGGCGGCGGCTCCACGTCGGCGGTGCCGTTCGTCAACACCACCACGGGCGACCTCGGCTACATGACCGCGAACGCCTCGGGCGGACAGACCTGGCACGCGGTGGGGCCCACCTCCACCGACTACGCCGCCATCGCCAAGGGCGACTTCAACAGCGACGGCGTGCTGGACATCGCCTTCCGCAGCAAGCTCACCGGGGCGTGGGGCTTCATGTCGGTCAATCCCGCCGGCGGCGAAACCTGGCACGACGTCGGAGCCACCTCCCTGGCCTATGACGCCCTGGGGGCGGGCGACTTCGGCGGCGATGGCCACGTCGGCATCGCCTTCCGCAATGCGAGCACCGGCGCCTGGGGCTACATGACCGCCAACGCCGCGGGCGGGGAGACCTGGCACGACGTGGGGCCGACCTCGACCGCCTATTCGGTGGTGGGCATCGGCGACTTCGACGGCTCGGGGCGCGACGGCATCGCCTTCCGCGACAACGCCACCGGCGACTTCGGCTACATGTCCGCCAACCCTTCGGGCGGACAGACCTGGCATCCGATCGGCCCGACCGGCCCCGGCTACGCCGCCATCGGCTTCGGCGACTTCAACGGCGACGGCGCGTTGGACGTGGCCTTCCGCAGCACCACCACCGGCGACTGGGGCTTCATGAGCGTCCATCCCGGCAGCGGGGAGACCTGGCGCGCGGTGGGCCCGACGTCCCTCGCCTATGCCTCGCTCGGCGCCGCCGACTACAACGGCGACGGCCACACCGACCTCGCCTTCCGCAACGCCGCCGGGGACTGGGGTTACATGTCCTACAACACCGCCACCGGCGGCGAGATCTGGCACGACGTCGGCTCCACCTCCATGGCCTACATGACGTTCTAGATCATGGGCTCAGCGGCGGCGGGCGGATCGATCAAGCCGCCAGCTGCTGCTTGACCTTCTCGGCCAGGATCTTGATGTCGAGCGGCTTGGGCAGGAAGGTGATGCCGGTCTCGCCTTCCAGGAGGTCGGAGAATTCGGCCTCGGCGTAGCCGGAGATGAACATCACCGGCGCATCGCCCAGGTATTTGCGGGCCTTCTTGAGCATGGTCGGGCCGTCGAGGCCGGGCATGATCACGTCGGAGATCAGAAGGTCGATCTGGCCGGCGTGCAGCTCGGCCAGCTCCAGCGCCTCCTCGCCGTCGCAGGCCTCGATCACCTCGTAGCCGCGGGCGCGCAGCAGGCGGGCGGCGACGCCGCGCACCGCGTCCTCGTCCTCGACGAACAGGATCCGGCCGACGCCGGACAGGTCGCGGGCGGCGGGCCTGGGCTTGGCCGCCTCGGGCGTGGGCGCCGGGGCGCCGACCGGCGGGGTGTGCACCGGCAGGAAGATGCGGAACGCCGTCCCCTCGCCCAGCTTGGAGTCGACCGCGATCCAGCCGTCGGCCTGCTTGACGATACCGTAGACGGTGGCCAGGCCCAGGCCTGTGCCCTCGCCCACCGGCTTGGTGGTGAAGAAGGGTTCGAAGATCTTGGTGAGAATCTCGGGCGGGATGCCGGGGCCGGTGTCGGCCACCTCGATCAGGGCGTATTCGCCGTCCGGCGCCGCCGTATAGCCGAGCGCCTGGGCCTCGGCCTGGGCGAGGCGGGCGGTGTGGATCCGCACCACGCCGGCGGCCTTCTCGCCGGGGGTCAGCTTGCCTTGGCTGCGCATGGCGTCGCGGGCGTTGACCGCCAGGTTCATCACGGCGGTCTCGAGCTGGCTCTTGTCGGCGCGCACGAAGGGCAGGTTGCGGCCGTAGTCGGTCTCCAGCTTGACGTCCTCGCGCAGCAGCCGGCGCAGCAGCACCTCGAACTCGCTGATCACCTCGCCGAGGTCGAGGATCTCGCGCTGCACGGTCTGCTTGCGCGAGAAGGCCAGCAGCTTGCGCACCAGGTCGGCGGCCCGAAGGCCGGTCTGGCGGATCTCGGCCAGGCCCTCGTAGGAGGGGTCGCCCACCGGGTGGCGGTGCAGCAGCTCGTCCAGGCGCAGCTGGATGGCGGTGAGCAGGTTGTTGAAGTCGTGGGCCACGCCGCCGGCCAGCTGGCCGATGGCCTGCATCTTCTGCGCCTGCGACAGCTGCAGCTCGAGCTGCTTCTGCTCGGACACGTCGACCAGGTAGGCCAGGCTCCGCTCGCCCAGGCGCGAGAGATAGAGGTGGGCCATGCGCGGCGGGTCGCTGGCGAGCTTGACCTCCACGGCCCCGGGGCGGCCGGGACCGCCGTGGGACGGGGCGACGCGCTCCTGGGCCTCGGCGCGGCTCTTGGGCTCGATCAGCTCGGCGAACGGCCGGCCAGCCTCGGCCAGGCCCGGGGCCATCGCCCGCAGCGCCGGATTGGCCTCCAGGATCGCGGCGGTGAAGGGATCGGGACCGTCCAGCAGGGTGGCGCCGAACGGCGCGGCGGCGGCCAGGGTGTCGAGCTCGGCCGGGGCGACGGCCGAGGCCTCGGCGGACGTCGCCGAGGCGGCGGGCGTGGCGGAGGACGCGGGGGCCAGGCGGAGCAGAAGACGGCGGGCGTCGACGCGGGTGGCGGCGAGGCCGAAGGTCTTGCCGCCCCAGTCCAGCTCGCAGCGGCCCACGTCGCCCCGGCCGGCGACCTTGAGCGCGGCGAACAGGGCCGAGGCGCCACGCGGGCGGGCCAGGCGGCCCGAGGGCGCGCCGGCGGCGGCCCAGGCGGGGTTGGCGGCGAGGATGCGGCCGTCGGCGGCGATCACCGCGGCCGGCTCGGCCAGGGCCGCCAGCAAGGGTTCGAGATCCGCGCCCGCCTCGATCGCCGACGCCGGGCGGAAGGCGTAGAGGCCCGCCACCGCCACGCCCGCGAGCCCCAGCAGCAGCATCAGTCCGCCGGCCGTCGCCGGCCCGGCCCGCAGCGCCGGGTACGCTGCCGCCAGCACGGCGGCGACGAAGAACGCCGCGCCGATCATCACGAAGTAGTCCGGGCGACGGGCGCGTTCCGCGGGTCGTTGGGTCAGCTCGGCCATGGGGTGGTCCGGAACAGGGCCCCACGAGACGGGGCCTCAGAGCGAATCATCTGTAACATCATAGGACAAAGCGGAAACGCATCAGAATCCACAGCCCGGGCCGGTTGACGCAGGCTCCGCTTCCGTGTCCCCCTCGACCGAACAACGTGGGCGGACGAAGCGGATGGGCGACGGCGAGACGGCGAGGCATCCGCATCCGTGGGTCTTCCTGGCTCTGGTCCTCCCGTTCGGCGCCTCCACCGGCTATGTCACCGTGACCCTCGCCTTCATGCTGGCGGCCAAGGGCGTGACGGTGGCCGCGATCGGCGCCCTGGTCGCGGCGAGCACCCTGCCGCAGACCTGGAAGGTGCTGTGGGCGCCGCTGGCGGACACCACCCTGACGCCCAAGCGCTGGTACATGATCGGCGCCCTGGGCGTGGGCCTGAGCATCCTCGCCATGAGCCTGATCGGCCGGCCGAGCGCGGCCATGCCTGTGCTCACGGCCCTGGTGATGCTGTCCAGCATCGCCTCGTCCTTCTGCGGCATGACCGCGGACAGCTTCCTGGCCCACTTCGACGCGCAGCAGCAGGGCCGGGCCAGCGGCTGGGCCCAGGCGGGCAACTTCGCCGGCCAGGGGGTGGGCGGCGGCATCGCCCTCTACCTCGCCCAGCACGTCCAGGCGCAGTGGGTGTCCGGCGCCGGTCTCGGCGTGCTGTGCATGGCCTGCGCCGCGGTGCTGCCCCTGGTCCCCGCCGTGCCGCGGCTGGCGCGCCCGAGCATCGCGGCGACCTTCGTCGAGGTGTTCCGCGAGGTCTGGGCCGTGGTGAGGAGCCGCGCGGGTCTGCTGGTGATCATCCTGATGCTGCTGCCGATCGGCTCGGGCGGCCTTGGAACCTGGAGCTCGTTCGCCAACGAGTACAAGGTGTCGGGCGACACCGTGGCCCTGACCGGCGGCTTGATCGCCGGGGTGGTGTCGGCCGTGGCGGCCCTGTTCGGCGGCTACGTCTGCGACGCCATGGACCGGCGCACGGCCTATTGCCTGTTTGGTCTCCTGATCGCCGTGGAGGTGGTGATCACCGCCTGGCTGCCGCGAACGGTCGGGGTGTGGATCGGCGCTTCGGTGCTCTATCAGGCGCTGCTCGGGGCCAGCTACGCCGCGTATTCGGCGGTCGTGCTGGAGGTGATCGGCCGGGGCGCAGCGGCGACCAAGTTCAACCTGATGGCCTCGGCCGGCAATGTGCCGGTGACCTACATGCCGGTGGTCGACGGGGTGCTGCACGACCAATACGGGACCAACGCCATGTTCTACGGCGAGGCGGGCCTGTGCGTCGCGGCGGCGGTGCTGTTCGGCCTGCTGGTGATCGCCAGCAGCCGATTGCTCAGGACAGCCCCGGCCTAGAAGCGCCCAATCCAGAAAACGCCCCAATCCAGAAAACGCCCAGAGCCCCACCCGCGCTCGCGGATGGGGCCCCAGGACGCCGAGCGCGTCAGGCGCGCCTACAAGGCCAGCTGCAACTCGATGCCGTAGGTGCGCGGCGGGTTGAGGTTGGCGTAGTCGCCGATCGTCCCGCGGTTGGCCGCGGAGATGCGGTAGATGTGCGTCTCGTCGAACAGGTTGCGGGCCCACAGCGACAGGGTCGCGGTCGACCCGCCCATGCCGATGTCGGCGAGGGCCACGCTCGAGTTGACGATGAAGCTCGACCCCGTCTTCACCGCCACGCTGCGGGTCAGCGACCCGGTCGGCGACACGTCGGCGAACTCGCTCTGGAAGGCGTACTGCGGGTCCGCGTAGTTGGCGTCGACGTGGGCGCGGAACATCATCTTGCCCACCGGCGCGCGGTAGTCGACGTAGCCCGACACCGCGTTGGGCGGGGTGTAGACCACGTTGACCGGGAACGGCGTGCCGAGGGGGACCGCCGAGTTGCCCGGGAACGGGAACGGCGCGGAGGGGATCTTCACGCTGGTGTAGCTGTAGGAGGCCCCGACCGTCACCGCGTCGGTGATCCGGCCGGTCACCTCGGCTTCGAAGCCGCGGATCTGGGATACGCCGGCGACGTTCCGCGTCTCCTCGGTGTGGGCGCCCTGGGTTGGGCTCCCCGGAGTGGTGTCGACGTTGTCGAAGTCGATCTGGCTGTTGGTGCGGTCCATGGCGTAGCCGGCCAGGTTGATCCGCAGGGTGTGGTCGAGGAAGTCGCCCTTCAGCCCGATTTCATAGGCCTTCACCTCCTCGGCGTCGAAGGGCTGGAAGGTCTGCGAGCGGTCGTTGGCCCCGCCGGCGCGGTAGCCGGTGGAGAACTTGGCGTAGACGTTGACGGTGTCGGTCACGTCGTACGCCAGGTTCGCCAGCGGATCGACGCGCGTCTTGTCGTAGGTGAACTTGAAGTTGGTCGGCTTGCCGTTGACGACGTAGAGCAGGCCGTCGCGCCTGTCGTTGGTCACGCGCCCGCCGACCGTCAGGTGCAGCCTGGCGAACATGTCCGGGGTTCGGCTCGAAGTTGGTTGGCTTCGCAACCCCAGCTTCTCAGCCCCTCCTCGGGTGAACAACCTTCATAGCTTCGACACCTAGCGGTGCCGGGCCCGCTTCTTGCGGGCGGCGCTCAGCACGAAGCCGATCACCTTGGCCACCGCCTCGTAGTGCTGGCGCGGGATGGTCTGGTCGACCTGGACCGCGGCGTAGAGCGCGCGGGCCAGTGGCGGGTCCTCGATCACCGGCACCCCGGCCTCCTCGGCCACGGCGCGGATCTTGAGGGCCAGGCTGTCGACGCCCTTGGCCACGCACAGGGGCGCGGGCGTGTCGTCGCCATAGCGTAGGGCGACGGCGAAGTGGGTCGGGTTCATCACCACCACCGTGGCCTTGGGCACATTGGCCATCATCCGCTTCTTGGCGCGGTCGATGCGGATCGCCTTCTGCTTGCCCTTGACGTGCGGATCGCCGTCGGACTGGCGGTGCTCTTCCTTGATCTCCTCGCGGCTCATGCGCAGGCGGTGCATGAAGCGCTGGCGCTGCAGCACCCAGTCGCCGATGGCCCCGACGCCGAGCGCGCCCAGCACCGACATGAACATGGCCTTCAGCACGTCCATCAGGAACGGCAGCATCCGCGCCGGCTCGAAGCCGACCAGTTGGTTGAGCTCGGCGGCGTGGGGCTTCAGCGTCTGCCAGCAGATCACGCCGATCACCGCCGCCTTGAGCAGCGACTTGCCGAAGTTGATCAGGGAGTCCACGCCGAACACCCGACTGACGCCCTTGAACAGCGACAGCTTGGAGAGGTCCGGCTTGATCTTGTCCGGGGCCCACAGGAAGCCGGTCTGGACGACGTTGGCGAAGATGCCGGCGGCGGCGGCGGAAGCCATGACGATGGCGAACACCGGCAGGGCCGCCACCATGGCCATGCGCGCCACCTCGACGGCGCCGTCGTTCTGCAGGACGAAGGCGTCGGGATGGGCGATGAAGGGCTCGAGGCTCGCCATCAGATTCTGCGCCAGCCAGCCGCCCGACAGGAACACCACCCCGGCGACCGCCGCCAGCGAGGCCCACTGCGGCAGGTCCATGCTCTTGGCGACGTCGCCCTGGCTGCGCGCCTGCTCCAGGCGCTTGCCTGTCGGTTCTTCTGTCTTGGACTCCGGATCGGTGTCGGCCATGGCCTAGTCGCTCACGAGAACTGGGCCAGGTACGACTGGTACCGGTCGAGCCACACCATGCCGATCGAGCCGATCGACACCATCAGGATCGACAGGCCGAGCAGAACCGTCAGGGGGGTGGCGGCGAAGAAGATCTGGAACTGGGGCATCAGCCGGCCGATCAGCCCGGCGGCGACGTTGAACACGATCGAGAACACCACGATCGGCGCGGACAGCTGCAGGCCGAGCGCGAAGGCCTGGCTCATGGCCCGCACGGCCACCAGGCCCGCGTCGTTGATCTGCGGCGGCTTCATCGGCGGGAACAGCTGGTAGGACCGGGCGATGGCCCCGATGAACAGGTGGTCCAGGTTGGTGGCGAACAGCAGGGTCACGGCGATCACGCTGAGGAAGCTAGTGATCGAGGCCCCCGGCTGGGCCTCGTTGGGGTTGGCGGTCTGGGAGAAGGCCAGGGTGGTCTGGATCGACATGATCTCGCCGGCCACCGCCAGGGAGCTCATCATCATGTTGAGCAGGGCCCCGAGCCCGAGGCCGATGAACAGCTCCTTGAACACCTGGCCGCCCATCTCGCCGACGGTCTGGGGCATGGGCGGCAGGTAGGGGGCGGCCACGGCGCCCATCACCAGGGACAGCATCAGGGCGAAGCCCAGGCGCACGCGCGGCGGCACCGCCGCGTCGCTGATCGCCGGCAACAGCATCACCAGGGCCCCGATCCGCAGGAAGATCAGGGCCGCGTGGTAGATCTCGACCGGCAGGGCGAAGGGCGTCATGCGGTCCCCTGCCCTACATGCCCGCGATCCGCGCCGCGATCTGGCGCATGAAGCCGGCCATCAGGGCCCCCATCATCGGCAGGAAGATCAGCAGCGCGAGGAACACGGCGAGGATCTTGGGCGCATAGACCAGGGTCTGTTCCTGGATCTGGGTCAGGGCCTGGAAGAAGCCGATGGCGACGCCCACCACCAGGCCGACCAGCAGGATCGGGGCGCACAGCTGCAGCGTCAGCCAGATGGCCGACCGCCCCACGTCCAGCACTTCCGCCCCGCTCATGAACCCGATCCCGATCCGACCGTCCAGAATCGCCCGGCCGGCCCTCAATCATAGTTAACAACCTGCCCGGCGAGGGTTAACGCGCGCTTTACGGAGGTTAATGAATGCTCCACCGCGAAGCGGGGGAGCTGCCACGAAGTGACTGGGGGGGCGCACGGAAAGCGCCGCGATTCGAACCCCGCCCCCTCCGGCCCTGCGGGCCCCCTCACCCGCTTTGCGGGGGAGGATTCAGACCCCTTCGACCAGGATCAGCCGGCGGGCGAGCGCGGCGCCGCGCTCCTTCAGGGCCTCGGCGTACTCGGGCGAGGCGTACCAGGCGCGGGCCTGGTCGGCGCTGTCGAACTCGACCACCACGATCGCCTGCGGCGTCCAGCCGCCCTCCAGGCTTTCGATCGGCCCGCCGCGCACGAGGTAGCGCCCGCCGTGGCGGGCGATGGAGTCGGCGGCCAGCACCCGGTAGCGGGCCATGGCCTCGGGGTCGCGGGTCTCGACGTCGGAAATGACATAGGCGGCCATGGCAGAGAGCCTAGATGCTCATCCTCATGATCTCCTGGTAGGCCGAGATCACCTGGTCGCGCACCGCCATCACCGTTTCCAGGCTGGCCTGGGCCGAGGAGATGGAGGTGGCCACGTCGATCAACGAGCCCTTGCCCTGGATCTGGTTGCCGATCTGCATTTCGGCGCCCTTGGACTGGGCGATGGTGTCGTTGATCGCGTTCTGCACCAGCTCGCCGAAGCTGGCGCCGGGGGCGGCGGCCGTCTTGGACTTGTCGCCGAGGCTCGCGGAGTCCTGGACGGCGGCGTAGGCCTTGGCGGCGATGAGCGGGCTGACCATGGCTTACTGGCCTTTCAGCAGGTCCAGCGTGCGCTGGTCCATGTTGCGGGCGGTCTCGATGACGCTGATGTTGGCGTCGTAGGCGCGCTGGGCCTCGCGCATGTCCAGCGTCTCGATCATCGGCTCGACGTTGGGCATCTTGACGAAGCCGTCGGCGTCGGCGGCCGGGTTGCCCGGGTCGTACTCCTTGCGGAATGGGCTCTGGTCGACGGCGATGCCGGTCAGGGCCACGCCCTTCATGCCGCCCGGCAGGGTCTTGGCGGTGAACACCGGAGTCTGCTTGCGGTACGGGTCCTCGTTCGGCGTCGAGCCGGTGGAGTCGGCGTTGGCGATGTTCTCGGCAATGACGCGCATGCGCGCCTGCTGCGCCCGGAGGGCGGAGGCGGCCACGGCCATGGCGGCGTCGGCGGGAGGACGGATCTCGGCCATCTAGCGCTTCTCCTCAACCGCCCGGCTTGCGGATCGCCAGGTGCAGCAGGCCCAGCGACTTCTGGTAGAAGCCGATCGCGGCGTCGTAGTCGGAGCGGGACTCGCTCATCTTCAGCATCTGCTCCTCCAGCACCACCTGGTTGCCGTTGAGCGTGGTCTCGGAGTCCGGGGTGCTGAAGCTGGTGTAGGTCTTCGGCTGCGACGGCGCGTGGCTGGTCACCGGCGCGCCGAGGGTGACGCCCTCGCTCTGGGCCGGCTGGGCCAGGATGCGGGCGCTGGCGTGCGGGTCGATGCCCGGCTGCTGGTCGAACGGCTTGAGGTCGGAGGGCGTGAATCCGGGCGTGGACGCGTTGGCCACGTTCTGGGCGATGATCTTCTGCCGCTCGCTCAGATAGCCGAGCTTGTTCTGCAGCAGGGAGAACAGCGGGATTCCATTCAGGTCCATGGACCCGAGTGTGAACAAACACGGTTAACAGCACCTTTCCATCGGCGCCCGCGGCGGTTAACCGCCCGCGCCCCACCCCACGCGCCCCCCAACGCGCCTGGCGCGAATCTGGCTATGAAGGGCCATGGGGTTCCTCCAGGTCATCAGCATGCTCTGCGCCCTGGCCGTGACGCTCGGCCTGTTCGGCCTGGCGGTCTGGGCGTGGCGCCGCTTCGCCCCGGCGAGCCTGCTGCCCAACGCCGCACCGCGCGAGCGGCGCATGAAGGTGGTCGAGACCTTGGTGATGGGGACCAACCACCGCCTGGTGCTGGTGCGGCTGGACGGCGAGGAGCGGCTGGTGCTGCTGGGCGAGGGCTCGCTGCTCGGCGCGGCGCCAGCCCGGGACCTGGCCAAGGACGCCGCATGAAGCGCCTGCACGCCGCCCTGCGGGCCTATGTCGCCCGGTTCGAGCCCGAGGACCTGAAGCGGGCCGCGGTGCTGTCGGTGATCATCACGCTCGCCTCCCTCGCCTTCCCGATCAGCGCCCTGGCCCAGGCGGCGGCGGCCGGCAACTCGGCGATCAACATCAACCTCGGCAACGGCGCCGGCCTGACCGACCGCATCGTGCAGCTGGTGGGCCTGCTCACCGTGCTGTCCCTGGCGCCGTCGATCGTGATCATGACCACCTCGTTCGTGCGCATCGTGGTGGTGCTGTCCCTGCTGCGCACGGCGATCGGCCTGCAGCAGAGCCCGCCCAACGCGGTGATCATCAGCCTGTCGCTGTTCCTCTCGGCGATCGTCATGGGCCCGACCTGGCAGGCCTCCTACAACGCCGGCATCAAGCCCCTGCTCGACCACAAGATGGAGCTGCCCCAGGCCTTCGGCGAAGCGTCCAAGCCGGTGGAGCAGTTCATGCTCAAGCAGGTCGACAGCGCCGACCTGCAGCTGTTCATCCGCCTCAGCAAGATCCCCAAGCCGAAGACGGCCATGGACACCCCGATCCAGGTGGTGACCCCGGCCTTCATGATCAGCGAGCTGAAGCGCGCCTTCGAGATCGGCTTCCTGCTGTTCGTGCCGTTCCTGGTGATCGACCTGGTGGTGGCCAGCGTCTTGATGAGCATGGGCATGATGATGCTGCCGCCGGTGGTGATCAGCCTGCCGTTCAAGCTGATCTTCTTCGTCCTGGTCGACGGCTGGCGGCTGGTGGCCGGCAGTCTCGTGGAAAGCTTCGCCAAGGGCGGGACGTAGGGCTCCCCAAACTTCGCTTCTGGCTCATCAGATCCGCTCATCCCGGCGAATGCCGGGACCCAGATCGTAAGGCGCCGTCGGGATCAGGCTCGCCATGCTGCCCGTCGTAGAGGTCCCGCCATGTCGGGTTTTCCTCCTCGATCAGCAGCAACTTCCAGCTGCGCCGCGGCGCCTTGATCTGACGCTCGCGTCGCAAAGCGCCCGCCCGGGACGCGAAGGTTTCGAACCAGACCAGCTGGTCGCAGCCATAGGTCTTGGTGAAGCCCGCCCGAGGGGTCCTGTGTTCCCAGATGCGCTTGGCGAGGTTGTCGGTCGAGCCGATGTAGATGGTTCCGTTGCCGCCGCCCGCCACGAGATAGACGTGGAAACGCCACCGGCCTCAGCGCCATACGATCTGGGTCCCGGCATTCGCCGGGATGAGCGGCTTTTGGGGGTGAAGCCAGGAGGTCCGGAACCGGCACGTCCGGCCCCGCCCGCAAAAGAAAAGGGGCAGGCGTTGGGCCTGCCCCTCGAAGTCCGAAGCTGTGACGCTTCCTAGAAGCGGTAGTTCATCTGCACGCCGATCACGCGCGGCGGCGTGGTCGAACCGGCGAACCAGTAGGAGCCCGAGCCTTCGCCCTTGGCCACCCATTCGCGGCCGTTGAAGAGGTTCTTCACATAGCCGGCGATCTCGAGATCCTTGTAATAGAAGCCCACGCGGGCGTTCATGTTGTGGATCTCGTTGCCATTGATGACGTTGGCCGAGGTCGCGTTGTTGTAGCTGCTCGATCCCGGGCCCGTCAGGCGCATGTACTTGCCCGTGTAGGAGTAATCCATGCGGGCGTAGGTCGGGAAATCCATGATCCGGGTGTCGTACTGGACGCCGAGGTTGGCGGTCCAGTCGGGCACGCCGAGGTTGTCGCCCTTGTTGGCCAGGATCGTGCCGTTGACGTTCTTCACGGTGGCGGCGTAGCGGGCGTTGTTGTAGCCGAGGTTGCCGTTGATGGTGAAGTTCCAGAAGCGGGTCGTGGCCTGGATCTCGCCGCCGTCGCTGTAGGCCTTGGCGGCGTTGGCGATGTAGGCGAAGGCGCAGAGCGGCAGGCTGACGTTGAACTGCACCCCTTCCCACTCGATGTGGAAGGCCGAGGCGTTGATCTGGGCCTGGCCGTTGAACAGCCGGAACTTGCCGCCCACCTCGGTCGATTTCACCGTATCGTGCTGGTAGGTCGACGGCGTGGCCGTGATCCCCAGGGTGGCGAAGTCGGACGCGCACTGCACCGCCGGGGCCGGCGGGTTGATGCCGCCCGGACGCTGGCCTTCGGCATAGGTCACATAGACCATGTCGTTCGGAGTGAGGTTGTAGGACGCGCCGACCTTGGGGGTGATCGGCTGCTCCTTCAGGGTCACGCCGGTGTACTGGTACGGACAACCCGCCGCGGCGTAGGCGGTCGGGTTCGCGGCGCCGGCCGCCACCGACGCCGGGCAGGCGGCGTAGTTGCCCGGGATCGCCGACAGGGAGTTCGGGTTGGTTTCGGGGCCGGCCGGGGTCTTCACCGTGCCGTTCGGGTTCAGCACGGGGTTGGCCAACCCGGTGCTCGAGGTGCCGTAGAACCCGTTGGGCGCGCCGGCCACGTCGCCGCCGTACTGCTGGCCGAACTTCTGGGTGTAGTTGGTGGCGCGCACGCCGGCGGTGATCTTGAACTTGTCGGGGATCACCGCGAACGTCACGTCGGCAAACACCGACTGCTCGTCTTCGAGGATGTCGATGTTGCGGGTCGACACGTCGATCGGCCGGGCGCCGGGCACCTGCAGCACCGGCACGGCGGCGCCGCCGCCGGCGAAGTAGGCCTCGTCCACCCCGCGCAGGGCCTTGGCGGCGATCGTCTCGTTCCAGCTCGAGCCCACGTTGATGTGGTTATGCTCGTGCTCGACGAACACGCCGGCCACGAACTGCAGACGCCAGGACGGATCGGTGGTGGAGACCCGGAACTCCTGCGTCGTCTGGCCCCGGCGGTTGTTGTAGAGGTAGTAGCCGAAGGTGTCGGCCGGACCCTGCTGCTGGGTCGCCAGGGCGGCCTGCGTGGCGGCCGGAGTCGCCCCGAGGTACATGCTCGAGAAGTTGGCCGGCAGCTGCAGGTATTGCGGCCCCACCTGGCAGGCGTTCTGCGCCGTCAGGATCGGCGTCTCCAGCCCCGGGCCCGACGGGCATTGCTGGCCGGTGTAGTTCGACAGCACGCTGGTGCGCATCGCCGGGTGGCTGAACTGCCAGCCGGAGGTGCGGTCGTCGGTGTAGGCGGTGATCGACTTGAAGGCGAGCTTGTCGTTCCAGTTGTAGTCCAGCGTCAGGCTCGGGATCGTGAAGATCGTCCGGCGCGGCGAGGCGTTGTACTGCACGTTGGTCGGCGTGAGGTAGAGGCCCGTGCCGTTGCCGTCGTAGTTGGAGAACCAGGTCTGGGCGGGAATGGTGTAGCCGCCGAACACCGTAGCCGGGAACGAGAAGGCGACGCCGTTGACCGTGCCGGTGTTGGCGAGCGTCCGCACGGGGATGTTCATCGCCGGCGAGGGGCCGCGCACGCCCGGGCCGTCGTTGTCGTAGTTCGACTGGTGGAAGACGCTCAGGGTGGCCTTGAGCGAGGGGGCCACCTGCCACAGCAGGGCGCCGTGCAACGCGTAGTCCGTGCCCCAGTTGTTGTTCGAGCTGAACTTGTGGCCGTCGTATTCCGAATAGCTGTCGACCCAGCCCGGGCGGTCCTGGCGGAAGCCCGAAATGCGGAAGCCGAGCTTGTCCTGGATGAGCGGGCCGCCCAGCGCCAGGCCCTCTTCGTTGCCGTAGCCGCCGCCGGCCATGGTCGAGGCGCCGATGCGGGCCGTGCCGGAGTAGGCGGTCAGGCTGGGCTGCGGGGTGATGAAGCGCAGGGTGCCGCCTTCCGAGGAGCCGCCATAGAGAGTGCCTTGCGGGCCGCGCAGCACTTCGATGCGGTCGAGGTCATAGAGCAGCGGCACGGGCGAGCCCGAACCGGTCAAGAGGCCGTTGCCGTTGCGCTTCATCACCGGCAGGTCGTCGATATAGACGCCGGTGGTCGGGGCCGAACCCGAGGTGCCGCCGATGGCGTTGCCGCCGATGCCGCGGATGGTCAGCTGCGGGTTGTTGTCGCCGCCGGTGGTGCGGAACGAGAAGCCCGGGATCTGCTGCGCCAGGTCCGCAACGTTGCGGATGCCCTGCTGGTCCAGACTCTTCTGGGTGACGGCCGACACCGACAGGGCGACCTTGTTCACCGTCGAGGTCTGGCGGGTCGCGGTGACGACCACTTCTTCGATGGCTTGGCTGTTGGGGGCCGCTTGGGCGAGGGCGGCGGAGGCGAGGCTCGAGGCGGCCAGGGCCGTGCTCACGAGCAGCAACGCACGACGATTCGTGTGGGGCATATAGTCCTCCCGTGGGGTCTATTGTTGTTGTTTTCGGCGCCCGTTTCCGGTCTGCCGTACTACGCTCACGCCCGGGCCAACGACTCTGGCCGAGGGACGGTACTGGTACGCAACACAGCGCAAGAGACCCGGATGGCGAGCCGGGCGGCTGGGAAGGCCATTCTCACGCTATAAGAATTCATTCGGGGAATATAACAGTCGTGTCAATGCGGCCGAGATGACGCGCGGCCTGCGAGGCGCACTGCTGTTGCAAATATGCGACGGGATCAGCCCGTGGGGCCCGGGCCGGCCGCCGCCAGCTTGTTGCTGGACACCGACGGGGCGTCCTTGAACTTCTGTTTCATGCGCTCGACCCAGCCGGCGAAGATGTCGGTGTCGGCGGCGACCTTGCCGAAGTCGCGGGTCAGGGCGGGCATGGCCTCGGGGCCGGCCAGGGCCACGCGCAGGGCGTCGGCCGACCGGGCCTGGTCGACGAAGCCGCCGAAATGCCCGCGCAGGCGCCCCAGGCCTGCATCCTCGCCGGCCAGGCTGTACGCGACGCCGGCGCGCAGCAGCATGGCCTCCTGTTCGGGCGCCAGGGGCTCGGCCTTCTTCCAGCGGTCGCCGAGCATCTTCTCGAGCAAGGTCCCGGCCTGGGTCCACTGGCGCTGGCGCCAGGCGACCTCGGCGCGGATGCCGTCGGCGTCGCTGGAGGGATCCTTGCCCACCAGCTCCAGGGCGTGGTCGTTCTGGTTGAGGGCCAGCCAGGCGCGGGCCTCGAGCAGGCGCCGCTGGTCCTGCAGCTCCTTGGGCAGGGGCGCGGTGCGCGAGGCGTTGAGCGCCTCGATGGCCGCCTCGGGCCGGCGATCCATGACGTCGAGGGTGGCGAGGTCGGTGGCGACCTGGGCCTTGGCCACGCCGTCCAGGCGATTGTCGACCTGGTACTTGAGCAGGTCGGTGGCCTGGCCGAGCAGATCCACGTCGACCAGCCGGCGGGCCAGCTTGCGCACCATCAGGTCGCCGTCCGCGCCGACCGGCGTCAGGTCCTTGAACTCGTACCACAGGCCCACCGCCTGCACCGGCTCCAGGCCGTCGGCGCGGCCGTCGAGGAACAGGGCGCGGAAGGTGTTGGACAGGTCGGCACGGATGTCGGCCATCTCCGGCGCCTGGATCGGCGCGTTGGAGATCGAGCGCAGGGTCTCCAGCGCCTCGCGGTAGTGGCCGCCCTGCAGGTAGAGCCGGCCGAGGTTGCGGATCAGCTCCAGCTCCACCCGGTCGCCGCGCCAGCGGTAGCGCAGGCCGTCGAGCAGGCCCACGGCCTGGGTCCGGTTGATCTGGCCGAGCTGCAGGCGCAACTCGGCGGCGTGCATCTGGGCCGGGGCCGACAGCATGTCGAGCGGGGCCCGGGCGATGGCGTCGTAGAGCGGCAGGGCGCGCTTGGGATAGCCCATGGCCTCGATCAGCCGGGCCTGCACCAGGCGGGTCTGAAGTTGCTCGACCGGGTCCTTGGTCTGGGCGATCGACAGGGCCACCTCGGTGGAGGCGACGCTCAGCTTGCCGAGCTCCACCGCGGACTGGGCGTAGGCGCGGGCGAAGCGCGACTGCCAGGCCGGGCTGAACTGGTTCATGGCCGACATGCCCTTGGCGAAGGCGTCGGCGGAGGCCTGCCAGTCGTTCTCCTTGGCGGCGACATAGCCACGCCACAGGGACGAGGCCGGATCGTCGGCCAGCACCGCCACCGAGAAGTCGTTCTCCGCCTCCTTGTAGCGGCCGACCATGGCGCGGGCGGCGCCGCGCAGGCCGCGGAACTCCGGATCGCCGGCCAGCTCCTGGTGGCGGCGCATCATCAGGTTGAGCACGCCGATCGCCTCGTAGCTCAGCTCCGAGCCGACCAGGAAGCGGGCCAGGCCCATGCGCGCGTTGAGGCCCGCGGCCCGGTCGCCGCCGGCCTCGCGGCCGGCCTCGTCGGCGGCGGCGTTCTGCAACTGACTGTAGCGGGCCATGAAGCCCATCTCGCCGGTGCGCGACCATTGGACGTAGTCGATCAGCCCGGGCATGGCCGAGGGCTGCGGCAGGCCGAGCGCGGCGGAGGCGGGCTTGGCCTTGGCCCCGGCCGCGGCGGCCACGGTGGAGATGTCGAGCCCCTTGGGCCGGGAAATGCGCACCCACTCCCCGTCGACGGCGACGTTCAGGTCGGGCGACTGGGGCTCGAAGGCCAGGCCTTGGGCCGACGGCAGAAGCGCGAAGTCGACATAGGACCGGCGGCCGGGGACGCCCTTGGGCGGGCCCAGCGCGGTGACCACCGCCAGGCGGTCGCCCACCACCGGATCGTCGAGCCACAGGCTCTTGGTGGCGCCGGAGAGCTGGGCGCGCAGGCCCGGCGTCGGCGAATCGGCGTCGCGCTCGGCCTTCACCGGCGTGGCCAGCTTCTGCACGCCCGGGCCCAGCGCCAGGGTCCAGGTCGCGCCATCGCTCCAGGCCTTGACCGCGGCCAACGCCGGCGAGGCGATGCGCACGGCCGAATAGCCCGGGCCGTCCACCACCGTCAGGCCCTTGAACATGCTGGTGTCGGCCGGCGCCTTGGACACGTCGAGCTTGGCCGGCGTGTCGAACACCAGCCACACGCTCTCGCCGCGGCGGAAGGCGGCGGCGCCGAGCGGGGCCTTCCACGGGAAGTGCAGCAGCACCTGGCCCTGGACGATCTCGCCCGCCATGTGCACCACCCCGCCGGCCGGCACGGGGTCGACCTTGGGCGCGGCCGCGGCGGCCTGGGCCCCGTCGGCCGGTTTCGCGGACAGGTTGACGAACACCGCGTCGGTGTCGGAGCCGGGCTTGGCGTCGACCCCGGGCTGCAGGGTCAGCACCACCTCCAGGATCTTGCCCTGGCGGCGCAGGCTCGCGGTCTTGAGGAATGGCGGCGGGTCGACTCTCAGGCGCGCCATGTCCGGGTCGGCGTCGCGGCTGAAGCGGACCACGAAGTCGTCGCCCTCGCGCCGCGTGGTGAAGCCGACATTGCCCTTCCAGTGGAACTCGATGCGCGAGAAGTCCCTGGACTGGCCGACACGGATCTCCATCGGCGAGGCCGGGACGGCGACGGCGGCCGTGGCCAAGTCCAGCCCACAGGGAACCCCACTCGCTACAAGAGCGAGGCCGAGAGCGCAGGAGCGCACGAGTCCCCGGCGCCGCGCTTTCTCGCGGCGAACCGGCATCCACTTCGCCGGAAAGCGCGGGGCGCGCGCCCTCACCCGCCTACCCCTTGGTCGTCGCCGGCGCGGCGGCCGGCGCGGCGGAGGTCTTGGCCGGCGTGGCGGCGGGGGCCGCGGGCGCGGGCGCCGGAGCGCTGCTGGCCAGGGCCTGGCGGGCGGCGTCGGCCGCGCCCAGGCGGTCGGCCAGCTTCTCGGTCACGGTCTTGGCGTCGGCGGCCGGCATCTGGGCCAGGATGGCCGACAGCTTGCGCGGGTTCATCTTGGCGGCCAGCGGCAGGCGCACGGCGTCGTCCAGCAGGGTCATGCGGGCGGCGGCGGCGGCCGGCGGCATCTGTTCGTAGATGGTCACCAGGCGCTGCAGCTCGGCGTCCTTCTTGGCGTCGGCCTGGCCGAGCAGGCCCTGGATGTCGCCCTTCAGGCCGGCCAGCTGCTTGAGCTTGGCGTCGACCTTGGCCTCGGCGGCGGCCAGCAGCTGGATCTGGGTGTCTAGGCCGTGCTCGCGGGCGTCGAGCTGGCTGCGGCGAGCGCCCAGGCTCTGCAGCACCTGCAGCTCGGACGGCGACATGCCCGCCTGCTTGGCCAGTTCGGCCGGGGTCGGGGCGCACACCTGGGGCGCCGGGGCGGGCGGCGGGACGACGGCCGCATTCGGCGAGACCGGCGGAGCGGGCGGCTTGGCCAGGAGGGCGTTGACGGCGGCCTTGTCCTTGGGCGCGGCCCCGGTCTTGGGATCGGCCGCTTTCTTGGGCGCCACTTCCTCGGCGAAGGCCTTGGCCCCCTCGAGCATCTGCGGCAGGTCGGCCACGCCGCCGAGGGCGCGCAGGGCCAGCGCCCCGCCGGCCACCACCATCACCACGGGCAGGAAGCGGGCGCGGCTCATCGGCGGCCGCCCATCACGGCCGCCAGCATGGCGCGGCGTTCATGGACGTAGCGGCCCTCCTCGTAGGGGTCGCGCAGGGTCGACTCGTCGCGCTCCAGCACCTCGCGGAACAGGGCCTCGCGGGCGGCGCGGTCGTTGGCCGGCCGCTCGACCAGGGGTCGCTCGGTGCGCAGCGCGTTCACCGACGGGCTGTTCACGGGCGGCCGGCTTTGCACGGGCAGGCTCTGGACGGATTGGGCTTGGACAGGGCGGCTCTGGACAGGCCGGCTCGCAGGCGGCGCGCCGACCATGGGATCGAGGTCGAACAGGTCGTCGTCGATCATCCGGGCGCGCGACCGCGCCGGCGGGGCCGCCGGGCGGCCCGGCTGGACCGGGGCGGCGGGACGCCGGAACTCGGGCTCCGGGCGGGCGATGGCCGAGGGCGCGGGGGCCGGCGGCTGCGGCGCCTGGGGCGCGCGCGGCGGCGGCGGGGCCCGGTCCATCAGGGCCAGCGGCTGGGCGGCCAGGCGGTCGGCGGCGCGGTCGGCGTCGGCCACCAGCTTCTCCAGCCTCTGGCAGGCGATGCGGGCCTGGTCGATGCGCGAGGCGACCTCGTTCTTGGCGATCTCCGTGCCGGCGCGCAGGTCGGCCAGGCTGTGCTCGGTGCGGCCGGCCGCCTGGTCGAGCTCGCCCACCGCCTTGGCGAAGTCGGCATGGCTCTCGCGCAGGCCGCGCAGCTTGCGCTCCAGCCGCAGGCCCAGGATCAGGGCGCAGAACAGCAGCACGCCCAGGATCAGGTTGAGGCCGATCGCGATCATCTGATCTCCTTGAGGGCTTGGCGGGCGGCGGGATGCAGCGGGGCCTCGGCGCGCACGGCGATCGAGTGGCCGCGCCGGCCCATGCGGCCGCGCGTCAGCGGGATCGCCCCGGCGCGCAGCTCGACCAGGCTGTCGGGGGTGGCGTTGAGCATCAGGGTGTCGCCGACCTTCAGGTCGAGCACCCGGCGCAGCGAGATCTGCTGCTCGTCGAGCACGGCGCGGACCTCCATCTGCGTGGTCCACAGCTCGGTGGCGAGGTGGCTTTCCCAGATGTTGTCGCGGCCGAACTTCTCGCCCATGAACTGCTGCAGCAGCATCTTGCGGATGGGCTCGAGCGTGGAATAGGGCAGCAGCAGCTCGATGCGGCCGCCGCGGTCGTCCATATCGATGCGCAGCTTCACCAGGATGGCGGCGTTGGCCGGCCGGGCGATGGCGGCGAAGCGCGGGTTGGTCTCCAGGCGGTCCAGGGAGAACTTGACCGGGGTCAGGGGCTCGAAGGCGGCGCGGGCGTCGTTCAGCACCACCTCGACCATTCGCTGCACCAGAACCCGCTCGATGGTGGTGTAGGGCCGGCCCTCGATTCGCATGGCCGCGGTGCCGCGGCGCCCGCCGAGCAGCACGTCGACGATCGAATAGATCAGGTTGGAGTCGACGATCAGCAGGCCGTAGTTGTCGAGCTCCTCGGCGCGGAACACCGCCAGGATCGCCGGCAGGGGGATCGAGTTCAGGTAGTCGCCGAAGCGCACCGACGAGATGTTGTCCAGGCTCACCTCGACGTTGTCGGAGGTGAAGTTGCGCAGGGACGTCGTCATCAACCGCACCAGGCGGTCGAAGACGATCTCCAGCATCGGCAGGCGCTCGTAGGACACCAGGGCCGAGTTGATGATCGCGCGGATGCCCGAGCGCTCGACCTGGTCGTCGGAGAGGTCGAAGCCCAGCAGGCTGTCGATCTCGTCCTGGTTCAGGATGCGCTCGGCCGCGCCTTCCTCGCCCCAGGCCGCGGCGGCCTGGGCTTCGAAGGAGTCTTGATCGAGGGTCTCGTCGGCCGCCATCAGTTGACCAGCATCTCTTCGATGAGCACGGCGTTGGCGCGCGACGGGGCGATCACCAGGTTCACCCGGCGCAGGATCTCGGTGCGCAACTGGTAGCCGCCCTGGCTGCCGGCCAGGTCTTCGGGGCGCAGCTCGCGCAGGAACACCTGGAACATGTCCTGCAGGCGCGGCATGTTCGGGTTCAGCACCTCGGCGGTGTCGTGGTCGGGCAGCTCCAGGGTCAGCTTCAGCTTCAGGAAGCTCGGCCGGCCGTCGGCGGTCTGCATGTTCACCACCACGTCGGGCAGGGTGTAGAAGACCACGCCGTCGGGGCCGTCCTTGACCACCGGGGCGTTGGGGTCGGGCTTGCCGCCCTCCTTCTTCTCGCCGCCCTTGGCTTCCTTGGCCTTCTTCGCCTTGGCGTCCTTGGCGTCCTTCGCCTTCTTGGCCTCCAGCTCGGCCGCGGTCGGCGGCTTCTTGAACAGGAACAGGTAGGCCCCGGTCCCGCCGCCGGCCAGCACCACCACCGCGCCGAGCGCGGCGGCGAGCATCACGAAGGGCGGCTTCTTCTTGCGCGGGGCGCCGTCGCCGTCGAGGGTCAGACCCTCCTCGCCTTCCGGAACGGCCGCGCGCACGGACGCATCCGCGTCCGCCTCGGCCTCCGGCGCCTTGGCCTTCTTCTTTCCAAACATCAGCCCAGCCCGCCCATGTGCGCGCGCCGACATACAGCGCCGCTTTGGAACCCCCCCATCAATCGCGCCGACATGGTTAACGATCGGTTCTTGGGGCTTTTCCGGGGCTGCAGCTTTTGCCGGGTCGAGTTTGCGCCCGGCGCCCGCGTTAACCAATGTTCTGATTGATTTTATTGAAGAAAATTCTGGCCTGGGGCTTGCACGTCCATCCCTCGAAGTCTGGAGCCGAGCCTAATGAACAACGCCCTCTATGTCGGTTTGTCGCGGCAGCTGACGCTCAAGCGCCAGATGGACGTGATCGCCAACAACATCGCCAACAGCGATACGGTCGGCTTCAAGGTCGAATCGCTGGAGCTGGGCCAGGACGTCCAGCGGCCGGCCCTGGCCCCCGGATCTGTGGCGGCCGAGGCCATCACCTTCGTGCACGACACCGGCCTGTCGCGCGACTTCCGCCAGGGCGCCCTGCGCCAGACCGGCTCCCCGTTCGACCTCGGCCTGCAGGGCGACGGCTTCTTCGAGGTGCAGACGCCCCAGGGGAACCGCCTGACCCGCGACGGCCGCTTCACCCTCGACGCCCAGGGCCAGCTGGTGGACAGCGCCGGCCATGCGGTGCTGCAGGGCGGCGGCCAGCCGATCCGCGTCGACCCGACCAAGAACACCCCGGAGATCGCCAAGGACGGCACCGTCAGCCAGGACGGCCAGACGATCGGCAAGATCGGCGTGTTCAAGGTCGCCGACCGCACCGCCCTGACCAAGATGGGCTCCGGCCTGCTCGATCCCGGCGCCCAGACCCCGCTGGCCGACGCCAACACCGCCGTGCAGCAGGGCATGATCGAGACCGCCAACGTCGACGCCATCCAGCAGATGACCCGCATGATCGCGGTGAGCCGCGCCTACGAGCAGGTCACCAACATGATGGACCAGACCGGCACCACCTCCGACCAATCCATCCAGCGCCTCGGGCGCGTGAACTAAGCCCAGGAGACGAACACCATGCGAGCGCTCTCCACCGCCGCCACCGGGATGGCCGCACAGCAGCTCAACGTCGAGGTCATCTCGAACAACATCGCCAACATGAACACCGTCGGCTTCAAGCGCCAGCGGGCCGAGTTCCAGGACCTGATCTACCAGGACATGGCCAAGGCCGGGGCGCAGACGTCGGACACCGGCTCGGTGGCCCCCACCGGTATCCAGATCGGCTCGGGCGTGAAGACCGGCTCGATCTACCGCATCACCTCGCAGGGTTCTCTGACCCAGACCAACAACAAGCTGGACGTGGCCATCCAGGGCCGCGGCTACCTGCAGGTGCAACTGCCCTCGGGCGAGACCGCCTACACCCGCGCCGGCAACCTGTCGGTCAACAACAACGGCCAGATCGTCACCGACCAGGGCTACCAGGTGATCCCGCAGGTCACCATCCCGGCCGACGCCACCGACATCACCATCTCCCAGTCCGGCCAGGTGCAGGTGACCCAGCCGACCAGCACGACGCCCTCGCAGGTCGGCCAGCTGCAGTTGGCCACCTTCATCAACGAGGCCGGCCTGCAGGCCCAGGGCGACAACCTGTTCCAGGTGTCCGGCGCCTCGGGCCCGGCGGTGGTGGGCAACCCCGGCGCGCCCGGCTTCGGCACCCTGATGCAGGGCTACACCGAAGCCTCCAACGTCGACGCCGTGACCGAGATCACCGCCCTGATCGGGGCCCAACGCGCCTACGAGATGAACTCCAAGGTGATCTCCGCCGCCGACCAGATGCTGGCCACCGCGGCCCAGGTGAAGAGCTGATGCGCCCGCTCAAGTCCCTGGCTTCTCTCGTGCTTTGTGGCGCCCTGGCGCTCGTCGCCCTGCCGGCGGCTGCGCTGGCCGGCAGCCCGGTCCAGCTGCGACAGGACGTGCTGGCGCGCGGCGGCGTGGTCACGCTCGGCGACCTGTTCGGCGAGACCGGGCCGGCGGCCGGGATCGTGGTCGCCCGCATGCAGCCGGGCCAGACCGTCGTGCTCGACGCCACCCAGGTACAGATCATCGCCCGCTCCAACGGCGTCGACTGGGGCAATTTTGCCGGCCTGCGCCGCATCACCGTGCAGTCGGCCGCGCCCGAGCCGCGTCCCGAGCCGGTCCCCGGGGCCAAGGCCGCCACGGCGCGCCAGATCCGGGTGCTGGCCTACGCCCACAGCCTGAACGCCGGCGACATCGTGCAGGCCCAGGACCTGATCTGGAGCCGCGAGGCCGTGGCCGCCGGCGACGCGCCGCGCGATCCGGACGCGGTGATCGGCATGGCCGTGCGCCGCCCCCTGCGCGAGGGCGACGCGGTATCGCTGCGCGACGTCTCCGCGCCGCAGGTGATCCGGAGGGACGACGTGATCTCGGTCACCTATGCCCTGAACGGCATGAGCCTGACCCTGCAGGCCAAGGCCATGACCGCCGCCGCCGCGGGCGAGAGCCTGTCGGTGATGAACACCGTCTCCAAGAAGATCATCCAGGCCGTGGCCACCGGGCCCGGCCAGGCCGTGGTCGGCCCCGAGGCCGACCAGATCAAGGCCGCCGCCCGCCTGTCCCCGTCCCGTCTCGCCCTCCGCTGAGGTCCGTCGTCATGCTCCGCTTCCGTCCGTCTCCCCGTCCCGCTTCCAAGAATCTGGTCGCCCTGGCCCTGGCCTTCCCGGCCCTGGCGGCCTGCACGGCCACCCACGACGCCCTGATGGGCCCGAAGATGTCGGCGATGAACTACCCCTCCGCCCTGGTGGCGACCGAACAGCCGGTGGTGATGCCGGTGTCGACCCAGGCCTCGCGCGCCGCCGGCAACTCCCTGTGGCGCACGGGGGCCCGCGCCTTCTTCGCCGACCAGCGGGCCGGCAAGGTCGGCGACATCCTGACGGTGCTGATCACGATCGACGACAACGCCAGCGTCACCAACGGCACCACCCGCGAGCGCAAGACCTCCAACTCGATGGGCGTGCCGCACTTCTTCGGCCTGGAGTCGAGCATCGGCAAGATCCTGCCCAAGGCCTTCGACCCGACCAACGCGGTCTCGACCAACGCCGACAGCCAGCTGACCGGCACCGGCCAGATACAGCGCCAGGACAAGATCAACCTGACCATCGCCGCGGTGGTGACCAAGGTGCTGCCCAACGGCAACCTGGTGATCCAGGGCCGCCAGGAGGTGAAGACCAACAACGACCTGCGCGAGCTGACCGTGGCGGGCGTGGTGCGGCCGGAGGACATCTCCTCGTCCAACACCATCAACCACACCCAGATCGCCGAAGCCCGTATCGCCTACGGCGGCCGCGGCGACCTGATGCGCACCAACACCGCGCCGGGCGGCCAGGCCCTGCTGGAGACCTTCTCGCCGTTCTGACCGGGTTCAGTGGAACTGGGCCGCCAATCCGCCTCTTCTAGGGAAGAACCTTCAGCGTAGGGACATCCGCATGGCGCCGCCCACGGCCGACGACCGGACGAGGTCCGCGACCTTGGCGGGCGCCGTCCTGTTCGTCGCCGTGATGGCGGGCTGCATGGCGCAGCGGGCGCCCGCTCCGCCCCGCATCCAGGCGCGCCTGCCGAGCGAGGGCTTCTTCTTCAACCGGGACGACGGCGAGGCCACCCTCGCCTACGGCCGCGCCGATTCCGACGACGTGCGGCTGATGTTCCGCTGCGAGGCTGGCAAGCGGCTGGTGGAGATCACCGACGCGGGCCACGGCGAGGCCAGGACCGGCGACGTGCTGGTGCTGACCTCGGGCAAGGCGCGCTCGGCCCTGCCGGTCAGCGTGGAGGCCAATGACGAGAGCGGCGGCAAGTTGGCGATCGCCCACGCCGATCCGGCCCTGCCGGCGCTGGACGGGTTCCGTCGCACCGGCGACATCGAGGTGAGCGTGGGGTCTCGGCGCTATGGGTTGTCGGCGACGGCCGGCGAGCGGGCCGAGATCGCGCGGTTCTTCACGGCCTGCGACCGGAAGTAGGCAGGTCGGATCAGGCCGCCTTGGGCCACTCCGCCGGGCTCTTGCCCAGCTGGGCCACCAGGCGCCGACCCTGCCACAGCTCCACGGCATTGGTCGGCCGGAACAGTTCGGCCGCCAGCTTTGCGTCCAGGTCGTCGCGGCAGCTCAGGTCGACGCCGCGGATGAAGTGGGCGCTGTCGTCCAGCAGGTAAAGCCGATAATGGGACACGAAGCCTTCTCCCAGGGAAACCAGGTCGGGATCGACGACCGCATCAGAAATCCGGGCGAGCCCCGCCTCGCTCAGGAGGCGAATAAATGCGCAAATTGGGGCAGGTTTGCGGCTGTGCCGTAAGCGGCGGCTGAGGCCGAACGCCGCACGACATCCGGCCGCGGCCGGCGTTCCCAGGGGCATTGCCAGAACCCGAAGCGCCAAACCGCGTTTTGTTGCGCCCGCCATGCCCGTAGTGTCGGGATTCCGACTGCCATCGCGCGAATCTTCGGCGAAAGGGCAGTGATGGGGGACACGGTTTCCGACAGCGCCTACGTTTTTCTCGGCATCACCGCGGCCGGCGACTGCCCGGCCATGGAGCTGATGGCCTGCGCCAACGCCGACGAGGCGATCGCCCGCGCGCGCCAGTGGCTGGCCTCGCACCTGACTTGCGTCAGGGCCCAGATCTGGAAGGACGACGTCCTGCTGGCCGACATCTTCCGCTGAGCGGTCGGGTGGCCCGCCTTACGGCTTCATGGTGACGAGGGGCTTGTCCTTGTCGACCACATAGGTGGCGATGACGTGGGTCTCGCCGTCCGGGGAGGCGGCCTGGTGGGCGACGCCGCGCGGGACCACGAAGCTGTCGCCGGCCTTGAGGTTCAGCGTCGGCCGGCCCTCGACCTCCATCACCAGGGTCCCGGACTTGACCACCAGGGCTTCCTCGCCCGGATGGGTGTGGAACGGCAGCTTGGCGCCCTTGGCGAACACCACCTCGGCGACCACGATCTGCGAGGCCGGCGAGGCGGACGTCGGCGCGGTCTGCAGCACGTGGCGCACCGGCAGGGGCGGGGCGTCCGCGGCAACCGCGGCGCCGGCCAGGGCCGCGACGGCGGCGGTCAGCAGAAGCGGCTTCAGCATTGTCTTCAGGCGATCAGGGCCGCGGCCGCTTCGGCGCCGCCGAGCGCTTCCAGGGCGGTGCGGGCGATGCTGTCGGCGTCCAGCCCGGCCTCGGCATACTGCAGCTCGGCCTTGTCGTGGTCCTGGAACACGTCCGGCAGGGTCATGGTGCGGATCTTCAGGCCCGAATCGAGCGCGCCGTGGCGAGCCAGGGCGTGCAGGCAGAAGGCGCCGAAGCCGCCCTCGGCCCCCTCCTCCACCGTCAGCAGCACCTCGTGCTCGCGCGCCAGGCGCAGCAGCAGGTCCTCGTCGAGCGGCTTGGCGAAGCGGGCGTCGGCCACGGTGGTGGAATAGCCCATGGCGGTCAGGCGGTCGGCCGCCTTGAGCGACTCCTGCAGACGGGTGCCGAAGCACAGGATGGCGATCTTGGAGCCTTCGCGCACCACGCGGCCCTTGCCGATCTCCAGCGGCAGGGCCGGGCTCGGGATGTCGACGCCCACGCCGTCGCCGCGCGGGTAGCGGAACGCGCTCGGACGGTCGTCGATCTCGGCGGCGGTGGCCACCATGCGCGCCAGCTCGGCCTCGTCGGAGGCGGCCATCAGCACCATGCCGGGCAAGGCGCCCATGAAGCCGATGTCGAAGGAGCCGGCGTGGGTGGCGCCGTCCGCGCCCACCAGGCCCGCGCGGTCCATGGCGAAGCGCACCGGCAGGCGCTGCAGGGCCACGTCGTGCACCACCTGGTCGTAGCCGCGCTGCAGGAAGGTGGAATAGATGGCGCAGAACGGCTTCAGCCCGTCGGCCGCCATGCCGGCGGCGAAGGTGACCGCGTGCTGCTCGGCGATGCCGACGTCGAACACCCGGTCGGGGAACGCCTGGCCGAACAGGTCCAGGCCCGTGCCGGACGGCATGGCGGCGGTGACCGCCACGATGCGCTTGTCCTTCTCGGCCTGCTTGATCAGCGCGTTGGCGAACACCTTGGTGTAGCTGGGGGCGTTGGAGGTCGGCTTGGCCTGCTTGCCGGTGATCACGTCGAACTTGACCACCCCGTGGTACTTGTCCGCCGCGTTCTCGGCCGGGGCGTAGCCCTTGCCCTTCTTGGTCACGACGTGGACCAGCACCGGCTTGTCGTCGATCTCGCGCACGTTCTTCAGGATCGGCACGAGGTGGTCGAGGTTGTGGCCGTCGATCGGGCCCACGTAGTAGAAGCCCAGCTCCTCGAACAGGGTGCCGCCGGTGGCCATGCCGCGGGCGAACTCCTCGGCCTTGCGCGCGGCTTCGCGCATCGGACCGGGCAGGATGCTGGTCACCGCCTTGCCCAGGCGCCGCACCGATTGATAGAGCCCGCCGGACACCAGGCGCGCCAGATAGGCGCTCATCCCGCCCACCGGGGGCGCGATCGACATGTCGTTGTCGTTGAGGATGACGGTGAGCTGGCCGGTGGTGTGGGCGGCGTTGTTCATCGCCTCATAGGCCATGCCGGCGCTCATCGAGCCGTCGCCGATCACCGCCACCACGTGGTTGTTCTTGCCCTGCTGGTCACGGCCGACCGCGAAGCCGAGGGCGGCCGAGATCGAGGTCGAGGCGTGCGCCGCGCCGAACGGGTCGTACCGGCTCTCGTCGCGCTTGGTGAAGCCCGACAGGCCTCCGCCCTGGCGCAGGGTGCGGATGCGGTCGCGCCGGCCGGTGAGGATCTTGTGCGGATAGGCCTGGTGGCCGACGTCCCAGATCAGGATGTCGTCGGGGGTGTCGAACACGTGGTGCAGGGCGACCGTGAGTTCGACCACGCCGAGGCCCGCGCCCAGATGCCCGCCGGTGGTGGACACGGCGTCGATGGTCTCTGTGCGCAGTTCGTCGGCCAGCTGTTTGAGCTGGGGTACGGAGAGCTCCCGGACGTCGGCAGGCGTCTTGACGGTGTCGAGGAGGGGCGTGTGCGGCATGGGACCACGATGAGAAACTGAACCCGTTCGGGCTGTTATAGACTCCGTCGGCGCGGAGGGCGAGGCGCGATTGTCCCGGTTCCGCAGACGGACGATGTGCGTTGTATACTGGTTACGGTGCGTGCACGGCGCTCAGGAGAAGTCCGCCGGCTCGGTCCGTTCGGCGCCTTGCGGGCCCACGACGATCTTTTCGACCCGCAGCCGCGCCGCCTCCAGGCGTGATTCGCAGTGCGCCTTCAGCCTCGCCCCGCGCTCGTACATGGCGATCGATTCCTCCAGCGGCGCCTGGCCGGACTCCAGCTTCTGGACGATCCCTTCCAGCTCGGCGAGGGCCTGTTCGAAGGACAGGCTGGCGATGTCGGCCGGCTCGGTCATGGCGATTCGGGCGCTCCAGGGGATGGGGCGGGCAGCTTAGGGACCCCCCGCCCCCATGGCAACGCGGGGACGGTCACGCTACCTGTCAAAAAAAGCTACCTGCCGTAAAAAGGTATCTTGCGCTACAAGGTACCTTGTGGCACAAGCATCCCAGTGAAGGGAGCCGCGATGGCCGAATCCATACCAGTGCAGCTGAAGAAGGGCGTCCTCGAGCTCTGCGTGCTCGCCGTCCTCAGCAAGGGTGACGGTTACGCCTACGACATCGCCAGCCAGCTGGCGGAGGGGATCGACATGGGTGAAGGCACTATCTACCCGCTGATGCGCCGGCTGCAGGACGAGGGGCTGGTCGCCACCTACCTGGCCGAGTCGCCATCCGGGCCGCCGCGCAAGTATTATCGTCTGACCGAGACGGGCCGGGCCAGCCTGCAGGCCCAGAAGGCCGAGTGGAGTTCGTTCGCCCGGGCGGTCAACGCCATCCTCGGGGAAGGCTGAGACCATGACCAAGGACCAGTTCCTGTCGACGTTGCGCGCCCATCTGACGGGCGTGCCCGCCGCCGCGGCCGACGAGATCGTGGCCGACTACGCCAGCCACTTCGACGAGGGCCTGGCCGCCGGCCGGCGCGAGGAGGACATCGCCGCCGCCCTGGGCGACCCGGCGCGCCTGGCCCGCGAACTGCGCGCCCAGGCCGGCCTCAAGCGCTGGGAGGAGGAGCGCAGCCCCTCGGCCGCCGCCGGGGCGATCCTGGCGATCCTCAGCATCGGCGCCATCGACCTTTTGATCCTGCTGCCGATCCTGATGGTGGTGGTCAGCCTGCTGTTCGCCCTGGCCTGCGTCGCCGCCGCCTTCGTCATCGCCGGCGTGTTCATGCTGCTGTTCTCGCCCTTCGCCATCATCGGCGGACATTTCTTCCAGGGCTTCCTGGGCGGCCTCGGCTTCCTGTCGGGGGGCACCGCGATGGGCGCCCTCGCCGCCCTGGCCTCGATCGGCCTCGTCAACTTCCTGATCCGCTACGGCCGCTTCCACCTGCGGCTGATCAAGCCGATCACCGCCTAGCCGGAGACGCACCATGGTCAAGAAGCTTCTCGTGCTGATGGCCGCTGGAGCCATCGTCTCCATCGTCTGCTTCAGCGTGCTGGGCATGATCGGCGGGCTGCGGGCCCTGGGCTCCGGAGGGCCGTGGACCTGGGGCGACTGGGGCGACGGGCGCGACGGCCGCAACGGCGGTCCTGAGACCACCCGCGACCTGACCTACGCCGGCGGCCCGCGGCTGGACGTCTATTATCCCGCCGAGATCACCTACACCCAGGGCGACCAGCCCCGGTTCACCGTCACCGGCCCGCAGCGCCTGCTCGACCAGCTGCGGCTGGACAACGACCAGCTGACCGCTGGCGATCGCCGCTACCGCGGAGGCCGCCACTACGACGGCCGCCTGAAGATCGAGGTCGTGGCCCCGAGCCTGCACGAGTTCCACCTCGCCGGCGCCCAGCAGCTGAACATCCGCAAGTTCGACCAGGACGAGCTGCGCGTCTACGCCGCCGGCGCGGCGGACGTGGACGGCGAGGGCAGGGCCCGGCGCCTGGAGGTGTCCATCGCCGGCGCCGGCCATGTGAGCCTCGACGACCTTCCCGTGGACGAGGCCCGGGTGCAGATCTCGGGCGCCGGCGACGCCTCGATCGACGCCCGCCGCTCGTCCGACGTGTCGATCTCCGGCGCCGGCCACGTGGACCTGAAGTGCCGCCCGGCGGATGCGCGCGCCCACACCGCCGGCTTCGGCTCGGTGGACTATGGGTCGGACTGCGTCGTCGGCCCCGCTACCTCGGCCCCGCCGGCCTCCTCCACGCCTCCGGCCGCGCCCGCCGCTCCGGCGGCCCCGGCGCCCAAGTCGAAGGTCTAGGTGTCGAAGCTATGAAGGTTGTTCACCCGGGGTCCGGTTGAGAGAGTGGGGTTGCGAAGCTCCAACCTCTAGACCGGGAGGCCCCGGATGAACGTGCACAAGAATGCTCGCCTGACGCCTTCAGGTCGAGCGGTGATGGTGTCCCGTATCGAAGACGAAGGCTGGCCGGTGAGGCGGGCGGCGGATGCGGCGGGGGTTTCCCGGCGCACAGCTTACCGCTGGCTGGCGCGACATCGACAGGGCGGCGAGCGAAGACTTTGTGATCGCAGCTCGGCGCCCCGGCGCTGCCCGTGGAGGGTGCCTGAAGCTTGCGTGGTCCAGATTGAGCGGCTGAGGCGCGAGCGGATGACGGGTCCGGCCATCGCGCGGTCGCTGGGGATGGCGCGCTCGACGGTGGGGCTGGTGCTGCGCCGCCTGGGGCTGGGCAAGCTGAAGCATCTGGAGCCCAAGCCCACGGTGATCCGCTACGAACGCAGCCAGCCCGGCGAGATGATCCACCTGGACATCAAGAAGCTCGGCCGCTTCGAGGTGGCGGGCCACAGGGCCACGGGAGACCGTCAGGCCGGCCGCTCGCGCCACGTCGGCTGGGACTTCCTGCACGTCTGCGTCGATGACGCCTCGCGCCTGGCCTACACCGAGATCCTGCCGTCCGAAGGCCAGCACGACACCACGGCCTTCCTGCAGCGGGCGCTGGCCTGGCTGGATCGCCACGGCGTCAGCGTCCAGCGGGTGATGACCGACAACGGCTCCGCCTACCGCTCCAAACTCTTCGCCAGGGTCCTGAGCCAAGCCGGAATGCGCCACATCCGCACCCGGCCCTACACACCCCGCACCAACGGCAAGGCCGAGCGCTTCATCCAGACCAGCCTCAGGGAATGGGCCTACGCCAGACCCTACCTGACATCCGCCCAGCGAACCCAGGCCATCGGCCCTTGGACCGACGCCTACAACCTCTCAAGACCCCATGCCGGTATCGGCGGCCTCGCACCCTGGCAGCGTGTGAACAACCTTCTTGGAAACGACATCTAGGCCGCCTGCAAGGCCCTGACGTGCGCCAGGGCCGAGCGGCCGAGGGCCTCAAGGTCGTAGCCGCCTTCCAGCGATGACACGACCTTCCCGCCGCAGCGGGCGCGGGCCACGCTCAGGATCGCGCGGGTGGCCCAGGCGTAGTCCTCGTCCTCGAGCTGCTGCTGCGCCAGGGGGTCGCGGGCGTGGGCGTCGAAGCCGGCCGAGACCAGGATCAGGTCCGGGGCGAAGCCGTCCACCTCGGCCATCAGCTGGTCGAAGGCCTTGCGCCAGGCCTCGCGCGCGGCATAGGGCCTGACCGTGCGGTTGACGATATTGCCGACCCCGGTCTCGTGCTCGGCCCCGGTGCCGGGATAGAGCGGGCTCTGGTGCACCGAGGCCAGCATCAGCTCCGGACAGGCGGCGAAGGCGGCCTGGGTGCCGTTGCCGTGGTGCACGTCGAAGTCGACCACCGCGATGCGTTTCAGGCCTCCGGCCTGGGCGGCCTTGGCGGCGATGGCCACGTTGGAGAACAGGCAGAAGCCCATGGCCGTCTCCGGCTCGGCGTGATGGCCCGGCGGACGCACCGCGCAGAACGCCCGCTCCAGCCGGCCGGCGGCCACGTCGCGCGTCGCCTGCACCACCGCCCCGGCGGCGCGCCGGGCCGAGGCCAGGCTGCCGGGCGACAGGGCCGTGTCCGGGTCGAGGTAGGCGAGGCCAGCGCGCGGCGCGGCCGCGAACAGGCGGTCGACGAAGGCCTTGGGATGGACCAGCAACAGGTCCTGCGGCTCGACGAGCGGGGCCTCGAAGGTCTCGAGGTCCAGGTCCGTGGCGTCGCTGAGGCTGTCGGTCACCGCCTTCAGCCGCTCGGGGCGCTCGGGATGGCCCTCGCCCGGACGATGGTCGAGCATGTCCGAGTGGGTGAAGAATCCGACCGCCATGAACGCTCCTCGCACCGACGCCAAGCCCCCCCCCTGCGAAACCGTAACACAGGCCGCCGCGATGTCCGCAATCTTGCGGCTCAGACGCCGGCGAGGCGCGCCGCGGCCTTGAGGTCCTCCACGAACATGTCGAAGTGCTCGGCCTTGGCGGCCGCATCGGGGAGGCGTAGCAGGAACGAGGGGTGCATCGTGACCATGGCCTGCGCCTGGTCCTCCAGCTGCATGACCTGGCCGCGCATCTTCATGATCGGGACGGGCTTGCCGATCACCGAGAAGGCGGCGGTGGCCCCCAGCGCCAGGATCACCCGCGGCTTCACGAGGCGGCGCTCGTTGTCCAGCCACCAGCGGCAGGCCGTCACCTCGCCCCGGTCCGGCGTCTTGTGCAGGCGGCGCTTGCCGCTGGGCGCGTGCTTGAAGTGCTTGACGGCGTTGGTGACGTAGAGCTTGGCCCGGTCCGTCCCGGCGGCCGCCAGGGCCCGGTTCAGCACCTCGCCGGCCGGCCCGACGAAGGCGCGGCCGGCCAGGTCCTCCTGGTCGCCCGGCTGTTCACCGACCAGCATCAGGGGCGAATCCGGAGGCCCCTCCCCGGTCACGCCCTGGGTGGCGTTGCGCCAGAGGTCGCAGCGGCGACAGCCCTGCACCAAGGCGGCGAGCGCGTCGAGGTCCGCCGCCATCGGGCTTTCCTCCGGGCCGATCTCGACGGCGGCCTTGGCCGGGGCCTTGCCGGCGATGCGTCGGTTGGGCGTCGTGGCGCGGGCCTGCACCATGGCTCCGGTCCTTTCCTCGGCCTCGGCGATCAGATCGGGAATGAGCGCCGCTTCGGGAAGGTTGCGCCAATAGCGCTCGGGCATCTCCTTGCGCATCATCCGTGCGTTGAGCCGGGCCGGGTTGAAGATCGAGGCGTAGTACAGGGTCCAGGCCTCCTCCAGGGCGTCGGCCGGCGGGATCGAGGCGCGGTCCTCCCCGGGCGTGAAGCGCAGGGCCCGGCCGTCCCAGTGGGCGCAGAGGTCGGGCGTCAGGATCGAGAACCGCATCTGGGCGAAGCGGCGCACGAAGAACGGCGCGGTCTTCTCCACCACCCGGTGCGCCGGCTCGAACCAGGCGGCGAAGGCCTCGCCGTCCGGATGCGGAACCGCGCGGAAGCGGACGAAGGCCTTCATCTTGTGCGACGCCTTCGACACCTCGCCCTGCCACAGGAGCGCCTGCCGCACGTCCGGATCGGCGGCCAGCGCCAGCAGCCGCGGCTCGTCCTTCAGCCGCCAGAGCAGGCGGTAGAGCAGGTCCCACCGCTCGGGCGCCCGGTGCAGGACCACGTCTTCGGCCAGGCCCACGAAGGCGGCCGGCACGGCAAAGGCCGGCGCCTCCGGCAAGGCGTCGGGCGGAGCGCCGAACAGGTCGCCGCCGGCGGACCAGGACACCTCCGCCGGGGTCACGTCCGCCCCCCGCAGCCGCCGCGCGGCGTCGCGCCAGCCGCCGAAATCGGTCTCGCCGGACAGCAGGATCGTCGGCATCAGAACAGCGACAGCTGGACCGGCGGGGGCTCGGCGGGAAGCTTGGCCGGCAGGCGCTCGTCGTCGGTCGCGGCGCCCGGCCTCCAGTCGTCGCAGACGATGAACGGCTTCACCTTGCCGACCGCACGGCAGAGGCGGCGCACGTCCTCCAGCCGCACCCGCCTCACCCGTCGCATCAGCAACAGCCGGTCGACGCTGGACACGCCCAGCCCCGGCACGCGCAGCAGAAGCTCCCGATCGGCGGCGTTCAGGTCGACCGGAAAACGGCCGCGGTTGGCCAGGGCCCAGCCGAGCTTGGGGTCGACGGCCAGATCGAGCATGCCGCCCGGCAGGTTCTCAGTGATCTCGCCGCGGCCAAAGCCGTAGAAGCGCAGCAGCCAGTCGGCCTGGTAGAGCCGGTGCTCGCGCATCAAGGGCGGCTTGTGCAGCGGCAGGGCCGCGGCCGCGTCCTGCATCGGGCTGAAGGCCGAGTAGTAGACCCGCTTCAGGGCATAGGCGCCGTACAGCGTCTCGCTGCGGCCGAGGATCTCGGCGTCCGTGGCGGCGTCGGCGCCGACGATCACCTGGGTGCTCTGGCCGGCGGCGGCGAAGGCGGGCGGCGAGGCCTTGGCCGAGGAACGCAGCTCGGCGCGTTCGTCGATGCCGAGCCGCACCTGGCCCATGGCCTTGCGGATCACGCCCGCGTCCTTCTCCGGGGCCAGGGCCTTCAGGCTGTCGTCGCACGGCAGCTCGATGTTGATCGACACCCGATCGGCATAGAGGCCCGCCTCGGCCACCAGCTCGGGGCTGGCCTCGGGGATCAGCTTCAGGTGGATATAGCCGCGGAAGTCGTGATCCAGCCGCAGCGCCTTGGCCACCCGGACCAGGGCCTCCATGGTGTAGTCGGCGCTCTCGATGATGCCGGAAGAGAGGAACAGGCCCTCGATGTAGTTGCGCCTGTAGAAGGCCAGCGTCAGGTCGACGACCTCCTTGACCGAGAACCGCGCCCGCGGCGTGTTGGACGAGATGCGGTTCACGCAGTAGGCGCAGTCGTAGATGCAGAAGTTGGTCAGCAGGATCTTGAGCAGCGAGATGCAGCGGCCGTCCGGCGCATAGGCGTGGCAGATGCCCATGCCCTCGGTCGACCCGATCCCCTGGCCGCCCAGGGAGTGGCGCGGGGGCGCCGAGGAGGAGGCGCAGGAGGCGTCGTACTTGGCGGCGTCGCTGAGGATCGCCAGCTTGCGCTTGAGCTCGGGACTGGACACCCGGCCACTCTAGAGTTCTTCTTTTGTTCCGTAAAGCGGAACCGTGAGGAACGGCTGTCATGTCCGGGCATTAGGCCGGGACATGGCGCGCCTGAGCATCCGTCGCGAGACCACCTACCGCTATGGCCGGCCCGTGGCGTTCGGCCCGCAGCGGCTGATGGTGCGCCCGCGCGACAGCCATGCCGACCGGCTGGTGGACGCCTCGCTGGAGTTGTCGCCGCCCGGCGACACGCGCTGGATGTACGACGCGCTCGGCAACTGCATCTGCTGGTACCACCCGCACGGCGAGGCGGACCGCTTGAGCATCGTCTCCAACCTGGTGATCGATCGCTTTTGCACACCGCGGCGCCGGTGATCTACAGCGTGGCCGACCGCGCGGTGCTGGAGCCGTTCATCGCCCCGACCACCGACGTCGACCCGATGGTGCAGGCCTGGCTGCGCGAGCACATGAGCTGGCCCGACCAACGGCCTGGCGGAGTCTCCGGACCTGATCCGCGTGGCCTCCACCCGCATGCCCGAGCCGCCGATCTCGGGGTCCATCGTCGGCGATCCGCAATCCTGCGCGCTGTCGGTCACGGTCGAGGTCCGGATGTTCGGCGCGGCGCCGGAGGTCGCCCCCGCGCCCCACCTGGCCGACGCCTGACCGTGGACCCGCGCGACGGGAACCAACGGCCGCGCTCGCCGGTTTTGGGCTGTCCTGCGCAAGTCGCGCAAGGCCTCATCACAACGCGAGAGCGGCGATGAACACCGGCTTTCCCCACCAGCGGCCCCTCGGCTTCACCGCCGCCGTGCGCTCGACCCCTTCGCCGCAGCACGCGGCCCGTCTGGTCCTCGACGACGGGCGTCCCGCCGCGCCGCTTCAAGCCGAGGAAAAGAGCTTCGGCCCGCGCACAACCGTTGAGGCGCGCACGCCCGCGCCCTAAATCGGGCGGGTGAGCTCCGCCACCACTGAAATCATCGACGCCGCCCGGCAGGAGGCGCCCCAGTCGCCCTGGGCCGCGCGCATGGCGATCATCGCCGTGGCCAGCGCCCTGTTCATGCAGTCGATCGACTCCACGGCGCTGTCCACCGCCTTGCCGACCCTGGCCAAGGCCTTCGCCACCAACCCGATCCACCTGAAGCTGTGCCTGACCGCCTACATCATGGCCCTCGCCGTGTTCGTGCCTGCCTCGGCGTGGATGGCCGACCGCTACGGCGCGCGGCGCGTGTTCATGGGCGCGATGATGGTGTTCCTGCTGGGCTCGGTGCTTTGCGCGATGTCGCACTCGCTGCTGGAGCTGGTCGGCGCGCGCATCCTGCAGGGGGCCGGCGGGGCGATGATGACCCCGGTGGGCCGCATCATCGTGGTCGGCTCGCACCCGCGCGAACAGCTGGTCAAGGCGATGATCTGGCTGACCACCCCGGCCATGCTGGGGCCGATCCTGGGACCGCCGCTGTCGGGCTTCATCCTGTCGATCGCCGACTGGCCGTGGATCTTCTACATCAACATCCCGGTGGGCATCCTGGGCGTGGCCGCGGTGCTGCGCTTCGTGCCGCGCATCCGCCAGCCCCATCCCGGACGCTTCGACAGCCTGGGCTTCGCCCTCGCCGCCACCGCCATCAGCGCGGCCATGATCGGGGCGGAGTCGATGGGCGTGGACCTGTTCCCCGCCTGGGTCGAGGTCGGCGCCTGGATCCTGGCCGCGGCGGCCGGCTTCGGCTACGTCGCCTACGCCCGGGGCAAGGAGAAGCCGGTGCTGGACCTGCGCCTGCTGAGGGTCGCCACCTACCGGGCCAACCAGACCGGCGGCAGCCTGATCCGCATGACCCTGGGAGCCATGCCGTTCCTCCTGCCCCTGCTGCTGCAGGGCGGGCTCGGCTGGACGCCGCTTCAGGCCGGCGGCCTGACCATGGCCAGCGCGCTGGGCTCGATGAGCGCGCGGCTAGGGGCGCAGACGGTGCTGCAGAAGTTCGGCTTCCGGCGCACCCTGATCGCCACCGCGATCACCTGCGGCATCGCGGTGGGAGCGACGGGCTGGTTCCGCGGCTCGACGCCCATCGCGGTGATGGCCATGACCCTGGCGATCGGCGGATTCCTGCGCTCCAACCACCTGACCTCGGTGTCGACCCTGGCCTTCGCCGACATCCCCGACCGCCAGGTGAGCCAGGCCTCGAGCTTCACCGCGGTGGTGCAGCAGATGTCCCAGGCGCTGGGCATCACCCTGGCGGGCCTGATGCTGCACGCGGCGCAGGTCATGAACGGGCCCGGCGTGCGCCCGCTCGACCCGAAGAACTTCATCCTGCCGTTCGCGGCGGTGGGCCTGTGCGGCATGCTGGCGGCCCTGACCTACCTGCCGCTGCCGAAGGCCGCCGGGGCCAACCTGCACGGCCGCGAGGGCGTCAAGGGGCGGCGCTAGAGTCCGCTCAGAAGACGAACGGGATGAGCATCTTGGTCCGCGCCCGGTAGGGCGGATAGGCGTCCGGGAAGTGCGCCTGCATGTCCCGTTCCTCGCGCTGGGCGCTGAGGGTGAAATAGACCAGGCCCAGCAGGAAGACGGCCAGCCACAGAACACCGACCGTCAGCGCCGATCCCAGCAGCCCGAAGATGATGCCGGTGTAGATCGGATGACGCACCATGGCGTAGGGACCGGCCGTGACCAGCTCGGGCTTCTCCCTGAGCGTCATGGGCATGCCCCAGTTGCTGCCGAGCGTGAGGCGCGCCCAGATGGCGAAGCCTATGCCGAGGACCGTGAGCGCGAGCCCGGCGAGACGGACCCCGGCGGGGAACGTCGTCCTCGGCAGCCAGCCGCGCGCGACGCCCTGGCCGATGGCCACCGCGAGGATCAGCACCGCGACCCTCGGCAGCATGCCGCCGGCGCCGAACGAGCGCCGCACGGACGCCTTCGCCCGGAGCGACAGGACCGCCCAGACCAGCAGGAACACGCACCAACATGCCAGGACGGCCGAATTCAGCGAGACCATGCCGCCCAGCCTACACCCGCCGGCCGTCGGGCCCTAGATCACCACGCCCCGGTGTTCTGCATCGACGCCCAGGGCTCCTGCGGCTCGAGCGGCTGGCCCTTCTGCAAGAGCTCGATGGAGATGTTGTCGGGCGAGCGGACGAAGGCCATGTTGCCGTCGCGCGGCGGGCGGTTGATGGTCACGCCCATGTCCATCAGGCGCTGGCAGGTCTCGTAGATGTTGTCGACCGCATAGGCCATGTGCCCGAAGTTGCGGCCGCCGGTGTAGGCTTCCGGGTCCCAGTTGTAGGTCAGCTCCACGCACGGCCTCATGCGGGTGACGCCCTCGCCCCCGGCCGTGCCGAGGTCGCCGGGCGCGGCCAGGAACACCAGGGTGAAGCGGCCTTTCTCGCTGTTCACCCGGCGCACTTCCTTCAGCCCGAGCTTGTCGCAGTAGAAGTCCAGCGACGCCTCCAGGTCGGTCACCCGGACCATGGTGTGCAGGTATTCCATCTATGACTCTCCCCTCGGCAGCTCGCTCAGATGGATCTTGCCGTCCGGCGACACGCCCGGCGGAAGGTCCGGCTTCTTCGGCCCCCTGGGGACCGACTTGGGTATCGGCGGCGCGCCCGACGGCGCGGGACCGGCGGGATCGCGGATGAAGGCCTCCGCGTCTGCCCAGACCGTCTCGGCCTGAAGGTCTCGCAGCAGCAGGTGCCATCCCCGCCGGTAATAGAGCGTGCGGCCGGGCGGCCTCAAGCGGGCGGCGGCCGAAATCGCGGCGGGCGGCGGGATGATCTGGTCGTGGGCGCCGTACATGTAGAGCGCAGGGACCGGCTGCATCTGGTCCACGCCCTGCCAGGCGGTCTCCATCAGCGAGACGAGGCCATAGAGGGTGTCGAAGCGCGAGCCGAAGATCATCAGCGGGTCGCGGCCCATGCGGATCAGCTCGCGCACATTGTCTGAAGCCCAGATGTGGCGGGCGAGGAAGGACGGCGGCTTGACCACGTACTGCGGCATGGTGTGCGAGGCCATCCACAGCATGGCGCTGTAGGGTAGAGGCTGCTGCGAGAAGCCCCAGACCGCGGGCGACAGGAGGATCAGACGGTCCGCATCCGGCGGCTCCTGGGAGGCGAAGGCGGCGACGGCCACCGCCCCGCCCATGCTCTCGCCGGCCACCGCCACGATCGCCTTGGGGTGCATGCGCCGGGCGACGGCGCAGGCGGCCTTGAGGTCGCCGGTCATCAGGTCCTGGCCGGCCCACACCCCGCGCCCCGGCGAGCGGCCGAAGCCGCGCTGGTCGAAGGCGTAGGTGGTGATCCCCTGCTTGGCCCACCACGGCCCGGCCAGGTGGAAGGCGGCCGAGTAGTCGTCCATGCCGTGCAGGCCGACGATCACCGCCCAGGGCTCATTGGCATTGGGTTCATCGGCATCGGGGTCGTCGGCGGACCGGGCCTCGGCCTTCCAGGTCTTCAAGCCCAGGCGGGCGCCGTCGAAGCTGACGAAGCGGTCGCCGGAGAAGGACGGGCCGGCGAAATCCGACGGCCGCTGGAACGCGTGCTGCACCATGGGCGCACAACCCGCCAGCGACGCCGAAAGTCCGATCAGCATCTCGCGGCGTCTCATGCGGCGGTGGCTCCTGTGGCGACGCGCGGGAACGGTCGGCTGAGGAAGGGCGAGCCCGCGGCGCCGAAGCGCCAGGGCGTGTCGACCCCCTTGGTCAGGCCGATGCGCGGGCCGGTCGCCAGCTCGCGCACGCCGTCCGCGGCGAACAGGGCGAAGGGCGGCTGATCGAGCCGGGCGCCATCGCGGGCGCCGGTGACGGCGAGCGCCTGGCACAGCTTCCCCGGCCCGGAGCACAGCATCCGCACATCCGCCGTCCCCCGGCGCTCGGCCATTTCGAGCAGCCCGTCGGTCGGCTCCAGCGCACGGATCAGCACGGCGCCGCGCGGCCGCCCGTCGCAGACCACGTTCAGGCACCAATGGGCGCCGTAGATGCGATAGACGTAGGCGCGGCCCGGCGGGCCGAACATGACGGCGTTGCGCGGGGTCTGGCCGATGAAGCTGTGCGAGGCCGGGTCGTCGCGGTCGTAGGCCTCGGTCTCGACGACGATGCCTCCGACGCCGTCGACCAGCAGGCGCACGCCGATCAGGGCCTTGGCCACGGTCACCGCGTCGCGGGCGAAGAAGTCGAGGTCCACAGGCTGGGCGATGGGCGGGGTCATGCGGCGAGCATCTCCGCCACCCGCAGGCGCAGGTAGGGCACCACCTCGTCCTCGAACCACGGGTTGCGCTTCAGCCAGGCGGTGTTGCGCCAGGAGGGGTGCGGCAGGGGGATGGCGTGGGGCAGGCGTGCGCGCCAGCCGGCGACGGTCTCGGTCATGGGGCGGTCCCTGGTCTCGGGCAGGCTCCAGTGCTGGGCGTAGCTCCCGACCAACAGGCTCAGTTCCACGTTCGGCAGGGCGCCCAGCAGTCGCGGCCGCCACAGTTCGGCGCAGCGCCTGGGCGGCGGATAGTCGCCGCCCTTGGGATCGGCGCCCGGGAAGCAGAACGCCATGGCGGCCACGCCGATGCGGTGGTCGCCGTAGAAGGTGTCGCGGTCGACCCCAAGCCAGTCGCGCAGGCGGTCGCCGGAGCGGTCGTCGAACGGCAGGCCACTCTCGTGCACCCGCCGGCCGGGCGCCTGGCCGCAGATGAGCAGGCGCGTCTCGGGGAACACCCGCACCACCGGCCGCGGCGCGTGCGGCAGCTCGGGCGCGCAGGCCCGACAGGCGGCGATGTCGATCAGAACGTCGTCGAGAGGCATTGAGGGCAATATAGGGCCACAGGCTCGCGGCGACAGTGAGGCGTGGGCGGCTAAGGCGCCCGCATCCGCCAGACGCCCTTGAAGGTGTCCGGGTCGGCCGGCTTGTTGTGGCGCAGGATCACCAGCTTCCCCTGCCGGGCCAGACCCACGGCCGCCGCGCGGACCTGGGGCAGGGCGCGGCGCCACCCCTCGGGGTCGAGGGCGCGGGCGACGTCCTCGGGGGCCAGGCTCTTGCCGGCGGGGACCTGCTCAAGGAGCTTGAAAATCATCTCGTCGATGGGCGACATGGGGAACTGTAACACCCGCTAGGTCAATTGTGTTGTGGCGGGAAAGCCAAGAGACCTCCCATGGCAAAAGTGCTCGTCCTTTTCTACTCCGCCTATGGCCACATCGAGCAGATGGCCGACGCCATCGCCGAGGGCGCACGGGAGGCGGGCGCGGTGGTCGACTGCAAGCGCGTGCCCGAGCTGGTGCCCGAGCAGGTGGCCAAGGGCGCCGGCATGAAGCTGGACGAACAGCACGTCCACCCGATCGCCAAGATCGACGACCTCGAGCACTACGACGCCATCGTCATCGGCTGCGGCACCCGGTTCGGGCGCATGTCGTCGCAGATGGCCAACTTCCTCGACCAGGCCGGGGGCCTGTGGGCCAAGGGCGTCCTGACCGGAAAGGTCGGCGCCGCCTTCACCAGCTCCGCCGCCCAGCACGGCGGGCAGGAGACCACGCTGTTCTCGATCATCACCAACCTGCTGCACTTCGGCTTCGTGGTGGTGGGCCTGCCCTACAGCTTCGCCGCCCAGATGCGCATGGACGAGATCACCGGCGGCTCGCCCTACGGCGCCACGACCATCGCCGGCCGCGGCGAGCGCCAGCCCAGCGTGAGCGAACTGGAGGGCGCGCGCTTCCAGGGCAAGCTGGTGGCCGAGACGGCGCAGAAGCTGTTCGGCTAGGCGCGGGTCGTCGACGTGGGCGGGGGCCCCGCCGCTACTCGATGACGATGCGCGGGGCCGGCTTCAGCCCGGCGCCTTCGTCGAGCCGGGCGGCGATCTGTTCGGCGGCGGCCATCAGCGCCCGCGACGCGGGGCTGTCGGGCGCCTCGACCACATAGGGCCGGCCGGCGTCGCAGGCCTCGCGCAGCTTGGGGTCGATCGGCACCTCGCCGAGGAACGGCGCGCCGAGCGCCTCCGCCGTGGCCTTGGCCCCGCCGCGGCCGAAGATGGCGATCGGCTCGCCGGTGGCGGGGTCGGGGAAGTAGGCCATGTTCTCGATCACGCCGAGGATCGGCACGCGGGTCTTCTCGAACATCGACACGCCCCGGCGCACGTCGATCAGGGCCACGTCCTGGGGCGTCGACACCACAACGGCGCCCGACAGGGCCACGCGCTGGGCCAGGGTCAGCTGGATGTCGCCGGTGCCGGGCGGCATGTCGATCACCAGCACGTCGAGCGGGGCCTCGGCCGTGCCCCAGGTGACGTCGCCCAGCAGCTGGTTGAGGGCCGAGGAGGCCATCGGCCCGCGCCAGATCATCGGCGCCGCCTCGTCGACCAGCAGGCCGATCGACATCATCTTGAAGCCCCACCCCTCCAGCGGCTGCAGCTTGCCGCCGAGCTGGCGGGGCTCGCCGTGCAGGCCGGTCATCTGCGGGGCCGAGGGCCCGTAGACGTCGGCGTCGAGCAAGCCGACGGAGAGCCCGAGCCGGGCCAGGGCCGCGGCCAGGTTGACCGCCACGGTGGACTTGCCGACCCCGCCCTTGCCGCTGGCCACCGCCACGACGTGGCGCACGTGGGCGGGCTTGCCGGTCGCCGGCGCTTGCGGCTGCGGCGGCTGGGCCCCGCGCGCCGGGCGCGGATGGACCTGGTGACCGTGGTCATGGCCGTGATCGTGGGCCGGCCCGGGCCCATGGCTGGGCTCCGGCTCGGCCCCGCGGCGCACGCGCACCGTGCCGGGCGCGCCGGAGGGCGGCTTGTCGGCGGTTAGCACGACCTGGGCCTTGTCGACGCCCGGCGTGGCCAGCAGCGCCCGCTCGGCCTCGTCGCGCACGGGGGCGTAGAGCGGCCCCTCCCCGTCCTCGACCTCCATCATGAAGCCGGCCCGGCCGGGATGCACCACCAGGGCCTGCACCAGGCCGGCGCTGACCAGGCCGCGACCGGTCTTGGGGTCCTTGATGGCCTCCAGGGCGGCCAGGATGCGGGAGCGTTCGGGAACGAGGTCGGTCATGGCCGCTCATATCCGGACCTGGGGCCCGCTTTGCAAGCCCGCGCTCTTGCCGGGCCGCCCCCGGCCGCTAAAAGAAGCCAACGACCAACGATGATCCCTTTGGGGGAGAGCGCCATGAAGTTCGTCACCTTCGCCCGGAGCGGGGCCCATGCCGTGGGCCTGTGGCTCGACGGGAAAGGCGTGCTCGACCTGCGGCTGGCCGCCGAGCTGGCCGGCGAAACGCTGGACGTGTCCGACATGATCGCCTTGATCGGCGCCGGCGATCAGGCCCTGGCCGTGGCCAGGACGCTGGCGGCCGATCCGCCGGCGGACGCGCTCTATCCCACCGCGGACGTGACCCTGCTGGCCCCGATCCCGCGCCCGCGCAAGAACGTGTTCTGCGTCGGCCGCAACTACATGGAGCACGTGCACGAGGGCGACCGCATGTTCAACCGCGACCCTTCGATCCCCACCGTGCCCAACTTCTTCTCCAAGGCCCCCACCACCGTGGTCGGGCCGGACGCGGAGGTGCTCTATCCGGTGAAGGTGACCCAGGCGTTCGACTACGAGATCGAGCTCGGGGTGATCATCGGCAAGGCCGGCAAGGACATCCCGCGCGAGCGGGCGCTGGAGCACGTGTTCGGCTACACCATCATCAACGACGTCACCGCCCGCGACCTGCAGCGCACCCACGTGCAGTGGTTCAAGGGCAAGACGCTCGACACCACCTGCCCCATGGGCCCGTGGATCGTCGACGCCGGCGAGATCGGCGACCCCACCGGCCTGGAGCTGACCTTCCGGCTCAACGGCGAGCAGCGCCAGCACGCCTCCACCGCCCAGATGATCTTCGACGTGCCGGCGATCATCGAGAGCCTGTCGGCCGGCCTGACCCTGGAGCCCGGCGACGTGATCGCGTCGGGCACCCCGTCAGGCGTCGGATTCGGCATGGACCCCAAGGGCCTGATGAAGGGCGGCGACGTGATGGAGTGCCGCATCAGCGGGATCGGCGTGCTGCGTAACACGGTGCGGGAGGTCTAGGCCCGCCGGGCCTTCAGGAGCTGTCGCGCCCGGCCGGCGCCGGCTCGTAATCCAGCCAGCGGACCTGCAACCGCTCGGGTTCGGCGGGCCGCGTCGGCGTGCCGTCGCCCTCGCCGCTCAAGGCCGCCTCGACGGTGGAACAGTCCTCGGCCAGGGCCAGCCAGTCGGGCTCGAGGCCGAGGTCGCGGCAGATGCCGGCCACCGCCTCGCCGAACGGGCGGGCCAGCAGGTCGCCGAAGTCCTCGCCGCGCAGGCGCTCGGCGGCCTCGGCCCCGAGCCGCTCCTTGCGCTCCTCGTCGCTCCGATCCTCGTCGATGACGTCCCGCACGATCCGCGCGGCGCCGGCGCGCGCGGCGGCCTTGCGGTTCGCCCGCGCCGTCTCCGCGTCCTGCAGCGCCTCGATCAGCTTGGACTGCAGCATGACGGTCTGGCGCACCGCCCGCGCGACCCGGGCGTGGGCCATGGCCACGTCGCCCTCCACCACCGTGGCCCCGCCCCTGGCCTGGGCTTCGAGCGCCACGGCGATCTCCAGACCCGACTCGGCCAGGCGGCCGAGGATCTGCAGCTGCCGCTCGATCAAGGGGCGCGCCCAGTCGGCGACGGCGGCGCTGGATGACGGAGCGGCGGCGTTCATGTCGGAACAAATCATGAACACAAAACCGGGAAATGTCAAGGCGGCCAGCCGGCGGGGCGCGCAGGGTCCCGTCGAACGGGCCGCTCGAAGGGCTGAGACAGGTTCTATCGAACCGCCGACGCTCCCGGTACCTTTGCAGCATGATCGAAACCGAACGGCTCATCCTGCGCCCCTTTCGCGAAACGGACGGCGACGCGGCGTTTCAGGTCAATGGCGATAGCCGGGTGAGCGATTGGCTGGGCGGCCCCTTGGACAGGGCCGCCAGCGACGCCATGATCGACCGGTGCAACGCCCACATCCGTGACCACGGCTTCGGGTTCTGGGCAGCCGAATATCGACCGGAAGCCCGCCTGATCGGCATGATCGGCGTAAGGCATATGCCGACGGATCTGCCCCCGGCGCCGGCGATCGAAGCGGGGTGGCGATTGGCCTTCGACTACTGGGGCCGGGGTTTGGCGTCGGAAGGCGCTGCAGCCGCCATCGCTTGGGCTTTCAAGGACCTGGCGACCCAGGAGGTGATTGCGATCACCGCCGTCGGCAACCTGGCCTCCCAGAGGGTGATGAGGCGATGCGGCATGATCGAGGACCCCCTACGTCGTTTCGCGCATCCCCGATTGGCTGAAGACCATCCGCTCCGTCAGCATGTGGTCTACGTGGCTCGTGCATCGTCGGCCTCGTGAGTGAGCAGCCGTCGGCTATGGGTGGGTGGGATGCGGAGATTGCCGCCCGTCCCGGTTCCGGACATCCTGCCTTCACCCCCCAAGCCGCTCATCCCAATTCCGGGACCCAGATCGTATGGCGCTGACGCCCGATGAGTTTCTACGTCTACATCGTCGCCAGCGGCCGCAACGGGAGCATCTACATCGGCTCGACCGACAACCTCGCCAAGCGCATCCGGGAACACAAGACTGGGGCGCGCCCAGGTTTCACCAAGACCTATGGCTGCGACCGGCTGGCCTGGTTCGAGACGTTCGCGTCCCGTTCGGGCGCGTTCCGACGCGAGCGGAGATCAAGGAATGGCGACGCAGCTGGAAGCTGCTTCCAATCGAGGAGGAGGACCCGACATGGCGGGACCTCTACGATGGGTTGAACGGCGAGCCTGATCCCGACGGCGCCTTACGATCTGGGTCCCGGCATTCGCCGGGATGAGCGGTTTTGATGGGGCCGTCAGGCCTCGTCGACCCCGGCGCAGCGGAGCACGCTGACAGGAACGTTCCCCTTGGAGACCGTCACGCCCAGGTAGGTCATGACGCCGTCGGTGAAGCGGATGTCGGCGACCGGGACCGAGCGGTCGCGCTTCAGCAGTTCGGTGTCGCCGAGGGTCAGGTGCAGGGCCATGTCGTCCAGGGCGGCGCCGGTCGACGCGGCCTGTTCGATCAGGGTGCGGAAGCGGATCGCGACGCTGGGGCGCGGCGCAACGGCCTGGTTCGGCTTCATCGGAAGGCGACCTCACCCTGGACGCGAACCTCGGCGGCGCCGCCGCGATCGACCACTTCGCGGGCGCTCTTGTGGGCGGAGGCCCTGGCGACCTCCTTGTCGGCGGCATGGCCGAAATACGCGCCGGCCAGTTCCACCGCCCAGGCGTCGCCATCGCGTACGACGGTGAAGACGGTTCGTTCAAGAGAGGCTTTCATACGTTTTGTTAGCACGGCAAAGCCGGATCGGAAAAGTATTTCTAGGATTTCTCTTGCGGATTACCCTACGAAAGGTCAATATAACGATATCAAATATCGATCAGGCTCATCCGAGCTCTCGCTGAAGATCAAATCTTCGGCCCCGCCCTGGCCAAGACCCTCTCCGAAAATTTGAAGATCCGTCTGTTTCAGGCGGGGAAAACCTATGTCCGGAAAGGGACGACCATGCAAATCGGCACCGTGAAGTGGTTCAACAGCGAAAAAGGCTTCGGCTTCATCCAGCCCGAAGCCGGCGGCGGCGATGTGTTCGTGCACATCTCCGCGGTGGAGCGGGCCGGGATCGGCGCGCTGCGCGAGGGCCAGAAGCTCTCGTTCGAGCTCGAGCGCGACCAGCGTTCCGGCAAGACCGCCGCCGCCCAGCTGCAACTCGTCTGACCAGGCCCAGCGCCGCCCAGGTCCTGCGCTCGCCGCAGAATCCGGGCGGCGCCGCCGCCTCAACAGCCCGCACGCCTCTGGAGACCGTCATGCCTTCGTGCGCCCAACGCCAAGTGGAGCTGCTGACCCTGTCCCACCCGCTGCAACGCTACGCGCGCACCCTCCAGCCGGACGTCAACGCGTCGTTCCTGCTCGTCCACCGGGTCCTGTCCAGGGCGTTCGCCGAACGCGGCGTCAGCCGGCGTTCGAGCGTCGGGCTCGAAGCCTCGCTGCGCGCCGACCTGGACCGGCAGTCGGGCGCCGCCAATGAGCGCGCTTAGGGCGCCATTCCCGCCGAGCCCCTTCGGATGGCACGACTACCACATCCGCTATCTTCCGCCCGGCGCGCCGCGCGAAGTCGACATCCGCGCCCATGCCGCGGCGCCGCTGCGGGTCGGCGACCTCTACACGATCGACCACCACGATCACGTCTACGAGCTGGTGGTCGAGCGGGTCAGCCATACGCCCGAAGGCCGCTGGCGCGCCCGATGCCGGGTGCTCGACCTGACAGCGTCATGACGAGACCGGCCGCGGCGCCCGCCCAACGACGGCCGCGAAAGCGCGCCACTGTCGCCGTCCCCGGCCCGATCTTCAATCCCGTGAGGCGAACCCGATGACGATCCCCGACAAGGAAATGGCCGCCCTGCACAACCTGGCCGACAAGCACGCCGGCAAGGAAGTGGACTGGATCAACATCGCCGACGCCCGCGCGCTCACCGCCCTCGGGCTCGCGCGCCGCACGGGCGGCGGCTGGGAGATCACCGCCCAGGGCCTGGCCCTGGTGAAGGGCGTGGTCGCCGGCCTGACGCTGATTTCGCAGAACGATCGGGACCCGCAGGACTCGGTCCTGCAGTTCCCGACCGATCACGTGTGAAACGGCCTGCGCAGCGGGCCGCACATGACGCCTGACCTACCCTAAGCGGCCGGCGCTTCCACCTTGGTCTGCGCCACCGGCTTGACCGGGGCGGCGGCGACCTGGGGCTGGGGCGCGGGGGCGTCCTTGGGGTCGGCATAGGCGGCCGGCTTGACGTCGGCGGCGTGCGGCGACTCCGGGTGCGGCGGCTCGGCGGCCTGGGCGGCCGGGATCAGGGCGGCCAGGACCGGCTTCACGTCCAGGCCCTTCACCTCCAGGCCTTGACGCTCGATCGGCTTGGCCGAGGCCTCGATCACCTGGGCCTGGAAGTCGGGGCGCCTGCGGCCGAACTTGTAGAACACGTGCAGGCCCACGGTCGCCACCTTGATCAGGCCGTCGCCCCACTGCGGGCCGAGCCGGGTGGCGTGGAAGTGGGTGGCGTTGCCGATCTCGGCGACCACCGCGCCCGACAGGGCCCGGGCCGCCACGTGCTGGGCCTTGTCCCAGGCCTCGCCGTCGCGCGTGGCGCGCATGGAGCCGTCGCAGACGAACGAGAACTGGCAGTCGGCCCTGCCGAGGCCGGCGCCCTGGAACACCACGGCGCAGATGGTCTTGGGGAAGGACGGGCTCTTGACGCGGTTGAGCACCACCTGGGCCACCGCCGCCTGGCCGCGCAGGCTCTCGCCGCGGGCCTCGTAATAGACCGCCTGGGTCAGGCAATCGAGGTCGCGGGCGCCGTCGAGCGCGCCGATCGAGGCGAAGCGGAAGCGGCTGGCGAACCCGCCGGCGCCCGGGCCGAGCTGGGGCCGCAGCATCAGGCCGGCGGCGGTCGCGCCCACCGGCGCGGGGTCGGACTGCTCCAGCCGCGCGGCGAAGTCGGCGGAATGGCGGTCGCGCTGCTCGGAGCCCGAAACCGTAAACGGATCATGCCTCTGGGCGATCGCCAGGGCCCCTGCGGACAGGCCATTGGCATGCTGCAGCGCAATATCGGAGAAGCCGTTGGCCTCCGCCGAGACCAGGGCCCGGGCCCGGGCGTGCATTAACCCTGAGACCGAGTTGGCCCCCGCCAGGTAGGCGAAGGTCAGACCTAGGCCGAGTGCTGAACCCGCCATGCCGGCGCTGATGAGCGCACGCGTGTTCGCACGCGGGTAAGCCTTACCGATCAATGCTTTCGTGTCCTATTCGGCGAGGGCGCACAGCCCCCCGAGGGAGACGTTCGCGGCCGCCGACATGCTCAGGCGCCCCGCAAACGGGCCCCGGCCGGCTCACGATTTTGGCCGAGGCAGTTTCTTAACGAAGCCTTCATGACAGGATTGCGCATGACTCGCAACCCCCCACCGCAGCGCAAAAAGCAACGCTTTAATCAGCAGCCAAGGCGGCCGAGCAGCATTAACTATAGTTCGCTTTTGTTCTGACGCGATGAGCCCATGTCGCCTTGGAACGGACTTAAGACGCCGCCGTTTGTTCGAGAGGTTGGTCTTCGCCAGCCTCAAGGACTTCTGACGATGAAAAAGATCATTTCAATTCTGACGATTACCACCTTGGCGGTGGCGGCGGCGGCCTGCGGCCACACCACCACCCAGAGGGCCGCGACCGGCGCGATCGCCGGCGGCGTGGTGGCCGGTCCGGTGGGCGCGGCGGTGGGCGCCGGCGCCGGCGCGGTGGTGTCCAAGGCGGCCGGCGACAAGTAGCGTCGGGGCTGGCGGCGGCGGCGGCGCGCGGCGGAAGGGCTTGAGCCCGGCCCCTCGCCTGCCTAAAGAACCTATATGCTTTCCGCTAGCGACCAAGACGACAAGCTGCTGTCCCTGGCCCCCGGCCGCACCGTGACGGTGCGCGAGGCCTTCGGCGTGGATTCCGACATGAAGGTCCCGGCCTTCAGCGAACGGGACGAACACGTCCCGGAGATCGACACCGCCTACAAGTTCGACCCGCAGACCACCCTCGCGATCTGCGCCGGCTTCGCCTACGACCGGCGGGTGATGGTCCAGGGCTATCACGGCACCGGCAAGTCGACCCACATCGAGCAGATCGCCGCGCGGCTGAACTGGCCGCTGGTGCGGGTGAACCTCGACAGCCACGTGTCGCGCATCGACCTCGTGGGCAAGGACGCCATCGTCCTGCGCGAGGGCAAGCAGGTGACCGAGTTCCGCGAAGGCATGCTGCCCTGGGCCCTGCAGCGGCCCATCGCCCTGGTGTTCGACGAATACGACGCCGGCCGCCCGGACGTGATGTTCGTCATCCAGCGGGTGCTGGAGGCGTCCGGCCGCCTGACCCTGCTCGACCAGAACCGGGTGATCCGGCCGAACCCCTATTTCCGGCTGTTCTCCACCACCAACACCATCGGCCTCGGCGACACCACCGGCCTCTACCACGGCACCCAGCAGATCAATCAGGGCCAGATGGACCGCTGGTCGATCGTCACCACGCTGAACTACCTGGCGCACGACGTGGAGGAAGGCATCGTCCTGGCCAAGGCGCCGGGCTACGACAGCCCCGAGGGCCGCAAGATCATCGCCGCCATGGTCCGCGTGGCCGACATGAGCCGCAACGCCTTCATGAACGGCGACATCTCCACCGTCATGAGCCCGCGCACCGTGATCACCTGGGCGCAGAACGCCGAGATCTTCAACGGCGACGTGGCCCTGGCCTTCCGCCTGACCTTCCTCAACAAGTGCGACGAGCTCGAGCGTCCGACGGTGGCCGAGTTCTACCAGCGCGCCTTCGGGACCGACCTGCCGGAGAGCGCGGCGCGGGTGAAGGTGGCCTAAGGTCCAAGAATAGAGCGCGGCCTCCCCCGCTCGCGGGGGAGGTCGCGCGCCACTCAAGGTCGGCCCACTACCGCCCCGCCGCCCTGCGCCTGCCGGTCCATCACCTGGCCGATGACGGCCAGGAGGCGACGTTCGCCGTCGCCGTCGGCGAGCTGGGCGGCGGCCGGGGTGGTGATCACGCGCTGCAGCACGAACCAGCCGCCGGCCTGGGCGTAGGCGACGCGCACGAACAGCTGCTCGCCGTTCGGCAGGGCGGCGACGTAGCGCCGGCTGACGTGGGGCGGGACGTCCGGCCGGTCCGACCTGGCGTCGGTGAAGCCGGTCACCGGCTGGGCGCCGCGGAACTGGCCCATCGCCCGGCCCAGCGCCTCCTGCACGTCGGCCTGGGAGGCCTGCGGGATGTGGAAGGCGTAGAGGGTGTCGATCTCCGAGGCGCTCGCCGTCTCGCAGATCACCCCGGCGGGCGACGCCTTCAGGCTGTTGCCCTGGGGGTCGGACCCGAACTGGCAGACCAGCCCGCTCGGCTTGTGCTTCAGGCGGATGAGGCCGCCGGCCGACAGGTCGGCGAAGTCGCCCGGATTGGGCGCGCTCTTCAGCAGCCGCTGCGCTTCGGAGGCCGCCGGCGCGCCCTGGGCTCGGGCGGCGTGAGCCGAAGCCGCCAGCAGCACGACTGCCGTGATCGCCGCGAGCCTCATGACGCCTCCCGAACCCGAGGCGCCAAGGTGCACGCGTCGCCGCCGCCGATGCAAGGCGCCTGACACCGCCGCCCCCGCGCGCTAGAACGGCCGTCCGATGGCCGACGAGTCCCCCACCGAACCCTTCAAGCGCGCCCTGGCGCACGCGGCGCGGTCGCTGGCCGAGACGCCGGACCTGGAGGTGGTGTTCTCCAACGAGGGCCCCGCCCTCTACGCCAACCGCGCCGTCCTGCCCCATCCGCCCCGCGACCTGCCGATGAAGGAGGCCACGCGCCTGCGCGGCCTGGCCGACCAGATGGCCCTGTGGCTGGCGCATCACGACCGCGCCGCCCACGCCCGCTTCAAGCCCGGCGGCCAGGAGGCGGCCGAGGCGTTCGAGGCCATCGAGCACGCGCGCGTCGAGGCGATCGGCGCCAACGCCCTGGGCGGCGTGCGCCAGAACCTGGCGGCGGCGCTGGAAGCGCAGCTGGAGAAGAAGGGCCTGGCGCGCCGAGCCGAGACCACCGAGCCGCCGATGGCCGACATCCTGGCCCTCCTGGTGCGCGAGCGCCTGACCGGCCAGCCGCCGCCCGACGGCGCCCGGCAGCTGGTCGACGCCTTCCGCGCCGACATCGAAGCCCGCGCCGGACACGACCTCGACCGCCTCGTCAACGCCATGGACGACCAGGCCGCCTTCGCCCGCATCGCCCGCTCGGTGCTCAAGGACCTCGACATGGCCGAGGCCTCCGACGACGACCTGACCCAGGAGGAAGAGGAAGGCGAGGACGAGTCGAGCCAGACCGGCGGCGACGACGAGGACGACAACGAGGACGAGACCGGCGAGACCGAAGCCTCGTCCGACGCCGCCACCGCGCGGGAGAGCGGCGAGCAGGACCCCGACGCCGAGCGCATGGAGAGCGCCGACCAGCCCGACCTCGACACCCAGGAGAGCGACGAGGAGCCGCCGGAGATGGGCGACGGCGAGCGGCCGTCGCGTCCCGATCCCGGCGCCGACCGCCATCGCGAGCCCGACTACAAGGTGTTCACCACCCGCTACGACGAGGTGGTGACGCCCGAGGAGCTGGCCGAGGCCGAGGAGCTGGAGCGCCTGCGCGCCTACCTCGACCAGCAGCTGTCGAACCTGTCGAGCGTGGTCTCGCGCCTGGCCAACCGGCTGCAGCGGCGCCTGCTGGCGCAGCAGAACCGCGCCTGGACCTTCGACCTCGAGGAAGGGATGCTCGACGCCGCCCGCCTGACCCGGGTGATCGTCGACCCCACCGCGCCCCTGTCGTTCAAGCAGGAGGAGGACACCGAGTTCCGCGACACGGTGGTGACCCTGCTGATCGACAACTCCGGCTCCATGCGCGGGCGGCCGATCATGGTGGCGGCGGTGTGCGCCGACATCCTGGCGCGCACGCTGGAGCGCTGCGGGGTGAAGGTGGAGATTCTCGGCTTCACCACCCGGGCGTGGAAGGGCGGGCAGTCGCGCGAGGACTGGATCAAGGCCGGCAAGCCGCCCAATCCGGGCCGGCTGAACGACCTGCGCCACATCGTCTACAAGTCCGCCGACGCGCCCTGGCGGCGCGCGCGGCGCGACCTCGGCCTGATGATGAAGGAAGGCCTGCTCAAGGAGAACATCGACGGCGAGGCCCTGCTGTGGGCGCACCAGCGCCTGCTGGGCCGGGTCGAGCAGCGCAAGATCCTGATGGTGATCTCCGACGGCGCGCCGGTGGACGACTCGACCCTGTCGGTCAACACCGGCCACTACCTGGAGCGGCACCTGCGCGCGGTGATCGGCGAGATCGAAGGCCTGTCGCCGGTGGAGCTGATCGCCATCGGCATCGGCCACGACGTGACCCGCTACTACCGCCGCGCCGTGACCCTGGTGGACGCCGAGCAGCTGGGCGGCGCCATCGTCGAGAACCTGGCGGCCCTGTTCGAGGAGCGGCCCAAGGGCGAGCGGGGCGGCGAGCGCGGCCGGAGCTCGTCCACCGGCGGCGCTACCGGGCGCAAGCTGCTGAAGACCACCTTCGACGCGGTCCGCGGAGCGGTGGGGTGAAGCCCGTCTGCGTCGAGGACTACCGCACGCTCGCCCGCCGCCGCCTGCCCCGCATCCTCTACGAATATGTCGACGGCGGCGCCCTGACCGAGAGCGCCAAGGCCCGCAACAGCAGCGACTTCGCGGCCATCCACCTGCGCCAGCGGGTGCTGAGCGGGGTCGAGGCGGTGAGCCTGAAGACCGAGGTGCTGGGGACCGAGCTGGCCCTGCCGGTGATCCTGGCGCCGATCGGCAACTGCGGCATGCTGGCCCGCCGCGGCGAGGTGCAGGGCGCGCGCGCCGCCCGGGCCGCCGGGACCGTCGCCACCCTGTCGACCATGTCGATCTGCGACCTGCGCGAGGTGGTCGGCGCGGCCGGGCCGGGCTGGTTCCAGCTCTATCTGCTGCGCGACCGCGGCCACATGGAGCTGCTGCTGCAGCGCGCCTGGGATCAGGGCGTGCGGGTGCTGGCCTTCACCGTCGACGTGGCCGTGCCCGGCGAGCGGCTGCGCGAGCACCGCCAGGGCCTGGCCGGCGGGGCGGGCCTGGCCGACGAACTGCGCCGCGCGGCCGACGGCCTGATGCACCCCGGCTGGCTGTGGGACGTCTATCTGATGGGCCGGCCGCACACCTTCGGCAATGTGGCCGAGGCCTATGGCGGCGGCGGCTTCACCCAGTTCTGGACCTGGGTCCGCGAAGCATTGCAGGTGTCGCTGACCCCCGACGACATCGCCTGGGTGCGCCAGCACTGGCCGGGCAAGCTGGTGATCAAGGGCGTGCTCGACGCCGACGACGCCCGCATCGCGGCGGAAGCCGGGGCGGACGGGGTGATCGTGTCCAACCACGGCGGGCGCCAGCTCGACAGCGCCCAGTCCGGCATCGCCGCCCTGCCGCGCATCGTCGAGGCGGTGGGGGACCAGCTCACCGTGCTGCTGGACGGCGGGGTGCGCTCGGGCGAGGACGTGGTCAAGGCCATGGCGCTGGGGGCTGAGGCCTGCCTGATCGGCCGGCCCTGGGCGTTCGCCCTGGCCGCCCGCGGCGAGGCCGGCGTGGCCCACGTGCTGGAGCTGTTCAGGAAGCAGATCACCACGACCCTGGTCCTGGCCGGCTGCGACGACGTGAAGAAGATCGGCACCGGGATGCTGACCTAGAGTAGGGCCGCCCGCCCGAGCGCCTCAGGCGCCCATGCTCCGCGAAGTCCGGGCGCCGGTCCGAAGGCGAAGCTGAGCAGCACCTGCCGAACCGTCTGGAAAGCCTAGGCTGCGCATAGCCCATCCTCGCTGATCTCGGATGGATGCCGGGGGATCACAGGCGCGGGACCGATGCGGCGCCGCGCGTCTTGCGTGGCGGCCAACGCCGTCCATTGGGCGGCTGCGGTTTCGTGCTTTTCGCGCACGTGCGCCAGGTTGCTGGCTGAGGCCAGCGCGGCTGCTTGGGCAGCCAGGCAGCGATATTCCTCGGATTTGGCGAGCTTCTTGGGCACGGGCTGATCTGCTCGCTTTCATTCGCGAGGGGCGGCGGCCGCCCCTGCGGATCGATCATTCGAAATGGCCGTCAGGTCGGTCAGGGCCTGGGCGTCGGCGATGTTGATCCAGGCCACGTCCCGGCCCGCCTGTTTGTCGGCGAGATTGTGCAAAGCGGCCAATTCCTTGTCCGGAATCGTCATCGACGTGGGGTGGGCCATGACTATCCGCCCAGCCATCGCAGGCCCGCGCGAGCCGAGGCAATCAACGGCGCCGTCGCCGCCGCCAGAACCATTCCCGCGGGGATAAAGGCGACGGGCCTCGCCCAGTGCAACACGCCCAGCACCTGGCCTGCGGCGGCGGCTCCGCCGGCGACGGCGCAGACGGTCAGCAGGACGGCGCCAAGGCGCGCCCACGGGCGGGCCTTCCGAGCCCGCGGGCTTTGCCAGCGGACAACGTGTGGGTTGGGTGAGGACCGGTCCACGGGCGCCACCGTCAGAGACAGCGATGAAGCGGGCGAGACGGCTTCAGCAGTTCAAGATGGCGCTCGGTGCGCGATGGCATAAAGATCTCCTCGGCCGGCAACACGGTCCGGCGTGGACCGCAACGCCGCTGCGCCGCCAACTGATTTTCGGGAATTTCTATATGAATCTTGTATCACACTTAATTGTTTTCTAGTCACATAAAGTTATATCCGCCGTCGATTTCACGAAAATCCTGCAATAACGTCTGCTATTGTAGATTATTCGATTTTTATGCGATCAAGGCGGCCAAGAATTGCGCGCCATGTACGCGCGTTATTTTTCATCGACGCCAGGAGCCCTGCCCTTATGAAAGAAACTAAAGGGAAAAAGAAAATAAAACCGCCGAAGGCAAATGCTTCTCAACCCAGCCTCAAGGGATTGACGCAAGCGACCGACCTCGACCCCAAGCGGAAGCCACGCTGACGCCGATCCGTAGCGGCTGGACGCCTCCCACCCAGTTCAAGTCGCAGCATGCGCCGGGATGAGCGAATGAAGAAGCGTATGCCGCGGCCGCGTTGAGCCCGCCGCCGGGAACATCCCCTCCCCTGCCGGGTTAGCCCTCCCGACGCCAACGGCGGAGGCGGACGTCATTCCAGTTCTGTTGCATCAATGGGCCGCCGCCACCGGCTGGGCCCCCAGTTGGCTCTTGAGCCTGGCGGCCATGATCGTGGCCCTCGGCCTGGGCTGGGCCGCGCATCGGCTGGCTTTCGCCGTGCTCGGGCGGCTGGCGCAACACCATGGGCTGCTGCCCCAGGCGCTCCTGGCCCGCACCCGGGGCCCGACCCGGCTGGCCGTGATGATCCTCGCCCTGGACGTGGCCGCCGCCGTCGCGCCGCTGCAGAATTCCTACCGTCCGTGGATCCGGCACCTGCTGCAGATCGGCTTCGTCGCCCTGCTCGGCTGGATCGCGCTCGGCGTCCTGCACGTGCTGACGGTGGTCTACAGCCGGCGGTTCGAGGCGGGCCAGGCCGGCAGCGTCGACGCGCGCCGCCACCTCACCCAGGTGCGCATCCTGGAGCGGACGCTGGCGGCCTTCATCCTGCTGCTGACCACGGCGGCGGCGCTGATGACCTTCCCCGCGGTGCGCCAGTACGGCATCTCGCTGCTGGCTTCGGCCGGGGCGGCCGGGATCATCGCCGGCCTGGCCCTGCAGCCCCTGCTGACCAACCTGATCGCCGGCATCCAGATCGCCCTGACCCAGCCGATCCGCCTCGACGACTCGGTGGTGGTGGTGGGCGGCGAGTGGGGCACCATCGAGGAGATCGGCGCCACCTATGTGGTGGTGCGCACCTGGGACCTGCGCCGCCTGATCCTGCCCCTGTCCTATTTCATCCAGCAGCCGTTCCAGAACTGGACCCGGCAGGACCCGTCGCTGATCGGCACGGTGATGCTCTACGTCGACTACACCGCGCCGATCGAGGCCATGCGCGACGAACTGACCGCCATCGCCAAGGCTTCGCCGAAGTGGGACGGCAAGACGGTGGGGCTGCAGGTGACCGACCTTTCCGAGCGCACCATGCAGGTGCGCGCCCTGGTCAGCGCGAGGGACGCCGGATCGGTCTTCGACCTGCGCTGCGATGTGCGCGAGCAGATGATCGCCTTCCTGCGCGAGCACCATCCGGCCGCCCTGCCCCGCGACCGGCTGGCGGTGGCCGACGCCGGGGGGCTGCTGACCAACGGCGACGGACGGCCCACGGACGGGGCGCGGCACTGAGCCGGCGGGTTACGGCCCCGAGGATTCCGGGCTAGCCTGCCGCGCCACGGGGACCCGGGGGCGCCGATGGGACGGAACGTCTGGATGGTCGCGATCATCGCCGTGGCCGTGATCGCGGCCGTGCTCCTGCTCGGCTGGAAGACCCTCAGGCCATCACGGGCGACGGCGCCGCGATTGCAGTCCGCCGGCACGCCGCTCGTCCGCACCGACTATTCCGACCCCGCCGCCTGGGCCAGGGTGCGCGAGCTGATCGGCCGGCCGACCGCGGAGGGCTTCCTCGCCAACGTCGAGGTCATCGAGGACCCGAGCTGGGCGGGAACGGCGCCGGCCGAAGCCATCCGCCGCCTCCATCCCGCCGCCGGCGCGCATGCCCTGGTGATCCTGGCCGACGCGCAGACCATGCACGATCCCGAGCACAGCCTCCTGTGCCTCGACCCGCGCACCCTTCAGAGCCTGCGGGTGATCCCGTCCCTGCTGTGGTCGATCGAGAACAACCTCTCCCTCGCCAACCTCGACTGGCGCGACTTCGCCGAGGAGGCCGACAAGGACGGCGTGCTGCGCGGCTTCCGGGACGAGACAGGGAAGTAGCGGCCGCCTCAGCCCAGCCCGATCTTGCGGCCGAAGCTGGCCAGGTCGTCGAAGCCGGACACCTCGATGCGCGGCAGGCGGAACGGATCGTCGGACAGGTCGGCGATCTCCGGCATGACGCCGAAGCCCAGCTTCAGGCCGCATTCCTCGGCAATCCGCTCCACCACCCGGTCGGCGGCGCCGTAGGGGTAGCAGACGGAGATCGGCGCGCGTCCGACGGCGGCCTCGATCTGCGCCTGGGAGGCAACCATCTCGCGGTAGACCTCTCGCACCGGCAGGCGGCTGAGCGGCCGGTGGGTCAGGCCGTGGCTCTCGACATTGAGGCCTTCGGCGGCGAGCGCGGCCAGGCGCTCCCAGTCCATCAGCCGTGCGGGGGCCCCGTAGCGCTCGTCCCAGTCGGCCGCCCCGCCGACCTTGGCCGGCACCACGAACACGGTGGCGGCGAAGTCGTGCTTCTGCAGCACCGGCCAGGCGTGCTCGGCCAGATCCTCGTAGCCGTCGTCGAAGGTGATCATCACCGGCCGCCCGGGCAGGGGCTTGCCGGTGGCCATGGCGGCGGCCAGTTCGTCGGGCCCCACGCCCCACCAGCCGCGGCGGCGCAGGGCCGCCATCTGGGCCTCGAACGCCTCGGGGGTGACGCGCCAGCGGTCGAGGGCCGCCGGGCCGTCACCCTGCGGGGCGACCCGGTGGTACATCAGGATCGGCACGCGCACGGCCACTTCGCTGTGGAAGGCGGCGATGCGGCTCTCGCCTCCGCCCCAGACCACGTTGCGGGCCGTGACGGGCTCCAGCCGGACCTCGAGCGGCCGCGTCTCGATAACCGGCTTCCGCGCCGGCCGGTCCCCGGTGCGGCGGAAGGCCTGGACGCGATAGAGCGGCCGCCGGATCTCGCGCTCGAGGGCCAGGCCCGGCTCGGCCCGGAACACGTCGCCGATGGTGCGGGCGCCGAAGGCCCGGCCCCAGTCGAAGCCGGTGGCCTCGGGCTCGTCGCAGATCTGGTTGGCGTGGGCCATGACCAGCAGGCCGCCGGGCTTCAGCGCCTGCGCCATGCGGCGGGCGACCGCCTCCAGCGGGACATCGAGGTAGTAGAGCGCCTCGCTGCAGACGATCAGGTCGTAGCGGCCCGGCAGGGGCTGGCGGGCGAAGTCGAGGGTCTGGAAGGCGACGTTGCCGAGCCCCTGGCAGCGCCTGGCCGCGCCGTCGATGGCCCGCTGCGAGATGTCGGTGGCCAGCAGGGACCCGACCCGGGGCGCCAGCTGGGCGGCGAAGTGACCCTGGGCGCAGGCGAGCTCCAGCGCCGATCCGTCCGGCAGGTCCGGGATCAGCTCCAGGGTGTCGCGGTACTTCAACCGTTCGTAGTCGCTGGCGCCGTAGCCCCAGGGATCGTCGGCGGCGAAGAAGGCGTCCCAGGCGCCGGCCCGGGCGGTGTCGACGGCGTCACGCCCGGACAGGGTCTGCGGCGGGGCCTCGGAGAGCAGGGCGACGGCGGGCCCGGGCTCGGCCAGGACCTCGGCCAGGACTTCGGCGCGCAGCGCGGCCAGGGCCTCGCCGTGGGTCTGCGAAGACCTCGGCGCGGCGGCCAGCGGCGCCAGCCTGGCCCGCACCACGCCTTCGAGCCCGGCGCCGAGGATGCGCCTCAGCCGGCTGCGGGCCAGGGCGGCGGCCTGCCGCGGCCGGCGCAAGGCGGCGCGCAGGCCGGAGCCGCGCACGTCCATCAGCAGGGGCGCGGCCGCCTTCCAGAAGCTCGGGCTGCGCCAGGGCCGCACGGCGTGCACGGCCCCCTTCAGCGGGATGCGGCCCGACTGGCGCGCCACCGCCTCGACCAGGTCGGCGCCGTCGCGCACGCCCAGCACCGGCAGGGCGATGGGCCCGGCCGTCGCGGCGCCCGAGCGCAGCTGCAGGACGGCGAAGTCCCCGCCGCCGGGGTCCATCCGCGGAAGCTTGGGCGCGTCGAGCTGCAGCGCGCCGTCCGCGCCGACGCTGTTCAGGCTGGCGCGGATCACCCCGAGCGCCAGCGCCCGCAGGCGTCGGCGATCGTCCTCGGGACAGACATATTCGAGCAGGGCCCTCAGCTTCGGCTCGAACTGCGGCCACAAGGGCCCCAGGGTGTCGACGGGCCGGGCCAGGGCGTCGGCCATGCCGCCGGCCATCAGATGGCCGATGGCGCTGGGCGCGACGTCCACGTCGTGGCCGCGACGCAGGGGGGCGGCGGTGGCCAGGCCGTCGCCGCCCAGGGCGATGTCGCGCGCGGCGCACCACAGCAGGTAGTAGAACTCGTGGGTCGGCAAGTCGTCGGCGGGGGCGCCGTCCCGGTGCCGGGGCAGCGGGCGCGCCACCCGCGGATCCGGGCCATGGCCGCGCCGCATCACCTCGAGCCCGGCGTGGGCCGCCCGCGGCAGGTCGCGCGACAGGCTGCCGGGCCGCGCGCGGTAGAAGGCGATCCTGGCCGGGGTCTGGGCGAAGCGCCGGCCGGCGCGCGCCAGCCTCTGCCACAGGTCCCAGTCCTCGCTCGACCTCAGGCTTTCGTCGAAGCCGCCGAGCTCGCGCACCGCGGCGCGCCGCACCAGGGCGCTGTGGATGGCGAACGAGCAGTGGGTCGAGAGGACGGCGAACGGGTCGGACAGGTCGCGGCCGTCGTAGTCCCACATCCGCCCGCCCTCGCTCACCCGGGTCGCGGCGCCGACCAGCACCGTCGCCTCGGGATCGGACCGCGACAGGGCCAGCAGGCGGGCGAAGGCGCGCGGGGCCAGCCAGTCGTCGGCGTCGAGGAAGCACAGCCACTCGCCCCGGGCCGCCGCCAGGCCGGTGTTGCGGGCGGCCGACACGCCCGACCGGCGCTGGCGGATCAGGCGCACGCGACGGTCGCGTCGCATGCGCTGCAGCACGATCTGGGCGGTGCCGTCGGTGGAGCCGTCGTCGACGACGATGGCCTCCCAGGCGACCTTGCCCTGGGCGGCCAGGCTGCGCAGCGTCTTGGCGATGGTGTCGGCGGCGTTGTAGGCCGGGATGATCACGGAAACGGCGGGCGGCGCGGCTGTGACCGCCACGCGAGGAGTTGCTGTCGGAGCCCTGTCGAGAAGCTCGCGCGCGGACTCCGTCATCCCGTCTACCCCACAGACCGTCCACGCCCCCGCTTCGGCCTGTCGGGAAGAACACCAACGCTGGCGGAAGGTTTCAGCTGAGCCATAGCCTTCTCCCTGGAAGCGAAAGACTGGGGGAGTTTAGCCACCTGGAGTTGAAATCAGGGCGCGGAACCGGGCTTGGAGGAGAAGGTTCTCCGTGGACCCCACGAAAGCAGAAGGGAGCTTGGCCATGACACAGGACGATCGAATACAGGGCGAGGGCGACTACGAGGCGGCCCGCCGCTACCGCAAGGCCCAGGAAGACTTCGCCCGGAGCGGAAAGGTCGACAAGGCGGCGCACGAGGCCGAGGACGCGCTCGATGGGCCGGAAGGGGCCGAGCTGGAGCGGGCCCGCCGGGAGACCGGCGAGATCAAGCCGGACTGAGGCCCTATGAAAAAAGGCCCCGGGGTTCGCCCGGGGCCTTTTTGATTCCGATGGAGCCGGATCAGGCCGCGGCTTGAGCCGCCAGCTTGGCCTTCACCTGCTTCTTGATGCGGCGGGCGCGGGTGGACAGCACCTCGTCCTTGGCCGACAGCAGGTAGGCGTCGAGGCCGCCCTTGAAGTCGAGCGTGCGCAGGGTGGCGTTGGTCACCTTCAGGCGGAAGCTCTGGCCCAGGGCTTCGGACTGCAGCGCCGTCTCGGCCAGCGCCGGCAGGAAGCGGCGCTTGGTCTTGATGTTCGAGTGGCTCACATTGTGGCCGATCATCGGACCGACGCCAGAAAGTTCGCAACGGCGCGACATGACTATGAGACCTTCAGAATAGAAAACCGGTCGCGTCGGACGCGGTCCGCGCGGAGAACGGGCCGTATACGCATCTCGGCCTTCCAGGTCAAGGCGAAGCAGACTTGGACCGCCACTCGGGTCGAGGCCGAGCGCGCCCGGAACGGCATGAGCCACCGTCCGAAATCGCCTTGCCCCGCCGGAGCGGACAGCCGGGCCTACCTCACGTCCTGATACAGGGACTGGCTGAGCATCTTTCCGCCGGCCGCCTGAATCTTAGCGCCCACCTCGCCGTTCAGCTTGCGGAACTGCGCATCGGCGTTGAGCATCTGCCCGCTCCGGGCGAGCGCGTCCATGTTCGGGCACTCGATCACCGCGATGTAGGCGCCGGCGTCCGAACCGGCGAAGGTCGCCTGCAGGAAGCGGCCCTTGCACGGGTTGCCCCTGAAGCCGTTGGCGTAGGTGTTGAGCGCCTTGGCCGCGTCGAGCACCTGGGCCTCGGTCGCCGGGTTTGTTCCCGCTGAAAATGCGATCACGGCCGAAACCCCCGGCCCCAGGTCCTGGGCCAATGCCGGCGCTGCACCCACCACGAACAGGACTGACGCCACGAGCACTTCACGAAGTCTCATGTGACCCTCCTCTGAACGATGACGTTGCGCCCAACGGGGCGGGAAGCGGCACTGACGGACAATTGCCACCAGGCGAGCTCGTCTTGCGTCGCCCAATCGGGTGAGCCACGCCGCCGGCGCCCGCATCGCGGAGCGCCCCGTGGAGGGACCGTCGCGGATCGCCGATTATGTTAACGAAAATCAACCTTTATGGTTGGTCGCGAATCGTTCTACCATATCTTGTTAAGAACGAAGCCGGAATGGTGGCGAGTCACCGATTCGGTCACATTTTGTTCCAGACCCGTTCTTCCGCACTCAACCTGCGGTTAAGTGGTTGAATTCGTTCACAGGCCCGTCACTTAACCTTGTCGCCGCAACGCGGCCTCGAGACTTGTCTTGCGGCCCGCGATCCCCCACGTTCGAATCATGACCGATCGCCCCTCCGGCGCCGCGCCCTCGCGCCTCGTCGCGGTCCTCGGACCGACCAACACGGGCAAGACGCATCTCGCCGTCGAGCGGATGCTCGGACACGCGTCCGGCATGATCGGCCTGCCGCTGCGCCTGCTGGCGCGGGAGGTCTACGACCGCATCGCCAAGCAGCGCGGCGCCCGCGCCGTGGCCCTGGTCACCGGCGAGGAGAAGATCATCCCGCCCCGGCCGCACTACTGGGTGTGCACGGTGGAGGCCATGCCCCTGTCGCTGCCGGTGGAGTTCCTGGCGGTGGACGAGATCCAGCTGTGCGCCGACCCCGAGCGCGGCCACGTGTTCACCGACCGGCTGCTGCACGCGCGCGGCCAGTTCGAGACCATGTTCCTGGGCTCGGGGACCATGGCCCCGCTGATCCGCAGGCTGCTGCCCGACGCCGAGATCCAGACCCGCGAGCGGTTCTCGACCCTGCGCTACGCAGGCTCCAAGAAGCTGACCCGCCTGCCCCGGCGCACCGCCATCGTCGCCTTCTCGGCCGAGCAGGTCTACGCCATCGCCGAGCTGATCCGCCGCCAGAGGGGCGGGGCGGCGGTGGTGATGGGCAACCTCAGCCCGCGCACGCGCAACGCCCAGGTGGCCCTCTACCAGTCCGGCGAGGTCGACTTCCTGGTGGCCACCGACGCCATCGGCATGGGCCTGAACATGGACGTCGACCACGTGGCCTTCTCGGGCCTCCGGAAGTTCGACGGCAAGCGCATGCGCTGGCTCTATCCGCACGAGGTCGGCCAGATCGCCGGCCGCGCCGGCCGCTACAAGCGCGACGGGACCTTCGGCGTCACTGGCGACTGCGAGGAGATGGACGAGGACCTGGTCGAGGCGGTGGAGCACCACCGGTTCGAGCCGGTGGTCGCCGCCGAATGGCGCAACGCGCGCCTCGACTTCTCGTCCCTCTCCAACCTGATGCGCTCCCTGGCCCAGCCGCCCGGACGCGACGGGCTGAAGCTGTCGGACGAGAGCCTCGACGAGGTGGTGCTGCGCCATCTGGCCCAGGACAACGCGATCCAGGGGCGGGCGAAAAACCGGGCGCACCTGTTTCGCCTGTGGGAGGCCTGCCAGACGCCGGACTTCCGCAAGCTCGCGATCGACGAGCACATCAGCCTGGTGAAGACGGTGTTCGAGCATCTCACCGAAGGCGACGGCCGCCTGCCCGAGGACTGGATCTCGGGCCAGTTTGCCTGGCTCGACCGCACCGACGGCGAGATCGACGCCCTGGCCGGGCGGCTGGCCCATGTGCGCACCCTGGCCTATGCGGCCAACCGGCCGGACTGGCTGAAGGACCCCGCCCACTGGCAGATGCGCATGCGCGAGCTGGAGGATCGCATCTCCGACGCCCTGCACCAGAAGCTGATGCAGCGCTTCATCGACCGGCGCACCAGCGCCCTGATGCGCGGCCTGCACCTGCGCGAGGAGCTGCTGGCCGGGGTGAGCGGCGACGGGGCGGTGACGGTGGAGGGCCAGTTCGTCGGATCCTTGCGCGGCGTCACCTTCGATCCGGTCCGCGGCGCCACGGCGCTGGAGGACAAGGCCCTGCGCGCGGCGGCCCAGCGGGCGGTGGCGCCCGAGATCGCGCGGCGGCTGGGCCGGCTGGCGGCCGAGCCGGACGAGGCCTTCGCCGTGCAGCCCGACGGCCTGGTGCTGTGGCGCGGCGAGGCGGCGGCGCGGGTAGATAACGACCAGCCCTTCGCCCCGCGCGTGCGGCTGCTGGGCGAGCTCGGCCCCGCGGCGGCGCGGGAGCGGGCGGCGCGGCGGCTGGAGGCCTATCTGGCGGCCGAGGCCGGCCGGCGGCTGAAGCCGCTGCAGCGGCTGGAGGCGGCCATCGCCGAAGGCCGCATCAAGGGCCTGGCGCGCGGCCTCGCCTATCGCCTGGCCGAGGCCGGCGGGGCGGTCGCCCGCGGCGCGGTGGAGGCCGACGTGCGGGCCCTGAGCCAGGCCGAACGACGGGCGCTGAAGAGCCTGGGCGTGCGATTCGGCGCCTTCTCGCTGTTCCTGCCGAGCCTGCTGGAGGCGCGGGCCCGCGACTTCACCGCCGCCTTCTGCAGCGGATCTTCGGGAGAGGGGCCCCGCGACTGGCGCCCGCCGATCAACCAGATCAGCCCCCTGCCCCCCTCGCCGCCCTCGGCCAAGACCCTGGCCTTCCGCGGCCTGATGGCCGTGGGCCCCCTGGCGGTTCCGCTGGAGCAGCTGGAGCGGCTGGACGCCCTGCTGCGGGCCGCGCCCCGCCAGGGCCAGGGCGCCCTGCTGTCCGACCAGGCCATCGCGGAGCTGGGCTGGTCGGCCCAGGAGGCCGGGGCCGTGCTGCGCGCCCTCGACTTCACGCCCACGGCCAAGCCCAAGGCCGGCGGGCCCGTCGCCTGGCGCCGCCGCCGGCCGACCGCCGAGCCCAAGCCGGACGTCGAGCCCGCCCGCGCCTCGCCCTTCGCCGCCCTGGCCGCGCTCAAGGACAGGCCGCCTCCGGCGCGCCGACGCCGGCCGCGCCGGCGCAGGGCCGCCAAGACCGCGCCCCCGGAGTCGGCATGAGCGAGCCGTGCACATGAGCGAGGACGCCTGCCGCCTGGACGTCTGGCTGTGGCGCGCCCGTTTCTTCAAGACCCGCGCCCTGGCCGCCCGCTTCCTGGAGGACGGCCGCGTGCGCCTGACCCGCCCCGGGTCGGCGGAAGTGCGGGCGGACAAGGCGAGTCGCACGGTCCGGCCCGGCGACCAGCTGGTGTTCGCCATCGGCGGGCGGCTGTTCGCCATCGTGGTGCAGGCGCTGGGCGAGCGGCGGGGACCCGCATCGGAGGCCCGCGAGTTGTATTGTGAGCTAGCCTCGCAAGGGGCCATTGACAACGGGGTCGCGGGACTGACACATCCGCGCCGCGCGTAAACCTGCGCGCGCAATCGAACGGCCGTGAGAGTGCGATGACCTACATCGTCATGGACGCCTGCATCAAATGCAAGTTCATGGACTGCGTGGAAGTGTGCCCGGTGGACTGCTTCTACGAAGGCGAGAACTTCCTGGCGATCAATCCCGACGAGTGCATCGATTGCGGCGTCTGCGAACCGGAATGCCCGGTCGACGCGATCAAGCCGGACGTGGAGGACGAGTCCGACGGCAAGTGGCTCAAGATCAACTCCGAGTATTCGAAGATCTGGCCCAACATCACCGTCAAGGGCGAGCCCCCCGCCGATCGCGAGCAATTCGAGACCGAAACCGGCAAGTTCGAGAAATATTTCTCCGCCGCGCCCGGCAAGGGCTCCTGAACCGGAGCCCTGCTCAAGCGTTAGGGTGGATTAACCACGCCGACGCTTCACTTATCCCATATTTTGTGATAGGGTGCTCAAACGCTGAGAGAGCGGCCCCGCCCCTCTTCGCGCCTATATTTCCGATCGCGACATCGCGCCAGCAAAAGCAAAGAGTGCCCTAGACCCCTTTCGCCACGATGAGCATGCCTCCGCGCCCTGCGCGGAGAATGGCGGAATCGTACCGGAAGGACCCAGCAAAAAACGGCGGCGTAGGTCGGCGGCTTGGCCAGATAAGAAAGAGGTTTTGTTCAATGAGCAAGAACGGTCACGAATTCTCGATCGGCGATCATGTCGTCTATCCCGCGCACGGCGTGGGCCAGGTCCAAGGGATCGAGACGCAGGAAGTGGCTGGCCTCTCGCTCGAAGTCTACGTCATCACCTTCGACCACGAGAAGATGACGCTGCGCGTGCCCACGCGTAAGGCCAAGACCGCGGGCCTGCGCCCGCTGGCGGCCGGCGACGTGGTGAGCCAGGCCCTCACCACCCTGAAGGGCCGCGCCCGGGTGAAGCGCACCATGTGGTCGCGCCGCGCCCAGGAATACGAAGCCAAGATCAACTCCGGCGACCTGATCTCGATCGCCGAGGTGGTGCGCGACCTGCACCGGGCCGAGAACCAGCCCGAGCAGTCCTATTCCGAGCGCCAGCTCTACGAATCGGCCCTGGACCGCATGGCCCGCGAAGTCGCCGCCATCGAGCGCATCGACCGCGACGCGGCCATCGGCATCCTGACCAAGAGCCTTCAGAAGGCGGCGTAAGCCTCCTTCCCAAACGGCTACTGACGAGACGAAGCGCCCGGCCGAAAGGCCGGGCGTTTTGCGTTTGACCGATAGCGGACGCGCCGTGGGGCGTGCGGCGGCGACGGAAGCGCTGAGGCAGCGGCCTTTCGGCTACCGACAGGTCAGCGCGCTCGGATCACTCGGCACCGTGATCCCTCCGCACCCCGGCGCGGCCGGGGCGGACGGGCGCTCTGGAACGGTGGGCTCGGGCCGGGTGAGCCCGCCCATGCTGAACAAGGACGACACCGTGGCTGGGGGCTTGTCGCCCGCGCCCCGTTCTCTCACCCAGTGGGACACCGCGCCCTCGTCCGCCCATGCCTCGCTGGCCCTGGCGGCGTTGCGCAGGCTGGCCACAGAGTCGGGCCTGCAACCGCCGGACTTGTCCATCTTCAGGCCCGGCAGCGGCTTCTTCGTCGGCGCGCCTTGGTTGAGCTGGGCTTGGAGTTTCGCAGCGTCGGATCGAAGCTTGGCGAGTTTGGCCTGCAGGTCGGCCCACTCGGCATCGGTCATGCTGTCAGGCTTCTGGCCCGCCTCCACGGGCTCGGGCAATGCGGGCGCCTCCGGCGGCGGCGGCGGGCCGCATCGAACAGGCCAGGACTTCATCGCGACCACACGCCCGTCGGCATCGAGCTTGAGCGGGCGGATGGCGACGTAGAAGTACGAGATGTCAGATTTCTTGGCCCCAGGAAGCGCGAAAGGCGTCTGCAGGATGACGGGATCGCCGGCGACTTCCTGCCAGAACGGCGGGTCGCCCACGCCCCCTTGGGCGTCGGAGCATAGGGGCCATTGGTTCTGGGCCTGGCCCTCATCGAAATCGCAGCCGCTTTTCTCCTTGCGCCAAACGCCTTGATGCAGCGGCGGCGCGCCGACTCCGTCGGCCGCAGCGAACATGGGCTTGTCGGTCATGACCATGTTGCAGCCGGACAGAGCCATGGCTGTGGCCACGGCCAGCGCCGTCTTTGTGGTGGTGTTCATTTCCGCCCCGCGCCGTCGGGGGCGCCAGCAGCCCCCGAAGAAAAGCTGAAAACTACCTGGACGAGCAAGGCTGAAGTGAAACCGTAGGATTGGCAAGACCGGTCGAAGGCGCGGCGGAAAGCCCCACCGGCGACCGGCTCGGACACCCGGCTTCGCGCACGGCCAGTGCTTCGCCCGGAAGGGACTATTTCGACTCCCGCAGCACCTCGATCTGCTCGGGGTGGTCGAGCTTCATCAAGCCTTCGCCCGAGCCCGGCCGCACCAGGCCGCGGATGCGGACCAGCTTGCCCGGCAGGTCGACGAGCGCCAGGCCGGACGAGGCGAAGGCGCCCTGGGCTTCGCGCGGGACCTCGGCCTCCACCCAGCGCTCCAGGTCCAGCCGCACCGCGCCGGCGCGCTCGGCGGCCGACACCACCCGCCCCTCCACCACCTGGAAGCCGAACGGCCTGGCGGCCGCCTCGTCGGGCAGGCGCACCTGATAGGCCGGCAGGGCCCAGAGGCCGCGCTTCTTCAGGCGCGCGCGGGCCTCGGCGTCGAGCATGGGCCGGGCCAGGGCGCGATTGTCCGGCCAGGTGTGCACGCGCGCGTCGCCGGCCTCCAGCAGGGCCTGCTCGACCCAGGTTCCGCCCCGGGCCAGTTTCAGGTGAGCCAGAGCGCGGCCGTAAGCGTCCTGCCGGGCGCCGCCGTACATCAGCCGCACCTCGCGGCCGAGCACGAGCCGGGCCAGGGCCTCGCGCGCCTCCGCGGCGAAGGGCTCGGATCCTTTGGGCGCCTCGACTCCGACCAGACGCACCACCTGGCCGGTCTTCAGCACGACGGCGTCGCCGCTGCGCACCTCGGCGACCACCGCCTTGGGACCGGCGGCCAGCTGGTCGACGCCCGGCCCGCCGCACGCGGCCAGGCTCGCGCCGAGCGCCACCACCGTCGCCCATGCCGTCACGCGCCGCCGCATGCCGCCTCCTCCGGGAAGCGTCACCATAGGCCGTGATCGCCGTTTGTCGAAACCTAGCCGATCGCCCGCTTCACCACGGTGTGCAGGCCCTCGACCATCTCGCCGCGGGCCTCCGCGCCCAGCGCCGAGTCCGGTTGGGCCAGGAGCTGCAGGGCGGCCAGGTGCACGTCGAAGGCCGCGCCCGACCAGTCCGCCCCGCTGCGGAAGCCGTCGAGCAGGCGGCAGAAGCTGAGGGCCGCCAGGCCCAGGTCCTCCAGGTCGGCCACGCCCGACAGGCCGATCGCCTCGTTGGACAGGGTGTAGAGCCGGTCGAGGTCTTCAGGGCCGGGCGGGCGGGCGGCCTTGGCCGCCAGCCGCGCGATCTCCTGCACCTTGTCGCGGATGGCGCCGGCGCAGACCCCCTGCAGGGCCTCCAGCCGGGCGACGATGTCGGCCTCGATCGCCTCCACCGTGCGTCCGCCGGGCAGCCAGATCAGCTTGGACAGGCGCTTGTCCGGGCGCCGCTTGATCACCATCCCGCTCATGTCCGCCCCGTCATATCCGGGCCTTGTGCGGCCTGCCGAAGGCGCTGTCGATCTCGTCCTGGGTCAGGTTGGGGGAGGCGGCCTCGCCCACCACGTCGCGGTCGCCCCTGCGGCGTCCCTCCAGGCCCGGGGGCGGCCCCAGGGACTGGAAGCGGCGATCCGGCCCGACATAGCCGTCGAGCTCGACGAAGATGCGGTTGTCGCCGCACACCCAGACGATGCGCTCCAGGAGCACCATCGGCCGGATCGGCTTGGCCACCACGAAGTTGGCGCCGCAGTCGCGCGCCTTCTCCACATAGGCGCTGGGCGTGTGGCCGCTGAGCAGGATCACCGGGCAGTAGCGGTTGGGCTCCAGCGCGCTGCGGCGCAGGCGCATGACGAAGTCATAGACCCAGCCGCCCGGCAGGTCGCCGTCGCAGACGATCAGCTCGAACGGCTCCTCCTCCAGGCGCGCCATCGCCTCTTCCGACGAGACGCAGCGCACCGCCTGGCGCACGCCGTAGCCGAAGAACACCTGGGCCAGGATCTCGGCGCCCGGCTGCGGATCCTCGATCAGCAGGACCTTGGCCTGCTCCAGGTTCAGACGGGTCTTGTTGTCCAGCTCGGTCATGATGGGGCGCCGCCGACCTCGCGCCAGGCCGTCCCCTCATTAACTGGATCAGAAACCTTGAGAAGTCCTTGAAACCCAGTCCCAGGCGCCCGCCAATCCGGGTCGGCGCCCAGCCTTGGGCGACGCATCCGTTGGCGCCCGGAAGAGTTCCGCTGACGGCGACGATGGAGCGAACGATGCGCAGGATCCTGGTGCGGCTGGCCGGCGAAGCGGCGGACGGCGACACCCTGACGGCGGCCGGGTCCCTGGCCGCCCGGTTCGGCGCGCGGGTCGACGGAGTGTTCGTCCGCCCTTCCCCCGCCTCGGTGATCCTCGAGGCCTCGCCGGTCGCCGCCCTCACGGCGGCTTTGGGCGGGGCCAGGGAGTCCGACCTCGACCCCGTCGACGACGAACGGGAGGCCCGCGCGCGGGCCGCCTTCGAGGACCGGCCCGACCGCGCCGGCGGGACCTGGACCAGACTGGTGGGACGCCGCGCGCTGGCCCTGCACGCCGCCCTGGCGGATCTGCTGGTGGAGACCGGCGTCTGGCGCGATCCCGACCCGGCCTCGGACGAGCTGTTCCATCTGCTCGGCGACAGCCAGTCGCCGATCCTGTTGCCGGCGCCGCAGGGCGGGAAGCTGGACCTTTCCGTCGTCGCCCTGGCCTGGGGCGGCGACCTGTCCTCGGCGCGCGCCCTGAAGTCGGCGATCCCGCTGCTGGCCAAGAGCGGGCAGGCGGTGGTCCTGCACGACGCGGGCGCCGCGCCGGCGGCGCTGCAGCCCGCGCGCGATCACCTCGAGGCGCACGGCCTGTCGCCGTCGTTCGAAGCCCTCGACCTGTCGAAGGGCCGCGCCGCGCAGGTGGTCGCGGCGCGGTGCGCCGCCCTCAACGCCGGGCTCCTGGTCATGGGCGCCTACGCCCACAGCCACCTGGAGGAATCCCTGCTCGGCGGCTTCACCCAGGACATGCTGGCCGAGCGCCGGTTCGCCGTCCTGCTGCGTCACTGACGCCGGAGCCCTTGCCGGCCCCTCCCCTTCATGGCATCCGTCGCCGCTTCGAGGAGGTCCCGTAGCTCAGCCGGATAGAGCAGGGCTTTCCTAAAGCCAAGGTCGGGGGTTCGAGTCCCTCCGGGACCGCCAGCCGCCTCGATCACCGCCCCGCGACATCGCGTCCCAACGGAATACTTCGCGTTTGGCGCGAGCCTTGCTGTGGACCTCCATACAAGCTCGGAGGGTGTACAGTGACGGAACAGCATCAGGAAGAAGCGCTCGGTCTGGCCCTGGCCAACCACACGCTGGTCATCAGCCTGGCTCGCCTGATGGCGTCCAAGGGCCTGCTGAGCCAGGAGGAACTGGACGGGGCGGTGAACGAAAGCCTGACCGTGCTCGAAACGGCCGTCCCAGATCGGGACTCCGTGCGCACCGCGCGCCTCGTTCTGGAACAGATGCTCGTTGCCAGGCCGATCCCGGCGCGCAGCCGCAGCCTGAGCCCCACGGGTCAGGTCTAGGCTCCCGAATCCCTAGACCACTGAGTCTCTGGGGCGCGAGACGCCGTAGATCAGCGGCGGCAGGAACAGCAGGCCCAGCACCGCACCGCTGGCCAGACCGCCGATGATCACCGCCGCCATCGGGCCGAGCACCTCGCCGCCGGCCTGGGCGCGGGTGAACAGCAGCGGGGCCACGGCCAGGGCCACCAGGATGGTCCCCGCCAGGATCGCCACGACGCGGTGGCCGGCGGCCGCCGCGATGGTGTGGAGGGTCCAGCGGCCGTCCTTGCGCGCATGCACCTCGTGCGGCCGCGTCACCAGCAGCACCGAGGCCCGGGTCGACAGGCCGAACAGGGCGATGAAGCCGGCCAGTTCGCCGAGCGACACCGCCCCGCCCATCAGCAGCACCGCCGCCACCCCGCCCACGAAGGAGAAGGCGGTCGACAGCAGCACCAGCCAGGCCAGCCGCCCGTCCCCCAGCACCACGGTGAGCAGGCCGACCATGGCCAGCAGGGCGAGGCCGCCCAGCACCAACAGGGTGGCGGTGCGGCCGCCGCCGCCGGCGGCCGGGGCGTCGAAGGTGAGATAGACCCCGGGCGGCGCGGTCACGTGGTCCTGCAGGTAGTCGCGGGCCCTGGCGGCGTAGCGGCGCGGATCGCCCCCCGGAGACGCCGACACCACCTCGCGCCTCTGGCCGGCCTCGTGCTCGATCGCGCTGCGCGACTGGGTCAGGTAGACGTTGGCCACCAGGCGCAGGGGCACCGAGACGCCGGAGGTGGAGCGCAGCAGCAGGTTGTCGATCGCCTCGGGATCGCGGCGCAGGGCGTCGGGGCCGGTCACGGCCAGGTCCACCGCGCGGCCGGCGTCATAGACGTGCGCCACCGTCACGCCCTGCAGGGCCGCCTGCACGGTGTCGAGCACGTCGGCGGCCGAGAGGCCGTAGAGCGCCAGGCGCCGGAAATCCAGGTCGATGCGCATGGCCGGGGCGAGCGGCGCGGCGCCGCTGGAGACGTCGCGCGCGCCGCCCATGAGGCGCAGCGCGTCGGCGACCCGCCCGGCCGTCCGGTCGACGGCGTCGAGGTCCTCGCCATAGACGTTGACGGAGAAGGCGCTGGCGGCCCCGGCGCCGAGCGCCAGGCGGTGGCGCACCGTCACCGCCACGTCGGGATAGGCCTGGAAGGCGCGGCCGAGGGCGGCGGCGACGCGGTCCTGGGCGGCGGCGTCGAGCTTGGGATCGAGGGCCAGTTCGAGCTGGGCCTGGTCGACGGCGGCGGCGCTGAAGTCGGTGGGATCACGGCCGGAGTGCGCGGCCGCGCGGCGCACGCCCGGGACGCGCAGGGCGGCGGCGGTGAGCGAGGCGGTGATGCGGCGCATGGCCTCCGGCGAGGTCGCCGCCGGACCGCGGACGTCGACCACCAGCCGCCGGTCATGCAGGTCCGGCAGGCGCGCGCGGGGCAGGAAGGCCAGGGCCAGACCCGCCCCGACGGCCGCCAGCACCAGCACCGCCAGGGCCAAGCCGCGCCAGCGGCACATCCGGCGCACCAGGGTGGCGTAGGCCGCGCGGGCCCGGCGCAGGTAGGCTGGCTCGCGTCCCGCCTTCAGGTCGTGCAGCAGGAGGATCGCCAGGGCCGGGGTGAAGGTGGCCGAGACCACCAGCGAGGCCAGGGCCGCGGCGGCGGCGGAGAAGGCCAGGGGTCCGGCCAGGGCGCCGAAGGTCCCGCCCGCCAGCAGCATGGGGACCAGGGCCAGGATCACCATCAGGGTGGCGTAGAACACCGGCGCCCGCACATCCATCAGGGCGTGGTGCACGGCGTGGGCGCGCGAGGCGTGCTCCGGCTCGGCCTCGCGCAGGCGCCCGACGATGTTCTCGGCGTCGAGCGCCACGTCGTCGATGGCCACGCCGAGGCCGACGAACAGCCCGCCCAGGGTCATGGCGTTGAGCGTCAGGCCGGCCAGCTTCATGGCCGCCAGGGCCGCGACCAGGCTGAGCGGGATGGTGACGAGGCAGAGGATCGCGGCGCGCAGGTCGCGGAAGGCCACGAGCAGGCAGATCCCGATCAGGGCGGCGCCGACGGCCAGGTTCAGGCCCAGGGTGCGCAGGGAGCCGGTGATGAAATCGGCCGGCCGGTCGAGGTCGCCGGTGATGGTCACGCCCTGGGCGGCCAGGGCGGGACGCAGGACGTCCAGGGTGCGCTCGACCGCGCGGGTGGTGTCGAGCGTGCCCGCGCCATCGACGGCGGAGATTTGGGCCAGGACCCCGGGCTGGCCCATGATCAGAGCGTCGCCGGTCGCCGGGGCCGGCGCGTCGACCACGTCGGCCACGTCGCCGATGCGCACGGGGGCGGCGCCGGGGGTCTGGATCTGGCCGGCGGCGACGTCCTCGGCGCGCAGGGCCTGGCCGCGCGGGTCGATGACGATCCGCTGGGACGGGGTGTCCATGAAGCCCGCCCCGGTGACGCTGGTGGCCCGCCGCACGGCCTGGACCACCTCGGCGAAGCCGAGGTCGCTGTCGGAGAGGTCGCTGGGTCGCGCGCGCACCTCGACCCGCCGCACCTGCCCGCCGTAGAGCGCCACATTGGCCACCCCCGCGGTGGCCAGCAGGCGCGGCCGCACCGTCCACTGGATCAGGTTGCGCAGGGCCATCGGGTCGAGGGTCCGGCTGGTGAAGCCGAGCTTGAGCACCTCGCCGGTGGCCGCCGTGAACGGGGCGATGCGGGGAGCGGCGACGCCGGGCGGCAGGGCGCCCTCGACCTCGCCCAGGCGCTCGGCCACCGCCTGGCGGATCGGCGCGGGCCGGGCGTTCGGGGCGAACTCCAGGGTGACCACCGACAGGCCCTGGACCGACTGCGAGCGGATCCGGGCCACGCCGGGCGTACCGCCGAGGGCGTTCTCGATCGGCCGGGTGACCAGTTGCTCGACCTGTTCGGCCACCAGGCCCGGCGCCTCGGCCTGGACCACCGTCTGCGCCGGCGTGAGGGCGGGGAAGATCTCCACCGGCAGGTCGCGCACCCACCACAGCCCGACCAGCATCAGCACCAGGCCCGCCAGCGCCACCACCCACGGCTGCTTCAGGCACCAGTGGATCAGGCGCCCGAGCATCAGCGGGGCCGTGCGCCCAGGTTCTGCTCGGCGCCGAACAGCTCGGCGGCGCCCTGCACCACCACTTCGTCGCCGGGCGCAAAGCCGCGGGTGACGAAGAAGCCGGATTCGGCGGGCGTGGCGCTGTCCAGCCGGCGGCGCTCGAAGCCCTGCGGGCCGTGGCGCACATAGGCCCAGTCCGAGCCGTTGAAGCGGATCACGGCGCTGCGCGGAATGACCACCCCGGGGGCCGAGGCCGGCGTGTTGATGTGGGCGCTCTGGATCAGGCCCACCGACAGCAGGATCGCCGACTTGCCCCGCGCCACGGCGATCAGGCCCGAGGACTGCAGGCGCGGCTCGGCGGCCCGCGCGGCGCCCAGCACCTCGCCGCGCACCGACACGTCGGCCACGTCGATGTCGACCGTGCGGGCCTGGGCCTGGCCGGCGTTGTTGGGCGAGTCCACGTGCACCAGGGCCGCCTGGCCGTTGGACAGCGCCCCGACCAGGGCGCGGCGGCGCGCGTCGCTCAGCCGCTGCAGGCCGGGGCCCCATTCCAGGCCGATGCGCTGGCGCAGCAGCTCGACCTTGGCGGCGTCGTTCCTGGCCTGGGCCTCGGCGGCCTCGGCGTCCTTGCCGGCCACCGTGCCCCCGGCGGCGTTGAGCGCCCGCGCGCGCCGGGCCTCGGCGGCGGAGGCGGCGGCCGAGGCCTGGGCGCCCTCGAGGTCGGTCTCGAGCTGGGCCAGGGGACCGGGGTCGAGCACCTTGGCGAAGGCGTCGACCTGGGCCGAACGGCGCTCCCTCTCGAGCACGGCGCTGCGCACGCCGAGCCGGGCCTGCACCTGAGGGTCGAGCGTCACGCCGGTGTAGGGCGCCACCTGGGCCAGGGCGGCCGCGCCGCCGAGCAGGGCGCACAGGACGGCCGCGGCGGCGAGGCGCCCGACGACCGTCTTTCCCGCCGCTCGATCCAAGGTCCGCCCCCTACCCTCGCGCCCCGGGACGCGCCGACATCCAGCACGAAATCGAATCCACGCACAATCATGCCGTCGCGGCGCGCCCAAGGCGGCGGCCGGCCGCGACGCGGGGCCTTAGGCGGGCCGACTTACATCGCCCTTACCGCCCTGTCGCGAAGCCTAGGCGACCGAGCGCGGCTTGCTGCGGCCGGTCCCCGAGAGGGTGGCCCGCTCGCTGTCGAGCATGTAGTCGCGGGTGACCGGGGTGGCGCCGATCCGCTTGGCCAGCTGCACCTGGATGATCATGTTGGCGCCGTAGCGGAAGCTGAGCTCGCTGAGCGCCAGATAGACTTCCCACATGCGGCAGAACCGCTCGTCGTAGAGGGCGGCGATGTCGTCCCACTGGGCCAGGAACCGCTCGCGCCAGGCCTTCAGCGTATCGGCGTAGTGCAGGCGCTTGATCTCGATGTCGGTGATCCACAGGCCCGCGTCCTCGATCGCCGCCGTCATCTCCGACAGGGCCGGAATGTAGCCGCCCGGGAAGATGTACTTGGCGATCCAGGGCTGGGTGATGCCCGGGCCGGTGCGCCGGCCGATCGAGTGGATCAGGGCCACGCCGTCGTCGGTGAGCAGGCGCGACACCTGCTGGAAGTAGGCGCGGAAGTTGGGGGCCCCCACGTGCTCGAACATGCCCACCGAGACGATGCGGTCGAACGGGCCGGTGACGTCGCGGTAGTCGGTGAGGGTGAAGCGGGCGCGGTGGTCGAGGTTGGCGGCCCGGGCGCGGGCGTTGGCGATGGCCAGCTGCTCCTGCGACAGGGTCACGCCGGTGACCTGCGCCCCGTAGCGGCCGGCCAGCTCCAGCCCCATGCCGCCCCAGCCGCAACCGATGTCCAGCACGCTCATGCCCGGCGCGATCAGCAGCTTGGAGGCGATGTGGACCTTCTTGGCCAGCTGCGCCTCGTCCAGGCTCATGTCCGGCCGGACGAAGTAGGCGCAGGAGTACTGCATGTCCTGGTCGAGGAAGCGGCGGTAGAGCTCGGCGCTGAGGTCGTAGTGGTGGGCCACGTTGCGCCGCGCGGCGTGACGGTCGTTCCACTGCTGCAGGGTGCGCCGGAGGCGGTTCAGCGACCGTTTCAGGGGACCGGGCGGCGGACCGTCGACGAAGTTGCGGCCGATCAGCTCGCACAGGTCCCAGAGCGAGCCCTGCTCCATGACCAGGCCGCCCTCCATATAGGCCTCGCCCAGCGCCATGTCGGGGTTGAGCGCGATCGGCCTCGACCAGCCCTTGGCGATGCGCACGGCGACCTGCGGCCAGCCGCCGTCGCCGTAGGTGCGGGGCGGCCTGCCGTGCTCGGTCACCGTGAGGCGGCCAACGCGAACGAATCGGCTCAGCATGGAGTGCAGCATGAAGCTCTCCGGTCTGACGTCGGTCCCGCCCTGGGCATGGCTTGGCGGTCTCAGCCGCCTTGGCGCGAAATTTCACTCCCTAATGCGGCGATCTTCAAGTCTGATCCTGGCGAACTCTTCCGGATTCGAGCTGAACAGCGTCGCCTCATGAGCCCTATCGACATCGCCGCCCTGGCCTTCTTCCTGGCGGCCTGGCTGTTCTACCAGCCCCTGTTGAAGCGGCTCGGCCGGCGCGGCGGGATGATCAACACCGACATGACGGTGATCCGGGCGCGCTGGATGACCAACATGGCCGCGCGCGAGAACCGCTTCATCGACAGCCAGCTGATGGGCCATGTGCTCAACTCGGCCTCGTTCTTCGCCTCGGCCAACCTGATCGTCATCGCCGCCGCGGCCGGGGCCCTGTTCAAGAGCGCCGACACCTATCGCACCGTGGCCCACCTGGCGGTGACCGAGACCGGCCCGCGCTGGCTGTTCGAGGCCAAGCTCGCCCTGGTGGTGGCGGCCCTGGCGCGCGGCCTGCTCGACTTCATCTGGGCCATCCGCCAGATGAACTACACCCTGGCGGCGATCGGCGCGGCCCCGCCCCCCTCCTCCGACCCGGCCCTGGTGCGCGCCTATGGCGGGGCGGCGGCCCAGGTTCTGAACCCGGCCCTCACCGCGTTCAACAACGGGGTGCGCGGCTACTATTTCGCCCTGGCGGCCACGGCCTGGCTGCTGGGCCCCTGGGCCCTGATCGCGGGCGTGGCCGGCGCGGTCCTGCTGCTGTTCTGGCGCCAGAGCCGGTCGAACGCCGCCCGCGGCGTGCGCCGCCTGCGCGGCCTGCTGGAGGGCATCGAGCCGGTCACCGACGACGCCGAGGAAAAGGGCCCCTGACCCCGGATTCCGGCCCGCCGCACGCGCGTCGCAAAGCGCGCTTGTCCCAAGGCCGCTCATCAGTATATTGCGCGCCTTCCCGCCGGGGCCCGATCTGGGCCGCTCGCGGGAGACCCGCGGCGCCCGCCTACCAACCAGGGCGCCGACCCGTGGGGTGAGGTGGCCGAGTGGTTGAAGGCGCACGCCTGGAACGCGTGTATAGGGGAAACTCTATCGAGGGTTCGAATCCCTCTCTCACCGCCACGCGCCCCGAGCACCCGTCTCTGTCGCGGCCACCTCGCCGTAACGGGCGGTAGTTCCGGGGCGATTCCCGTCCAATCGCCCGGATCGAGCCGCTTTCAGGCCTTCGCGGGGTCGGTCAGCCACGCAGACGGCAACGGCTCGAGCGTTGCACTGACCACGCCCCTCCGGCGCCCGTCCGGCCGGGAAATTTCTCGGACCTTTCAGCATCAATATACAACTTGAGCGGGATTTATCTCGCCTCTCGCGAGAAATGCGGGTCGTCCAAATATAAACAAACATTGATTGGGCAAAAAATCGCCAAATTCACATCTATTACCGGTCTATTTTGCCATACATCTGACACGTTTCGAAATGTTACGGGATATAATCTGAGACGATTTATCGTATACACATCCGACATTTGTGTATCAGCCCGGCCGCGCGACAGGTATTGATAATTTCAATATTGGTATCAGAAGACCAGGATGCATTCCCCTTTTCGATTTACCCGACCTTAAGAGGCAACGTGCTTAATGCGGCTCGAATAATCCAAAGGTACTAGTCCGCCGATGGCATCGATGATGCGTCGCCGACGGGACCCATCCGAGCTCGGCAAGGCGATGCCCAATTCCCTGGAACTTACTGGCGACCTCAGTATTCGCGGCATCGACGCCGCCCACGATCTGTTGGCCAAGGCCTTCAAGCAGGAAGGCGACGTCCTGGTTTCGATCGGCCCCGAGGCGGTCGTCGATCTGACCCTGGTGCAATTGATCGAGGCCGGCCGAAAGACGGCCCGCGAGTCGGGCCGCGACTTCCGTCTCGCGGCGCCCGCCTCGGGCGCCTTGCTGGAGACGCTCGGCCGCGGCGGCTTCCTGGAATCCCCCGGCGACAGGGATTTCTGGCTCTTACAATCGGGGAACTAGACATGGCCTCCATCCTGACCGTCGACGACTCGGCGAGCATCCGGCAGGCGATCAAGATCGCGCTGTCGAACGAAGGGCACGACGTGGCCGAGGCCGGCAACGGCGCCGAGGGGCTGACCAAGGCCGACGGCGGCGACTTCGCCCTGATCATCACCGATCTCAACATGCCGGTGATGGACGGCCTGACCATGATCCGGCAGTTGCGCGCCCGGGCGGCGCACCAGGGCGTCCCCATCCTGTTCCTGACCACCGAGAGCGACGCCGAGATCAAGGCCCAGGCCAAGGCCGCCGGGGCCACGGGCTGGGTGACCAAGCCGTTCGATCCGGAACAACTGGTCCGCATCGTCAAGAAGGTGCTGGCGGCGTGAGCGACCTGGATCCCGTCGAGACCTTTCGGCAGGAGGCTCAGGACCTGCTGGAGCAGATCGAGCAGGGCCTGCTCGACCTCGCCCACCGTCCGGGCGACCGGTCGCTGATCGACATGGTGTTCCGTGGGCTGCACACCCTGAAGGGGTCGGGCGCCATGTTCGGCTTCGACGCCCTGGCCGCCTTCACCCACCACTGCGAAAGCGCCTTCGACACGGTGCGGAAGGGCGGCGCGCCCGCCAGCGCCGACCTGATCGCCGCCGTCCTCGCGGCCCAGGATCACATGCGCGCCCTGGCCGAGGGCCGAGACGCGCCCGACGGCGTCGGCGAGGCCCTGCTCCAGCAACTGCGCCGCGCCATCGACGGCGCGCCGCCGAGCGCGCCCCTCGCGGCGGCGCCCGACCGGAAGACCTGGCACGTGCGGTTCAGCCTGCCGGCCGACGCCCTGGCCAACGGGACCAAGCCCCTGGCCCTGCTCGACGAGTTGCGAGAGCTCGGCGACTGCGCCGTGCGGGTGGTCACCGACGCCATTCCGCCGCTCGAGGCCCTGGCGCCCAAGGACTGCCATCTCGGGTGGGACGTGCGCCTCACCACGGCGCATCCGCGTTCGGCGATCGAAGACGTGTTCGTCTTCCTGATCGACGACATGACCCTGGCGATCGAGGCGCTCGACGAGGCCGGGGCTGGGGCCGGGGACGGGGAGCCGGAAATCCAGGCTGAAGCCGAGGCCGCCGGCCCGGCGGACCCCGTCGCCTCCGCCGACGGTCCGGCCGCCGAGGCCAAGGCGGGACGCAACGCGGACACGGTGCGCGTGCCGGCCGGGCGTCTGGACGAACTGATGGACCGGGTCGGGGAGCTGGTCATCGCCCAGTCCCGCCTGAGGCAGGTGTCCGCCGGCATCGCCGACGCCAACCTGCGCGCCGTGTCCGAAGAGATCGAGCGTCTGGCCGGAGAGCTGCGCGACACCATGATGATGGTGCGCATGGTGCCCATCTCCCAGCTGTTCGGGCGCTTCCGGCGCCTGACGCACGACCTCGCGCGCGACACCGGCAAGACCATCGACTTCACGACCCAGGGCGAGACCACCGAACTGGACAAGACGGTGATCGAGCGCCTCGCCGATCCCCTGGTGCACCTGATCCGCAACGCGGCCGATCACGGGCTGGAAACGCCGGAAGAACGGCTCGCGGCCGGCAAGCCGGCCGCCGGCCAGGTCGTCCTGGCCGCGCGCCAGGCCGGGGCCGAAGTGATCATCACCCTGACCGACGACGGCCGCGGCGTGGACCGGGCGCGGGTGCGCGCCAAGGCCGAGGAGAACGGTCTGATCGCGCCCGGCGCGGTCCTCGCCGACAACGAGCTGCTCGGCCTGATCTTCCAGCCGGGCTTCTCGACCGCCAGGAGCATCACCAACCTGTCCGGCCGGGGCGTCGGCATGGACGTGGTGAAACGCACGATCGAGAGCCTGCGAGGCTCCATCGAGATGACCAGCGAGCCGGGACGCGGATCGCAGATCTGCCTGCGCATCCCCCTCACCCTGGCGATCATCGACGGCCTGCTGGTGCGGGTCGGGACCGGCCGCTACGTCATCCCCCTGGCGGCGGTCGAGGAGTGCCTCGAACTGTCGGTGGAACAGGACTTGCGCTCGACCGGCCGCAGCCTGCTGACCGTGCGCGACCGCCTGGTGCCCTTCATCCGCCTGCGCGAACTGTTCGACACCGGCACGGCCCCCGATCCGCACCAGAAGGCGGTGGTCGTGTCCACCGGGCAGGAGCGCGTCGGGCTGGTCGTGGACCAGATCCTCGGCGACCACCAGACGGTCATCAAGTCGATGTCGCCGGTCCACGACGACGTGGAGACCTTCTCCGGCGCGACCATCCTCGGCGATGGCGGCGTGGCCCTGATCCTGGACATGGCGCATCTCGTGGCGGCGGGCCAGCGCCGAGACGCCCAATGGCGGGCGGCCAGCTGATGCCCGGGGCGGAGACCATCATGAACGGAGCGACGCAGGGCGCCGAAGCGCGGCAGGTCCTGACGTTCGACCTCGATGGCGAGACCTTCGCGCTCGAGGCCGGCCTGGTGCGCGAGGTGCTGGACCCGCCGCCTGAGACCGCGGTTCCGGGCGCGGCGCCCTTCGTGGCGGCGGTGATCAATTTCCGGGGACGGGTGATCCCCCTGGCGGACCTGCGCCTGGCGTTCGGCCTGGACTGCGCGCCGCCCACCCTCGACAGCCGCATCGTGGTCATCGAGTACGACCTCGATGGCGATCCCTCCCTGATCGGCCTGCGCGCCGACAAGGTGCACGAAGTCACCAGCCTTGAAGCGGCGGATATCGAAGACGCTCCGCGGGTCGGCCTGCGCTGGCGCGCCGATTTCATCCGCGGACTGGTTCGCCGCGACGGCGACCTGATCGTCGTACCCGACCTGACCCAGATCTTCGCCACCCGTGGCGGCGCCGCCGGCGCCGTGGTTCCCCTCGTGATCTCGTAACCGGAAGCAGAGCCCGTCATGCGTTTCACCATCAAGCTCAAGCTCGGCTTGGCGTTCGGCCTGATGATCGCCCTGCTTCTGGGCACCGCGTCCCTTGGGGCCCTCGGGCTCCGACAGTTGAACAGCGCGTTCGACAAGGTGATGAGCGGCCCGGTGGCCCACACCGCCGACGTGCAGGAGTTGAACGGGGTATTCCAGCGCATCGCCCGGGCCGAGCGCGACATGATCCTGGCCGACAGCAGGGCCGAGGCGGCCCCCTTCGCCAGCGACATCGCCAAGGAGCGCCAGCGCTTCCAGGAGCTGCTGCAGAAATCGGAGAGCGCCGCCGGCGAAGCCGCCCGGCCGAAGTGGAGCGCCCTGCACGCCGCCGGCGACCGCTTCATGGCGGTCGACCAGCGCCTGGGCGACCTGGCCATGGACAACAAGGACGCCGAGGCCAAGACCCTGGCCAACGGCGAGGGCAAACAGGTCTTCGCCGAGGCGTCCCGCCTCCTGGACGACCTGGTCCAGTTCGAGCGGGCCGAAGCCCAGACCACATCCGACCAGGTCGACGCCGACGACGCGCGCACGCGCAACCTGCTGATCGCCCTGGCGGCCGCCGCCTTGATGGTGGCCGCGACCGCGGCGGCGTGGCTGTCCATTTCCGTCAGCAAGGGTCTGAACCGGGCCGGCCAGGCGGTGGCCACCGTCGCCGAGGGCGACCTGTCCCGCCTGATCGAGATCAAGCAGAATGACGAGATCGGCGACCTGCTGCGCCACGTGAACCTGATGATCGACCGTCTGCGCGGGGTTGTGGCCGACGCGATTTCGGCCTCGGAGAACGTGTCCTCGGGCAGCCAGGAGCTGTCGGCGTCCTCGGAGCAGGTCTCCCAAGGCGCCACCGAACAGGCCTCGGCCGCCGAGGAGGCCTCCGCCTCCATGGAGGAGATGGCCGCCAACATCAAACAGAACGCCGACAACGCCGCCCAGACCGAGAAGATCGCCCGCCAGTCCGCCAAGGACGCCGAGACCTCCGGCGAGGCCGTCGGCCGCGCCGTGGTCGCCATGCAGACCATCGCCGAGCGGATCACCATCGTGCAGGAGATCGCCCGCCAGACCGATCTCCTGGCCCTGAACGCCGCCGTCGAGGCCGCCCGCGCCGGCGAGCACGGCCGGGGCTTCGCCGTGGTCGCCTCCGAAGTCCGCAAGCTGGCCGAACGCAGCCAGACCGCCGCCGCCGAGATCGGCGCGGTCTCCTCGGAAACCGTCAAGGCCGCCCAGTCCGCCGGCGAGATGCTCACCACGCTGGTGCCCAACATCAGGAAGACCGCTGAGCTGGTCGCCGAGATCAGCGCCGCCTGCCGCGAACAGGACATCGGCTCGAGCCAGATCAACGAGGCGATCCAGCAACTGGACAAGGTCACCCAGCAGAACGCCTCCGCCTCCGAGGAGATGAGCGCCACGTCCGAGGAGCTTGCCGCCCAGGCCGAGGAACTTCAGGCCTCCATCGCCTACTTCCGCATCGGGGGCGCGGCGCCGACCCGCAAGGCCGCCGCCGCCGCGCCGGCCGGCCGTCGCCCGGCCGCTCCCGCCCGTCCGGCCGCCCAGGCCAAGACCAGGGCTGCATCCAGTCCCGTCGCCGCCCAGCAGGCCCGCGCCAAGGGCTTCGCCCTCGACCTCGCCCAGGGCGGCCCGGACGATCACGACGACGATTTCCGCGAGTACGCCTGACCCCCATCCCCCTGAGGAACGCTCATCATGCGGTTCACGATTAAACTGAAACTGGCGTCAGCGTTCGGACTGATGATCCTGCTCCTGATCGGCACCGCCGGCCTCGGGACGATGGGGCTCGACGCCCTCAACCGCTCCTTCGATCAGGTCATGGAGGGGCCGGTGGCGCACACCGCCGACGTCCAGGAACTGAATGGCGTGTTCCTGCGGATCGCCCGCGCCGAGCGCGACATGATCCTGGCCGACACCAAGGCCGAGGCCACGCCCTTCGCCAACGACATCGCCAAGGAACGCCAACGCTTCCAGGAGCTGCTGCAGAAATCGGAAGGCGCGGCGACCGAGGCCAACCGGCCCAAATGGGCGGCCATGCGCACGGCGGGCGAACGCTTCATGGCCGTCGACGACCGGCTGCGCGACCTGGCCATGGACAACCAGGACACGGCCGCCAAGAACCTGGCCAACGGCGAAGGCCGCCAGGCCTTCAACGACGCCAGCAAGGTTCTGGACGATCTCGTGCGGTTCGAACGTTCGGCCGCAACGACCACCTCGCAAAAGGTGGACGCGGACGACGCCCGCACCCGCAACCTGCTGATCACCCTGGCCCTCGCGGCCCTGGTGATCGCCGTCGGCGCGGCGGTGTGGATCTCGATGATCGTCAGCCGCGGCCTGCGCAAGATCGCCGAAATGGCCAAGGCCGTTTCGATCGGCGACCTGAACCTCGAGGTCAAGGCGACCTCCAACGACGAGGTGAAGGACGTCATCGACACCGTCAATGTGATGACCGCCAACCTGCGCGCCACCGCGGGCCTGGCCGACGCCATCGCCGACGGCAACCTGACCGTCCAGCCCAAGCCCCTCTCGGACAAGGACACCCTGGGCCTGGCCCTGGAGCGCATGGTGGAGCGTCTTCGCGGGGTCGTGTCGGATGCGATCTCGGCCTCCGAGAGCGTGTCCTCCGGCAGCCAGGAGCTTTCGGCCTCGGCCGAACAGGTCAGCCAGGGCGTGACCGAGCAGGCCTCCTCGGCCGAGGAAGCCTCCGCGTCGATGGAGCAGATGGCCGCCAACATCAAACAGAACGCCGACAACGCCGCCCAGACCGAGAAGATCGCCCGCCAGTCCGCCAAGGACGCCGAGGCCTCGGGCGACGCGGTGAGCAGCGCCGTGACCGCCATGCGGACCATCGCCGAGAAGATCACCATCGTGCAGGAGATCGCTCGCCAGACCGATCTTTTGGCCCTCAACGCCGCGGTCGAGGCCGCCCGCGCCGGCGAGCACGGCAAGGGCTTCGCGGTCGTCGCCTCCGAAGTGCGCAAGCTGGCGGAACGCAGCCAGACCGCGGCCACGGAGATCGGCCAGGTCTCGTCGGAAACGGTCAAGGCCGCCCAGTCCGCGGGCGAGATGCTCACCACCCTGGTGCCCAATATCCGCAAGACCGCCGAGCTCGTGGCCGAGATCAGCGCCGCCTGCCGCGAACAGGACATCGGCGCGGCCCAGATCAACGAGGCGATCCAGCAGCTGGACAAGGTCACCCAGCAGAACGCCTCGGCTTCCGAGGAGATGAGCGCCACCTCCGAAGAGCTGGCCGCCCAGGCCGAAGAGCTGCAGGCCTCGATCGCCTATTTCCGCATCGACGGCGGCGCGGCCCGGGCCCACAAGGCGCCGCCGGCCGCGAGCCGTCGCCCGGCGGGTGCGCCCCGTCCGGCAACGAAGACCAAGGCCGCGGCCGCCCCGGTCGCCGCCCAACAGGCCCGCGCCCGCGGCTTCGCCCTCGACCTCGCCCAAGGCGGACCGGACGAGGACGACGCCGATTTCCGCGAGTACGCCTGATGTCCGAGGCTGAATCCCAGTTCGTCGTCCTCGGCCTGGGCGCGGAGTCCTTCGCCGTGCCGGTGGAGTTCGTGCGGGAGATCCTCGACTACCGCCGCCCGTCCGCCCTGCCGGACGGCCCCAGCTATTTCCTGGGCCTGACGGACGTCCGCGGGCGAGCCACGCCGACCCTGGACCTGCGCCTGAAGCTGGGCATGACGGCCGCCGAGCCGACCCTCACGACGCGCGTCTTGGTTCTGGACGTGCCGGTGGAGGACCGCATCCTGTCGCTCGGCTTCGTCGTCGACCGGGTGATGGAGGTGGTCGCCTTCCGCGCCGAGCAGATCGAGCCGGCCCCGGACATCGGAACGCCCTGGCGTTCGGACTACATCCGCGGCGTGGTGCGCCGTGAGTCCGGCTTCGTGGTGCTGTTCGACCTGGCCCGCCTGCTGACCAGCCACGACGCCGACGCCCTGCCCGTCGAGTGCGCCGCATGACGGCCGCGGCCGCGCTGCAGCCCGCCGAGCCCCCGGGCTCGTCCACCGTCGCGGAGGCGCTGGAGGCCGGCGCCGCGGACCAGCTCAGCAACAAGAACTTCAAGCGCCTGGCCGAGCTGATCCATGGCTACAGCGGCATCAAGATGCCGATGACCAAGCGCACGATGCTGGAGGGACGGCTGCGCCGGCGCATGCGCGCCACCCGCATCGCCAGCCTGAACGCCTACTGCCGGTACCTGTTCGAGGAAGATGGGCTCGATCACGAGATCATCCATCTGATCGACGCGGTGACCACCAACAAGACCGAGTTCTTCCGTGAGCCGGCCCACTTCCAGTTCCTGCGCGACCGCGCCCTGCCGCTCCTGGCCAAGAGCGGCCAACGGACCATCAAGGCCTGGAGCGCGGCCTGTTCCACGGGCGCCGAGCCCTACACCCTGGCCATGTTGCTGGAGGAGCACCGGCGCGCCAACCGGCGGCAGGACTACTCCATCCTGTGCACCGACCTGTGCACCGAGGTCCTCGCGCAGGCGGTGTCGGGGGTGTTCACCGAGAGCATGATCGAGCCGGTCGATATGGAGCTGCGGCGCCGCTACGTGATGCGCGCCAAGGACTCGTCCCGCCACCAGGTGCGGATCGTGCCGGAGTTGCGCGCCAAGCTCTCGTTCGCGCGGCTCAACCTGATGGACGACGCCTATCCCGTCCCCGACGACATGGACCTCGTGTTCTGCCGCAACATCCTGATCTACTTCGACAGGACCACCCAGGCGAAGGTGCTGCGGCGCCTGTGCGAGCATCTGCGGCCGGGCGGCTATCTGTTCGTCGGCCATTCCGAATCGATCGTCGGCTTCGACCTGCCGGTGATGCAGGTCGCCAACACCGTGTTCCAGCGCCGGTAGCCCGTGTCCGCCATGAAGAAGATCAGGGTCCTGGTCGTCGACGACTCCGCCACCGTGCGCCAGACCCTGGCCGCCGTGCTGGAGAGCGATCCGCAGATCGAAGTGATGGGCGTGGCCTCCGATCCTTATGTGGCCGCCCAGCGGATCCGCACCGAGGCGCCCGACGTCATCACCCTGGATGTCGAGATGCCGCGCATGGACGGCATCACCTTCCTGCGCAAGCTGATGTCGCAGCATCCCATTCCGGTGGTGATGTGCTCGTCCCTGACCGAAGTCGGGTCGGAGACCCTGCTCCAGGCCCTGGAGGCCGGGGCCGTCGACGTGATCCTCAAGCCCAAGATGGGCGTCGCCGAGCACCTGCAGGACTCCCGCATCCGCATCTGCGACGCCGTGAAAGCCGCCGCCGGCGCCCGCATCCGGGGCCGCGAACGCGCCCCCGTCAGCGCGCCGCCGCCGCTCTCGCCGCAGAAGAAGCTGACCGCGGACGCCATGCTGCCGCCGCCGTCGGGCCGGGCCATGGCCCGCACGACCGAGAGCATCGTCTGCATCGGAGCCTCGACCGGCGGGACCGAGTCCCTGCGCGTGGTCCTGGAGAGCCTGCCCGCCGACGCGCCCGGCGTGGTCATCGTCCAGCACATGCCCGAGCGCTTCACCGCCTCCTTCGCCAAACGGCTGGACGGCCTGTGCGAAGTGGACGTCAAGGAGGCGGCCGACGGCGACGCGGTGCTGCGGGGGCGCGTGCTGATCGCGCCCGGCAACCTGCACACCATGGTGGAGCGGAGCGGCGCCAACTACCACGTGTCGGTGCGGACCGGCCCCCTGGTGTCCCGGCACCGGCCTTCGGTGGACGTGCTGTTCCGCTCGGCCGCCCGGTCGGCGGGCTCCAACGCCGTCGGCGTGATCATGACCGGCATGGGCGACGATGGCGCGCGCGGCATGCAGGAGATGAAGCAGGCCGGCGCCCGCACCATCGCCCAGGACGAAGCCACCTCGGTGGTGTTCGGCATGCCCAGGGAAGCCATCGCGCTCGGCTGCGTCGACCGGATCGTGGCGCTGAATCACCTGGCGGGGGAGATCCTGCGCGCCGCAGCCCGCTGAGCTCCGGAGCGGGCTGAACCCCCGCGCCAGCTCCAGGATTCTAGAACAGGACCCCGTCGAGTTCGTCTTCGGCCGCCTGCGGAGTGGGGATCGCCGCCTCGACCTCGGGCCGCACCCCCTCGATGAAGGCGCGGTGGACGTTCCGTTCCTGGGCCATGGTGTAGCTCTTGGCGATGCGGCCGGCGACGTCGTCGAGAACAGCCTCGACGCCCTCGACGCCGGGAAGCTCGGGCCCGGCCCAGTCCGCCAGGGCCGCGGCCGCGTCATCGAGCGCCGCCCCGATCTCGATCTGGAAGTCGAGGCTCGCCGAAGCCTTCTCGAGATCGCCGACCACCGCCGCGCCCAGTGCGGCCAGGGTCCGAAGATCCACAGCCACCCCGTCCGCGGCGTCGCGGAGCCTGGCGGAGGCGGCGGTCAGCGCCTGCCCGGCGCCGCTTTCCCCCGCGGGTGTGTCGACCAGGGCGCGCGCTTCCCCCGTCAGGTCGCCGAGGGTGGCCATGGTCGCCTGCGCCGACTGGTCCAGCAGGCTCGCATGGGAGCGCAGCTCCATGGCGATGACCGACAGCGGCTTGCCGGAGTCGCCGATCCGGCCGGACTTCAGCATGGTGTTGAGCGCCATTTGCTGCACGTCGGTCCTGATGCCCTGGAGCCCGACGATGCGGGTGTTCAAGGCCGCGGCGGCGGCGGCGGCCGAGCCGGCGACGGTCGCGGCGGCATGGTCGGCGGCTTCCATCTCGCTGACGAGGCCCAGCGCCTGGGTGACGTGGCCTTCCATCCGCTGCAGGAAGCCCCGGCCGTCCTCGCCTCCGCCGAACGCCAGGTCGCGCAGACGCAGGAGCTCGCCGGCGTCCGTCGCCATGTCCGACATGTTGCGGCCGATGCGCTGCACGTCGTGGTGGAAGTCCGCCGCGGCCGCCTCGAGCTGGGCCGCCAGCAGGCGGTGGATCAGGGCCTGCAATCGCCCGTGCTGTTCCGGGGTCAGGCCCGGCACGTCGTCGATCAGGGCCAGGGCCGCCTGGACATGTTCGATACGCTGGCGGGTGATGTCGCCGATCTGCAGGGCGCCGAGAACAGCGCCGACCTTCTTGTGAATCTGTCGCGCCAGGCCGGCCACCTCGTGGGCGGCGGCGGCGATCTGGCCATGCTGGGTGACGAGCGCCTGCGCGCCCGAGACCAGGCCGTCAGGCACCGCCGGCAACAGGGACTCGCAGCGCCCCGCCAGGGACTGTTCCTGTTTCTGGGCGGCGACGAGCTCGCTCGAGAGAACCTTCAGCTCCGTGTCGAAGCCGCCGAGCTGATTGCGGCCCTGCTCGATGCGGTCGCAGATTTCCTGGGCGAAGACGCCGAGTTCCAGACCCGCCTCGGAGACCCCGGCCGCGCTGATCTTGATGCTGACGGCGAAGACCCAGAGGTAGCCCATCTGGCGGCGCATCTCGTCGACGCCGCTGCGCAGGTCCTCACCTTGGCCGGTCATCCGTTCCACGGTCCGCCGGCGGTGCTCGTGGCGTTGCGGCAAGGCGGTCAGGCTCTCGGCCGCAGCCTTCAGCTCGGCCGCTGTGGCTTCGACCGTGGCAGGGTCCAGGGCCCGGCCCAGGCTGTCCAGGGAGGAGATCAGGCGGCCGACGCCGTCCACGGCGTGGGCCAGCACTTCGCCGGCTTCGACAAACCGGCGCTCCACCGCCCCGCGGGCGGCTTCGAGCCGGCCGGCGACGGGTGACGCGATGTCGACCGGATAAAGCCGCTGCGCGGCCGAGGAAGACGCCCGACCCATCTGCCCCCCAACTGACCCGCGCGGACTATGGAGCACGATGTGCGAAGGCTGGGTAAAGGCCCGCCTCTCCCGGTTCGGCAGGGGCCCGGCCGCCGAGCGCGGCCTGGATGGCCTCGAACGGGGTTCCGGCCGTGATCGGCTTGCCCAGATGGCGATCCGAGCCCGCCGCCGCACTGGCCGCGCTGGCCGCGACGCGCTCGGGGCGGGCGTTGGCGGTCAACATGACGATGGGCGTCGCGCCGCCGGTCTCGGCCTCGAGGGCGCGGATGCGGCGGACGGCTTCCAGCCCGTCCAACTCTTGGCTCGCCTCGGCCAAGGCTCGAACGACGTCTGGCTCCCGCGCGCCGCCATGGGCGCCGGGACTCGATACTATCGCCACCCTTGATCCCCGTAGCACAGCCCCACTGCCGGACGCCTTGAAGCTTGTCCTGCCATGATGGCGTGGGCGCGCTTGCAGGAGCGTTAAGGCTGCCGGCGCCGCTAGAACCTTCGGGAGACGCCCACGTAGAGGTTCAGGGACGGCGTATCGCGGGTGAGGCCGAGGTTGGCGCCGGCGTCGAGCTGGAGGTTCTGGTCCTTCATCGGAATCCAGGCGAGGCCGAGGTCGAAGGACGCCTGGCGCAGACGGCCGGCGGGCTCCTCGTTCTCCGAACCCCACAGTTCCACGGCGCCGGTCAGGGTGGCCGTCAGCGGACGGCTTAGGCCGATCGCCAGGTCATAGGCCGCGTGGCGCCCCTGGGTCTGATCGTCCTTCAGCGCGTCGATCTCGGGATCCAGGGTCAGGGCCATGCCCCCCGGCAGGGTGAGGGCGACGGGGAGCACCACGCCGCCTTCGACCGCGCCATCGCCGAGGCCGGCTCCAGCGGTCGGAACCTTGACGAACGGCAGGATCGACACCGCCCGGTCGCCGCCGACCAGGCCAACCTTGGCCCGCGCGGTCAGGTCGCCGAAGCCTTGGACGGCGGGCGAGCCCGTGACCCGTTGCACCTGGTAGGGCGTGACATTGAGCTCGAGGTCGAGGCGATCGTTGACCCCGTACTTGACGTTGCTGGAGGCGAATACGCCGAGGTCGGTGGCGACCCCGCCCGAGCGGTCGTGGGTCCAATCGGCCGCGTCGACCTCGATCTGCCAGTGGCCCGGATCGACGGTGCAGGGCGAAGTGCCCTTGGTCGGACGGTCGGCGCAGATCGGCTTGGGCCCGTCGTCCTCGGCTCGCGCGGCGAGCGCGGGCAGCAGGACCCACAGGGCGGCGGCGACCGCGAGGACAGGTTTCATAAGACGAGAGGCCCGGACGTGGAGATGGATTCAGGTCGATCAGCGTGATCGTCCTACACGCGCCCGCGATTCCGCCAGGTTAACGGCGTCGGCCCGCGGCGCCGTCTCCAGCTCGCGGGACGCTCGGAGATCTCCTCGGCTGAAACCGCCGCGGACCGCTGCCAACCGGCATCGTTTTCGCTGGCGGACCTTCAGAAGCCGCGCTACATTCTTGACGATTTTCAAGTTTTTCAGATCGGACGGATCGGTGGCGGCGGAGCGCGGTTGAGCGACGGTCGTTACCAGCGGCCGCTCTCCTGCAGCACCGGGACCCCATGGCGTACGAACTCAAGATCAACGGCAAGATGCAGACGGTGGATGTCGAGCCCGACACCCCGCTGCTGTGGGTGCTGCGCGACACGATCGGCCTGGTGGGCACCAAGTTCGGCTGCGGCGTGGGCATGTGCGGGGCCTGCACGGTGCACCTGGACGGGGTGGCCGTCAGGGGTTGCCAGACCCGCATCTCCACGGTCGGGACCAAGGCCGTCACCACCATCGAGGGCGTCGGCTCGACCGACATCGGGGCCAAGCTGCAGAAGGCCTGGATCGACCACGACGTGATCCAGTGCGGCTACTGCCAGGCCGGCCAGATCATGAACGCCGCCTCGCTGCTGACCAAGACCCCGCACCCGAGCGACCAGCAGATCGAGGCCGGCATGGCCGGCAACCTCTGCCGCTGCGCCACCTACACCCGCATCAAGTCGGCGATCCGCCAGGCCGCGGGCCTGACCCCCGCCCTGGCCGAGGCCCCGGCCCCGCGGCAGGTGCTGGCCGACGCCGCCACGGCCCCCAAGGCTTAAGGGAAGGACATCCGATCATGGCTGACGACGCTTCCTTCCCCGCCTCTGGCCAAAACTCTGGCTTCCAGGCCTCCCGCCGCACGCTGCTGAAGACCGGCCTCGCCACCGGCGGCGGCCTGTTCCTGAGCTTCGGGCTCGAGGCCAACGGCGCCCTGGCCGCCAACGCCTCGCCGATGGAGCTCAACGCCTTCATCCGCATCATGCCGGACGGGGCCATCACCATCATGGGCAAGAACCCCGAGATCGGCCAGGGCATCAAGACCATGCTGCCCATGCTCATCGCCGAGGAGCTGGACGCCGACTGGTCGAAGGTGACCATCGAACAGGCCCTGAGCGAGCCGGCCAAGTACGGCCAGCAATACGCCGGCGGCTCGACGGCGACGCCGACCAACTACGATCCCCTGCGCCGCATCGGCGCGGCGGCCCGGCAGATGATGATCGAGGCCGCGGCCCTGACCTGGAAGGTCCCGGCCGCCGAGTGCGCGGCGGCGATGAGCGCGGTCACGCACGGGCCGACCGGCCGCAAGCTCACCTATGGCCAGCTGGCCGGGAAGGCCGCCTCGATCCCGGCGCCCGACCTCAAGACCGTGACGCTGAAGGACCCCAAGACCTTCAGGATCGTCGGCAAGTCGGTGCGCGGCATCGACAGCCCCAGGATCGTCAAGGGCGAGCCGTTGTTCGGCATCGACGCCAAGCGGCCCGGCATGCTCTACGCCGTGTTCGTCAAGTGCCCGGTCTATGGCGGCAAGGTGAAGTCCGTCCAGTTCGACGAGGTGCTGAAGCAGCCCGGGGTGAAGAAGGCCTTCGTGGTCGAGGGCAATGGCGCGGTCTACGGCAACAACGCCTTCGACGGCCTGGCCTCGGGCGTGGCCATCCTGGCCGACAGCTGGTGGCGGGCGCACAAGGCGCGCGACAAGCTGGTGGTCGAGTGGGACGAGGGCGAGGTCGCCGGGCGCTCCACCGCCCTGTTCGAGAAGATCGCCGCCGACCTCAAGGGCAAGCCGGGCCAGCAGGTGCTGCGCAAGGACGGGGACGCGGACGCCGCGATGGCCAAGGCCGCCAAGGTGGTGGAGGCGTCCTACGCCTATCCCTTCCTCAGCCACGCCACGCTGGAGCCGCAGAACTGCACCGCCGAATTCCGGGACGGCAAGCTCGAGATCTGGGCCCCGACCCAGGATCCGCAGCAGGGCCGCCAGATCGTGGCCAAGCTGCTCGGCATGCCCGAGGCGGACATCCGCATCCACATGATGCGTTGCGGCGGCGGATTCGGTCGCCGGCTGATGAACGACTACATGGCCGAGGCGGCCTGGATCGCGCGGGAGGCCGGCGTCCCGGTGAAGGTCCTGGCCGCGCGCGAGGACGACATCGCCCACGACTTCTACCGCCCCGCAGGCTTCCACCACCTGAAGGCGGGCCTGGACGACAAGGGCCAGGTCACGGCGTGGAAGAACCACTTCGTGTCCTTCGCCGACAAGATCAACCCGGCGAAATTCAGCCTCGCGGCCGACCAGTCGGCGACCGACCTGCCGGCGCGCCTGGTCGACAACCTGACCCTCGAAGCCACCCTCATGCCGCTGGGGATACCCACGGGCTGGATGCGCGCGCCCAACTCGAACGCGCTCTGCTTCGTCCAGCAATCCTTCATCGACGAGCTGGCCCACGCCGCCGGCGAGGACCCCCTCGCCTTCCATCTCAAGCTGCTCGGCGAACCGCGGCTGCTGGGCAAGCCGGGTGAACGCGGCGTCTTCGACGTGGCCCGCGCCCGCAGCGTGCTGGAGCTGGTCGCGCAGACCTCGGGCTGGGGCAAGACCAGCCTGCCGCCTCGCACCGGCATGGGCATCGCCCATTACTACAGCCACCGCGGCTACTTCGCCGAGGTGGTGCGCGCCTCGGTCTCCGAGCAGGGCCGCATCACGGTGGAGAAGGTGTGGGTGGTCGGCGACATCGGCAATCAGGTCATCAACCCCACCGGAGCCTTGAACCAGGCGCAGGGCTCGGTGATCGACGGCGTCAGCCAGGCCCTGGGCCTGGCGGTGACGTTCGACGGCGGCAAGGCGGTGCAGACCAACTTCCACCAATACCCGCTGATCCGCATGCCGGCGGCGCCGGAGGTCGAGGTGGTGTTCCTGAAGTCGAACAATCCGCCGACGGGCCTCGGCGAACCCGCCCTGCCGCCGGTGATCCCGGCCCTGACCAACGCCATCTTCGCCGCCACCGGAAAGCGCATCCGGTCGCTGCCGATCGACGCCCGGCAGCTGAAGGCCTGAGGCCGGGGGGCGTTTCCCACCCGACCGCAGGCCGGGGCGTTCGCCTCCGCCGGCCCGGCTGAATAAAGAAACCCCCGCAGCGGTCCACCGCTGCGGGGGTTTTAGTCAGGCCCGGCCCTGAGGCCGGGTCCGGGGAGGACCTGGTGCGCGGCTAGAAGTGCTGCGCGAACTTCACGCCGAAGAACTGGGGCTTGATCGGGAACGTCCGCGACGAGCCGGAGCAGAAGGTGATCGAGCAGAAGGTGTTCTTCGTCAGCTGGCCTCGGGTGTCGAAGGCGTTCTGGATGAACACATCCATCGTCCAGTTGTCCTTCTTGATGCCGCCCGAGAAGTCGATCGAGGCGAAGCCGGGCGTGTCGCCCAGCAGCTGGTCGTTGTAGACGTTGAGGTCCTGGGTCGCCCCGGTCTGATAGAGGACGGCGCCTTGCAAATAGGCGCCGTAGGGGCCCAGGTCCGTGTCGTAGCGAACCGAGCTGTTGCCCTTGAACTGGGGCTGGCGCGGCAGGCGCGTGCCGTTCGCCGCCGCGACCTGAGGCGTCGGCGGGCTGGAGCCGGCGACGAACTGGCCGAGACTACAGCTGGACAGCTGCGAGATCGACAGGTTGGCGGCGTTGAAGGCGAAGTTGCAGAAGTTGCCGTTCAAGGTCGCGTTGTTGTAGGCGCCGCTGGTCGACAGGGTGACCTTGCCGAGCTTCAGATCGGCGTCGTACTCCGCACCGTAGATGCGGGCCTTGCCGGCGTTGCCGGTCATGCCCGCGCCCTGCGCGCCAGACACCACCACGTTGTATTGGATGTTGTCCCAGTCCTCCATGTAGATGGCGGCGTTGAAGCGGAAGATGCTGTTCCAGGTGGTCTTGATGCCGGCCTCGTAGTTGGTCAGCGTCTCGGACTTGTAGGCCGGCACCGTCGCCACGCCGATGTTGCGGATCCGCAGCGGCCGGTTGAAGCCGCCGGGCCGGAACCCGGTCGAGTAGTTGAGGTAGACCATCTTCGACGGCGTGAATTGCCAGTTCAACGCAAGCTTGTGCGTCTCGCCCCGTTCGAAGTAACGCCCCACCTGGTCCGCGGCGGCGAAGTTGGAGTTCAGGCACTGCAGACGCGCCGCCGGCAAGGGCAGCGGGCAGCCTTTGGTTCCGGTCGGGACATAGAGCGACGTGGTGGTGTTCTTGGCGGAGCCGGCCACGCCGCTGAAGCCCACGGTTTCCGAGTCCGTCCAGAAGTAGCGGACGCCGCCGGTGAACCGCAGGTTGGGCAGGATGTTGTAGTGGCCTTCGGCGAAGATCGCCTCGTCGTGGTTCGTCTGGTTCGTCTCGATGATGTAGAAGCCGTCGTTCTTCACCGCCGGCGATCCGAGCACCATGGTGCCGCCGTTCTGGACCGGAATGCCCAGGCCCGCCGGATTGCTGTCGCCGCCGCCGGCTTCCGTGTAGCCCTCGATCTGATCGAGGCCCCGAATGGCGTAGAAGGCGTTGTTCTCCTGCTGTTGCTGCTGGAAGAAGCCGCCGACCGTCACATCGAACGGCCAGGTCTTCGGCGTCGACAGGCGAAGTTCCTGGGTGATTTTGTTCCGGTTGGTGATGGCGTGGTAGTATTGCGTCGGGTTGAGCAGCGTGTTGCACTTGAGCGTCGAGCCTGAACCCGTGCAGCCGCTCTTGTCGAAGAACTGCAGGTAGTTCTCATACCCGGGGCCGAACCGATCATAGGTGACGGTGTAGTAGGTATAGTCGTTCTGCAGCTTGGTCTTGCGTTGGAAGTAGCCCGTCGCGGAGACCAGGTCCCAGTCGTGGATATGGCCCTGGACCGTCATTTGCGCCTGATACCAGGCGTCGTCCTGCTGGGTCTGATCGTAGTCGTGCACCTGCAGATCGCCCACGCGCGGGTCGTAGCCGAAATAGCCGTCGGCGATCTGGCGCTGCACCGTGAGCTCGGGCGTGACCGTCCAGTCGGGGTTGATCTCCCAGAGCGCCTGGAGACGGCCGCCCCATTCGAAGATCGGGTTGTAGTCCTTCTTGGCGATCGAGGCGTTGTTCAGGGTGTAGGAGGTGGCCGGGTTCTTGTCGCCGAGCGACAGGGTCGAGGAGCTGCCGTCGTTGAACTTGCCGTTGTTGGGCGTGTTGTCGATGTAGCCGCCGTCGTTGCGGTAGTAGGCCATCGCGCGCAGGGCCAGGGTGCTGGCGACCGGGATGTTCACATAGCCCTGGGTCTGACCGCCGAAGGCGCCCTTGCCGTACTTGTTGCCTTCCACTTCATAGCCGCCCTCGAACAGGTCGAGCTTGGGCTTGTTGGTGAGGAAGCGGACGGTGCCGGCCAGGGAACCGGCGCCGTACAGCGTGCCCTGCGGGCCGGAGAGCGCCTCGACGCGCTGCATGTCGTAGACGTGGATATCCGGCGACCCGGTGCCGGTGATCGGGATGTCGTCCAGATAGTAGCCGACCGAGGCATAGCTGCCGCCCGCGGGCACGATGCCGCGGAAATAGATGGTCTGGCGGCCCGGGCCGAGGCCGGCGAAGGAGACCGAGGGCAACAGGGTGGTGAGATCGGACAGCCCCTTGACCTGATGCTGTCCCAAGGTGTCGCCGGTCATCGCCTGGATGGAGATGGGCACGCGCTGCACGCTTTCGGCCCTGCGCGTGGCGGTCACGACGACCTCGCCGATGGCGCTCGTCGGCGGAGCCGTGTCGGTGGCGCTGGGAGTCTGCGCGGCCGCGGACGGCGGCGGATCGGCTGCCAGAGCCATGGCGGGCATGGCGAGGCCCGCCAGAATGGTCGTGGCACACAACTTCCGCATCAGCGGCGAGCGGCGCCCAGGCAGTGTTCTCATGGTCCGAATTTCCCCTCGTTGATCGAAATCCTCCTTTCCCTTTCCAGCAAATTTGACGCCCGTCTAACTTTTGATGACACTTCGTGGGAAGGCGCCTCCAATTGACTATTTATGCTGCACTGCACCCTGTAATGCGCCCGCTGCGGCGCATCCGGCGGCTCAAAACGAGGGATGGCAGGTGAGGCCAATGGTCGAAATGTCGAACCAAGCTCGCGCCGCGGGCGCCCCGAGCAGCGCCTTTCCGCAGGGCGAGGCGCTCCGCGCCGCCGCCTCGCTGCTGGGGACGTGGCCCGAGGCCGCGCTGGAGCGCGCCGAGGCGATCCTCAAGCAGGCGCCGGGGTTGCCGGCGGCCGAGCTGATCGCCTGTCAGGCCCTGCGGCGGCTGGGAGAACGGAAGGCGGCGCTCGCGCGCCTCTCGGCGCTCGCCCACCGTGAGCCGCACACGCCCGCGGTGATGTGGGAGCTGGCGCAGGCCGCGAGCGAAACGGGCCATGGCGAACAGGCCATCACCGCGCTGCAGGCGCTCACCGGGCAGCAGCCGATGGTGGCCAGCGGCTGGTTCCCGCTGGCCAGGGAACTGCGCAAGGCCGGGCGCATGGAGGAGGCCTGGCGCGCCGACCTTTCCGGCGTGCGGGCGTCTTCGCGCGACGCCGAGTTGCTGAAGGCGGCGGTGGCCATGAACGATGGCCGCTTGGACGAGAGCGAGGCGATCCTCAAGGCCCGGCTCGCACGGTCTGCCGATGATCCCGTGGCGACGCGCCTGCTCGGCGAGATCAATTGGCGGCAGGGGGACCTGACCGCGGCGCTGGCGCTGGTCGAACGGGCGGTCGCGCTCGCCCCCGGCTTCGACCTGGCGCGCGATTTCCTGATCCGCCTGCTGCTCCAGGCCAACCGCCTCGCCGAGGCGCTGCAGCAGGCCGAAACGCTGACCGCCTCGCCGGCCGCGAACCCCGGCAACGACCTGATCATGGCCTCGGTTCTGGTGCGGCTGGGCGATCAGGAACGGGCGAGAGAGATCTATGAGCGGCTGCTGGCCGCGCGGCCGCGGCAGCCGCAGCTCTGGCAGAATCTAGGCCATGTGCTGAAGACGCTCGGCGCCCAGGCCGACGCCATCCATGCCTATCGCCAGGCGGTGACCTACCAGCCGACCATGGGCGAGGCCTGGTGGAGCCTGGCCAACCTCAAGACGGTGACGCTGGGAGAGACCGATATCTCGGCCATGAACCAGGCGCTCGACGTCCTCGAGCGGGACGAGGAGAAGAACAAGCAGGACATCTTCCACCTGCACTTCTCGCTGGGCAAGGCGCTGGAAGACGCCAAGGACTATCCGGCCGCCTTCCGCCATTACGAACGGGGCAATCGCCTGCGCCGCACGATGGTGCAACATGACGCCGAGGCGTTCGCGGCCGAGGTGGCGGCGGCGGCGAACACCTTCACCGCCGCGTTCCTCTCGGAAAGAGGCGACGGCGGCTGCCCGGCGCCGGACCCGATCTTCGTCGTCGGCCTGCCGCGCTCCGGCTCGACGCTGGTGGAGCAGATCCTCGCCAGCCACAGCCAGGTCGAAGGGACGATGGAGCTCCCGGAGATGATGATCATCGCCAGCCGCCTGCAGTCGCGGGTGGATGAAGGCGAGTTTCCCGATTTCCGCGCGATGGTCCTGGCCCTCACCGCCGCCGATCGGCGGCGGCTGGGCGAGGAATATATCGAGAAGACCCGCGTCCACCGCCAGACGGACCGGCCGCTGTTCATCGACAAGATGCCCAACAACTGGCAGCACGTCGGCTTGATCAGGCTGATCCTGCCGAACGCGAAGATCATCGACGCCCGCCGCCACCCCCTGTCGTGCTGCTTCTCCGGCTGGAAACAGCATTTCGCGCGCGGGCAGACGTTCTCCTACGATCTCACCGAGATCGGCCGCTACTATCGCGACTATGTCGGGCTGATGGCCGCCTACGACGCCGCGGCGCCGGGCGCGGTGCACCGGGTGATCTACGAGCGGATGGTGGCCGACACGCGCGGCGAGGTCGAACGGCTGCTCGCCTATCTCGGGCTGCCGTTCGAGGACGGCTGTTTGGCGTTCTGGCAGAACACGCGGGCGGTGCGGACGGCGAGCTCGGAACAGGTGCGCAGACCGATCTTCACCGATGCGGTCGAGCACTGGAAACACTTCGAGCCGTGGCTCGGACCGCTGGCGCAGGCGCTCGGCCCGCTGGTGGACGCCTATCCCGATCTCCCGGCCGGCCGTCAGACCTAGGGGTAGGTCCGTCGGGAGGGCGCGCGCCCAGAGCGTGTTCAAACTTTGAGCGCAGGCCTGCCCGGTTAAGCAGCAAACCAAATCTTGGATACCGAAGCTCTGGTGGACGGCTTGCCCAAAGTTTGAAGACTGTCCTAGAGCTTGTCTGTCTCAAGGACGCCGGTCAGGACGTCTGACGGGGTCGGCGAGTGGGCGTAGGAGGCTATCGTTGAGGAACGTTGTTGTTTGGCTGGTCGCGCCGCTTACGCTCGGCCTGGCCACGGTCGTCCTGGCTCAAGGCGTCCCTGACGATCCCGCCGCCCGCCCCCAGAGCGGCGCCGGCCTGGAGGAAACCGAAGCGGGCATCCCGGTCACCGACGCCCTGACCATCTCCAAATGCGGGACCTGTCACACCAAGGACAGCAAGGGCAACCTCTCGAGGCTGTCGTGGATCCGCACCACGCCGGAAGGCTGGTCCCAGGCGATCAAGCGGATGGTGCGCCAGAACGGCCTGCAGATCTCGCCGGCCGACGCCCGCTCGGTCATCAAGTACCTGGCCACCGATCACGGCCTCGCGCCGGAGGAGGCCAAGCCGGTCATGTACATGACCGAGCATCGCATCGTCGACGAGACCCTGATCCCCAATGAAGCGGTCCGGGGCGCCTGCGCCTCGTGCCACGCCTTCGGCCAGCCGATGCAGTGGCGCCGCTCGAAGACCGACTGGAAGCTGCTGCAGAACCTGCACATGGCCCTCTACGCCCAGGCCGAGGTCATGTACCGCCGGCCGGCTTCGGCCGCCGGCTCGGAAGGGCCGCCGGACCCGAACGACCGCGGCCCGACCCAGGCGGATGCGGCGCTCGACTTCCTGTCCAAGAGCGCCCAGCTGCACACCCCGCAGTGGGAAGCCTGGCGCGCCCGCATGCGCACGCCTGAGCTGGACGGCAAGTGGCTGGTCACCGCCTCCGCGCCCGGCAAGGGCCGGTTCGTCGGCGAGATGACCGTCGAGCCGGGTGCGGCCAAGGACGAGTTCAAGACGAGCGTGGTCCTCACCTCCCTGAAGGACGGCTCGACGCTCAAGCGCACCGGCACCAGCGTGGTCTACGCCGGCTACGCCTGGCGCGGCCGCTCGCGGGGAACCCCCGGCGCCAAGCTCGACAACCTGAACAGCGAGGCCCGCGAGGCCCTGTGGATCGCGCCCAACCAGTCGTCCGCCGAGGGCCGCTGGTACTGGGGCGAATACCAGGAGTTCGGCTTCGACGTGAAAATGATCCGGGCCGGCGGCCCGGCGGTGATCGCCGTGGCGCCCTACGCCCTCAAGGCCGGCTCCAAGGGCATGCCGGTGAAGATCTACGGGGCCAGCCTGCCGACCGGCGTGGCCGCCGGCGACGTCCACCTGGGATCGGGCGTGACCGTGACCAAGGTGGTCTCGAGCACCCCGTCCGAGGTCGACGTCGAGGTCGATGTCGCCGACGACGCCACCTCCGGGCCGCGCGACGCGGAGGTCAAGGGCGCGGTCCTGGAGCGCGCGGTCCCCGTCTACCACAAGGTCGACTACATCAAGGTGACGCCGGAGACCGGCCTGGCGCACCTCGGCAGCGACGTCCATCCGAAGGGCTATCAGCAGTTCGAAGCGATCGGCTACGAGGACGGCCCCGACGGCAAGCCGAACACCTCCGATGACGTCGCCCTCGGCCCCATCGACGTCGACTGGAAGGTCGAGGAGTTCATGGCCGTCTACAACGACGACGACAAGGACTTCGTCGGCCAGCTCGCGCCGACCGCCCTGTTCACGCCGGCGTCCGACGGGCCCAACCCCAAACGCAAGTTCAGCCGCAACAACTATGGCGACGTCTGGGTGGTGGCCACGGCCAAGACCGAGAAGGACAAGTTCGGCAAGCCGTTGAGCGGCCGGGCCTACATGGTGGTGACGGTGCCCAGCTACCAGCGCTGGGATCAACCGGAGGTTTCCCAATGACGGTCATGATGCGCGAGGCCTACAGGCTCGGCGAGTTCCATCCGTTCCAGGCGGCGGGTTGCGATTTCCTCTACCTGCCCACCGGCGCCATGTTCCAGCTCGACGAGGCGGCGATGACGCTGATCGGCCGGCTGGCGGTGCAGGAGATGTCGCACCTGGAGCTGGTCGAGGCGCTGACCGCCTCGGGCTACAGCCGCGAGGACGCCCACGAGCTGGTCCGCGAGCTCTATTACTCGGGGGTGATCGTCTCGGGCCAGGCCGAGCCGCCGCCGCCCACCGAACTGCCCAAGCACTTCCCCCTGCAGTCGCTGGTGATGAACATCACCAACCAGTGCAACCTGTCCTGCACCTACTGCTACGAGTTCGGGGCGGACAAGATCGCCACGCCGGAAGGCAAGGCCAAGTACATGAGCCTGGAGACGGCCAAGGCCTCGGTCGATTTCCTGCTGGAGGAGTCCAAGGGCCGCAAGGCGGTGCACATCACCTTCTTCGGCGGCGAGACCCTGATGAACTTCCCGCTGCTCAAGCAGGTCGTGGAATATGCGCGGGAGCGGACGGCGGCCGAAGGGCGGTCGGTGGATTTCAGCCTCACCACCAACGCCACCCTGCTGACCCCGGCGATCATCACCTTCCTGTCGGAAAATGGGATCGGGGTGACCGTGAGCATGGACGGCCCGCCGGACCTGCAGGACAAGCGCCGCGTCTACAAGAGCGGCAAGGGCAGCTATGCGGTGATCGAGCCGCGGCTGCGCGCCCTGATCGCCAACCACCGCACGCGGGCCATCACCGCCCGGGTGACCCTGACCGAAGGGGTCACCGACGTGGTGCGGATCTATCGGCACCTGAAGGACGACCTCGGCTTCCATGAAGTCGGCTTCGCGCCGGTGACCACCTCGGGCGACCAGGCCTATTCCCTGGGCGACGGCGACATGGCCAGCGTGATCGGCCAGTTCAACGCCCTCGCCGAGGAATGGCAGGAATTCGCGCTCCGCGGCGAGATGCATGGCTTCACCAATGTCAGCGAGACCATTTCCGAACTCATGCAGGGGGTGAACAAGTCGCATCCCTGCGGCGCCGGACTGGGACTCGTCGGCGTGGGCCCGAGCGGCGACATCGCCCCCTGCCACCGGTTCGCCGACGCCGACAGCCACACCCTCGGCCACATCTCGACCGGCATCGATCGGGAGAAGCAGACCGACTTCCTCGCCCGCGGCCACGTCGGCGCGAAATACGACTGCCAGAGCTGCTGGGCGCGCCCCCTGTGCGCCGGCGGCTGCCACCACGAGGCCTTCGTCCGCTACGGCGATACCGGCCACGCAAACCTGCACTACTGCGATTGGATCCGCGACTGGACCGACACCTGCCTGCGCATCTACGGCGCCGTCAGCGTCCACAACCCGGAATTCCTGGAACGATTTGCCGAAAGGAAGGCGCTGTCATGAAACACCTCCGGGCGCTCAACAGAAAGGCGCAGCGCATCGAAGACGCGGTCGCCGCGCTCGAAGAGGACGCGGACGTCGTGGCCCTCCAGCAGCAGCCGTCGCAAAAGCCGCCCCAGCGGCCGCACGTGCCGATGGGCTGCACGCTGTCGTTCTCGCCGGGCTGGGAAGTGGACGCGGGCGGCGGCACGGCTGGTCTTTGCCAGCCGGTCGAGCGCGACATCTACGACTGCTACGTCACCTGCTTCTGGCCGGTGCAGGTCCCCGACCACCTGAACAACTCGCCGGACTGGGCCAGCAAATGCGCAGTCGCCACCAAGGACTGGCGCAAGCTCGATCTGGTGTTCCCGTAAGCAAGAGGCGCGCTCCCCGCCTTCCCTGGAACGATCTCGTGAAAGATTCCGCCGAATGAAACACCTCGGTCTGAGCCTCATCGCCCTGACGGCCTCCGCCAGCCCCCTGGGCCTGGCGCAGGCGGCGACGATCTATTTTGGCGCCTACCCCAGCTCGCTCATGCTGGTCGACGAAAGCAAGGGCGCCGTGGTGCAGCACATCCCGCTCGCCACCGGCCTGCCCACCAACATGCGCCTGTCGAACGACAAGAAGCGGATCTACGTCACCACCAACGACCACAGCGGGATCGAGGTGGTCGACACCACCACGCGCAAGGTGATCGATTCCTTCGCCCTGGACACGCCCACGATGCGCTACCGGTTCAACGGCGGCGCCCCGGATCCGACCGGCAAGTACTACTACACGGTGCTGGAAAAGTTCGAGAAGAAGCTGGACCACTGGGAAGTCAGCAAGCCGCTCTACGCCGTCATCGACCTCGACAAGAAGGCCGTGGTCAAGACTGTCGAGGTCGCCGCCGAAGATGAGAATGGCAACCGCAGCTTCCGTGCGCCGCTGCAGGTTTCGCCGGACGGCAAGTACATCTACCAGTTCCGCGACAAGATCGTCATCCTCGACGCCTCCACCTTCAAGGTCGTGGACCGGATCGATCTGTCGACCCCGGAGGAAGGCGGCATCGCCAGCGTGAACCTGGGCGGCGCGCTGGAGAACATCACCCCCGCCGGCCAATTCGTCTCGCTGTTCAACGCCTCCGATCCCTACATCCACAACAAGGTGTTCGGCATCGCCCGCGTCGATCTGTCGACCCGCCAGATCGAGTTCACGCCGATCGGCCCGGCGCCGACCACCATGGCCGGGCTGCAGGTCGCGCCCGACGGCAAGACCGCCTACACCGTCACCTCGACCGCCGGGAACCTGGGCAACAAGCGCTGCGAACTGTGGCGCTTCAACATGAACACCAAGGCCGTCGAACAGAAGGCCGAGTTCTCCTGCCGGACCCGCTACTACTTCGGCATCTCCGGCAACGGGCAGAAGCTCTACATCTACGGCGCCGGCTTCGAGGTCGAGGTCTACGACGCCAAGACCCTGAAGTACGAAACGCGCTGGGATCTGAAGAACGACACCACCATGGCCGGCTACGTCGTGCTGCAGTGAGACTGGGCGAGGCGTAGTGATGGGTCGGATCGCCCGGGTGCTGGTGCGTGGTGAAGGCGTCGCCGCCGCCTGTTGCGCCCATCTCCTGCGGCGATCGGGCCTGTCGGTGCGCCTCGAAGCGACCGGACGCCCGCGCGTGCCGGCGATCATGCTCAGCGACGCCGCCCTGGCGCTGCTGCGCGACGTCTTCGACCGCCCCCGCCTCCTGGCCGACGGCCCGCGCATCGATCGCCGGATCGTCGACTGGGGCGCTGCGCAAGGCCCGGTCGCCGTGCCCCACGCCGCGGTCGCCGCCTCCGAGGACGGCCTTCTGACCGCCCTGGGCGTCGAGGAGGAGCCCGGGTTCGACGGCCCCCCCGATTTCATCATCCAGGCCGGCGCGGCCGCCGCCAACGACCAGCGGCGGTTCGGCGCGCGCAAGGCCGTCGCGGCGGAAGTCCGCATGAAGGCGGCCGACGACCTTTCGGCCTGCTGGGTCGAGGCCCTGGACGAGGGCTGGCTGTTCATCGCGCCGAACCCGCTGGGCCCCTGCTGGCTGCTCGCCGTCGGCGGGCCGCCCGAGCGCCTGCTGGCGCAGAGCCGGCTGATCGCCGACCGGATCGAGCTCGGCGAGGTACGCTCGGGCGCCTTCGACGTGTGCCCGCGCATCGCCGCCGCCCCGACCGGGGACGGCCGGCTGGCGTGCGGCACCGCCGCGCTCGCCTTCGACCCGATCTGCGGCGACGGCGTCGCCCAGGCCGTGCGCGGCGCGGTCCTGGCGGTGGCGGTGATCGGCGCGATCCGGGACGGCGGCGACGCCGCGGAACTGCTGCGCCACTACGACCTGATGATGATCGCGGCCATGCGCCGCCACCTCAAGCTCTGCGCGGACTACTACGAGGCGATGGGGCCAAGGCCGTGGTGGCAGGCCGAACTCCTGGCGCTCGCCGAGGGCCACCACTGGTGCACGGCCCAGCTGGCCGAGGCCCCCCAGCCCCGCTTCGTCCTTCGGGACTTCCGGCTCGAGCCGCGGGAGGCCGCGTGAGCGCCGCCGAGGACAAGCCCGCCCTCGTCGCCGGCTGGAAGACCTACACCCGGCTCTGGGTGTTCATGCGGCCCTACGTCGGCGGCCTGGTGCTGGTCCTGGCCGTCAGCTTCCTGTCGACCCTGCTGGGCCTGGCTCAGCCCTACATTTCCAAGCTCTTGATCGACAAGGCCCTGCTCCGCCACGACATGACGGCGCTGGTGACGATCTCGGGCCTGATGTTCGTGGCCACCGTGGCCGGCTACGCCCTCAACATCCTGGCCAGCTACCACTACGTCTCGCTGTCGGCGGCGATGCTCTACGACATGCGCCTGGCGCTGTTCCGCCACCTGCAGAGCCTGTCGCCCCGCTTCTACGCCGGCTTCCGGCTCGGCGACCTGATGTCCCGCCTCAACAACGACGTCGGCGACGTGCAGCGCGCCACCGCCGATTCCCTGCTGTCGGTGCTCAGCAACGTCATGTTCTTCGTCGGCTGTGTGACGATGATGCTGTGGCTGAACTGGAAGCTGTTCATCGTCAGCGTGATCCTGGTGCCGGCGTGCCTGGCCAGCTTCGCCTACTTCCAACAGCGGCTGACCGACCTGACCCGGCAGATGCGCGAGCGCGGCGCCGACCTCGGCAGCCTGTTCGTCGACACCATCCTCGGCATGCGCGTGGTCATCTCGCTCCAGGCGGGCGAGCACGAGACCGCCCGGTTCCGGCAGCGCAACGACGCGTTCGTCTCGACCATGCTGAAGATGCAGGTCGTCTCGTTCATGAGCGGCGCCTTCCCCGGCACCCTGCTGACCGCCGCCACCACCGCGGTGATGCTCTACGGCGGCTGGATGATCATGCACGGCCAGATGACCATCGGCGGCCTAGTGGCCTTCATGGCCTATCACGCCCGCCTGCTGGGCCCGATCCAGACCCTGATGGGCCTGGCCTCGAGCCTCGCCTCCACCCGGGTCTCGCTGGCCCGCATCTTCGAGCTGTTCGACACGCCCGCCGAGGTGACCGAGCGCGAGGCGCCGCACCGCTTCGACAAGGTGCGCCGGGGCCTGCGCTTCGAACACGTCCACCTGCGCTACGACCGCGAGCCGGTGCTGAGCGACGTCAACCTCGAGATCCCCAGCGGCGCCTTCTGCGCCATCCTCGGCCCGAGCGGGGTCGGCAAATCCACCCTCGCCGACCTTATGGTCCGCTACCTCGACCCGGACCAGGGGCTGATCCTGCTCGACGGACACGACCTGCGCGACCTGGCGCTGGCGGACCTGCGGCGCGAGGTCATCCTGGTCGATCAGTCGCCTTACCTGTTCAACGACACCATCGCCGCCAACATCGCCTTCGCGGCGGCCGACGCCACCCGCAGCCAGATCGAGGCGGCCGGCCGCGCCGCCGGCCTCGACGAGCTGATCCGCCGCCTGCCCGAGGGCTACGAGACGCGCACCGGCGAACGGGGCCTGGCCCTGTCGGCCGGCGAGCGCCAGCGGATCGCCCTCGCCCGCGCCTTCCTGCGCCGGCCCAGCGTTCTGATCCTGGACGAGCCGACCTCGGCGCTCGATGCGGACACCGAGCGGCTGATCGCCGGCAGTCTCAGGGAGGCGCTGCCGACGGCGACCATCGTGGTCATCACCCACAAGCCGGCGCTGGCCGAGGCCGCCGACTTCGTCATATCGATGCGGGACGGCGAAGCGCGGATCAGCCGGCCAGCCTTGGTCGCCGTCCATGCCTGACGACGGCGGCCGCCTCCGGCCCGACCCCGCAACGCCGGCGCCGGCATCGCCGTTCACCGGCTTCAGCGGCCTGGGCGTCAAGGTCGCGGTGATCGACAGCGGCGTCTTCCCCGGCCACTCCCACATCGGCGCCGTGGCCGGCGGGGTGGCGATCACCCGCCACGGCGAGGTCGAAACGGGGGAAGCCGCGTTCCTCGACCGCCTGGGCCACGGCACGGCCGTCACCGCCGCCATCCAGGAAAAGGCCCCCGGGGCCGAGTGCTACGCCGTGAAGGTGTTCGACGACGCCCTGCGCACGACGGGGACCGCGCTCCTCGCGGCCATCGACTGGTGCGTCGACGCCGGCATGGACATCGTCAACCTCAGCCTGGGCTCGACCAATCCCCGCCACGAAGCGGGGTTCGGCCAGGCGTCCGAGCGCGCCCGGGCGGCGGGCGTGCTGCTGGTCGCCGCCCGCTCGGCCGAGGGCGTGGCCTGCTACCCCGGACGGCTGGACTCGGTGCTGGGGGTGGAGCTCGACTGGGACTGCCCGCGCGACGGCCTGACCTGGCGCATGCTCGACGGGGCGCCGGTGATCCATGCCTCGGGCTATCCCCGGCCCATCCCCGGCGTGGAGCCGCGCCGCAACCTCTATGGCGTGAGCTTCGCGGTGGCCAATGTGACCGGCCTCGCGGCGAGGGCCTGGGAGGCGGTGGGGCCCGCCCCCCGCGGCGATCGCCTGCTGCGGGTGCGGCAGGCGATCGATGAGGGCCGGGCCCGGGGGGCCTGAGCCCCCTGCCCCTCTGCCGCTAGTAGCCGACGGCCGCCCCGTCCTTCCGGTGATCCGAACCCCCGCGGTAGATCCCCGACACCGGGTCGATCATGATCGCCTGGTACCCGCCCATGCCCCGGCCATTGCCCGGCGTCACGTCGTGGCCCATCGCCTTCAGGGCCGGCCCGACCTGGGCGTAGAGCTGGCTCTCCAGGGTCAGGTGGTTGGTGCGCTGGTTGTGGCTGAAGCGCGCCGCGTCCGACGCCGCCTGGGGGTTCATGCCGAAGTCCAGCATGTTCTCCAGCACCTGCTGCTGGCCCTGGGCCTGCTGGTCGCCGAACATCACGCCGACGCTCATGAACGGCTTGCCGTCCTTCATCACGAAGCCCGGGATGATGGTGTAGAAGGGCCGCTTGCCGGGGGCGATGACGTTGGGGCTCTTGGGATCCAGGTTGAACTGGGCCCCGCGGTTGTTGAGCAGGAAGCCGTAGCCCGGCACGGTCACGCCCGAGCCCATTTCGCCGTACACGCTGAAGATCAGCGACACGATATTGCCGAAGCGGTCCGCCGTGGTCAGGTAGACGGTGCCGCCGACCGGCTCCGGCGCCGCCGGAATGGCGCTCGCATGGTGCGGGTCGATCTTGGCGCACTGCTGGGCGGCATAGGCCTTGGACACCAGCATGTCGGTGGGCACCTTCGAGTAGTCCGGATCGCCGACGTAGCGGCGCAGATCCTCGTAGGAGAGCTTCTTGGCCTCGACCATCAGGTGCCAGAACGCCGGCGAGCGCGGCCCTTCCTTCAGCGGCTCGATCCCCAGCTTGGGGCCGCACTGCTCGACGATGTTGAGCGACTCCAGCACCGCGACGCCCTGGGTGCTCGGCGGCATCTCATAGACGTCGTAGCCGCGATAGCGCGTGGTCAGCGGGGTCACCCACTGGGCGTGCATCTTGTCGAAATCCGACAGGGCGAATGAGCCGCCCTCGGCCTTCGACTTGGCGACGATCGCCTGGGCGATCGGGCCCTTGTAGTAGGCGTCGCGGCCGCCCGTCTCCAGCAGGCGGAAGGCCTTGGCCAGGTCGGGATTGCGGAAGATCGAATAGAGCGGCGGGGCCTTGCCGCCCGGCAGATAGACGGCCGCGGTGTCCTTGTCCTCGCGCAGCAGGGGCTCGGTCTGCTTCCATTCGGCGGCGATGCGCTCGGTGACGCCGAAGCCCTCGTCGGCGATGCGCGCGGCAGGTTCGAGCACCTGCTTGAAGCCCATCGTGCCGTAGGTCTTGAGGATGACGTCGAAGCCGTCGACCGCGCCCGGGACCACGGCGGAGTCGATGCCTTTGCCCGGCACCGCCTTCAGGCCCTTGGCGCGGAACCGCTCAAGGGTGGCCCCCGAGGGGGCGCGACCGGCGGCGTCCAGCGCCACCAGCCGCTTCTCCTTGGCGCTCCAGGCGATCATGAACAGGTCCGAGCCGATGCCGGCCGACTCCGGCTCGACCACGTTCATCACCGCGGCCGTGGCCACGGCGGCGTCGAAGGCGTTGCCGCCGGCCTTCAGGATGTCCAGGCCCGCCTCGGCGGCGAGCGGCTGGCTGGTGGCCACCATGCCGTGGCGCGCCAGGGTCTCCGAGCGGGTCTGCCCCTCCCAGCCGTAGCCGCGATCGCCCCGAAGCGGGTCGAGCGCCGGCGCGGCGGAAGGCGGCGCCGGCGGCGCCTGGGCGAACGGCGTGGACGGCATGGCCGCCGCGGCGACCATCCCCATGACCAGAGCGACCCGACCTGCGATCATCATCATCACGATCCCCGTACTTTCTGTTGTTGCAGCTTGGCCGGCGCGCCGATCAGAAGCGGGCGCGCACGCCGATCCGGTAGGTGCGGCCGATGACGTCGTAGATGTCCGACCGCGTGGACGTCGAATAGTAGACCCCCGAGCCGCGGCCCGGCGTGCCGGCGACATTGGGCGGCGCCTGGTTGAGGGCGTTGTCCATGGTCGCGAACATCTGGAAGTGCTGGTTGACGTCGTAGGAGCCGCGGAAGTCCAGGTAGCTGATCGACGGGATGCTGTTGTTGTCGACGTCCTTGCTGGTCCAGGTCGAGACCAGCTGAGCCGAACCGATCACGCGGCCCTGGACGGTGAACGAGGCCGGGCCCTGGCTGTAGGTGGCCGAGACGGTGGCGCGGAAGCGGGGGAAGCCGGCCACCGGGCTGTCCGGGCCGATGGCTCCGGCGTAGTTGACGGTGGTGCCGAACTGCACCTGCGACTGGTTGAGGGTGTAGTTGCCGAGCAGGCGCAGGGCGAGGTCGCCGCTGAACAGCGCGTGGGCGTAGTCCGCCTGGAAGTCCAGGCCCGAGGTCTTGTAGCTCGCGACGTTGACCGGGTAGGTGTTGATCTGGCTGAGCGCGCCGCCGGGACCCTTGAACACCAGTTGGCCGCAGAAGGCGGTCTGGCCCGCGTTGCAGTTCGCCAGCACGGTGCTGGCGCCGACGCTGACGATCGCGTTGGTCAGGTCGATGCTGTAGTAGTCGGTCGACAGGCTCAGCCGGGGAATGAACTTCGGCGTGACCACGATCCCGCCCGAATAGGTGTCGCCGATCTCGGGCTTCAGGTTCGGATTGCCGCCGGCGTTGGTGTAGATGAACACGTTCTGGCCGGTCTTCGGATCGACGGCCGAATTGGTCGAGGGCACGCCGGTGCTGAACAGCTCGCTGAGGTTCGGCGCGCGGATGTCGCGCGAGACGGTGCCGCGGAGCCTCACGTTGTCGTCCAGCTGGCTGGTCAGGCCGACCTTCCAGGTCTCGACCGTGCCGCTGGTGGAGTAGCTGGTCACGCGGCCGGCCAGGTTGAGGCCCAGCGACTTCACGACCATGTCCTTCAACACCGGGACCTCGGCCTCGACGAACCCTTCGGTGACGTCGTACTTGCCGGAGAAGGCCGAGAAGTTGCCGAGCGCGTACTGCACCGCCTGGGCGCCGGGGTCGACCTTGGTCGATCCGGACTCGCTGCGATGCTCGATGCCCAGGGCCGCGCCGATCGAGCCGGCCGGCAGGCCGAACGGCAGTTCCCCCTGGGCCGAACCGGCCTCCACGTCCTGCTGGAAGTTCTGGTCCTGGAAGTTCTGGCCCGGCTTGACGTTCACATAGCGGATCGCGGCCTGGGACGCCGTACCGGTGCCGAAGATGTTGAGCGGCACGCAGCCGTTGGTGGGATTGGTCAGGCTCGACCGGCAGACGATCGTCCCGGCCGGCACGTTCAGGGCGTTGCCGGCGGGCGCGAACACCGCGTCGATGGCATTGGTCAGGTTGGCCTTGATGTCGTTGTTGAGGGTGGTCTGGTACATGTGCGACCGACCCAACTGGTAGTAGACGTTCCACTTCCAGTTCTGGCCGTACCACCCGTCCTTCACGGTGCCGTCCAGGGTGAACACCAGGCGCAGCAGGTCGCGGTCGATGGCGCCGACGGGCACGCCGACGGTGTTCTCGAACGCCTTGAGCGAGTAGCGGTCGGTCGGCTGGAGGTTGTTCAGGAAGGTCGTGCCGTACGGGATGCTGGTGACCTTCGCAGCCGTCATCAGGCTCTTCACCGACGCCGGCAGGTAGGCGTTGTCGATCGGGATCGTCAGGTTGCCGAACGCGGTGTTCGGCACGCTGCTGTTCTCCGAATGGGTGGTCCCCCAGTTGAACTGGACCGAGGCCTTGATGTCGTCGGTGAGCTCGTAGGACGAGTAGCCGAAGAAGGTCAGGGTGCGGAACGCCACCGACAGGTTGTCGAGGGAGGCATTGAAGGTCTCCTGGCTGCCGTTGCCGGTCAAAGCGCCCGAGGTGATGCCGTAGTTGAACGGAGCCGGCGTCGCGTTCGGGCCCACCAGTTGGGTGCCCTTCAGCGGCCCGCCGCTGATCAGGCCCCCGGTGGTCGCCTGCGACAGTCCGACGTTGTCGACGTGGATGTACTTGGGCTGGTTGTTGGTGGCCGTGTAGGCGGGGTTGGGCAGCAGCTGGCGGTAGTGGTCCCAGGACGAGCGCTGGCCGGCGAACACGATGTCCGGGGCATCGGTGAAGGCGCCGGCGACGATCACGTGTCCCCGCCCGCCGGCGAAGTCCCGCCCGGCGGCGATCTGGGCGCGGTAGGTCTGCTGGTCCGAAGCGTAGGTATTGCCGTAGTCGAAGTTGGCGCGCAGGCCGTCGAACTTCTTGTTCAGCACCAGGTTGACCACGCCGGCCACGGCGTCCGAGCCCCAGGCCGCCGAGGCGCCGGCGGTGACCACATCGATGCGGTCCACCAGGATGCTGGGCAGAAGGCCGATGTCGACCTGGCCGGTCACGACGGCCTGCATCACGCGCTGGCCATCGAACAGCACCAGCGTCCGGCTGGTGCCCAGGCCCCGCAGGTTGACGGTGTCGAGACCGGCCGTGCCGGCGGCGATCACGCCCGAGCCCTGGGTGAAGGGCGAGGCGCCGCCGAGGTTCGCCGGCAATTGGCGGATCACGTCGCCGATCGACGGCTTGGCGTCGCGCTGGATGACCTGGGCGCTCACCACGGTGACCGGGGTCGGCTGGGTATAGCCCGTCACGCTGATGCGCGAGGCGGTGACCACCACCGCGTCGACGGCGCTGTTGGCGGCCGGCGCGGGCGGGGCGGAGGGCGCCGGCGCGGAGGCCGGTTCGGCGGGGGCGGCCGTCTGGGCGAGGGCCAGTTGCATCGGCGCGGCGGTCGCCAGCGGCGCGTCCTGCGCCGCGGCGCCCTGGGCGAACGCGGCCGCAAAAGCCAGCGCCGAACTCGTCATCAACAACGTCTTGCTCACCACGTCATCACCCCCAGATTTCGACACACTTGCGTAAATCGAAGTCACAGCGACCCATCAGCCCGTCCACGATTGACGGCCGCGTACAAAATCACCCTCGAGAGTCCACCCCTACTCAGCACTCATCGCCGTCTCGACTGAGATACGACCCACGGCGAGGTGGGAAAGTCTCGAAGCGAATGCGATTGGTCCGAGCGATTTCTTGTTTAATTTTGCACGGACGAATGGTCAGCGCTCGGCCGAAAGTTTGTCAATTGCCAAACTTTCAAGATTCGCCCGCCCCCTCCCATGTCCGCGCGGATGGTTGCTGCGCGGGCAATCGAAGGCGGCGAACGACCAATCGTGATGCAGACGCCCTCGCGCGGGGCGAGAGCGATCAGGGTCCGGGCCGCAGCGCCAGGACCGCCATCCCCGTGGCCTCGTCGGTCATGAACAGATAGGGATCGCTGCCGACCGGGCGGTCCTTGTTGATCGACCTGGCCGGAACGGCGCCGCTCGCCCTGTCCTGGTGCGCGACCAGCCAGGCGCGCGCCGCCTTGAGCGGCCCGGCCGCCGACGGCGTCGCCGCCTCGCGCAACACCAGGGCGACGACCGCGGTGGCGTAGCCGTCGCTGGCCTCCGGCAGGACGGATTTGTCCATGCGCCGCCAATCGGAGAGGCCGGGCAGGCTCCAGCCGCCGTCGGCCCGCTGGGCCGCCGACAGGTCCCGGACAATGCCCTGGCGCTGATCGGCGTCGAGCACGCCGTGCAGTTCGCTGTCGGCCCAGAGCACCAGCGTCCGCGTGTACAGCGAATGGCCGGCGGCGGCGCCCGTGCGCAGGAAGCCGCGCAAGGCTTCGACCTGCGGCGCGACGGCCGGGTCGGCGCCATAGCCGTCGGGCGCCCGCGCCACGGCCAGGGCCGCCAGCGTCCCTCCCCAGTACGGCGCGGCGGGGGACTCGAACGGCTCGAGACCGAAGCTGAGCCAGGCGAACCCGCCCTTGCGCTCCCCGCTCTTCATCTGCAGCGCCCACATGTTGGCGAACGCCTGGCGGGTGTCCGGGCCGAGGGCTCCGCGCTCCTGGTCGCGCGTCGCCAGGACCAGGGCGTTCAGCACCGACTCCACGCCGCGGGATTCGCTCGACTTGGGCACGCCCACGGTCTGGTCGGGATAGAAGGGCTCGACCTCGCTCCATAGCCAGACGCGCTTCACCACGTCGTCGACCATGGCCAACTCCGGCGCGCTGCGGCGGCTGTCGCCGAGCTGCGAACGCAGCGCCGGCCTCGCCAGCACGTGCGGCAGGGAGGTATGGCACGACACGCAGACCGTGCCGTGGTCCCTCTGGGCCTTCGGCCATTGTCGCCACCAGGCCAGGCGCCCGTCGAGATAGCGGGCCGCCGCGGCGGCATCCCAGCCCGGGGCCTTGGGCGTGACCGCCGCCGCCTGGGCGATCGACGCCGCGCAGAGCAGGGCGAGAGCCGGCACGATGAACCCACGCATGGGTCGCACCCCCGTTCAGGTTCCGAGCCGACACGCTGTCGCCAGCCGCGCTGGACGCCCAGATCGGACCGGGAGCGAACCGTGACGTTGTTCAAAACTTGGTCAATCGTCCGGCATTCGCCGGTTCGGCTGTTTTCCGATCTGCCTCGAAATGCAGCTCTCAACCGCGCCACGGTCGCCCAAGGATTGGGCACAGCCCGCACCTTGAAAGACCACAGCTCCTTGATTTCAAAGTCAGTTTTTTTCGTGCCGCGCCGCAGCCCACAACATTTCGCCTATTTTTCGCGCAACCTCGAAGACCAAATAATAGTCATCACGCTTTAAGGCCAAGACAGTATAACAACGGCGGAATGCGTGCGCAATTTTCAAGCAAACGATTTGTCCTTGATTAGACAATTGTCTCCTCTATACTTTGCACAACGGGTCGATCACCGCAGGATCGGCCTCCGCAGGGAGATGAATAGATGCGCGCCTTTGCAATCCTGGTCCTTGGAAGCGCCCTGATGGCGACACCGGCCCTGGCCAACAGCGAAAAGGTCAAGGTGACGATGGACAACACGAACTTCCACAGCGCCGCCCAGGTGAAGCGCTTCTACCAAAAGCTGAACGCCGCCGCCGTACGGGTCTGCACCACCTCGAACGACCTGTTCTACGGAATCAAGGCGGACCCGGCGTGCATCAAGGCGACGCTGGAGAACGCGGTGCACAAGGTGAACCAGCCCCTTCTCACCGCCATGCTGGAGAACCCCAACGCTCCGCTGTACGCGGGCGACGACCGCTAAGGCGGCCGAACCGGCGGCCTGGCCGCCGGAAGTCGCCGCGGCGATCCCAAGGGGATTGCGCCACCCAGGCCCCGCCTTGCGCGGGGCCTTTGTCTATTTGGACCGGGTGATGAGCTCGTCCCCGCGCCAGCGGGCGGCCAGGGACCGCAGCAGGGCCGGATCGGGATTGCGCGCCAGGTCCAGCAAGGTGGTCACCGCATAGCTGGCCAGCTGGGGCATCATCTTGCCGCTTGGCCGGTCCTTGTTGGCGAACACCATCAAGCCCTCCACGAGGGACATGGCGAACAGCGACATGGCGTCCAGGTCCTCGCCGCTGAGCTGCGGGTTGACGCCGGACAGGATGCGCCGGAAGCGGGCGAACCCGCGGCTGTAGCTCCGGTCAACTTCCTCGCGGATGTAGGGGTCGTTGTTGGCCATGGACCAGAGCTCGACCCACAGCCGACTGGCGTGGCGCGTCTGGTTCTCGCGCATCCAGTAGAACAGCACGCTGGTCAGCAGAGCCTCGGCGTCGGTCTTGTCGTGGATCTCGATCTGCCCGAGATCGTCCTGATAGGTGACCATCAGCCGTTCGAGCAGGGCCTTCACCAGGTCCTGCTTGGTCGGGAAGTAATAGGACAGGTTGCCGACCTTCAGTCCGCATTCGTCGGAAATGCGCCTCAAGGTCAGGGCGGCATGGCCCTTTTCGACCAGCACGGTCTCGGCCGCGCGGATGATCTGATCGAACCCCTCCACGCCCGGCGCGTAGCGAGTGGATTTAGGCTTGCGCTCGGCCACCCTGTTTGGACCCCTCCCTTATTTGCTCCGGTTGTAGCATCTCCGGTCTCCGGGCCAAGGCTTTCGCCGGCAAATTTTGACACCCGTCGGGCGCCGGCGAGGGACCGGCTCCGCTCAGTGGGTCTTGTCCGCCGGCTGGCCCGGATAGGCCTGGCGCAGCGACGCCGGGGCGCGGCAGGACCGGACCAGCTCGGCGACCACGGCCTTGCGCGTGTCGAACACCTCGAAGCCGACCATGGCCCGGCCGCGCTCGGCGGCGACCTCGGCCTCGGTGAAGGGCCGGGCGCCCTTGGGCGCGCTGCCGCCGCCCAGGTCGAACACCACGAAGTTCATCATCTCGGCGAGGCGCTGGTTATCCTCGATCCGGGAGTGGGCGATGTTGGGCAGGCGCAGCAGATAGCGGCGCCCGGCGTCCGAGCACATGAAGTAGCCGACCCGGTCGCGCAGGACCGGGATCGGCGCCGGGGCGGTGTTGCCCTGCAGGCCATGGCAGCCGCCGCACTGCTCCAGGTAGTCGGACTGGGCGCCGCTCAGCTCCGGCTCGGCCGCCCGGGGCCGGTCGACCGCCGCCAGGGCCGCGGTCAGGAAAGCCGCCAGGCCGATGACGCCGACCAGGACGGCCGCCCGGGTCACGGGATCACCTTGTCCGCCGCCAGCTTGTTGCGCTGGGCCGCCATGGCCGACGGCGAAGCCTTGCCGCCGCCCCGGGCGCTGGCGATCTCGCTGCCCTTGAAGGCGGCGACCTTGGCCGGGGCTCCCAGGTGCGAGACATAGGTCAGGATGGTGGCCAGGTCGGCGTCGCTGAGGGTGTCGAAGCCCGGCATGACCCCGACGATCGGCTTGTCGTCGACCGAGACCTTGCCGCTCATCCCGTTGAGCACCACGGACGACAGGAACTGGCGCCCGGCGGGCGAGGCGGCGATGGCCGGGGCCCGGCCGGACAGGCGGGGGAACACGCCCGCCACGCCGACGCCGCCGGCCTGATGGCAGACCGCGCAATGGCTGTCGAACAGCGCCGCGCCGCCATCGGCGGCCCGGGCTGCGGACGTCTCGGCCGCAGACGCCCCGGCGACGGCCGCGAGCAGGATCAGGGCGTGGAGGGTCGTCTTCATTGAGCCGGGCCCACCAGCGCCGCGGTCGAACAGTGGTATTCGGTGTTGGCGGTGCCGAAGCACCAGATGACGTCGTTGTTGGTCTGCGGCTGGTAGATCGGCGTCTCGCGGTCGGTATTGTCACAGTCGCACAGGCCGCAGAACGCCTTGCCGCAGCAGTCGCGGTAGGCGATCAGATAGGCCTTGTTGTCGTCGGGGTTGATGCAGGTGCCGACCCACGACACCGGCGAGGGCTCCGCGCCCGCCGGGCAGGTATGCACGCCCCCGCCGCAGCAGCTGCACAGCGAGCCGTCGATGGCGCAGTAGCGCCAGTAGTCGCACTTGGTGTCGTCCTTGTTCTGCGCGTTGCGGGCGAAGTGGGTCATCGTCTCCGGGCTGCGGTCGGGCTTGGCCGCATGCGCCCGGCTGACCGGCAGCAGCGGGAACACCGGCGCTGCGACCAGGGCGAGCCCGAGCTTGTTGAGCAGGCTGCGCCGCGAGGTGTGGCCGGCCAGCCGGCGCAGCATCGCTTCGCCGACCTGATCGGCATTGAAGGGTCTTCTTCTCATCGGTTTTCCTTGGAAGGGCTCAGGCGGGCTTCTTGGCCTTGAGCGTGACGATGAAGTCCTGCACCGACTTCAGGCCCATCTCGTGCGAGACGACCAGGCTCTCCAGGTGCTCGCGGCTGTTGACCAGGCCCTTGGACAGGATCACCCCCTGGTCGTCGAGCAGGACGGCATGGGGCAGCTTGTCCACGTGATAGGCGCGGCCGGCGGCGGGGCCGTTGACGAACGGCAGGCCGGCGATGCCGAGGTCGGCGATCATGCGGCGCAGGTCGGAAGGGTCGTCATCGCCGACGAACACCACGTCCAGGCCCTCGCGGCGGGCGAAGGCCTTGGCCACCGGAACCAGCTGCTTGCAGATCGGGCAGAGCGGGGAGACGAACATCAGCAGCTGCAGGCGGCCCTTGGGCAACTCGCGGCCGATGGTCAGCCGCGCCCCGTCCATGGTGTCCAGGGTGAGGACCGGGGACGGATCGCCCACGGCGGGGCCGGCGGCGGGCGTCAGGGCCCCGGCCGGGGCGACGCGGACATGCAGCACCCCGACCTGACGCGCCAGGGCCAGGAGCCCCACGGCGAGGGCCGCGATCAGCAGCCAGGAGAAGACCTGCGAGACGATGAGGGCGGTCAGCATGGCGGGATCCTAGGAGACGGGCCGGTTCAGGGCCGGGAGGGCCGACAGGGTGTTGAACAGGAGGTAGAGGACGAAGACCCCGGCTCCGGCGGCGACGCCGACCACCGTGTCCGGCGCCGCGGCGGACAGGCGGGGCGTCGCGAGCAGGCCCGGGACCGCCAGCAGGGCCAGGCCGAGGTTGCGGCCCACCAGCGGCCAGCCCAGGGTCTGCCTCAGCGCCGACTGGCCGCAGCCGCAATCGATGTGGGCGCGGCCGCGGCGGAGGTTCACCGCCATGGCCCCGGCGAAGGCGCCGAGCAGCAGCAGGGCCGCCAGCTCCGCCCAGGGCTGCGCCGCCTGAGTCAGCAGCGCCAGGCCCAGGGCCAACTCGCCCCAGGGCAGGATCCTCGCCACCGGCGCGGCCAGGCCGCGCGGCAGGATGCGGTAGTTGGCGAGGATGGCGGGGAAGACCGCGGCATGGCGCAGCTTGTGCGCCGACGCGGTGAGGAACACGAGCCCCAGGCAGACGCGCCCCATGATCGCCGCGGCGGAAAGCAGGTCACCCCCCATGGCGGTCAGGACGGCGCGCCGAGGAACAGGGCCCCGCCGCCGGCGTGGTCGAGGGTGTACTTGGTCTCGAGGGTGTCGCCCTCCAGGACCCACGCCTTGCCGTCGCCGCCGTTGACGTAGACCAGCGGCTTGCCTTCCTGGCTGACCTGGATGTTGGACACCTTGCCGGGCGTCGGATGGCGCAGCACCACCTTGTGCTTGGCCAGGTCCACGATCCAGATTTCCTGACCCGCCTCCTTGTGGCTCCACTGCTCGCCGACGTGCATCAGCACGTAGAGACGGCCGGCGACGTAGTCGACGGCGAACGGCTGGCGGCCTCCGGGCACCCAGTTCACGTCGAGCGGGGCGGCGGCCGCCTCGCGCATCCCTCCCGCCGCCTGGATCGACCAGGGCGCGCCGATCTGCGGCGCAGCGCCCAGCGCGGCGGAATAGACCTTGCCGGTATAGCTCAGGAAGGTGGCCTGGCTCCGGGCGCGATCGACGGGGACGGTGTCGAACACCGGATCGGTCAAGGCCGGGAAGAAGGGCGCGGTGTGCGAGACGACCGCCTTGCCGCCCGGGAAGCTGACCATCGCCATGGACCCGTCGGAGCAGAGCGCGCCGAGGCCGCCGGCCCCGGCCGGGAACACGGCCGCGCAGCCCGGCAGTTGCACGGTCTGCTGCATCTTGCGCTTCTCGAGGTCGACCACGTGGACCGACGACGAGGGCTGCAGGGCATAGACGAAGCCGAGCTTGCCGTCGCCGCTGATGGCGAAGTTGCTGACCGCCGTGCCGCCGAGCAGCCGCCCCGGCAGCGGAATCTCGCCCTGCAGCTTCAGGCTCTGGGTGTCATAGACCGACACCATGTCCTGCCGCACGCCGCGATCGAACTTCGACCAGATGGTCTCGGAGACGTAGTAGAACTTGCCCTTGGGATCGAAGCCGATGTTGCCGAGGCTGGGCGCCTCGACCAGCCCCTTCATCTTGCCGCTGTCGCCGTCGAACACCCGCACGCCGTTCTGGCCGAAGTCGCTCACGATGTAGATCCACCGCGGGGTCGCCGGCGGCATGGAGGCGACGTCGGAGACCTCGGCCTGGGGCACGGGAGCTGGGCCAGGCCCGCCCTGGGCGAAGGCGGCTCCCGCCGCTGCGAGCAGCGACGCGGCCCCGAGAAGTGCACCCCTCATGGAAAAGACTCCGGCTCAGCTGAATTACCCAGGGGCTGACGTCGGCTTCCGCCGATGTGACGCCCCGATGAACGTTTGAAGCTATTCAAAGTTTGGTCAACTGCTAAGTCGCCGGGCTTCGGGCGACCAGGTGAATGGCCAATTCGTGGGCGCCTCTGCCTCGGTCCCGACCATCGTCGGCGCCTGCGGCGCGCCTTGCGGAGCGCCCATGGCCAGGTGCTTGCGCCACAGCACCCGCACGGCGTGCCGTTCGTGGACGAAACCGCTGTCGTATTGGAAGCGGAACACCAGGAGGCCATCCCGCAACGGGTTCAGATCCGCCAAGGACCGGGCCTTCAGCGGATCCCAGCCTTCGATGAAGCGGAGGAACGCGGCCACGACCGTGTCGTTGGCGCCCCGCAGGATCGTCAGATGCAGGTCGCGGAAGGCGGCAAAGGCGGCGAGGTCGGGATCGTGCGAAAGCCGTTCGCCAACGGGCTTCAATCCGAGGGCGATCCTGGACAGGTCGCACAGGAAATTGGGCGAGGACCTGTGGCCGGGCAAGCGCAGCGGCCGGGGGACCGCCATGGTCTTGAAGCCGTAGAGCCCCGAATGATCGATCGGCTGGATCGCGCAATGGCGACCGCGGGCATCGAACTCGACGGCGGCGACGACCTTCCTGCGGACATAGTCGGGTTTCCGAGCAGGCCCATCGGCGCATGGCTGGAGGAGGTTCGGCATGTTGGAGACCTTCCGGTGGGGGGAGGTCGCCCTGAATGGAAACCGGAGGGACAACGGTCTTCAAGGCGACCGCATCCACTCACCATAGAACTTTTGACGACTGTCAAGTTTCTCGGGGACCCGGAGGACGACTCTGCTTTGATTTGGCCACCAGCAGATCAAATTCTGGTCGTCCGCCGGGCATAGCGCACCCGCGCAGCCATACGCCCTTGCCAACGCCCCGGTCGCCCGGCGCGATGCGGGACTGTCGCTTGGAGTCAGCATGGCTCAATTCCAAGACTGCGCCGCCCTCCCGTATCGGCCGCGGCGGCCCTCCCCCTTGACCGTCTTCACCGCGAGCGAGTTCTGCGAACGCTTCGCCTTTTCCGGGGTGCAGGCCACGCTGATCTTCTACCTGACCGACCGCCTCGTCGCCGGGCCCGACAGCGAGCGCATCCTGGGCTTGCCCGAGCTGCAACGCCTCGTGTCCGCGGTGTTTCACCTGCAGCAGCCGGCCCAGGCGGCGTCGGAACTGGTCGGCCTGTTCACCGCGCTGTTCTTCGTCTTCACGGTGGTGGGCGGCGTGATCGCCGACCGATGGCTGGGACAGCATCGCGCGATCATGCTGGGCGGCGCCCTGGCGACGGTCGGCTATGGGCTGCTGGTGATCGAGCCCTTGGCCTTGGCGGGGATCACCCTGTTGATGACCGGCAGCGGAATGTTCCGCGCCAACATCGCCGCCGGCGTCAGCCGCCTCTACGACACCGCCGGTGCGCGCCGGGACCGGGGCCTGCGGCTCTTCTACATGGGGGCCTTCGCCGGCATGGCGACGGCGCCGCTCGTCTGCGGAGCGCTCGGACGGAGCGGACACTGGAGCTGGGCCTTCGCCGTGATCGCCGCGGGCATGGCCGCCGGGCTCGGCGCCTATCTGGCCTTGAGCAGCCCCCTGCCGGCTCAACGCCTGCCCTCGCCGCCCGCGCCGGCTCGCCAACGCTCCGGACCGCGGGCGCGTAAGCTGCTCGCCTACATCCTGTTCTTCGCCCTGCTCGCCGTCGCGTTCGCGGGAGCCCAGCAGATCTACAATGCCTACCTGGCCTGGGCGCGCATGCACGTGGTCCTGACCTGGTCCGGGCGTCGCCTCCCGACGAGCTGGCTCTTGACGATGGACGCCTTGCTGGTCCTTGCGGCCGTCGGGCTGAGCGGCCGGTTCTGGCGCCTGTGGGCGCGGCTGTTTCCGGAGCCCAATCCGCTGCAGAAGATGAGTTTCGGCTGCCTGCTGATGGCCGCCTCCTACGGCTGCCTGGCCGCGATCGACGACCGAAACGGTGTGACCCAGGCCCTGCTGCTGCTCGGTTTTCACGCGATCAACGGCCTGGCCTGCGCCAACATCGGTCCGGTGGCCCTGGCGTTCCTGTCGGACTGCACGCGTCCAACCTCGCGATCGACCTTCGTCGGCCTGCTCTACCTGCAATACGCCGTGGCCAGCCTGATCGCCGGCGAGCTGGCGCGGTGGCTGGAGGTCCTTCCCGCGCCGGCCTTCTGGAGCCTGCACGTGGGCCTGTTCGCCGGCGCGGGCCTGATCCTGCTGCTCTTGGCGCCTTGGCTCGCCTCGAGCCTGTGCGATGCGCCCCAAGGACGCGCAGCCGCATCACCCCAGCCCGCCACCGCCGCAAATGGTCACGCGATCTTGTCCTGATCATACGGACATCATCGCGATCGCTGCGTGAGGGATGAGTCAGCGTCCCTCGGGCGCCCGAATGCCGTTCGAAGCCGCTCGCCGGGGCCTTCCGCGGAGACTATACTCGGCGCCGGCACGGGTCGTGTTCCCTTCATCCTGCTCGCATGATGATCAAGGAGGAGCGAGACGCCATGTTACGCATCCTTTCCAAGCATCCATCCTGTTCGATTGTGGCCGGCGCCGTCCTTGTCGGCCTCCTTGCGCCTGGCGGGTGGGCCATGGCCCAGACGGTGGGCGGCGTGACCGTGACTGCGCCGCGCATGATCGGTCGCGAGGCGAACGGTACGCCGATCGAGCGCGTCAGCATGACCGCGACGGTGCGGGTCGCCGACCTGGATCTCAAGACCACTGCGGGCGTCAAGGAGCTCAACAAACGTGTGAGAGACGTGGCCGCCTCCCTCTGCAAGAGCCTGGAGGTCGACTACCCGATCGGCACGCCCGAATACGTGACCTGCATCAAGCAGGCCGTCACGGCGGCTTCCTCGCAAACGAACCTGATCAAAGCCGGCTAGCGGTCGGCGCGGGGCGATTGTTCAGCCTGACCTGACCGAGAGGCGGGGCCTGACGTGGGGACAGGTCTCGTCTCACGGCCTTTGGGTTGCGGCCGCGGCCGGTTCGGGGGAGCCAGCGGTCCCGCGGCGCCGGAACGGCAGCCAGACGGTCATCAGCAAGGCCGCCGCCGTCAGCGGAATCAGGGCCGCGACGTAGGTCAGTACGATGCCGGGGAAGGCCGACAGATCGACCAGGATCAAGATCGCCGCCCTGGCGGCGATGCCCAGCCAGAGGGCGTAGACCACGACTAGGAAGCCGTCCATCTGGACACCCCTCCGCACGATCTGGACCAGATGGACCAGCCAGGCGGCCACCGCGCCAATGGCCAAAATCGGCGTGACCAGCTTCAGCAATCGCGCCAGGGCGTCGATCACCCGATAGATCGCCGCGTCCGAGGCCGCCCCGCCGGCTTCGGAGGCGCCGAAGCTGTCGATATAGATGCGCCCGCCCCCGAACTCCTGACCGCGGCGGGCCAGCAGAGCCGCGTAGGACAGCATGGCCCCCTGGGGACCGGCGCCTGCGATCTGGATCGCGCAGGCCGGGTCAGGCAAGCTCTGGATCGAGAACCGACGATCCGTGGCCCGGTCGTCGCCAAAGTGAACCGCCAGATCCGTGCTGTTGAGCTGGGCGATCGGCGTGACCCCGGCCCCGCCGGCGCCCGCCGGGCAGCGCAACTGGATCCAGGGCGCGGACGGGCCGTAGTACCATCCGGACAGGCTGCGCGTCTGCTCGGCCTTGGCCATGGTCCGGCGCGGCAGGCCTGCGAAGCGCCACATCGCTTGCAGTTGCCAGGGATCGCCCTCGCTGTCCGCCGCATGCGGCGTGTCGGCCTGGCCCAGCAGCATTCCCGCCATGGTCCTCACCTTGGCCGGAACCGTCGCCCACTGCTCGGAGGTCATGGATGGCATGAACGCCACCAGGCCCCCTCGACAGACGAGCCGACCGGTGCCGCAGGCGGTCCGCACCTCGCGGGCAATGCGGTCATAGAAGGCGGCGGCGTCTCTGGCGGAACCGTAGTGACCCGTGCTGGCCACCGCATCGCGCAGGGCCCACACGAACCAGCCGCCGGCGTAGTCGCCGCAGGTCGAGGGATAGACCGCGCAGCCCGGCTTGGTCCAGACGCGACCGTAGGACTCGAAAAAGGGCCTCAACGTCGCGAACGCCGGGCTGACCTCGTAGATCCGGGCGCGCACCTTGGCCGGAACAGGCGTGTAGGCGATCGCCTCGCCGACACGCACGCTCTGCAAGGCGTTCACGGCGCCGGTGTAGGCGCGGCCCCGGAAGTCGACGATCGACCAGGTGCGGTAGGCCGCGAAGTTCACGACCGAGATCAGGGCCAGCGCGGCGGCCATGGCGCCGGCCAGGATACCCGCCGCCTTCAGGCAGGCGCGGTCCTTCCACAATCGGGCGGCGAACATCAGCGCGGTCGGCGGCAGGACCCAGACCCCCTCCTCTCGCGTCACCCACAGCCAGGCCAAGGCGAGACCGGCGCCCACCGCCCAAAGGTTCCGGCGCCGTGGAGTCCGCGCCAGGAACAGGGCGTGGATCAGGGCCCCGAAATAAAGCAGGGCCTGGTCGAGGTAGATGTCGTCCCGGATCAGCCGGACGGGTAGCGCCGCCGGGTGGAACAGCAAGAGCAAGAACACGGCGCCCCCGAGCAGGCGGCTGCCCGCGAGCCCGAAGACCGCCCTAGCGAACAGAAGGCTGGCGGCGATGTGGAACAGGGCCTGGGTCAGGGTGACCGGAACGCCGATCAAGAAGTTGCCGGCCAGGAAGAGCGGGTAGCCCGGTCCCTTCATCAAGGTCAGCTGCGAATAGCGACCGAACCAATGGCCCTTGGCCAGCGACAGGGCCCGCAGATAGGCCCATTGGTCGTCGTCGCTGGCGTTGGCCAACACCGAGACGGGGGCGTGGGTGGCCAACGACAGGTAGAGCACGCTCAGAGCCAGGACCACGATCCAGGTGTAGCGCCGCGCCCCCATCCCGCCCCCCGGCCGAATCCATTCCCCGATCCGGTCGGCATCTGAAGGTCCTCGAAGGCTTTTGGCAACGCCGCTCACACTTGGCGGATGGACCAGCGGCCCTTTCAGGTCCAACAAGTTGCGCTCAACCGGAAAGCAATTTAGAAAGCGTATAAAGCAATTGTGTGGTAATATGCATATGGTTGCAGCATTATCGCCTTGTCCCATAGTGAGCCAATGCCCCGTTTACCATACCGCTTCATCGAGCGCATGAATCGTCGGCCGCATGTCGAGGGCCTTGGGGCCCCCGATGCTGGCGCTGCCCCGTCGGTTCGCGGCAAGCGGCGCCTGGCGGTCGTCGCCGGAGCCGTACTGCTGTTCATCGGGTCGGCGGTCGGGATCGACAACATGATGTGGCGTGGCGCCCATGCCGCCGCCGTGGCGTCGGCGGTGGGCGGCGCCGCCAGCGCCGTCAGCGTCGCGGTCAGGGATCCGGGCGCGATCTTCGCCGCCCGTTCGCCGGGCCTGCGCGGCGCGGGCGCGCTCCTCAACACCAAGGCGGAACGGGTCGCAGCGGCGACGCGGACCGCCCCGCCCGGCAGCCCCGAAGAGCGCGTCCTCGCCAGCATCCGCGAACGCCCGCCGGAGACGGAACTGGCGTTCAACGCCCCGCGCCCGCCCCTGACGGGGACGCTGCCCGCGTTGGCCGACGGCGGCGCGCCGTCCTTTGTCCCGACCGGGGCCTCGCCCTTGCAGCCCGCCTTCCCGCCGGCCTTCCCGCCCGCTTTCGCCAGTGGACCGGGCGCGGTCCCGCTCTCCGCGAGTCAGCCGGCGCCTCCTGGGTCCGATACGCCCGGAGACACGCCTTCCTCCGGAACGCCGCCCTTGACCACCACCCCCGCCGGCCCGCCCCCGGTTTCGGCCGTGCCCGAACCGGCCGCCTGGATGCTGATGAGCCTGGCCCTGTTCGCGGTCGGCGGCGTGCTGCGACGGGAGCGAGCGCGACGTCCGGCGATCCTGAGCCGCCGGGTCGGCTCGAATGCCTAAGGCGAGGACCGTCGGCCCGGCGGCGGCCCTGGCCCTCGCCGCCGCGGCGTCGGCCGGCCTTTCCAACGCCCCGTCGCCGGCGCAGGCGGCCCCGGCTTCCGCGCCGGCCACGGCGGGCCATCCGTCGCCGCGGCGGATCTGGTACCGCGGAGCGGCCCCACCCCAGGTCACCTTTCCCGACGGCAGCCGCCGCACCATCCGCAGCCTGCTCGACGTCGGCCGCGCCATGACCTTCGGCGACTATGCATGGGACGAGGACGGCGTTTCCTCGGGGCCGATCTGGGTGCGGGTGGACATCGACGCCCAGCTGATCTCGGTGTTCCGCGGCGAGCACGAGATCGGGACAGCGGTGATCCTCTACGGGGCGCACGGCAAGCCGACGCCCGTCGGCGGCTTCCGCATCCTGCAGAAGGCCAAGGACTATGTGTCGCACACCTATGACGCGCCCATGCCCTACATGCTGCGGCTGACCAATGACGGCGTGGCGATCCACGCCAGCGCCGTGCGCAAGGGCTGGGCCACCCACGGCTGCATCGGCGTGCCGATGGAGTTCGCCAAGCGGCTGTTCGGCCAAGCCCGTCTCGGGGACGCCGTGGTCATCACCGGCAGCGCCAAGTCCTAGACAAAAGGCCGCATTGGCCAGACCCGCCAGATCGCATATCGATAGCAGGCGTTAATCTTACTCGACCTTAATAGATCAGCAAAAGCGCAGCCGTTTGGCTGCCATTTTCGTGAATACCAAGCGTTAAGCTTGATAGTATTTAAGCATATTTTTCAAATCTAAATACACATCATTCTTCGAAACTCTCATCACATTCGGGAGTTGTAGGCAATGCTTCAAGGCAGGCGAATTGCGTTCGCCGCGAGCGCCCTGGTCGCTGCGGTCGCACCTCTGTTGATGGGCTTCCTGGACCAGTCGAGCGACTTCCAGGACCGCGTTCTCGCGCAGCACAACCTCGAGCGCGCGGAAGTCGGCGTGCCGCCGCTGCGGTGGAACGCCTCCCTGGCCGTCAGCGCCCAGCGATGGGCCGACCACCTGGCCGAGACCGGCCGCTTCGAGCATGCGCCGGAAAACCCGCGCGCGCCCCAGGGCGAGAACCTGTGGGCGGGCACCCGCGGCTACTTCTCGCCCGAGGCCATGGTCAACGCCTGGATCCGGGAGAAACGCTACTTCAAGCCCGGGGTCTTTCCGGACAACAGCACCACCGGCGACGTCGAGGCCGTCGGGCACTTCACCCAACTGGCCTGGCGCGACACCGGCCAAGTGGGCTGCGCCAAAGCGACGAGCCGGCGCGAGGACATCCTGGTGTGCCGCTACGCCCAGGCCGGCAACTATATCGGCGAGCAGCCCTTCTGACGCGCGCGCCGACCGGCGGGGATCTACCTCAGGCCGTGACGGCCTGAGCGGCCCCTTGGCGGCGGCGGCGCAGCGCGAAGCCCAGCCCGAAGAGACCGAGAGTCATCATGCCCCAGGCAGCCGGCTCGGGAACGGCTGACGCACTCATCGCGCCGACCGCGCCGGTTTTGCAGCCGCTGGAGCAATGGGCGACCTGGACCACGTCCGCCGCGAAAAAGATGTTGTTGGCGTTGTAGGCCTTGGTGGCGTAGTCGACCATCGACTCCGTCAGGCCGGGGGCTGAGACGGTGAAGGTCAGCGTCGACGGATTCGACGCCTTGCCGCTCGGCTTGCAGGTCACAGGACAGTCGAGCGCATAGTCGAACCCGTCGAACGGCTTATTCGCCACGCCGTTGGCGCTGGGGTCCAGGCTGAAGCCGGTAGGTCCGGCAAAGGTGTTGAAGGTCGGAGCGCCCTTGATCGCAAAGGCGAAGGCCACGTGGCCGTTTCCCGAGTCGTTGAAGCGGAAATCCGAGTTCAGGGTGACCACGTACTTGAGCTGGTTGAACCCGTCCTTGTCCACGCCGTCCTGGGACACGACGACGCTGCCGTAGCTGCCGGTCCCGAAGGCTTGGGACTGCGTCAGCAGGTAGGTCGTGGCCTGGGCCTGGGTCGCCAGAGCGACCGCGGCGCTCATGACGCCAACTGCCAGAAGCTTGTTCATGCCCGCCGTCCGATCAGGGCCCCGCGACGACCGCGAAGCCAACACACTAAACAAGACGTAAACATCTCCAAACAGCCCGTCAACAATGCTCGCGCATTTGGCGAACACATCGTGCGGAGCCCGCCAGCTTCTGCTGCATATTGTCCGGACTATTGCTGTATCTCCCGCCGATTCCACACTGGTCGGCGCCCGCCAGAATCGCCGGCCGGCCGCAAGCTGCATTGCCCACGCGCCGCCGCCTGCCTTGTGGGAAGATGAACGGGCGAGGAGTCCCGCCGGGCGGCCGCCCGCGTTGGAGGAAGTCGTCCCCCGCACGCATCGCTCCCCGGGGCGATCGCCAGAAGGCGGGCCGCCGCGACGGGTTCTGTTCGCGGCGCCGCGGCGTGACGATGATCGCTGGATTCCTGTTCGGCGCCGGCCGCAGACGGCGGCGCCGCGAGCGTGACCTAGTGTACGGCGCCCGCTTCGAAGCGGCTGCGGATCACGCGCGCCACCTCGTTCAGGCTGCGCGCGCCAGGCTCAGTGATCAGGGCGATGGCGAGCATCGCCTCCATGTCGCCGAGTCCGTGAGCGATCCACCGGTCGACGACCTCAGAGCACAGCGCCAGCCGCTCCGCGTCGTCGCCTACCACGTCTTCCATGTCCAAGCCGGTCTTCACGTCCGCCCACCCCGCCTCGCCAGCGATGCATCATCAAACAGGGTTGCGCCTTTGTGGCACAACAACCTTACATCTGCATCCGAACACAGCACCGATCATGCCAGGTGCCAAAATCTGCTGTCTGGATAGCCACGTTATGCCAACCTGTACAATATTATAGGAATTCGACAAGAGATGGCGTGGGCGGCTTCAGTCAGCAGTTGCCTTCAATATCCCCAAAAAGCGGTAAGCGCTACAGGTCAATGACGTGACATTGACTAGGAATATCGTTCGATAGTCGACTCTCGCGACAGGCGAGCTCGGCGTCGGCCGCGGATTCGGGTTTTCCCGTCGGGCGAAGCCGCCTGCGACCATTGGAGATGGTCGATACCGGCCGGCGCCGTCCACCGAGCGTGCCACGCCGGCACAGCCGACGATCCCGATCCGGGACGCGTCCGACGCCCGGCGCCGCAGAGAGGCCCCGGCATCCGCGTCACGCCCGGCGGGCCGGCGCGCGCCGAGGCGCAGCCGCCGGCGCACCCTATTGCACCCTCATCGGCTCCAATTGCTGCAAATCTCGGCCGCCCAAAACGTTCGCCCTTAGCGCGAACGCCATGCGAATTCCGCTAACTAGCGCAATCCGCTGGTTAATCCTGGGCAAATTGATGGTTAAGCGCCATTAATTTCGTTGCTATGCAAAAGCGAGGAGTTGTACAAGGCGGGCGCGGCAGAGCTGCACTTTGTCGCAGATATGCAGCATATTGTTCCCGTTCATGCAGCAAAGAGGTGTCACGTGTTCGACGCTGCAGTCTGCGAGTTGGACGAAAATCGTCCATTTGAAGTACGAATCGACTATCGCGGCGCTCCGCCGAAGCTGGCGGCCAAGCGAATGATGGACATCTCCATCGCTGCGGTGCTCTTGTTACTGCTCGCTCCGCTGTTCATCGCCATCGCCTGCTGCATCCGGATGGAGTCGCGGGGGCCCGCCCTGTTCCGCCAACGGCGCGGCGGCCTGTCGGGCCGGCCGTTCAGCATCTACAAGTTCAGGACGATGCGGGTGATGGAGGACGGCGAACGCGTCACCCAGGCGCGCCAGCAGGATCCGCGCATCACCTCGCTCGGCGCGTTCCTGCGCCGGACGAGCATGGATGAGTTGCCCCAGCTGATCAATGTGCTCAAGGGCGAGATGTCGCTGGTGGGGCCCCGGCCTCACGCCGTGGCCCACGACCGCGAGTTCCAGGAGCGGATCCCCGCCTATGTGCAGCGGTTCGCGGTGAAGCCCGGCATCACCGGCCTGGCCCAGATCCGCGGGTTCCGCGGCCAGACCCTGACCAACGACAGCCTGGAGAGCCGGCTGGTCGCCGACCTGGAATACATCGAGCGCTGGAGCCTGCTGGGCGACGTGCAGTTGCTGGTGGCCACCTTGAAGGTGCCGCTCGACCGCCGGGCCTACTGAGGCGTCATGACCCCCAGGCGCATCCTGGCGATCTCATCGGCCGGCGGTCATTGGGAGCAGCTGATGCTGCTGCGCCCGGGGCTGGACGAATGCGAGGTCGTCTATGCGGTGACCAACCGCGCCGTGGCCGAGCGGTCCGGCGTGGACGCCACGGAGGTCCCGGACTTCAACGCCAGCCAACCCCTGAAGACCATTCTCGGCGGGCTGAAGGTGGTCGCCCTGGTGGTGCGCGTGCGGCCCGACGCGGTGATCTCCACCGGCGCGGCGCCCGGCCTGGTGGCGGCCGCCACCGCCAAGCTGCTCGGCGCCCGGGTGATCTGGGTCGACAGCGTCGCCAACGCCAGCCGGTTGTCGCTGTCGGGACGGCTCGCCGGCCGGATCGCCGACCTCTGGCTCACCCAATGGGAGCATCTGGCCGCGCCCGAGGGGCCCCACTACGGCGGAGCGGTGCTGTGATCCTGGCCACCGTCGGCACCCAATTGCCGTTCCCGCGCCTGATCGAGGCCCTGGACCAGCTGGCGCCCCGCCTCGAATACTCCATCGTCGCCCAGACCGGCCGCACCGAGCTGAAGGCGCGCAACATCGTGCAGTACGACACGATCGCGCCCCGCCAGTTCGATGAACTGTTCCTTCAGGCCCGCACGGTGGTGGCTCATGCGGGCATCGGCACCGTGCTGGCGGCCCGCAAACACCGCAAGCCGATCATCCTGTTCCCGCGCCGCGCCTCGTTCGGCGAACACCGCAACGACCATCAACTCGCCACCGCCAATCAGTTGATGGGACGTTCGGGCATCTACGTCGCCTGGACCGAGGCGGAACTGGAGGCGCTGCTGCTGCAGGGCGACCTGGCCCCGCCCGCGGCGGCCACCGCCAGTCCGGAACTTCGCCGGCTGCAGGACACCTTGCGCGTGTTCCTGCGCGCCTAGGGCTGTTGAACGCCCCCCGCCGTCACCGCCGTCCGACGCTCCGGTAGTGGAACCCGGCGCGGCGCGCGCCCGCCGGATCGTAGATATTGCGCAGGTCGACCAGCACCGGACGCGCCATCAGGCTTCCGAGGCGATCGAGGTCCAGCGCCCGGAACTCGTCCCATTCGGTGATGATCACCACCGCATCGGCGCCCCTGGCCGCCTCGTAGGGGCTGTCCTGGAACGCCACCTCGGGCAGCAGGCGGCGGGCCTCGTGGCTCTGCGGATCGTAGGCCCGGATCTCCGCCCCGAGCGCGCGCAGCCGCGGCAGGATCTCCAGGCTGGGCGCGTCGCGCATGTCGTCGGTGTTGGGCTTGAAGGTCACGCCGAGGGCGGCGATCGTGCGCCCGGCCACCTGGCCGCCCAGGGCCTGCACGACCCGGTCGGCCATCGCCTTCTTGCGCGCATCGTTGACGCTGACGGTGGTCTCGATGAGGCTCACCGGCGCGCCGGCCTCGCGCGCGGTGCGCGTCAGGGCCAGGGTGTCCTTGGGGAAGCACGAGCCGCCGTAGCCGGGGCCGGCGTGCAGGAATTTCGAGCCGATCCGCTTGTCGAGCCCGATCCCCCGGGCGACGGCCTGCACATCGGCGTCGACGGCCTCGCACAGGTCGGCGATTTCGTTGATGAAGCTGATCTTCATCGCCAGGAACGCATTGGCGGCGTACTTGATCAGCTCCGCCGTCCGCCGCTCGGTGAACAGGATCGGCGTCTCGTTGAGAAACAGCGGGCGGTAGAGCTCCCGCATCACGGCCATGGCCCGTTCGTCCGACGTGCCGACCACCACTCGGTCGGGCCGCTTGAAATCCTCGATCGCCGCGCCTTCGCGCAGGAACTCGGGGTTGGACACGACCGCCGCGTCGATCCTCGGCCGCGCCCGCTTCAGGATGGCTTCGATCTCGTCTCCGGTCCCCACCGGCACGGTGGACTTGGTGACCACCACCGTGAAATTACGGACCAGGGCCGCGATCTCCTCCGCCGCCGCGAACACATGGCCCAGGTCGGCGTGACCGTCGCCGCGGCGCGAGGGCGTGCCGACGGCGATGAAGACCGCTTCGGCCTCGTCCACCGCGCCGGACGCCTCGGTGGCGAAGTGCAGGCGACCGGCCTCCACGTTGTGCGCCACCAGGGCTTCGAGCCCCGGCTCGTAGATCGGCATCTGGCCGTCCTCGAGCCTGTCGATCTTCTCCACGTCCTTGTCGACGCAGACCACCTCGTGGCCGAAGTCGGCGAAACAGGCCCCGCTGACCAGGCCCACGTAGCCGACGCCGATCATCGCAACGCGCATTGGAAATGCCTCTAAGCCGCTTCAGTCAACAAATGGCCAGCAAATTGCCCGCCATATGCTGCAAAGCTCATACACATTGAAAGCGAAAGATGCGTATCCTTGCATCGGCCGACGCGCGCGGCGCCATGGACGACAAGACTTGCCCGCGGGAACGACCGTCTTGCGAAAATCCCGGCCGCTAGTGGAGCGCGCCGAACACCAGCTTGATCACCAGGAACAGCCCGCCCCAGACGAGCAGCGCCAACAGCACCAGCAACGCGAGAACGTGCCCGAGCGTCGGCCTGAACCGGTGCGCCGTCGCCCCTCTCGCGGGCGCGGCAGGCTTGGCATTGAAACTGGACAAGGCTTTCATGCTGAAACCGGGCTGAAGGAGCCGAAGCGACGCGTTCGCCCGCAGATCGTCGGGAAGTCGACGGGGTGCATCTTATCCAGGACGCCCGGCGCCGCAAGGCCGGCGGGCAGCACGGCCGTCTCGCCCGATATCGGTAAGTTTGCTAGGCGAAGCTATGCATCCGCTCCGAATATTGGCCACGGCCACGGCAATCGAGATTTGCTTTGCGGCCGCCTTGCTGGCCCTTCTCGGTCTAGGCGGGGCGTGGGACGCTTGGCTGGACCTCGTCAACTGCCTCGCGCCGCTGTTCGCGGCGGCCGGCGCGGCCGGCGCCGTCGCGGCTTGGAGCATCCTGCCCAAAGGACGACTCCGGGCCTGCTGCGTTCTGCTCGGCGCCGCGGCGACCCTCTACGCCGGCGTCATGCTGGCCCCCAACCTCGCCGCGCCGCGGCCGGGCGTCATGGCAAACGGCGACGCCTATCGGATCGTCAGCGCCAACCTGTTCCGCGGAAACATCACCCCGCTGCACGCGGCCACCGCCGTCACAACGCGCGGCGCGGACGCCCTGCTTCTTCAAGAGACCGATAGCGTCGGAAGCACGTCCCGATCGAAGGTGCTGATGGACCAGCGCTATCCCTATGCCAGCGCCTGCCCCGGCGCCGGGGTGCAGATCCGGGTCAAGGTTCCGCTGCTCGCCCAGGGGTGTGGTCTGCAGACCACGACGAACGGCGCCCCGGGCGCCGATTTCGTCTGGGTCCGCGTGCGAGGCCCCAAGGGCCGCCCCCTCGTACTCGCAACGGCGCACCTCCAGCGTCCCTATCCGCCCGAGCGGCAGGCCGTTCAACGGGAAGTTCTGGCCAGGGCGCTGAAGCAACTTCCGAACGGCGATCCGGTCGTGCTGTCGGGCGACTTCAACACCGTTCCTTGGAGCTTCGCCATGCGGGCGCAGGATCGTCTGCTGGCGCCCTTGCGTCGACAGACCCGGCTCACGCCCACCTACCCCGCGCAGATCAACACCACGTTCCAGCCGTGGGGCCTCCCGCTGCTGCCGATCGATCACCTCTATGTCTCCGGCGGGTGGACAACCCAGCGCATCGCGCGGATCCGCACGCCCGGATCCGACCATTTCGGTCTCGTGGCCGATCTGGTCCTCGGCCACTGAGGGGATCCACACAAAGAAGGCGACGGTCGACGGCGGTTGCCGGCGGTCGTCGCCTTCAATGTAATTGCGGACGGCAAGAGCCGTCCGAAACGGCTCAGACCGCGGTCAGGCCCTTCGCCGAACGACGGGACATACGCAGGCTGGCGCCCATCATGCCCAGGCCGCCGATCAGCATCGCCCAGGTGGCGGGCTCGGGCACAGCCGCGCCGAACACGCTGAGGCCATAGTTGGCGCCGTTGGGGTCAGACACATTGCCCTTCACCTGGACGTAGTAGTCGCCAGGCATGAGCGGCACCGTGGTGGTCGCGCCGCTGGACGACCCGCCACCCGACAGGATCGAGTTCAGCGAACCGAGCAGGGCGCCGCCGGCGGTGTAGAGGCCGATCGTGCCGCCCGGATCGAACACGCCCGATTGGCCCTTCACGAAGAAGTCGATCATCTGGCCGTAGGTGTTCAGCGGGGGCGGAACGATTTTGAAATCGAAGATGTCGTCCACGGCGCCGGTAGCGTCATGCACCGGGGTGCTGAGGCCGGCCGTGGTCAGCGTGCCGAGGTGGTACGTGGTCGCCGAAGCGCTGGACGCGAAAGCCAGGGCCGCAAGGACACCCGCTCCCGCCAAGATATTCCGCAGTTTCATGTCACTTCTCCATCGATAACCCAGAAGGGCGGGTGCGCTTAAAACAGCAAGGCAACACTCGCCCTGCAGTTGGGAAGGAGCGGACACGGGTTTGTTGCAGCCCCCGACCCCCGGCCTTCTCACGCCTGCACAGCTACTGACGTTTTAACCCATCAGCAACCATCGTCAACCTAAGCGCGAACAAATTCATGAAGATTCGCTGCAAATTGGAATCCAGTCGGCGCACATTTGCAGCACTTACAAGCAAATGCGAGACGGGATTGCCGAATTAACCAAGGTGAAGTTACGTCGTATCGTCAATTTTCGGTAACAGGGCCAAACCCATCGGAAGCGCGCACGCGGGCGGCGGCGCCCCCGCATGGGCCACGGTCGGCCCCTTGCGAATGCGGCCTCAGGTTGGAGATCAGCCCAGCGCGTTCGCCAGGGCGGACCCGATCAGGGCGCGGCGGCCGGCGTGCGAAGACGCACGCAGCAGGCCGGAGGCGAATCCGGACAGCACGCCCGTATTGGTCTCGGCATCCTGGCCGATGATGGAGAAGCGCGACAGCACCCCGTCCGCGACAAGGCCCTGCATCGCCAGCCTGACCCGGTCGACCCGCTGCTCTGCGCCGTCCACCGGCAGGTACTCGCCGAGCCGGGTCCAATAGAGGATGGCCTCGCGCCGGTCCCCCGCCTGGGCAATGAGATGACGCGACGGCACGGCGAGGCGTTGCGTCAACGGCACCTCGAACGGGCCGCTCGCCGACAGGCGGAAGCCGAAGGCCGGATAGCAGACCTCGGGGCGGTGCAGCTGAAGGTCGTTGGTCTGGGCGCCGCCGTGGGCCAGCAGCATCATGACTTCGGCGCCTGTGGTCTCGTGCCGATAGATGCGCTCGACCGTCTCCTGGTACAGGCGCGCCTCCAGGCTGCCCTCGGCAGGCGGCGCGACCAGGTCGCTCACGTCCCGCCCGCTCCAGGGCCCGAAGCTCATCGGCACGAGGGACGACAGCGTCGCGTCGCCCACCAGGGAATAGCGCCGACGCGGCGTGAGGGCGTAGGCGGCCCCAGCCGCCGCCAGGCAAGCGCCGCCGATCAGGAGCGAACGCCGACTGGTCATCCGGCTTCCTCCCGGGGGAGCAGAAGCCGGGCAAGGCCGGCGTCCAGCGCGAACACCAGCGACAGGGCCACAGCGAACAGAAACATGCCGGTGGTCACGTGCAGGAATCCCTGGGCGACCCCGTCACCGAAGAAATAGGTCAACAGGATGAGGGCCATGATCCGCACGACGTTGGCGGCGACCGCCACCGGCAGGACCAGCGCGACCATGAGGGCCGTGTAGGCGACGGAAGACCTTCGTCTCAGATAGACGTACAGCAGACTGATCGCGCTCAGCCCGATCAGTGAGTTCATCCCCGAGCAGGCGTCCTCCACCAGCAACTGGTATTGGGCCACGAAGATGATCACGCCCTCCCGCGCCACCGGCAGGCCCATGCCGTGCAGGGCGCCGCTGGAGGCGACGGAGACGAACTGCTTCAACGGCGCCGTGACGATGTCCATCCACAGGCGCGGCGGCGGCACGGCGAAGGCCAGATAGAAAAACGGGAACCACAGGCGCGCCATGAGCCGCCCGCCGATGGCGGCATAGGCGGCGCTGAGACCGGCGCCGTAGAGCCCTCCCGCCTCGAGGGTGTCGAAGTCGAAGGCGCGACCGAATACATAGACCGCCAGGCTCAAGACGAGGAGCGGCAAGGCCAAGATGAGATTGCCCGGGCGGGCGTCCGTCCTGATGACCTCGCGCTCACGCCACAGCAGCCATGCGCTCGTCGCCAGCACGATCGGTCCATGCGCGCCGCTTTCCTGGGTCCAGGCCCCGCCGGCCAGGGTCGCCATGGTCGGCAGGCCCAGGGCGGCCGAGCCGGCGATCAGCACCCAGGTCGGCGCATCCTGGAGCCTGAAGGCCGGCTTGCCCCGGAGGATCGACGCGGAGACCACTTCAGCCCTCGACCAGAGCGGACCCGATCACCCGCACGCCGTCGGCGGCCATCTCGGCCTGTAAGGTCTTGATGTCCTTGACGAAGGTGCGGTTGCGCCGTCCGACGATCATCGCATAGCCGGCCACGGCGCCGATCCGCATGGCATCAGCCGCCACATTGGCCGGCGGCGTATCGATGATGGTCAGGTCGAAGTCCCTCATGCACGCGGCGTTGAGGGTCTCGAACCGCTCGTCGCCCAGAAGTTCGAGCGCGTTGTCGGCCCGGCCGCCCGAATGGAGCACCGAGAGATTCGGAAGGACGGCGGCCTCGATGTTTCCGACGATGTCGAGCTCCGGCGCCGTCAGGCATTGCCTCAGGCCCCTGTCGACAAAGGAGGGAACGATCATCGTCCCGATACCCGGGCCGCGCAGGTCACCGTTGATCAACAGCGTCTTCAGCCCGACCTGAGCGAAAGCGATGGCGAGATTGGCGGCGACGAAAGTACAGCCGCTGTCGATGACGGGGGCGCACACGGCCAACGAACGACGGCCAAGCTGCACGTGCTGGGCCATGATGTGGGTGCGAAGCCCGCGGATCGCCTCAGCCCGGCCCCCGGAGGAATCTCCGACCATGACCAGCTCGGTCGTCGAGGCGGAGGCGGCCGACTTCGGCAGAAGTTCGGTTCCGAGGCGGCCGGTGTTGCGGGCTGCGCTCATGCTCGGGCCAAGCTCCCGCCGGTGGTCTCGGTTGCAACCAGGCCCAACCGGCGCCCGCCGCGACGCAAACGCTCGGCCGGGATCACGGCCAGCAGCGGAACGTCGATCGCATTCTGCAGGTCCTCCGGGCTGCGCAACCTGCGGGCGAGGAGTTCCGCCAGCAGCGCGCTCATCACGCCCATCGCCAGGCCCAGGCCAATCGATCCGATGATGATCAACGGCTTCTTGGGGAACGCGGGCTCGTTGGCCACCGTGGCCGGACCCAGCGGGGTCACCCCGGCGTCGGCGGCGGCGGCCTCCTGACCGAGCTCGCCGGCGCGGGCCAGGGTCTTGTTGTATTGATCCTGGGCGAGATCGACCTTGGTCTGCAGCTCACGAAGCTTGCCGATCTTGTCGCTATTGCCGATCACGCGCGCCTTCTGGGCCTGGACCGCGCGCTGCAGGGCGGTCGCGTTGGCGGCGGCGGCGTTGGCGGCCTGAGCCTGCGCCGACTGCTCCTTGCCGGCCAGTTCCGCCAACGACTTGCGGCGCGTGCGCAGGGCCTGCAGTTGCGGGTGGTTTGGACCGAGCTTCTGCTGCAGGGCCGATATCTGGCTGTCGAGGTCGGCCAGCTGGGCCGTGAAAGAGGCGGTTCCCTCGGAGGACACGGTGGTGATCGGCGAGGTGACAGCCTGGTTGGTCAACGCCCGCAGTTGGGCGCTGTCGACGTCCTCCTTGTCGCCGGCCATCAGCACGCCGTTCTCCCGCTCGTAAGCGGCGAGAACGCTCTGGGCCTGCAGCATCGCATCGCGGCTCTTCTGCGCCTGGGCGTCGTACCACTGCATGTTGCGCAGGGCTTCGTTGCGCCGGAGGCTCAAGCTGGTGTCGATGTAGTCGCGGCGAAGATGGTCCGCGATGATCTTGGCCTCGTTCGGATCGCTGGCCGAATAGGTAATTTCAAGGATGTTGCTGCCTTCCACCAGGGCAGCCTTGGTCCGCTCGATGACCAACTGGGCGGCCCAGTGCGGGAAATCCTGACCGCTCTTCTTGGCCGACTGCTGATAGCGGGCGATCAGGTCGGGGTCAGAGAGCCAACCCACCTGCGCGGGTATCTGGCCGGCGACGGAATAGTCCCTGATCAATTCGGTCTGGGTGTCGACGTAGGTCATGGTGGCCGCCCCCGAGAAGACCTGGCCGGTGATCGGGTCGGGCTTCAGGGTGCTGAGCATAATCCGCGCGTGCGCTTCCCAGCGCGGGGGCAGGACCAGGAGGACGACGATGCCGCCGGCCACGCAACTGCCGGCTGCCGCAAGGATCATCCACTTGCGAGCCCACAAGATCCTGAAGAACTGGATGATACTCATGTCTGGTATCCGTTGGCTTCAGAACAGTCGTTCGCCCACGACGATGACGTCGCCGGGCTGGATCTTGCCGTCGAGATTGACATTCGCTTCACGGCCGGCGCGGGTGATGCGCACGCGCCGGTCGCTGCCCTGGTCGGTGACGCCGCCGCCCTTGGCGATCGCCATGCGCAAGGTCATGTCCGGGCTCAGCGGATAGGATCCGGGCACCTTCACCTGACCGGAAACGTAGAAGATCTCCGCCTTGGGCACATAAATCTTGTCGCCCGGCTGCACCCACGGATCCTGGTCCAGGCCGCCGGTAGCCAAATCCTTGATGGACAGGCTCTTTTCCTTGCCGTCCAGCGATCGGACCTGCACGTACTCGGCGCCGTCGGCGCGCGCGCCGCCCACTTTGGCCAGGATCTCCGACAGGCGATAAGGTCGTTCGATCGGCACCAGGCCCGGCGTGGTGACGGCGCCGAGGACGGTCACGTTCCGGCTGGCATAGGTAGCGATCTCGACCGAGACCACCGGCTTGGAGAAGAAGCCGCCGCCGTCGAGCGCCCGGGCGATCTCCTCGCCGAGCTGGCGGGTGGTGCGGTTGCTCGCGCTGATCGTGTGCAGATACGGCAGATCGATCAGGCCATCCTGGCCGATCCGGGTGCGGATCTTGAAATCGTTCTGGCCGGGAATCTCGATGTCGATGACGTCTTCGGGGCCGAGCAGATAGCCCACCGCCTTCGCCGCACCATTGGCCTGAGCCGGCGGCGCCTTGGCCTGCGGTGCTTGCGCCGAGCCGGCCGCCGGAGCCGCCATGGCCAGCGCGCTCGCGAACACCGGGAGCAGTCGCCAGGATTTCATCGTACCTACCCTTGATCTCAGAACCTGGTGGAAGCCGTCAGGCTCACCCGCACATCGTCGTAGCTGAACACCGGAATGTCAGCAGTTTGCTTCTGCCACCTGCAATCCAGCAGCAAACTCAGCCTCCGGCCGAGCTTTAGTTCAGACGACCCAAACAAACCACTTACACGCTCTCGCGTGACGAAAAATGCGGGATCGAGGGCGACGCCCTCGTAATGGTGGTCTTGCACAAAGCCGCCGACGCCAAAGCTCAGGCGTCTGGTGGCGGCATAGTTCAGCCCGATCTGGGCCGACGTTTGCCGATCGAACGAGACGCCGATGCGGTTGGCTGGCACCGCGCCTTGCGAGACGTCGCCGGTCAACTGCATGCGCGCGCCGAGGCGCAGCGCGATGTCGGCCTTGTAGGTGAGGCCGTCGAACCCGGGTTCGTTGGCCACGTCGGGCCGCAGATGCATGAAGGTCGCCTGCAGGGTGGCGTCGAGGCGGGCGCCCACGTGCCGCTCGTAGCTGACGCCGCCGGAAAAGGCCTGGTACCCGTCGGTCTGGCCCGCCAGGTTGACGATGCGGTTCGGATATTCGGTAGCATCGTACCCGCCGAAGACCTGCAGCCGTCCCAGGCCGGGATTGCTGTAGAGCAGGCCGGCCGTCGCGCTCAGTGTGTGATGGTCGGCATTCCTCTGCAGATCCAGGCTGTTGTCTGCGATCGTTTCGGACACCGATCCGGTCGGAGAGAAGCCGATCTGACGCGCGCAGTCGGCGCTCACGCGGTACACCTGGTCGCTCTCCAGGTTGTCCAGCGCGCCGAAGAGTTCGAGGTCCTGAAGCTGGCTTTGCTGTCGGATGTAGTTGACCGAGACCGTGGCATGACAACCCGCCGCCTGGAGGGCCGCGCCCGTCGTCACGTCCAGCCGCTCGCGATTGAAGATATGGTTCCGGTTATAGAAGTCGTATCCGACGGCCCCCGTGAGGAACACGGACTGGCGGCCCACGGGCCGGGCGAGATCGAAGTTGAGGCTCGGCTCGACGATATAGTCCTGCTGCACCAGCCCGCGCTGGGCCGCGAACGTCGCATCGGAGCGAGACACGTTGGAATCGTAGGTCGCGCGAACGCTCGCCCCGAGGTCCGTGCGCGACTCTCCGGCAGCCGCCGGCGCAGCCTCCTGGGCGCACGCCAGCGCCGGCGACAGCGCCAGCAAGGCCATGCCCGCGAGCAATGGAATACCGGAATACACGCCGCGAGCCGGCCGCGCCGCCGGTCTGAAGTGGACGGTGGACATGGAGGCGTTCGCTAACGAGAGGCTTTTGCCAGGGACGGCTGCGCCGGCTTGTAGGCCGGATTGTAGCTGATCTTCGTCGCCCCCTCGGTGATCACGCCCTGCATCTTGCGGGTGACGGCCTCCTGCGTGCGCTGCTGGCGCAGGATCTGCGTGGCGCGGTCGACAGCGGCCTGGCCCTCGAACGGCTGGACCTTGGCGTCTCGGACCACGCCGAACTCGACCACCGAGCCTTGCGGAAGACCGAAGACCTCGTCGGCCGGCAACTTGACCAGCATGTCGACCACCCGCGGATCCAGGCTGACGGCGTCCTGCGAGATGATGCTCCGCCGATAGTCGACGTGATCGTTCGCCAGCTTGGCCTGGATCTCGTCCAGCGTCTTCAGCGGCACGAACGACTGCAGCATCGACTGAGACATCGGCCCGCGGGCCTGGATCTGGTCGATGGTGAAGATCTTGCGTTGGGCGAAGAGGGCGGGATGGGCGGTGATATAGGACTCGACCTCCTCGTGCGTCGGCGCCGGCACGGCGGCGACCAGCTTGTCCTGCAGGCTCTGGGCCAGGAGGGCGTCGGTCATCCGTTGCCTCTTGAGGGCGAACTCGGGGGTCTTCTCCAGCCCATCCTTCTCGGCCGCCATGGCCAGGAGCTTGCGGCCGATGATGGCCTGCAGGGCCTGCTGTTCGACGGCTTTGCGCAGCTTCGGATCGGTCGGCACGGCAGAGCCGATTTCAGCCGAAAGATCGCGTATGGTGATCTCCTGGCCGTCGACCGTCGCAAGGACCTGGCCCGTCGGAGCCTTGTGTCCCATCCCTGGAAACCGGCAAGCGCCGAGCGCGATGCACGCGCCGACGATCAGCAGTCGCTTGTAGTTAACTTGCATCATTTGCCCCGACTCCGCCGGTCTCGTCGCCCCAACCCGCCTCTGGCGAACCTATTGACCCGGCGCCACTGGTACAGCGCGCGTTGCCAAAAAATTCGGACTGCCGACCGAGTAAAGCCGACCCGACAGATCCAACCCAGTTTTGGCGCAGAACGACTTTATCATCAAGCATTTGTTGGATTTTCACTGATCGAAATGCGGCATTCCGGAACACGCGGCTCCCGAACAACCGTCGGAATGCAAGAAGTCGGCCAGCTCCCCCTCCGTCAGGCGGACCGGTTCGCCAACCGCCCGGCGACCGAGCCGGCCAAGCGGCCGACGATGCCCGTCAGGCTGCGGATCGACGCACGCTCGCGGCGCCATAGCCCGGCCAGGAGCAGGGCCGAGGCGATCGCCGCCGCGCCAACGGACGTCCAATCCCGATTTCGAACGGTCAGGTTCCAGAGCAGGGCGGCTGCGCACGCCAGGGCGAACAGGACCAGGCGTTCCAGGCCGTGCTGCTGGGGCTGAACCGTGTCGCGGTTGAGCAGGACCACGGCCAATCCGGCGCAGACCACCTCGCCCACGACAAAGCCGCCCACCAGCCCCTGCACCCCGCCGACCAGCTTCAGCCCGGCGACGGCCGCGGCAAAGGCGATGACGTGGGTCAAGTTGCCAGCCAGCACCGTCGCGCTACGGCCGTTGGCCAGAGATGCGGTGGATGGCCAGTTCAACAGGAACCGAGCCGTCTGCAACAGGCCGATCAACGTCACCAGCAGGGAATCCTGCGCGAAACGCGCGCCGAACAGCACCGGAATGATTGGCGGAGCCACCAGCGCGAAGCCCAGCGCCATGGCGATGGCGAGCACGACGGTCTGGCCGCCGAGCTCGTCGATGACCCTGGCGCGCGCCTGCGCGCTGTCGCGCTCGGCCGCGACCAGCGGAATGTAGATAGCGTGGATGTAGCGGGCCAGCAGCACCGATGGGTAGAAGATCAGCAGCATCACGGCCGAGTAGTAGCCGAGCGCCTCCACGCCCAACTCTCGGCCGATGATGACTCGATCGCCTTGGTTGATCACGAACAACATCAGGCCGTTCAGCATCAGCGGCAGCGCGAAGCGCGACAGGCGCCGCCCATGCTTGAGATCCCACCCGAAGCCGTACGGCCGCCTGGCCTGAACATGTGACACGACCACCAGGACGACGGCCCGTGTAATGAGGCCGTACAGCACGGCATGGAAGCTGCGCGTCAGCCAGGCCGCCGTGACCGTCGCCAGCAAGCTCACGCATTCGGCGAAGATCACGCAGATCGCTTCCGGGCGGAAGTCGTGGGCCCGTTGGGCGCGGCGATAATCCAGATGCTGGAAGCCGAGGATCAGGGGCGACAGGGCAAGGACGACGAGCCCGCCGGCCAAGGCCGGCGTCTTGTAGAATATCGCGACCGGGACCGCGAACGCGGCGAGACACAGGGCGATGGCGAGCCCCCGGCCCGCGTACACCAGTTGGACCAGCTTCTGCACCGCCGGGGCGTCGCCGTCGCGATCCTGGATGAGGAAGCGGTCGCTGCCGGTGTCGCTGATGAGGTCGAAGAAGGAGGCGGTCACCACGAGGGTGGCGGCCACACCGAGTTGTTCGGGCCCGAGCAGCCGCGCCAGGACGACGTAGCGGACCAGAGCCGCGGCCTGCGATAGCAGGGAGGCCCCGAAATAGAGAACGCCGCCGCGGCGGGCCGTGCGCGCATCTCGAGCCTGATCACCCTCGATCGACACTGTCTGCGCTTGCGGTTTCGGCGACACGTTTACAGTCAAGAGCGGCACGCCAGCTGATGGGTTGAGCTGGCCTAGGGCCAGCGCCGGCCGGGCTGGCCGAGCGGGAGTTCGTTTTCGCCGCCGGCGGCGGGCAGTGCGGATCCAAGGCTCACCGCCGCGCCGCGATCGCCGGACAGGCGAGGCCGGCTCCGACCGCGGCCCCCTGGGGCGTCACCGCCCCTCTGGATGCAAGATCTGGGCAAAGTCCGAGCCACGCGCCGGTCGGGCTCCCAGACAGCGCGTCGGCCACCTGACGCCCCACTTCGCCGGCAGGCGGTCCGCCGGGTCGGTAGCTCACCACCCGATTATCCGAGATGGTCCACCCCGCCGGGACCGGCGCGGCGACGCCCGGCGGTTGATAGACCCCGGTCTTGATCACCGGCGGTCCGTTCATCAGATTTCGCGTCACCACGGTCGTGAGATCGCCGTTCGAGACGCTCAGGCCCTGCTTGCCGCCGAGCAGGACGTTGCCGTCGATGGTGACGCGTTTGTTCAGACCCCAGCTGGTCAAGGCGGAATCGGAGTCCGGCGTGCCCACCAACAGGTTGCCGGTGAACTCCAGATCGTTCTCGCTCCCGGCAGCGCCTTCGTAGGTGATCGGGCGCGTGGTGGCCGTGATCGTATTGCCGACGACCCTGACGGCGCGATTGGCCAAGTAGGCTGAGAGCCCATTGCCGTGGATGCCCACGGCGTCGCCGATCACGTTGCCCTCTACCCTCGCCCCGTCCATGCCGATCAACATCACGCCGGTGCGGCCGATGCGCGAAATGCGGTTCCCATGCACGACGACGTTGCTGTCTTTGTTCAACCGCATGCCGGACCCGAAGACGACGTTTTCGATGTCGTTGTCAGCGATCGTCAGGTTCCCTGTCGAATTGACAATGATGGGGCCGTTCCCCTGCGGCATGCGGAAGTTGCGGAATCGATTGCCCGCGATGACCACGTCGCTGCCGGCGCCGGTCTTCAGCACGGCGATGCCGGACATCGGTCCTTTGCGCGCACTGTCGGCCATGTTCTCGAAGTCGAGGTTGCGCACCTGGACGAACGACCGGCCGTTGAGGTTCACGCCGCCACGCCCGCGCGCGACGGAAACGCTGTGCGCGTCCTTGGGCAGGAACACGACCGCGGCGCGCCTGCCCTCCAGCAGGCCGTACTGTCCGGGCCTCGAGACCATCGCCGGATGACTGTTGACTGCGAAATGTTCGGGCCGGTCGGTGTTGAAACGCAGGCCGGCCGGATCGAAGCGGGCCTGGTCGCCATCGAGGCTCAGGATGTCCCGCCACGCCAGGACGTTCGGGTAGACTTCCAGAAGCAGCCGTCGCTCGCCCGGACCGGCGATCCTGCGGGCCAGATCTCGCGGCAGCTTGGCCACGCCCCGCTGCAGATCGCGGCCATCGGCCACGACGAACTCGGAGACGGCGTCAGAGTTGAAGAGATCCTTGGGATTGGGCGACTGCGCCGGGAACAGCAGGCCGTTGTCCGCGAACAGGGCGCAGTCGGCGTCGACGGCTTCGGCGAAGTCCACCCGCGCCAGATGGGGCCAGTCGGCCACACCGCCGCAGTCCTCCGCCGAGCGGCACGGGCGTAGGCTGGAAACCGGGTCGCTGCCGTCGATGATTGCCGGCGCCGCTCCGGGCGAACTCGTCAGGACGACGGGCAGGCCGGGTTCGCCGCTGCCATTGAGGCGGATTTCGCCTCGGTAACGGACCCCTGCCGCAAACAGCAGGGTGTCGCCGCCGTGCAGGCGGACCCCCTCCGGCACGCCTTCCGCGGCGACGTCGCCCGGGGCGTGGCGCCAGGCCGTTTGCGGCGAGCGTCCGTCGGCGACGTCGCTCCCCCGGTCGAAGTCGACATAGTAGCGTTGCGCCCCGGCCGCAGGCGCATTGACCCCCAGCTCCAGCGCGCCGGCCGCGCTCACGGCGAGAAAGGCGAGGACGCCGAGGAACCGCATCAGACCGACCTGCTGAGTTCAGCGGTCATGAGGACGAATCCGAGCGTAGGCCGATCAGGAAGCCATTTGCCCGACGCAATCTGTCCCAGCATTTCCGGAGCGAACAGGCCTGTCGCCAGCAGCCGATCCGTCGGCAGTTGCTCGTATAGCCGATGCCTATGCCACAATTGAACGATGGACGCCGACCCAAGCGTCGCCCCGCCGCCCTTCGCCAAGCGCCGCTTCACCCGCCGGCCTGCTTTCTTGATGAAGTACCCCATGCGCGCCAGGCGCGCCTGGAGCGGGGTGTCGATCACGGCGGCCGGGCGCAGGCCGCTGTCGAGCGGAATCGAAGCCAGGTCGGGGTCGAGCCGGTGCAGCAGCCGAAAGGCCGCCTGGGCCCCGGCCTTGGACGCCGCCGGCAGCGCCAGAGCGTCGCGAACAAATCCCGGATCGAAGAACGGGCAGAGGTAGGCGCGCCGGTTGAGCCGATGATCGATCCCGTTACCCGCCCAGCGTTGCATCCGCTCCTCGACGTAGAACCTGTCCAGGGCCAGTGACCAGACATCGGCCATGCCGATCAGGCGCTCGACCATTCGCGCTTCGGCGCGCGCCTTGCGCTCGCGATAGGCCTCCGGGTCGAACAGCCGCGGGTTCGCCACGTCGTTGGTCGCGAGGCGCCATCCGATCAGCGCTCGCGCCAGGGATTCCGAGGGCCGCGCGTCGAGCCGCTGGCCGGGGTAGTAGAACCCCCTGAGGCTCTCGCCGTTCTGGCCGTTGAACCAGGCATCGCCATCCAGCCGGGGCTCGGCCAGCAGCAGAGTCGCCTTGTCCACGGGATTGGCGGCGCCGTCGAAACTCTCCACCGCCTGCCGCAACAGGGCCGCGAAGGCCTCCCGGTCGAGATCATCGACGGTATCGGTGTCGACCACGCGGGAGCGCATGCCGAGCCGTTCGGCGATGGCGCTGGCGATGGCCACGTCGGGCGATCCGGCGCCGCCGATGGTGACGGCGCGGTGGCGGCGGCGGCGGTCTGGCGGCAGCGCCGCCAGGATCAGGCGGCTGTCGAGCCCGCCCGAAAGCTGCAGGTCGGCCTCCGGCGCCGCGTCCGACATCTTCGTCACGATCTCACGCAGGCGGTCGGCCATCTGATCGATGCTGGCCTCGCCGTCGGTGGAGCGCCGTTCGGGGCCGGGCTGCAGCCTCAGTCGGCCGCTCTCCAGCTCCACCGAGCAGCCAGGCGGGACCTTGATCACCCCGTCGAACGCCGTTTCGCCGCCGATGAAGGCGCCAAAGACGCCGAAGCCGGTGAGGGTCTCGGCATCGAGGTCACGGTCGAACGCCCGCGCCAACAGCACCGCCGAATTGGACACGGCCGCCCCGGCCTCGCATTGGACGTAGAAAAGCTGGCCGATGCCGAAGGCGTCGGTCGACGACTGCAGTCGCCCGCTCGCCGGCTCCATCCAGACCCCGGAAAACGGCGCCGCGAGCTCCCGCGCCAATCCTGATCCCGTCTCGACCAGGCGCTGCGAGAGCGCGCTCGGATCGAGCATAAGGCCCTTCACCGGATCGACGACGCCGGGCATGCTCATGCAGAGCGGAGCGCCGCGATCCAGCGAACAGAATCCCGACGGTTCGCACGCCAGCAAGCTGTCAGCGTGCGCCAGCCGGCGCCAGCCGGAAAGCAGGCGCTCCAGCCGGGCTTTCGCCCGCTCTGATTCTGGAACGCCGCCGTTCCCGGCCCAGCTCACGCCGATGAAGCGGTTGCCGCCTGCAGATTTCACCCGCGCCTCCGTCACCGCCGTTGTACGGCGTTGCTACCTCAAGGGCCCGTCTTGCAGGTCAGTAGCTCAGTTTTGTATTAAAATGTAGATCGAAGGCGCGCCATTTGCAGCGATTCCGCCGGGAGTGCTCTGCAGTCTCAAAAGAAATGAAACACACTGCTCATTGAGGCCAGCTGGTGCATGGTCATCCCGGCGATGGTGATCGTTTCGCCGGGAGCCACGTCGAACACCACGTCGCCAAGCCCGTTGTCCGAGGCCGTCGCCAGCGCGGCGCCGGCTGACGAGAACAGGAGATGGTCGAAGCTCAAGTGGTCGCCCGCGGCGAAGCCATAGATCGTCTCCGAGCCGAACCCAGGCCTGAAGTCGAACGTGTTGCCCGAGCCGATGGCGTGGATGGTCTGCGCTACCGGCTGGTCGGAGAAGACGACATTGCCGGCGTCGGCGTACACGGTTCGCGTGCCATCGGCGGCGACGAACGTGTGCGACACCTGGGCCCCGGAATCGCCGAAGGTGAAGAATTCCGACGTGTAGGCCTGCCCCTTGATATTGATCTCGTCGACGATGTGCCGCCCGCCGATCTTGGCCAGGCCGGCGGCGTTGGCGTCAAAGATCGAGGCGTCGACGCGCACCATGGTGTTGTCCGACACCGAGACGGCGCCGACGGCTGCCTCAGCGGTCATCGAGGCCAGGGCGTCGACGATGTGGGCTGCGGTGTCGGTGACGGTGATCGAATTGGCGGCCAGGTGCGCGACCACCGCCGCATTGGCGGTCAGTTGGCCGGCCGACAGGTTCAGCGTGTGGCCGTCCGAGGCCCTGATGGAGCCAAGACCGTGCACCGAGCCGAGGGCGTCCAGATGGGCCGCGATGTTCGCCGCCGCGTCTCTCACGTTCACCACCACGGCGGTCCCGTTCGCATTGGTGAGATGCGACAGCGCCTGGCCGTCGTTCAGCGCCTGGTTGACGGTCAGGCTCAAGGCCTGGTTGTCGGTGATGACGATCGACTGACCCGAGCTGTTGAGCGTGTCCAGCTTGGCGGAGATGTCCGCCGCGCCGGCGGAGTAGGCCGTCGGCGCCTGCGGCTGGCTCAAGGCCGGGAGGCTGGCGGGCAAGGACGCCGAGGATGTCGCGCCGGTCAACAGACGCACCGCCGACCCATCCGCATAGACGAGCTTCGACACGGCGATGGCGTCCTGGGACTTCAGAAGCGACGTCAGCGTCAGGCTCGCCCCATCGGAGACGACGATAGAGCCGATGTTGGCCGTCCAATTCAGGGCGTTCAGGTTGGCCAGGATGGTGGCGCCGGTGTCGACGACCGTGACCTTGGCCGGTGTGCCATCCGGATTGGTCAGCATCTTGATCACGTTGGAATCGGCGATCAGCTCGGCGTAGCTGACCTGCACCGGCCGTCCGTCCGTGACCATGAGCGAAGAGAAATGCAGGCCGGACGCCTTTTGCATCGCCGACAACTGATCGAGCTGCTGGTCGACGTTGGCAGCCGTGTCGTGGATGGAGTAGCCGCCCGCGCTGTGCACCTTGGCCAGAAGGCTCTGATCGCTCACGAACTCGCGGGCGCCGAGCGTGATCACGCCCTTGTCGGTCACACTGATGCTTCCGAGCTTGGCGTTGCTGGCCATCAAGGCGTCCAGCGCCGAGCCGATGTTGGCGGCGGTGTCGCTGACGTTGGCCAGGACCGCCGAGCCGTTGGCATTGATCAGCTTCGCCAGCGCCTCACCGTCCTGTGCGACCTGGGCCGCCTTCAGCCACAGGGGCTGGTTGTCGGAAAGCACTATGGAATTGATGCTGGCCTGGCCGTTCAATGTCCCCAGGGCGGCTGCAATCGTAACGGCCGTGTCCTTGATGACGTATTTGACGTGCGAACCGTCCTGGTTGACCAGTTCGTTCAGGACCTGACCGTTGCTGAGCCATTGAGCGAACGTGAGGGTGACCGGCGCATTGTCGGTGATCACGATCTTCGAGAGGGTCGAGGAGACGTTCAGGGCCGGCAGGTTGGCCACGATATTGGCGGCCGTGTTCTGGTAGACCGACGCCGTGGTCGTCTGCGGCAGGGCGCCTTGGATCAGGGCGTGGATGGCGGCGGGATCGGACATGCTCGCCGCCTGGGTCGCCAGCTTCGGGCTGAAATAATTCGCCGCGCTCTGGTTTTGGTCCTGCGCCACGTAGTTGTTGGTGAAGGTGTTGGTCGAACTGTTGGCCTGGCTGGTGATTGAGCCAGCGACGTTGCCCGACACCACCGTATTGGTCGCGCCCCCCTGAGCGAACAGGATGCCCGGGGTCGAGACTCCCCCGGTTTCCGGTTGGACCAGGGTGTTGTTGCTGACGCTGGAGTTCGCCAGGTTCTCCAGCCGCATGCCCTGAGCATTGCCAAGGATCACGGCGTTGTCGGAGATGGTGACGCCGCTAAAGCCGACCGGAGTGGTCTGCCCGGTTGCGGTCTGCGCCTCGAGGTTGATGCCGAGGATGGGGGCGCCCGCGCCCTGCGAGATCAGGTTGTCGCTGATATTGATGTTGCTGCTCGCCGACGTCTGGGCCGGCGGGCTGGTCCAGATATGGATGAAGTCGGCGTGATCCCCGTAGGCCTGACCCCAGGCCCAGGGATTTGAGTCTGAAATGGTGTTGCCCGAAATCGTGACGTTGCTGAGGTTGCCGCCGCCGATGCCGGTTTGGCGCAGGTCGCTGATGTGATTGCCGATGATCGCGATCGACGAGGTGTTGCTCAGATTAACGCCGCGGTCGAAATCGGTGATCGTGTTGCCGGTCAGGGAGACGCCCGTCGAGCCGATCACCGTGACGCCTTGGCCGGTGGGCAGGCCGATGACATTCCCGGTGGCGTCGAGGGCGGTGGCGGTCTGCGGGACGCCGTTGACGGCCGGCGCGCCCGTGATGGTGGAGTGCGTGAAGGCGATTCCCGTCGAGTTGTAGATGGCGACGGCAGAGTCCCACAGAGTCGAAGTGGCGGTCGGTTGCATGTGCACGTCCACGCCCGACACCGTGATGTTCTGCGACGACGTCACATGGAATGAGTTGAACACCGCAGGATTGGTCGATGACGCCGATTGGATCGTCACGTTCGAGCTGAACCGCAACGAGGCGAGTGAGACATCGCCGTAGTTGCCCGCTGCAAGCAGAATGCTGTCACCGCCGTGCGCCTGGCTCAAAGCAGCGGTCAGCTGCTGAGCACTGGAAACGTTGAATACCGTCATTTCAATTCGCCCCACATCACGGCGCAGCGCCGTTGACCGCTTCAGGCCCGTGCCCGACACGATGGTTTTATGAGAGGCTCCTATCCGAACGCTTAATTGAAATAGTGAACCCGCGTTAATGTGGTAATTAACATCTGGTATACGCTGATTATTGATTTCGCTTTTTGTGGATTATCGACAATATATCGATCTTATTTAACGCGACACTTTGTCTCTTTACACAACTTTCTTGGGCACCGCCCAAACATGATCCACGAATTAAAGCTGCACCACATCAACGCCGAAGCAAGTACTGTAAAATCTATTTATCCAAATGACTGCTATCGAGCCAACAGCAGGCGCATTGTTCCGCCCAGGCAATTGCGAGCAATCGTAGAAAGCAAATCCTGATCTTGATGGTCATGACCTGCGTAGAGGCATGCATTTCACCTGCGACCGATGGCCTCATCCCACAGAATTCTGGGTTATGCTGATAGAGCAGGCCATCGATTGAACAGCACCGGCGGCCACAGGGAGCGTCATCTGTCGCGCCCGGCCGCACGTCTGGGGCGGCGGCCAAGCCCCGCGTTTGCAGCAATCGGCCTCGCGACCGGCGCCGTCAAATGACAGCTCTCATGCAGTCAAGCGGCGCGAATGCAGAACTGGCATTTGAAAGCAACAGCTTATCGTGCAAGGAGAAGCGGCCGGGCGACAGCGGCTGTTTCGGATCCGTCAACCAAAGGCTGCTTTTCTAGGCCGAACCCAGACAGAGGCTTTGTTTGTCACCGCGTCCCCCTGCAGCCCACGGCCATGAGCCCCCGGCGCCCGCCGCAGGCCGCCAGCAGGTCGGCCGGCGCCTTCCGAACAGGAAATCGCTGCTCAAGCGCCTCGCCCTGGCGGCGCGTAAGCATGTCCTGGCCTGGAGGGTCGCCTATCTGCGGAGGGTGGTGAAGATGAACGTCCATCCCGACGTCCAGATCTCGCTCAAGGCGCATCTCGACCTCACCAATCCCCAAGGCGTGCATATAGACGAAGGCACCCTGGTCGCCTTCGGAGCGGTCATCCTCAGCCACGACATGGCGCGCGCGCTCAGCACCGATACCTACATCGGCCGCAACTGCTTCATCGGCGCCCATGCCATCGTGCTTCCCGGCGTGCGGATCGGAGACGGCTGCATCGTCGCCAGCGGCTCGGTGGTGACGAAGGACGTGCCAGCCAACAGCATCGTCGGCGGCAATCCGGCGAAGATCATCCGCAGCAACATCAGGACGCGGAAATGGGGCGTCCTCGAGGAAGCCTATCTCGAAGCCGTGGCGCTGGCCGCCACAGCCAAGTCCTGATCGCCGCCAAAATGGGCATCCGTCGATCCAACAGCACCCAGCCTGATGAAGGCGCGAACGGGACGGGCGGCTTGGGCCCCGGGGCCGGGCCGATGGGCCCGCGAGCCAAGGTGCAGCCAAAGCCTGGCGGCGGCAAAGGCCTTATGGCGGGGCTGCGCCGGTCCTGGATCCGGCGACGGCCCGCCCGGCCCGTTCCGCGCCTTCCCCAGTATTCGGGAGCGCCGGGGTGGCGCGCGGTCAATCGGACCGCCGCCGTGCTGCTGATCGCCGCGTTCTGCTTCGTCTATGGCTTCGCCTATTCGCTGTTCGCGCCAGCGTTGCTGCCGCTGTTCACGCTTCCCCTGGCGCTCCTGGGACTGCTGGTGGTGTGGGCGCTGCCCGACAATCATCACCCGCCCGTGCGCCCCCTGGAATGGCTGTTCTTCGCCTTCTTCGCATCCCTGGCGCTGTGGCCCGACTATCTGGCCGTGTCCCTGCCCGGCCTGCCGTGGATCACGATGTTGCGGCTGACCGGCTTCCCGATGGCGTTCACGCTGCTGCTCTGCGCCTCGACCTCCAAGGATTTCCGGCGCGAGCTCGGCCGGGCCATCGCCGCGGCGCCGGTGTTCGTCTTCCTGGTGGGAGGGTTCGTCCTCATCCAACTGGCGTCGATCGCCTTGTCCGCCGACAAGGGCTTCTCCATTCAGAAGTTCATCATCGCGCAGACCAACTGGACGGCGGTGTTCTTCATCGCCCTCTACCTCTTCCGCAAACCCGGGCGGTTGCAGAATTGGGCGGTGACGCTGTGGGCCATGGCGATCGTCGTCAGCCTGCTGGCCGTCTGGGAGTTCCGGCTGGGCCACGTGCCCTGGGCCGGTCACATCCCAAGCTTCCTCAAGATCGAAGATCCCTCCGTGGCCAAGACCCTGGCGGGGCAGATGAGGGCCTACACCAACCGCTACCGCGCGCAGGCGACCTTCGGGACCAGTCTCGGCCTCGCGGAATACCTGGCGTTCGCCATGCCTTTCATCCTCGAGCTGATCTTCGGGCGTCAACCGCAATGGCTGCGCGTGGCGGCGGCCGCGTCGCTGCCGCTGCTGTTGCTCGCCGTGGTCCTGACAAATGCGCGCCTCGGCCTGATCGGTTGCCTGATGTCGTTCTTCCTGTACGGCCTCGTCTTCGCGCTTCGGCGCTGGAGGTACAACAAGTCGAGCCTTCTGGGCCCGGCCGTGGCGCTCGGCTATCCCGCGCTATGCTGCGCCGCCATGGGCGCAACCCTGCTGATCCCGCGCCTCCACGTCATGATTCTGGGCGGAGGAGCTCAAAAAGCCAGCACCACCGCCAGGTTCGAGCAATACAGCCTGGGCATCCCCAAGATCCTGCACAATCCGTTCGGCTATGGGATCGGCATGGCGGCGCAGACGCTCGACTACCATCCGTTCGGGCAGCTCACCATCGACACCTATTACATCTCGATCGCGCTGGAGTACGGCGTCCTGGGCTTCATCTGGTACTACGGCATGGTGGCGCTGGCGATCTTCACCGCCAGCGAGAAGGCGTTGAGGCTCTCTCCCGACGGCGGCAAGGACGAGCAGTTTCTGGCTCCGCTGGCCATCGCCCTGATCAACTTCCTGGTGATCAAGTCGGTGTTCAGCCAGCAGGATAACCACCCCATTGTCTACATGATGATGGGCGCCGTGGTCGCGCTGTCGAGCCGCCTCGCTCCGGTGGGCAAGCGCGCGCCCGCCGCCAAGGCGTCGCCCGCGCCCGCGATCGCCGCCGAGAGTCCCGCGGGCCTGCGCTGACCGAACAGGCTATGAGGCGATCGACGCCGGGACCCCACGCTCGTTGCGCAGCCCGGCCCACCAACCGGCCAAGGCATAGGCGACCTGGCGCCAAGCCCCGCGACGGGCGTACTTGGCCGCGATCATGGCCAGGGCGGTGACGGTCACCACGGGCAGCAGGCCGGGGAAGCAGTCGCGCGTCAGCAGCAACCGATTGCGCTCGTTCAGGTAGACCGGCGGCTTGGTCCGACTCCGGATCGCGGTGGAGTTGCCGGTCGTGGTCCCTTGATGATGCAGCACCACGGCCTGGGGCTCGAACGCCAGGCGCGCGCCCCGCCGAAGGCCCCGCAGGAACCACTCGACCTCCTCGCAATAGAGGAAGTAGTCCTCGCGCATCAGCCCGGTGCGCTCGATGAAGGCGCGCGACACCATCATCGCCGCGCCATTGAGGTAGTTCTGGCGTTGCTCGATACAGGCGGCGGGCGGCCGATCAGCAGCGGACCGGCCATGACCGAGGGAGACGGCGCGGGCTAGCCGCGGCTGCCAATGCCCGCCGTAGGACTGCACGATGCCGCCCGGCAGTTGCACGGTGCAGCCCACGGCGTCGCAGCCCCCCGCCCCAAGGCACCGGACCAAGGCCGACATCGCCTCCGGGTGCGGTTCGGTGTCCGGATTGAGAACCCACCAGCCGTCCGCCTCGGGGCTCTCCCCGATGCACAGATTGACACCACCCGCGTAACCCAGGTTGCCGGGGGCGAGCACGGTCCTCACCGACTGGCCGTTCGCCAGGGTGCGGGGAAGGCGCGACTGCAGGGCGGCGTAGGCTTCCTGGCCACCGTTCTCGCAAACGACGACCTCGAAATCCGTATGGCTCGAGCGGGCCAACGCCTCCAGACAGGTCGCCACGTCCGTGGCGTTGCGGAAGGCAACGATGGCGACGGCGATGTGCATGGTCAGGCCTGGCGGCCGCTGGCGAAGAGGATCCGCCAGGCGTCCCAGGCCCGCCAGAACCGCAGCCGGAACAACATGCCGAGCGCCAGGAGCCGTTGCCCCATGGTGGACAGCTCCGAGCTGGCGAAGACGCGGCCGCTGTGCACGAACGCCGATGATGGCAGGGCGCAAGCCTTCAGCATCCAGGCGAAGCGAGCACGCGGCCCGTCGCCGGCCAGACCGAACGACTCCCGGTTCACCCGTCGCCACTTGGCCGACAGCTCATGCCAGTCCCGCCGGGCGGGATGCCAAATCACCGCCGTCGGCTCATAGCCCAGACGGAAGCCGGCCGCCCTCGCCCGACGGGACCAGTCGACATCCTCTGACACGCCGACGCGGAACGGACCGACCTCGTCGAACAACGCCCGTGAGCAGAACAGATTGCCGCTGCCGCAGAAATGCTTGCGGTTGATGTAGTGCTCGAAATTGAAGGCGAACACCCGCTCGAACGCCTCGGCCCCGGTCATGCGGTCAGGATCGGCAACCGACACCCTCACCCGTCCCCCGACGAAGTCGTACCGCTTCAACCCATCCAGCCCCCCGGCCAGCCAGCCGGGTTCGGGCGCGCAGTCGCTGTCGGTGAAGGCCAGGATCAGGCCGCCCGAGGCGGCGACCGCCCCGTTGCGGGCGGGACCGGCTCCGCGCTCCTCCACGACCACCAGCTTGGCCCTGCCCCGAAGCACGGCTTCGACGGCATTCCGGCCCTGAGGAGATCCATTATCGGCGACCACCACCTCGAACCGGTCGCGCGGCAGCGTTTGCTGGTCCAGACAGTCGAGGCACAGCGCCAAGCCCTGGAGGTCGTTGTAGTGAGGGACAACGACACTGATCAGAGGTCGGTCCGGCTGGGCCGCCGGCTGCCGACGATCAGCATCCAAACTGATTTCCGTCATCTGCTCGAGCTTCTCCGCCCAACACGCACGCCCACGATGCACCGGCCGGAGCCTCCGACTGATAGAACAATGTTGTCGGCTGAAAGTCGGGAACGATACGAAGCAAATTCGCTCGATTTCCCACCGCGCTGTCCAATCAGCCAACAGATCGCGTTCTTACCGGACAAACTACTATCGATGCTTAACGTGGATGATCATGTGAACCATCGGGGATGGTTAACCGCACCCATACAGCTGCTTCTGCGATTGCAGCGGCTAATTGGCGCCGAAGTTGCTTATATTGCTGCATATACCCAAAAACAAGGAGGATATATGCACTGTTTTGTAACAATGATATGGGATAAGGTGCAAACAGATCAGGGCGGCGCCGGATCGAGGCGCTCAGCCGCCGGCCCGGCGCCTCCCAGGGGCATTCCATGAAGACCGTCTACGATTTAGTGACTCTCGTGCTGTTCGCCGGCTTGGCGATCCTGTTCCTGCAGCGTTCCATGCAGCAGCCGGAGGACCGAATGCTGCACTATCTGCCGGCAGCAGCGAGCTGCGCCCTGGCGAACTGGCTCGGCAACAATGGGCAGCCGGTTTGGGCGGCGGCGGTCATCGTCCTGGGCGTCATCTACACCATCTATGTGCTGAAACCGTTCAAGCAGAAGCTCTAAAACAGGTCAGGCCGCCGCTGACGGCCATTTGCTTCAGGTCGACATACAATCGTCGGGCTTCTGCAACGCAATGGCCGGAGCGACGAAAAGCACATCTCCGTAACGCTGCAGAATAGCAACAACACGGTTTGCCTTTGCAGGAGAACGGCCAAGACAGAATGGATTTACTCTTGTATGCGAGCCTTCGCTCCGTGCTAGAAGCCGCAACATAACCTTGAGATCGAGGGTCCTGTGGACTGGATTAAGAAACGCGCCCGGAGGCCGGAGCGCGCGCTCGAAAGCCGAACGGATGGCGGCGAAACGCGGTCCGCCGCGCCCCGCCTCGTGGAGAAACCCAGGCCTTCTCTGGCGTCCGGGGGTGACTTCCCGCGGTTCCAATCGACGGCCAGCGACGAACTTGCGCCGGGCAACCGGGATCCGTTCGCGGCAGCCAGACTGAAATTGCGCAAGGCCTATACGCCCGCCCACCCGGTCAACGACCGCGTGCTGTTCGCCGGTCGTCGGGGCCTCCTCCAGACCATGATCCGCGCGATCGAGGATGGACGGTCTCACACCATCGTCTACGGCCAGCGCGGCATCGGCAAGACCTCGCTGCTGCAGGTGATCGCCGACGCCGCACGGGAGGCCCGCTATGTTGTCGCCTATGTGTCGTGCGGGGCGACGGGTTCGTTCGACGAGACCTTCCGCGCCATCGCCTTAGAAATCCCCCTGATGTTCCATTCCGCCTATGGTCCCAAGGCCCTCGAGGCCGAACAGGGCGGGGTGTTTGCGGACGTGCTGCGGGCCGGACCTGTGACTCCCCGCCTGGCGGCCGACCTCTGTTCGAAGGTCACGGGAACACGGGTGCTGGTCATCGTCGACGAATTCGACCGGTGCGGCTCCCAGGACTTCCGCCGGGACATGACGGAGTTCCTGAAGAGCCTTTCGGACCGCTCCGTGCGCGTCCAGCTTCTGATCGCCGGCGTGGCCGAGAACCTCGATGAACTGCTTGAGACGGGCGTGCTGCTGCAGCGCAACGTCCTTGCGCTCGAAGTGCCGCAGATGTCCGAAGTCGAACTGCGAGACCTGATCGGCATTGGCCAGCAGGTCAGCGGATTGACGTTCGAGCCGGGCGCCGTGGATCTGCTCATCTCGGCCGCGGGAGGCCTGCCCTATATCGCCAGCCTCCTGGCCCAACATGCAGGGCTTTGCGCCCTTTCCGCCGAACGCATGAGCATAACCTCCGCGGATCTGCTGGCGGCCATCGATCAGGCCGTACTGGAGATGAAGGGTCGGATTCCGCGGGAGTCGCTGTCGCATCTTTCCCGCCTGCTGCGCCAACGCGCCGAAAACCTGATCCCCATTCTGGCGCGCGTCGCGGGCAATCCGGACGGGCGGTTCAGCCAGGACGACATCACCGCCGCGCCAGGCGGTCCGCTCGAAACGGCCCGCGCCCTGGCTCTGGTCGAACGCTTCGCCCGGGAGTGCGTCCTCATAAGGCACGATGGCGACGCCGCCGGGCGCTATCGCTTCATCGACCAGACCATCGCACCGCTCCTCTGGCTCGTGGCCGTGCGCAGCGCTTATGAACACGACGAGGCTGGCGGCCATGCCCAGCCCATCCCAGCGGAACACAGCTGAGGACCGAGGGCGTCATGAAGGGCATCATTCTCGCCGGCGGTTCCGGCACGCGGCTCTATCCGGCCACCCTGGCGATCAACAAGCAGTTGCTCCCGGTCTACGACAAGCCGATGATCTACTATCCGTTGTCGACCCTGATGCTGGCCGGCATCCGCGACATCCTGATCATCTCGTCGCCCGAGTTCCTCGACAATTACCGGCGTCTGCTGGGCGACGGGTCGGCCTACGGCCTGGACATCGCCTACGCCATCCAGCCCCGCCCCGAGGGCCTCGCCCAGGCGTTCCTGATCGGCGCGCCGTTCATCGGCGAGGAGCGGAGCGCCCTGGTCCTGGGGGACAACATCTTCTTCGGCGCCGGACTGCGGGCAATGCTCGGGAAAGCGGTCATGCGCACCCGGGGCGCGACGGTGTTCTCCTATCAGGTCGAGGATCCGTCGGCCTATGGCGTGGTCGAACTGGACGCCCAGGGCCGGGCGATCAGCCTCGAGGAAAAGCCCGAGCGGCCGCGCTCGAACCAGGCGGTGACCGGCCTCTATCTCTATGACGAACGGGCGGCGGAGTTCGCCCGCAGGCTGAAGCCCTCCGCGCGCGGGGAGCTCGAGATCACCGACCTGAACCGCCTGTACATGGAGGCCGGCGATCTGTTCGTCGAGCGCCTGTCGCGGGGCTACGCCTGGCTGGACACGGGCACCCACGACAGCCTGCTGGAAGCGTCGGAATTCGTGCGCACGCTGCAGAAGCGGCAGGGCGTCCACGTCGCCTCGCTCGAGGAGATCGCCTTCACCAACGGCTTCATCGACACAGCCCAGCTCCGCGCCCGCGGCGAGCTGTTCGGCAAGACGGCGTATGGACGGTATCTGCTGAACCTCGCGGACGGGGGACACGCCGACCTGGACGTCGCCCGGCTGACGGCGGCCTGAAGGACGCCCGCCCCCGCCGCCTGGCCCGCTGAACGACCGCAGACCGCTCCGGCGGCGATGCTTCTGTCGTGATGACGCCATTCCCGCACCGGGCGATCTGTTGCGCCAATTCGCCGCTTGTTCCGCTTCAAACTCGACAGAGCGCCGCTTTGATGCATTAATTTGACAGTGATTTGCAGATAATGGCGGGCAGGTCTTCGGATTAAAGCGGGGTATCCAGCGATTGGTCTCAATTTCATCCATGCTTGTATGGCATGAGAAGGAAACCTTTCCGTAGGACCTGCATTGTCGATACCGACCTGCTTCCCGGAGGAGACTGAAGATGGACGATAATTCCGAGCGACTGCGCGAACTCGTGTCGGATGTCGCCGCCGCCTACTTTTCGAATTCGTCGGTGGCCCCCGCCGAGGTCTCCAACGTCCTCGCCCAGATCACAGCCAGCCTTTCCGCGATCGGCGGGCCGCGCGAAGCCAGGCCCGCTCCGGCCGGTCCGGCCAAGCCGAGCGCCGCCGACATCGCCGCCTCGATCCGGCCGGACGGCCTGGTCAGCTTCGAGGACGGGCGCGTCTACAAGACGCTTCGCCGCCACCTGAACCGGCTGGGCGTGACCCCGAATCAATACCGGGAGAAATGGGGCCTGCCGGCCGGCTATCCCCTGGTGGCGCCCAGCCTGAGCGAGCTCCGCTCGACGATGGCGCGGCAGAAGCAGTTGGGGCGCGCCAACATCGAGCCGCCGCGCGGCTCCGGGCGGCGCAAGAACGGCTCCGCGACTCCAAAGGCGATCTCCACGCGCTGACGACCGGGCGCGGGGCCGTGCAACGGCCCTGCAAACGCCAACAATCGCACGTCACGAACAGCACTTAACCATGCCGCATCAGCAATTGGTATGGATTGCAGATCACTATGCTGCAAACCGAAAGCCAAGCGTGGGTTTGCGATCATGGTCACCGACATCGACATCGCCATCGGCAAGCGAATACGCCGCCGCCGGATGCAGCTCGGCCTCAGCCAGCACGAGGTGGCGAGCGCCGCCGGCGTGAGATTCCAGCAGATCCAGAAGTACGAGTGCGGCGGCAACCGTATCGCCGCCTCCCGGCTGTGGCTCGTGGCCCAGGCGCTGGACACCTCGGTGTCGTTCTTCTTCGAGGGATTGACGCCCCTGGCCAAGACCACGGCCGACGCTCCGAGCCGCGAACGCCGCCCGGCCTGATCCCGGCCGTGCGGCCCCGTCGCGCCGGATGGGGCCAGCGATTGCATGTGCGTCCGGCCAATTGCTTTGCGCCGACAACAAAACCTGCGTCACGTGCGCGTGAGATGCAGCATTACGCGTTGGTCGCCGACGCCATGCTTAAAAACGTCAACCTTGTCGTCAATTGAAATATCCGCGGCGATATCGAGCCGGGACCACTCGACTGCATAGCGTATGCATCGCTTGCGCCGATCTGGAGTGAACACCTTATTCATCTCGACAAAGCGGAACTCAAGCGACCCCAAGCCATTGCTTTGCCGGCTCGGTGCGCTACCCTATCCACAAGAGCGGCCACGCTGAAGGGCGAGAGATAGATGAACGACAGGGCCGACCGGCTACGGGAACTGGTCTCCGATGTAGCGGCTGCGTATTTTTCCAACACGCACGTCTCGCCGTCCGAGATCGCGGGCGTCCTCGACCAGATCGCCGCCAGCCTCGGCGCGATCGGCGAGCAGGCCTCGGCGGTCGGGCGCCAGGAAGAGGGCATGGTCCACGGCGAGCCCCGGCTCACCCCGACCGAGATCAAGGCGTCGGTCCACCCCGATGGAATCGTGAGCTTCGAGGACGGCCGGACCTACAAGACCCTGCGGCGCCATCTGTCCGGCCTGGGCATGACGCCCCTTCAGTATCGCCAGAAATGGGGCCTGCCGGCGGACTATCCGATGGTGGCCCCCAACCTGAGCGCCGTGCGCTCGGAATTGGCGCGCAACATGCGGCTGGGCCAGGGCGTCGCCCGCGCCGAGCCCAAGAGCCCCGAACAGCCCACCCGGCGCAAGACGCGCGGCAAGCACGTCCCGCGCTGACGGCGCCGCCGCTACAGGCTTCGGAGCAGGAGCCACACGCCGGTGATGATGCCGGCCCACATCAGCAGGCTGATCGCCCCCCAGAAGGGCAGGGCCAGGTAGAGCGGCCAGCGCCCCTCGTCCTCTGACGCTTGACCCCGCAGATCCTGTTCCAACCTGGCCTGCAGGGCCCGCGCCGGCGATGGGGCGGCATGGTCGGTGTCGTCCGCGACCTGGATGTGGGTCGGGGGCGTCGGTTCATGGACCTTGTGGGACGGCAGGTCGGGCGTCGAAGAGCGGCGAACAGCAGGAACTGGCATTGCATCACTCCTTGGCAAAGAAGTGTGCGCCCCGATCCCTTAAGGCTCGGTTCTTGAGTATGGTTGCTGCAATCCTGCGTCAGCCCCGACAACAAGTGTTGCTGATCATCAGGTCATGGTCGCCAACTCGGCGTGGACCTGGACTTCCAAAGACAGGCGAGACCGGTTCCGGCCGCGTCGCTGCTCGCCGCGAACGGCGAGCAGCTTGCGATCGACGAGGATCAGGCGGCGCTGACCGCGCCCGCCAGGGGCCGGCGGCGCAGAGCGGCGCCCATCAGCCCCAGCCCCACGATCATCATGGCCCAGGTTCCGGGCTCCGGCACGCCGGCGGCGATGCTGTTGACGGCGATGCCGATCGTGGCGATGGCGTCGCTGCCGAACGTCAGCCCATTGATGTCGTTGAACGTGACGGTGAACTCCGAACCGTCCGGCGTCGTGAAATGCTGCACCGGAGCGGCCCAGGTCAGCGATCCGCCGCTGGTCGGCGGAAACCACAGGAAGCCGCTGGTGTGGAAGTAGGAGCCTTGGCCCGTGGTCGAGGCCGGCCCGGCGTCAGGCGTGAGGAAGGCCAGGGTCGCATCCACCTGGACGTAGTTGTCGAATCCGAAGCCGGGCGAGATGTGGAAATTGGCGAAGTCCAAGGTCTGCGACGCGCCTTCGGCGATGGTCATGTCGCTGAAGGGGGTCATCAGGTTCGCCGACAGGGCGCAGCCGTTGGAGGGCAGGACACAGGTCCGATTGCCGTTGCCGGAGATCGTGACGCTGGAGTGGGCCGGATCGAACTGGAACAGCATCGTCGCCGCATGGGCGGTCGAAGCGGCGAACAGCGCCAATGCGGTCAGCGCCGCAGGCAGGAATTTTTTCAAGATGGCTCCCCCAGTCGAGTCATTAAAGCAATTGAATCTGCAATTCGAACGTGACGTTAATTTTTTGTTGTGTATTTGCAAGAGACGACAACCTATCGGCGAACGTTCGCGTAATACGCGAGTTCATACTGCAGCAATTAGCGTCTAATCTGCTTCAGATTGCGATGACTGCGGCCCGCGCGAGGCCGGGCTCGGGCCGCGCGGCGCCAGGGATCGGCCGGGGGGCCTGAATCGCGCCGGTCGACAAATGTCCCGGCTGTCGCCGCCTGCCGATTCCGCCGGTTCACGCCGCCGACACATGCGGCTGGCAAGGATCGCTCCGCGTCTACGACCACGATCCGCGGGGGCGAGCGATCCAGATCATGCTGTTCCGTCCCCTAACCGCCGTGTTGCCGGCGGTCCTGTTTCCAGCGCTGCTCGCCGGCTGCGCTCCCCGCCCCCAGGGCGACGAGGCCCAGATGCACGAGGTGCGGATGGCCGTGCGTAGCCAGGAGGCCGATCCGAAGGTGGCCCGGCGCTGGTCCGCCTTCAAATCGGCGTTCGAACGGGCCACCGGCCTGCCGGTGAAGCTCTACCAGAGCACCGACTACAACGGCGTGATCCAGGCCTTCGCCTCGAACCAGGTCGACGTGGCGCTGCTGGCGCCCGACTCCTACGCCAATGTCGACGCCCAGATCGGCAAGCTCGCAGCCCCGATCCTCGCCGTGCGCGAAGCCGAGGGCGCGATGGGCTATTATTCGGGGGTGGTGGTGAAGGCGGCGAGCCCCTACCGGTCGCTGCAGGATCTGAAGGGCCACTCCCTCGTCTATCCCGACTTCAACTCGACGTCCGGCTATCTGTTTCCGCGCGCCCAGATGCGTGAAGACGGCCTCGATCCGGACAAGGCCTTCAGCAAGACGGGCATCTCCGGCGGCCACCTGCAGTCCGTACTGGCGGTGGAAAACGGCCAATACGACGCCGCGGTCGTGTACCTGTCCGGCGGGACCCCGCAGACGGGCTTCGCGACAGGCCCCATCGTCAGACTGGCTCAGCTGGGCCTGATCAAGAACGGGGACTTCCGCATCATATGGACGGCGGGCCCCATCCCCACCACGGCGCTGTCCGTACGCGCCGACCGGCCCCAGGCGTTCATCGACGCGGTGCGGGGCGCGGCGGCGGCCTTGCCCTACGACGACCCCAAGACCTGGGACGACGTGGGACAGATCACCGGTTCGACCTTCGCTGCCGTGGACCGCAGCTTCTACGCACCCATCATCAAGCTGCGCGCGGAAGAGATCGCCCATCGTCGAGGACAGAAGTGAAACGCGTAATCCTGGCCGTGGCCGCGCTCGGTCTGATGGGCGCCGCACCGGCGCCGGCTTTCCGCATCGGAGTGCTCGCAAGCGCCACCGGCCCATGCGCGCCTCCGCCGCCGTCCGCCCCCGCCGGAGAGCGCGCCTATTTTGAGCTCCTCGCCAAGCGGCTGGAGCGCCCCGTCCTGGCCTGTCCGGTCTCGAGCTTTGCCGATGGCGCAGCCGGTCTTGCCGCCGGACGGCTCGACATGACCGTCTTGGACGGGGCCAGCTATGCCGCGGTGAAATCGGCCGTGCGGGCGGCCATGACCGCCAGGGCGGATGGCGCGCCCACCCGGGTGCGCGTGGTGCTGGCGGTGAAGGCCGGCCGCGACGGCGGGCCCGGGGCGCTCGAGGGTCGCACGGTGGCGTTCGGCGGCTCCAGCGCCGTAGCGCTCGCCGTGCCCCGCCAAGTCCTGGCCGAGCAGGGCTACGGCGGAGCGTTCGCCGGTCACGAACAGGTGGGCGCGAACGAGACCGCGGCGCTGGCGGCGCTGCGCGCCGGGAAGGCCGACGCCGTGGCCCTGGTGGACGCCGCCTGGCAGCGGCAGTGTCAGGACCCCAGCCCCAAGGTCCAGGGCTGCGCCGATCTCAAGGTGGTGTGGCGCGCGCGCCCCCAGGCGCAGCGCGCCTTCGCCGTCCGGCGGGACCTCGCCGACCCGCTGCGCTTCCGACTGCTGGGCGTGCACATGGCCATGAGCCTCGAGGACCGCCCCGCCTTCGACTGGGCGGCCGCGCAACTGTCGCCCGGCGCGGCCAACTTCGAGCCGGCGGAAGCCCTGGCCCTGGAACCCACGCGCCTGCCATGAGCCTGGCCGATCGGGGGCGCGCCGACGTCGTGCAATCGTTCGAGCAGGAACGGCGGCGGATGCTCGGCCGCCACCGGCTGCAGACCGCCGTCGGCCTCCTCCTGTTCAGCCTGGTCCTGGCCGTGTCGCTGCAGCGCAGCGGCTTCCTCGACGCCAACATCGGCGGAGACCCCCTGGCGCGCATCGGCGTCTTCCTGCAGCGCATGACGCCGAAGCTGCGCCCCGACGCCCTCCTGGCCGACCGGCGCACCCTGGGCAGCCTCGCCGCCTGGTTCTACGACCTGCCGCTGTGGCTGAAGGCCGCCTGGCAGACCTTCGAGATGGCCGCGGTCGCCACCGCCCTCGGCGCCGTCGGCGCGGTCGGCGCGGGCCTTCTCTGCGCGCGCAACCTGACGCCCCTGGCGCCGGTGCGCTTCGTCGTCCGCCGCGGCCTGGAGGCGATCCGCACCCTGCCCGACATGATCCTGGCCCTGATCCTGGTCGCGGCCTTCGGCGTGGGCCCTTTCGCCGGGGTGCTGGCGCTCACCGTCTCGACCGTGGGCGGGCTCGGCAAGCTGTTCGCCGAGATCAACGAGCAGATCGATCCGCGGCCCCTGGAGGCGCTCGAGGCCAGCGGCGCCAATCGCGTGCGGCAGATCCGCTATGGCGTGCTGCCCCAGGTCCTGCCGGCCTACGCCTCCTACGTCCTGATCCGCCTGGAGGGCAACCTGGCCGCCGCCGCGGCGCTCGGCATCGTCGGCGCGGGGGGCATCGGACTCGAGCTGCAGCGGGCCATCACCTACACCGAGTTCGACACCTACCTGGCCATCCTGCTGCTGATGGTCGGCATGATCTTCGCCATCGACATCGTCTCGGAGCAGATCCGCCACCGGCTGATCGGCCTCGGAGCCCCGCGATGAGCCAGGCGAGCGCCAAACACCCGCTGGCCACGGCCAAGGCGTCGGGGCCGGCCTGGTCGTCCCGGCTGCTCCCGCCGCTCCTGACCCTCGTCGGCGTCGCGGCGCTGGCGAAGATGGCGGCCGACGTCGGCTTCTCGCCCGCGCGCCTGACCGTCGGGACGGAGCGGCTCGGGCGGCTGATCGCGGCCATGGTCCCGCCGTCCTCCGGCGGCCAGCTGCTGCACATCCTGCAGGCCCTCGGCGAAACCCTGGCCATGGCCTTCGTCGGCACGGTATTGGCGGCGCTGGCGGCCCTGCCGCTCGGCGTGCTCGGCGCCAAGATCGTGGTGCGCCAGCCCGCGGTGCATTTCGCCTTCCGCCGGCTGCTCGACCTGTTCCGCGGCGTCCCGGCCCTGGTCTGGGCCCTGATCCTGGTCTCGGCCTTCGGGCTCGGGCCCTTCGCCGGGGTCTGCGCCCTGGCGCTCGCCGACATTCCCCACCTGGCCAAGCTCTACGCCGAGGCCATCGAGAATGCCGGCGCCAAGCCCGTGGACGGCGTGCGCTCCACCGGCGCGGGCCCCCTCGGCGTGATCCGGTTCGGCCTCCTGCCCCAGGTGGCGCCGGTGATCGCCAGCCAGTGCCTCTACTACCTGGAGAGCAACTTCCGCCACGCCGCCGTGCTCGGCATCGTCGGGGCCGGCGGCATCGGCTTCGAGCTCGAGGAGCGGATCCGCGTGTTCGCCTTCGACGTCGTCGCCTTCATCATCCTGCTCTACATGCTGGCCGTGGCCCTGCTCGACACGGCCTCACGCGAGCTTCGCAGGCGTCTCGCCTGACCAGGGACGGAACGTCCCCGCCTCCACCTCGATCGGCGCCGAGCCGTCGAGCCCCGCCGCCGCCGCGCCCCAGGCGCAGGCGTGGGGCAACGCCCGATCCATCGCCGCGCCGGCCGTCAGGGCGTCCAGCAGGCCGGCGGCGAACACGTCGCCGGCGCCCGTGGCGTCGCGCGTGACCGCGGGCGGGGCCTTGGCGGCGATGCGGGCGCCGTCCCTGCCGTGGGCGATCGCGCCGGCCGCGCCGCGCGTGACCACCACCCACGCGAGGCGCGGACCGAGCCGGGCCTGGGCGGCCGCGAACGGGGCCCTGACCAGCTTGTCCGGCAGATCTTCGCCCGAGGCGACGACCACGTCGGCCTCGCCGTCGTAGGTCGGCGACGGCCAGTGCAGGATGACCGGGCCCGAGGCCAGCCGCGCCCAGTCGGCGGCGCCGTCATAGGCCGAGCGGATGAAGACGCCGTCGGGCCGGACCGCCGGATGGCGGGACGGCGGATCGAGCGTCGGGCGCGCGTCGGACGTGGAGCCGTCCAGGCCGATGATGGTCCGCTCGCCGGCGGGGTCGAGCAGCACCAGGGTGCGGGCGCTGGTCCCCGGCCGGCTGCAGGAGAGCGCGAGATCGAGCCCCGCCGCCTGGGCCAGGGCGCGCGCCCGGCGGCCGTCGGCGTCGTCGGCCAGGATCGAGGCGACCTGGACGGTGTGCCCGGCGGCGCGCAGGGCGCATCCCGCATTGGCGGCGCCCCCGCCGAGCCGGGCCTCCAGAGCCCCCTCCAGCGACCGCCCGCGCAGCCGCGCGCCGCCGCGCAGCGGTCCGTCGAGGCGGATCGGCCGGTCGAGCGCCAGGGCGCCGATGACGAGAAGCGTCGGCATGGACCGCCAACTCTAGTCCGTTGCTGTGACGTGCGCATGCATGCCCGCCTGACCGAACGGCGGCAAATCCCGTTCTCGTCGCCGCCCGCCCGGGCCGCGCTGTCACCGGCAGGTCATGCGCCCCTTCTACCGTCGTCGGAACACCTGGAGGACGGGATGCTGGAACTGCGAGGGGTGCACAAGCGCTTCGGCGACAAGGTCGCCGTGGACGACGTGTCTTTGCGGATCCGGCCGGGGGAGTTCATCGGCGTCCTGGGGCGCTCGGGCGCCGGGAAATCGACCCTCCTGCGAACCATCAACCGCCTGACGGACCCCACCTCGGGGTCGATCACCAGCGGCGGCGTCGACATCACCCGGCTTCGCGGCGAGTCCCTGCGCCGCTGGCGGCGGCGCTGCGCGATGATCTTCCAGCAGTTCAATCTCTGTCCGCGGCTCGACGTGATCACCAATGTGCTGATCGGCGTGGTGGCCGAGCGGCCCCTGGCCTCGACCCTCTTCAAGTGTTTCTCCGCCCAGGACCGCGCCCGCGCGATCGGCGAGCTCGACTCCCTCGACATGGCCTCCGCCGCCCTGCAGCGGGCCGAGACCCTCTCCGGCGGCCAGCAGCAGCGGGTCGCCATCGCCCGGGCCATGATGCAGGAGCCCGACCTGTTGCTGGCCGACGAGCCGGTGGCCTCGCTCGATCCGGCCAACGCCGAGGCGGTGATGGACGCCCTGCACCAGGTGTGCCGTCGCCGGAACATCCCCGTCCTCGTCAACCTGCACGGCGTCGACATCGCGCGCCGCTATTGCGACCGCGTGGTGGCCATGTCGCGCGGGCGGGTGGTGTTCGACGACGCCCCCCACCGCCTGACCGCCGACGCCCTGGCGCACATCTACGGCGGGCCGGGCAAGTGGAGCCGCAACCCCTCCGGCGCCGTGGAGCCCCCGTACCACCCCGATGGAGTCCGCCGCCCCGATGTCCCTCAAGCTTATCAGCCGTCCGCTCACTGACGGCGACCGCTACGTCGAGCGCTTCCCGGCCGGTCCGCGCAAGGGCGCCGACAACAACGGCGCGGAGCCGCACATCCACGACGAGGCCCATGTCACCGACAGCGTCATGGGGCCGTGGACGCGCGTGGGCGCGCGCACCAGCCTGTCGGAGGTGTCGATGGGCGCCTACAGCTACATCGTCAACGACTCCTCGGCCGCCTACGCCGAGATCGGCAAGTTCTGCTCGATCGCGCGGGACGTGCGCATCAATCCCGGCAACCACCCCACCTGGCGCGCGGCCCAGCACCATTTCAGCTACCGGGCGGTGTCCTACGCCATGGGGCCGGAGGACGACGCCGACTTCTTCGAATGGCGGCGCTCGCACAGGGTGGTCATCGGCCACGACGTCTGGATCGGTCACGGCGCGACCGTGCTGCCGGGCGTCACGATCGGCACCGGCGCCGTGGTCGGGGCCGGCGCGGTGGTCTCGCGCGACGTGCCGGATTTCACCATAGTGGCCGGCGTGCCGAACAACCCGATCCGCGAGCGCTTCCCCAAACCCGTGCAGGAGGGCCTGCTGGCCATCGCCTGGTGGGACTGGGAACACGAACGGCTCGCCGCCGCCCTCGAGGATTTCCGCCGTCTTGACGCCGACGCCTTCGTCGAAAAATACGCCTGATCGCGAGGCCCCTGATCGCGAGGCCCCCGATCCCAAGGCCCGTGGGCCCGGCCTGCTGGTGCTGGTGGTCGGCCCCTCCGGCGTGGGCAAGGACAGCCTGATCGACGCCGCGCGCGCGCAACTCCGCGGCCGCGAGGTCGTGTTCGCCCGGCGCGAGATCACCCGGCCGGCCGACGCCGGCGGTGAGGACCATCGGCCGGTTGCCGAAGCGGATTTCGCGGCGCGGCGGGCCGCGGGGGCCTACGCCCTGTCCTGGCGCGCCCACGGCCTCGGCTATGGCGTGCCGGCCGGGATCGCTGTCGAGATCGAGGCCGGCCGCACGGTGGTGGTCAACGCCTCCCGTGGCATGCTGGACGAGGCGCGGCGCCGCTTCCCCCGGGTGCGGGTGCTGTCGATCGTGGCCGATCCCGAGGCCCTGCGCGCCCGCCTGCTCGCGCGCGGCCGCGAGAGCCCCGCCGAGGTGGAAGCCCGCGTCGCCCGCGCGGCCGCCTTCGAGGTCGCCGCGCCGGACGTGATCGAGGTGCGCAACGACGGGCCGCTCGAAGCCGGCGTCGCCGCCTTCGTCGAGGCCCTGCTCAGGCCCGCCTGAGTCGCGGCGCTGGCCCGCTAGCCAGCGACGATCGCGTCGCTCGGCTGGGCCAGGAAATCGAAGCGGGCCAACACCTCGAACGGCGCGGTTCGGTCGGCCTGGCGGAAAACCGCCACGCCCGCGAAGCGATGGGCGCCCGTGAGATCGGCGAAATGGACCTGCAGCGCGGCCAGCAGCCGCTCCCGCAAGGCCGGATCGGCGATGGAGCCGGTCAGGGTCATGTGGAACCGGAAGTCGTCGAACACATAGGGATAGCCCCAGGTGAGGAGCTGGGCGTCCTGCTCGGCCGTCAGGGGCGCCTTGCGCCGGCGGGCCAGGCCGGCGGCGCCGAGGGGCGCGCGGAACGTGTCGAACTCGCGCACGCAGGCGCCGTGCAGGGCCTGCATCCCCGGCGACGGTCCGGCCAGGCGGAAGGCCAGGAAACGGCCGAGGCCCGCCGGGGCGATGACCGCTTCGAACGGCGTCTGACGTGCGGAGAACGCCTCCGCCAAGTCGAGCAAGGCCCGCTCGTCGGCCCCCGGCGCCAATTCGAACGGCGCCTTCAGGGTGGCGTGGAAGCCGTAGAAGCGCGGATCGTCGGTCAAGGCGTCTAGGGCCTGGGCGTCGAGATCGAGCCCCTCCAGGCCGGCCAGCCGGGGCCGCGCCAGGGCCGCGCCAGTGAAGGCGTCGCGGCCGAGCCAGGCGGCCGCGCGCCGGGTCAGCGGATCGTCGGCCGGCGGGGTGTAGTAGATCGCGTAGCGCGCGCTCATGCGACCCTGCGGCCTTCGCGCCAGACCTCCACCGGCGCCGGCCAGCCCGCCGGCGTGCGGAACACGCGCAGCAGGTCGGCGCGCTGTCCGGGGGCGATCTCGCCCCGGTCGTGCAGGCCCACGCTGCGGGCCGGGTTGCGCGCCGCCACGGCCAGGGCCTTCTCGGGCGCCCAGCCGAAGTCGTCGATCAGCATGAAGGCGGTGCGGAGCATGGAGAGCGGCACATAGTCCGAGGCGATGGCGTCGAGCAGGTCGGCCTCGGCGGCCTCCCGCGCCGATAGATTGCCCGAATGGGAGCCGCCGCGCACGAAGTTCGGTCCGCCCATGACGATCCACATGCCGAAGCGGCGGGCGGCCCGCGCCGCTTCCAAGGTCACCGGGAATTCGGCCATGACGCAGCCGTCCGCATCGGCCTCCTCGACCTGCGCCGTGCTGGCGTCGTCGTGGGCGGCGAGCGGCAGGCCGTATTCGCGAGCGAAGCCCACCACCGTGCGGCGGTTGGCGCCGGCCACGCCCGGATCACGCTTGAACTGGCGGTTGGCGAGCAGTTCCTCGATCTCGGCCTCCGAGCGGCCATTGGCGGCCATGCGCTCGTGCAACCGGTCGAGATTGGCGGTCTGCCTCTGGCCGGGCGTGTGGTCCATCACCGACAGCAGCTTCAGCCGCGGGTGGTCGACATAGGGCTCGAGGTTGGCCAGCAACTCCGGATCGGTGACCTCGCAGCGCAGGTGCAGGAAGTGATCGGCGCGCAGGGCGCCGTCGGCGCGGGCCGCGTCCATGGCCGCAATCATCGGCGCCAGGGCGTCCTTGCGGTCGAGGCCGTCCTTCTTGCCGTGCAGGGCCAGGCTGTCGAACACCGTGGTGATGCCGGCCGCCGCGCACTGGCCGTCGTGGGCGAGCGCGGCGCCATAGGCGTCCCACAAGGCGCCGGGCCGGGGCTGGTAGTGCTTCTCGAAGTTGTCGGTGTGCACGTCCACCAGGCCGGGGGTCAGCATGTCCGCGCCCCAGTCGAGCGCCTCGCGCGAGGCGCAGGCCCTGGGCTCGACGGCCGCGATGACGGCGCCGCGCGCGACGACCTCGCCGCACACCAGCCCCTCCGGCGTGACGATCCGTTGACTGAATATACGGATCTCGCTCATCGCCTGCTCCCCTCCACTAAGCCGCCACGGCCTTGAATTCGGCGACCGGGAACAGGCGGGTCGCCACCGCGTCGCGCACGTCCTGGTCGTGGAAGATGCCGATCATCGCCGCCCCACGGCCCAAGGCCCGCTTGATCAGGCCCACGACGATGGCCCGGTTCTCGGCGTCCAGGGAAGCCGTGGGCTCGTCCAGCAGCATGATCGGATAGTCGCGGATGAAGCTGCGGGCGATGTTGACCCGCTGCTGCTCGCCGCCGGAGAAGGTGGCGGGCGGCAGGTCCCAGTGGGCGGCCGGCAGGCGCAGTTCGGTGAGCAAGGCGGTGGCCCGCGCATGGGCCTCCTCGCGCCCCACCCCGTTCTCCAGCAGCGGCTCCATCACCAGCTGCAGGGTGGGGATGCGGGGGATCACGCGCAGGAACTGGCTGACGTAGCCGAGCGTGCGGCGGCGGACCTCCAGCACCTCGTGCGGCTCGGCCCGAGTGATGTCGACATAGGCGCCGTCGTGCAGCACCCGCACCGCGCCGCCGGTGGGCATGTAGTTGCCGTAGATCGAGCGGATCAGCGACGACTTGCCCGCCCCGCTCTGGCCGGCCAGCACCACGCATTCGCCGGGCTGGACGTCGAGCTCCAGGCGCTCGAACACCGGGATGACGGCCGGGCCGGCGGCGTGCAGCACGAAGGTCTTCGCCAGGCCTTCGACCACGATGAGGGACTTGTTCTCTTGAGTCATGACCGGCCTCAGATCTGGAGCACGGAGGAGACGAGGATCTGGGTGTAGGGGTGCTGCGGATCGTCGAGCACCTGGTCGGTCAGGCCGGTCTCCACCACCTGGCCGCCCTTCATCACCAGCAGCCGGTCGGCCATCAGCCGGGCCACGGCCATGTCGTGGGTGACGATGATCACGGCCAGGCGCAGCTCGCGCACCAGTTCGCGCAGCAGGTCGAGGAGCCTGGCCTGGACCGAGACGTCGAGGCCGCCGGTCGGCTCGTCCATGAACACCAGGCGCGGTTCGTGGATCAGGTTGCGCGCCACCTGGATGCGCTGCTGCATGCCGCCGGAGAAGTTGGCCGGGCGGTCGTCGATGCGGCGGATGTCGAGCTCGACGCGTTCCAGCCAGTCGATCGTGGCCTTGCGCATCTTGCCGTAGTGCCGCTGGCCGAGGTTCATCATCGGCTCGGCGACATTGGCCCCGCCCGAGACGCGCATCCTCAGCCCGTCGCGCGGGTTCTGGTGCACGAAGCCCCAATCCTCGCGCTGCATCCGCCGCCGGTCCGGCTCGGACAGGGCGTAGATGTCGGTCATGCCGAAGCGGCTGGTGTCGAACTGGATCGAGCCGGAGCTCGGCGCCAGCTTGCCCGACACGCAGTTGAGCAGGGTGGTCTTGCCCGAGCCGCTCTCGCCGACGATGCCCAGGATCTCGCCAGGACGCATCTCGAACCACACGTCGCGGCAGCCGAGCACGTGGCCGTACCACTTGGACAGGCCCTCGACTCTGAGCAGCGGGGCGGCCGTCACGTTCGCCATCGCGTTCACTGCGCGGGCTCCTTCTGGGGTTGGGCGAGGGCGTGGCCCGCCATGGGGCCCGCGTGGCCGGCCGCCCGCCGTTCGGCGCAGTGATGGCTGTCGGAGCAGACGAACATCTTGGCGCCCTGGTCATCGAGGACGACCTCGTCGAGGTAGGCGTCCTTGGCGCCGCAGAGCGCGCAGCTCTCCTCCCAGGTCTGGACCTCGAACGGATGGTCCTCGAAGTCGAGGCTGCGCACGCGGGTGTACGGCGGCACGGCGTAGATGCGCTTCTCGCGCCCGGCGCCGAGCAGGTAGATGGCCTCGCTGTGGCCCATCTTGGGGTTGTCGAACTTGGGGATCGGCGACGGCGACATCAGGTAGCGCTCCTCGACCATCACCGGGTGGTTGGCCCCCGAGGTGATGCGGCCGTAGCGCGAGACGCTCTCGTAGAGGGCGACGTACTGCAGGCCGTATTCCTCGTAGGCGTGCATGGCCCGGGTCTCGGTCTCGCGCGGCTCCAGGGACCGCAGGGGCTCGGGCTGGGGCACCTGCAGGACCATGATCTGGCCGGCCTTCAGGGGCTTTTCGGGCACCCGGTGGCGGCTCTGGATGATGGTGGCCTCGCTGGTGTCCTCGGTGGTCTCGACGTCGGCCACCTTGGCGAAGAACTGGCGGATCGAGACGGCGTTGGTGGTGTCGTCGGCGCCCTGGTCGATGCACTTGTAGACATCGTCGGGCCCGATGATCGCCGCGGTCAGCTGGATGCCGCCGGTGCCCCAGCCGTAGGGCACCGGCATCTCGCGCGAGCCGAACGGCACCTGGTAGCCGGGAATGGCCAGGGCCTTGAGGATGGCCCGGCGGATCATCCGCTTGGTCTGCTCGTCGAGGTAGGCGTAGTTGTAATAACGCCCAAGGGCGCTCTCTGGCGCGTTCGAACGGGACTCGGCGGTCATTCCGCGGCCTCCTTGAGGGCTTGGCGTTCGAAGAACTCACGGCGCAGGCGGCGGATGGTCTGCAGGTCGGCCTGGAAGTCGACGTAGTGCGGCAGCTTGAGGTGCTGGACGAAGCCCGAGGCCTCGACATTGTCGGAGTGGTAGAGGACGAACTCCTCGTCCTGCACCGGAGCGGCCTGGCCGGAGGCGGCGGCGTTGTCGCGCAACGCCCGGTCGACGATGGCCATGCTCATCGCCTTGCGTTCGCTGTGGCCGAACACGAGGCCGTAGCCGCGCATGTACTGGGGCGGCTTGTCGCCCGAGGCCTTGGAGCCCCCGAGCATCTGGCACTCGGTGACGGTGATCTCGCCGACCTCGATGGCGAAGCCGAGCTCCTCCGGGACGAACTCGACGGCGACCTCGCCCATGCGGATCTCGCCGCACAGGGGGTGGGTGTTGCCCCAGCCGCGCTGGGAGGAATAGGCCAGGCTCAGCAGGAAGCCCTCGTCGCCGCGCGCCAGGGCCTGCAGCCGCTGGTCGCGCCCGGCGGGGAAGCTCATCGGCTCACGGGTCAGGTCGAACGGCTCGGGCGCATCCGGGGTCCGTTCGTCGGTCTCGAGCAGGCCCTCGTGGGCGAACACCGAGCCGATGGTCGGCATCGGATAGGCCTGGGGCTCCTCGGCCACCACCGCCTGAGGCGGCGCCACGCCGTCGGCCGCCAGGGCGAAGTCGATCAGGCGATGGGTGTAGTCGAAGGTCGGTCCCAGCACCTGGCCGCCAGGGATGTCCTTGAAGGCGGCGGAGACGCGGCGGTGCACGGCCATCTCGACCGTGTCGAGCGGCTCGGAGGCGCCGAAGCGCGGCAGAGTGGTGCGGTAGGCCCGCATCAGGAACACCGCTTCGGGCAGGTCGCCGCGGGCCTGTTTGATCGCCAGGGCGGCCAGGTCGCGGTCGTAGCAGGACCCCTCGCCCATCACCCGGTCCACGGCCAGCGACAGCTGTTCGCGCAGCTGGGCCACCTCGATCTCGGCCACGGCCGGATCGCCCCGGCGCTCCTCGGCCAGCCACTTGTGGGCGTTGGTGATCGCCTTCTCACCGCCCTTCACGGCCACATAAGCCATGGTCAGTCTCCCTGGATCTGGATTTGCGACGAGCGCGGCACGGCGGTCAGGGCCGGCCCCGACACGAGCAGCACGTCGACGCCGAACTGGAACTTCGCGTTGTTGTCCTGAAGCTGGGCCCAGAAGCCTGGCGGCAGGCCCCGGGGCGCCGACACGGCGCGGTCCTCGATCCCCGGGCCAGTGAGGGCCACGGGCTCGCCGCCGTCGAGGCCCTCGACCTGCAGGATCACGGTGGTCGAGCGGTCCGGGTAGCGGGCGTCACCGGGGTTGAAGGCGTCGAGCCGCGGGGCGGCCGCCACGTCCGTCACGATGGCGAACGCCGCGTGGGCCGCCTCGGTGGTCAGCGGGCAGCCGCAATGGAAGCGCACCCAGGCCTCGGCCTCGCCGCCCCGCAGCGCCGGGTCCAGCCAGACCAGGGTCTCGAAGTCCAGCAGGGTGAGGGCGACCGCCGCAGCGGCCGCGCCGAGGCCGGCCGGCGGGTGGACGACGCCTTCGAATTCGGCTCGCGTTCCCGGCCGGGCGACGGCCTCCATGATCTTGCGGAAGGCCGCCTGGCTTTGGCGCACCGGATCGGCGAAGGCCGGCCGGATCTTGTCGAGTTCGAGCGCGGCGGACATCAGGCGCCTCCCCGGCCGGTGACCATGGTGAAGAAGTCGACCTTGGTGGCCGCGGCCTTGCGCGCGGCCAGCGTCCGGCGCTCCTGCTGCGCGCGGTCGAGGCGGGCGACCACCGGCCCCTCGACCTGCGGCCGCAGGCTCGGCGACTGCATCATGGCGTCGACCGCCGCCGCGATCTCGGCATGGCGGCGGTCGCGGCCGGCGACATAGGCCAGCCCCGTCTCCCCGCCCTGCAGCCGCACGGCGGCGCGGGTCAGGGTCATCTCGCCGACGTTGAACGCGTCGCCCAGGCCGCCCATGCGGCCGCGGACCAGGACCAGCCCGACCTCGGGCGCGCGCAGCGCCTGATAGGCCGGCCGCTCATGGAGCGCGTTCCACGCCGAAGCAACCTCGTGGGACTCGGCCTTCGCCAGGACGGAAAGCCATTCCCTCCGGCCATAGCCAGGCGGCTCGACAACTGGATCAACCAGCACCCTTCACCTCCAACAACTCAACAACATGTTGTATTGGTCATGAGTGATTGGTAGTGTATCTCCACTTAGCTCGCAATAAGACGAGTATGAATGTTCCATAAACATAGTAAAACTTGTCTAGTCTGCACCCCTGAAAACCTGGGAGGAGCTTCGAAATGGCGATTACTGGACCTCTTTGGCGAGAGATTTCCAAGAGTCTCGAACGACGCATCGAAGTAAAACAGCTCAGGCCTGGCGATAAACTACCAACCGAATACGAGCTGTCGCACGAGTTCATGGTCAACCGGCACACCGTGCGCCGGGCGTTGTCCTACCTGCAGGAAAAGGGCGTGGTGGAATCGACCCAGGGGCGAGGCAGCTTCGTGCGACGACTGTCCGAGCCGATGCGCCTCGGCCGCCGTCCGAGGTTCAGCGAGGCGGTGCGCCAGAACGGCCACGAGCCCTCCACACGCACCTTGAAGCTGGATGTACGGCCGTCGGAGGCCAAGGTGGCGCAGGAGCTCGGCCTGAAGCCGGGCAAGCCGGTCGTCTACCTGGAGCGGCTGCGGCTGATCGACGGAGAGCCCACCGGCCTCAGCACCCACTGCTTCAGCTTCGAGCGGTTTCCCACCTTCATCGAGATGTACCGGGCCCGAGGCTCGATCACCCAGACCATGATCGACAGCGGCGTGCCCGACTACACCCGCAAGCAGACGGCGATCAGCGCGCGCCTGCCCACCACCCGCGAGGCGGAGCTGCTGCACCTGCCGCGCCACGTCTCCCTGCTGATCCGTCGCTACCTGAACGTCGACGGGCTCGGCCGGCCGCTTGAATACGGGGAATCGAGCGGGACCGCGGAAGTGGTCATCGAGTTCCCTGGCGTCATGAACGACTAGAGCTGCAGGAGCGGATCTTGGAACAGGCCTTTCGCAATGCGCACGTGGTGACGCGCGAGGAGGACTTCATCGGCTCGGTGCTGATGCGGGACGGGATGATCGCCGCTGTCGACAGGGGCGCGGGCGGCGTCGGCGAGGACTTCGAGGGCGACGTGCTCATGCCCGGCGTGATCGACCTGCACACCGACGCCCTGGAGCGCCACTTCTTTCCCCGGCCGAACATCGGCTGGAATCCGGTCTCGGCCGCCGTGACCCACGACGCGGCCTGCCTGTCGGTGGGCGTGACCACGGTGTTCGATTCACTCAGCGTCGGCACCTACAACGCCAGCATCGCGCGCGACCGCGAGAACATCCCGCGGCTGACCGACGGCCTGCTGGCAGCCAGGGAGGCCGGCATGCTGAAGGCCGACCACCGCATCCACTGGCGCTGCGAGACCACCTCCGACGAGCTGGCCGAGCGCCTGCCGCCCCTGGCCGAGCACCCGATGACGGCGCTGTTCTCGATGATGGACCACACGCCCGGCCAGAGGCAGTACCGCAACATCGAGCTGCACCTCGGCCATTGGCGCGAGCGCGGCATGAGCGAGGACGAGGTCGCCCGCCGCCTCGACGACATCCGCACCCGCCAGGCCCGCAACGCCCGCTCCAACGCCCGCTTCGTCGCCGAGCTCGCGACATCGATGGGCGCGTCCCTGGCCAGCCACGACGACGAGGACGTCGAGCACATCGACCAGGCCGCCGACCTCGGGGCCACGGTCGCCGAGTTCCCGGTCACCCGGCAGGCCGCCGAACGGGCGCACGCCCGGGGCATGACGGTGGTGATGGGCGGCCCCAACCTGATCCGCGGCGGGTCCTATTCGGGCAATGTGCCGGCCTCGGAACTGGCCGGCGCCGGCCTGCTCGACGCCTTCGCCTCGGACTATGTGCCGCGCAGCCTCGTGGAGTGCGTCTTCGCCCTGGCCTCCGCCCCGTTCGGCTGGCCCCTGCCCCGCGCCGTGGCCTCGGTCACCGCCACGGCCGCCGCCGCCGTGGGCCTCAACGACCGGGGCGCGGTGGCCGAAGGCCGCCGGGCCGACCTGCTCCGCGTCCGGCGCATCCGCGACCTGCCGGTGCTGCGCGGCGCCTGGGTGGCCGGAGAGCGGGCGGCCTGACGGCCGCGCCATCGCCCGGCAACGTCGAAGGGCCGCTTCCCATACGGGGAGCGGCCCTTTCCTCGTCTGCATCGCAAAGAAGGCCGGCGGGCGCAGGAGGGGACTGCGGCCCATCGGCGGGCGGAGCGCCCCGGTCCTAGAACTTGACCGAGAGCGTGGCGCCGAAGGTGCGCGGATCGTTGAAGCTGCCGGTCACGCTGCTGGACGGCAGGGCGTAGTTGCCGCTGCGGGCGATCAGCAGGTTGGTGTTGAACAGGTTCCGCGCCCAGACGGCCAGGGTCATCCTCGCACCCGAGTCGGCGAGACGAATGGTCCCCAGCGCCAGGCGCCCGTTGAAGATGGCGCCGGTCTGGCTCTTCAGCTGCGGCAGATAGATGGTGTTGCCGCTGGCGTCCTTCACGCCGGTGCTGACGTCGCCGGTGGAGCTGTACTGCCCGTCGTTCCAGTTGCCGTCGAGGTGGAGGTGCAGGACGGTCTCCTGGAAGATCGGCCGCTCATAGTCGATCGAGCCGGTGACCCGGTTGGTCGGGGTGTAGAGCTGGTGGTAGAGCGTCGGCGTGTTCAAGGCATAGCCGGTCACCACGCCCGCGCCGTTGATCTGCGGACGCGGAACCGGGTCGGTGAACAGCGGCATCTTGACGTAGGCGTAGGTATAGGTGGCCGACAGCGTCAGGCCATCGATCGGCGCCAGGTCGAATTCCGTTTCGACGCCGGAGACCTTGCCCACCCCCTTCATGTTGTAGGTGTCTTCGATGGTGCGGGTGGACCCGCTGACCACGACCAACTGCCCGGTCTTGGGGTCGGTGGCGAAGGTATTGTAGTTCGCGCTGACGTTGTAATAGACGTTCTTGTAATCGCCAGCATAGCCCGCGACGTTGACGCGCAGGCGGCGATCGAAGAACTCGCTCTTCACGCCGGCCTCGAACATCGAGACCTCTTCCGGGTTGTAGACGGAATAGGTGATCGAGCGGGAATTGAAGCCGCCGGCGCGATAGCCGGTGCCCCACTTGCCGTAGAGCGATACGGTCGGGGCGACATCGAAGGCGATGTTGACCATCGGATCGACGCGGCTCCAGCTCTGGCTGCGATCGATCACGCCCTGGGTGTTGGTCAGCTGACCGTTGGCGTCGGGCAGGAACGGCAGGGCGTTGTTGACCACGAGCAGGTTGCCGTGCTTGCGATCTTCGTTCCAGCGCAGACCGCCGGTCAGGTGGACCCGGTCGTCGAGGACCGGCGGCGTGTAGGTGGCCTGGCCGTAGATCCCGAAGCTGTCGGTCATGTTCCAGCTGGCGCGGTCCACGCCGATATTGGGGTAGAGCCCCTGCACCAGCGTGGTCTGGCCGGGCCGGCCATAGAAGTTGTTGTAGTTGCTGGCGCAGGCCGACGGGGTCGTCAGGCAGGCGTTCGGCCCGAGAACCGAGTTGCCGAAGGGGGAATAGGTGATCGGGGTGATGCCGGAGGCGATGCCCGAGGCGTCCCAGTGCAGGGTGTTGAACGCCTGGGCCTGGTCGATCGTCCGTTCGTGGAAGTACATGCCGCCGACGATGAATTTCACGCGATCGACCTGGCCGATCGCCTGCAGTTCCTCGCTGTATTGGTACTGCTTGAATTGCGCGATGGAGTAGCGTTCGAAGTTCTGGCCCGCGCCGAGGCTGGTGGTGATCGGCAGGCCTTCGGTGCCGCCGTTCTGATACTGGTTCTGGTAGAGATTGCGGTAGGCCGAGATCGACTTCACCTGCAGCCAGGGGGCCACATCGTACTTCATGGTGAGGCTGGAGCCCCACTGGTCGCCGAGGCTGGGCTGCAGGAAGGCGCCGATCGGCGCGTTGTCGATCCGGCTGGTCGCGACGCCCGAGAGCGGGGAGATCGTCACGTTGTTCGCGGGCCTGAGGACGTAGGAGAAGATCGTGCCGTCTTCGGTGTGGCTGGCGTCGAAGGCGAAGTCGGCGGTGAACTTGGTGGTCGGGGTCCAGCGGACCTGAAGGCGCAGGCCGCGGCGGGCAGCCTGGCTCCAGTCGGCCTGACCGGGCATCGGGTTCTTCACCCAGCCGTCGTGAGCCTGGATCATGCCGTCCAGCTTGACCGAGAAGTCGTGATACTGCGGCAGGTTCAGGTGGAACTGGCTTTCATAGCTGCCGTAGTTGCCGACGCCGGCCAGCATCTCCATGCCGAACCTGCCGGTGGGCTTCTTGGTGGTGATGTTCAGCGCGCCGCCTTCGGTGTTGCGGCCGAACAGCGTGCCCTGCGGCCCCTTCAGGACTTCGACGGCCTCCAGGTCGTAGAGGCCGGCATCGAGGCCCTGCGGGCGGCCGAGATAGACGCCGTCGAGATAGACGCCGACGCCGGATTCACCCGACGGCTGGTTGGTGTCCGTCATGATGCCGACGCCGCGGATGTTCAGGATCATGTTGAACGGGCGGTTGGCGTAGGGCGTCACGGTCAGGCCCGGAGCGGAGCCGTCGCTCAGGTCGGTCAGCGAGTAGATGTGGCGGTCTTCCATGGCCTTGGCGGTCACGACCGAAATCGAGATCGGGGTCTTCTGCGCATTGGTCTCGCGCCGTTCGGCGGTGACGACCACTTCCTCGAGGCCCGCCGCCGCATCGGCGGTCGCCGCGGCCGCGGCCGCGGCGTCTGCATCGGCGGCGAAGCTGGGCGAGGCCAGGGTCGCCATCCCTAGAGCGCAGACGCTGGCGCCGGACATCGCCAAGGCTCTAAAACCGATCTTCATTTGATCCCCGCTTGAGCAGCTGTGAGCTTTTGTTAGCGGGGGCGTAATAGAGAGTGGCGTTGTCACCCGAGCTTCGCTTCCGTGAAGCCTGCGTAATTCCTCGGGGATTTGTCGAATAGACAACTTCCAGGATCAAAAGACACCACCAATACGGGTGTTTTTGCGCGACAAGGAGTCCAAGGGCGCGGAATGTCTTGGCTTCCCGGCAAATCGCGGGGGCGCTGGTCAGACGACCGGCGTGGCCATGTCGTCGAACGAGGCGTGGGCCGACAGCTGCAGGCGCCGGTAGAGCCCGTCCAGCCCCATCAGCGCCTCGTGCGGACCCTGTTCGACGATCCGGCCGTGGTTCAGCACGATGATGCGGTCAGCGTCGCGGATGGTCGCCAGCCGGTGGGCGATCACGATGCAGGTACGGCCGGCGAACAGGGTGCGCAGGGCCTGCTGGATCGCCAGTTCGGTGAAGCTGTCGATGTTGGCGGTGGCCTCGTCGAGGATCAGGATCGCGGGATCGGCCACCAGCGCCCGGGCGAACGAAACCAGCTGCCTCTGGCCCATGGACAGGTTGCGGCCGCGCTGGCCGAGCAGGGTGTCGTAGCCCTCGGGAAGGCGCTCGATGAACTCGTGCGCGCGCACGGCCCGGGCGGCCGCGACCACCTGCTCGCGGGTCGCGCCGGGAGTGTCGTAGCGGATGTTCTCCTCGAGCGTGCCGGTGAACAGGAACGGGTCCTGCAGCACCATGCCGATGCCGCGGCCGAGGGACTCCGCGCTGTAGCTGCGCACGTCGCGCCCGCCGACCAGCACCTGGCCCGCCTGGGGATCATAGAAGCGCCGCGCCAGGGAGATGATCGAGCTCTTGCCCGAGCCGGTGGGGCCGACCAGGGCCACGACCTCGCGCGGCTCGACCGTGAAGCTCAGGTCGTGCAGCACCGGGCGGTCCGGCCGATAGCCGAAGGTCACTTGGCGGAACTCGACGCGGGGCGCGAAGGTCTCCAGCGGCGGCGCGTCGGCGGGGGCCGTCAGGATCAGCGGCACGTCCAGCAGCTCGAACACCCGGTGGGCGGCGGCGACCGCCTTCTGCGCCTGGGTGTACTGCGCAGACAAGGTGCGGACCGGCTCGAAGAACCTCTGCACATAGAGGATGAAGGCCAGCAGCACCCCCACCTGCAGCCGTCCGTCCAGCACCGCCTCGCCGCCCAGCACGAACGTCCCCGCCAGCGCCGCCCCGATCAGCAGGTCGACGGTCGGAGTCATGATCTGGGCCACGCCGGCCGCATGGGTCTGGGCGCGGAAGTTGGCCAGCGCCTTCTCGCGGTAGAGCTCGAGGTTCACATCCTCGCGGCGGGCCTCCTGCACGGTGCGCACGCCGTTGATGTTCTCGGCCAGGGCGCTGTTGGCGGCCGAGGAGGCGTCCCGCGCGCGCCGGAACGCCTTCTGCGAATGGGGCAGCCACAGCGCCCGCAGCACGACCATGACCGGCAAGGCGGCAAGCGTCGCCAGGGCCAGCTTGACGTCGAGCACCAGCAGCATCACGGCCACCCCGACCAGGGTCACGACGTCGCCGAGCACGCCGGTGGTCCCCTCGAGGAACTCCTGCAGCGTGCCCACGTCGCCCTGCAGCCGCGCCATCATCCGCCCGACGTGGGTCCGGTCCAGGAAGGACAGGCTGACCTTCTGCAGGTGGGCGAACATGTCCCGGCGCAGGCTGTTGATGATCCCCTGCGCCAGCCGCTGGGACAGCCAGGGCTCGAGGAAGAACATCACCACATAGATCGCCGCCGCGATGCCGAACCGCACGACCCAGAAGGCCAGCTGATCGGGCGACCGGGCCACGGCGCTGTCCAGCGCGCGGCCTATGGCCAGGGGAATGGCCAGCTGACTGGCGACCGACAGCAGGGCGCATCCTTGCGCCGCGGCCAGCGTCGGCCAGCGCGGCCGCACGAAGCCGAACAGCCGGCGCACGACGCGGGTGTCGAGCACGCCGAAGATGTCGTCGCCTTCCGGCGTGCCGAGCGAGGCGCGAAGGATGGTCCTGGGAGCGGTCACGCTGGAGCCAGCCTCTCCGCGCCGCAGGCGGCCGGGACCGGAGCGGCGTCGTGGCCCTGGCGGCTCTGCAGGGCGTAGAGCCGCGCATAGACGCCGCCCTGCGCCAGGAGCCCGGCGTGGTCGCCGCGCTCGACGATGCGCCCCTCGTCCAGGACCACGATCTCGTCGGCGTGCAGGACCGAGCTCAACCGGTGGGCGATGACGATGGTCGCCTTGTCGCGGATCAGCCTGACCAGCCCCGCCCGGACCTTCTCCTCGGTCACCGCATCGATCGCCGCGGTGGAGTCGTCGAGGATCACGATCCCCGGGCCCGGCAGGATGCCGCGGGCGATGGAGGCGCGCTGGCGCTGGCCGCCCGACAGGGACACGCCGCGCTCGCCGACGCGGGTGTCGTAGCGCTCGGGCAGGCCGGCCACGTGCTCGTGCAGCTGGGCCACGCCCGCCGCCTCGACGATCCGCCCGTCCTCCGCCCAGGGATCGGCATAGGCCAGGTTGTGGCCGATCGGGGCGTCGAACAGGAAGGCCTCCTGCTGGACCAGGCCGACGTGGCGGCGGAGGGACTTCAGGGTGACGTCGCGGATGTCGACGCCGTCGATGGTGATGGCCCCGGCGGTGACGTCGTAGAACCGCGGGATCAGGGCGGCGATGGTCGACTTGCCGGAACCCGGCGCGCCCACCAGGGCCAGGGTGCGGCCGGGCCGCACCTCGAGGTCGACGTCATGGAGCACGTCGGGGCCCTCGGCCTTGTAGCGGAACGACACCCCCTGGAACCGCAGCACGCCTGGCCCGGCCTCCAGGGGGCGGGCGTCCGCCGCGTCGGCGATCCCGGGGCGGCGGTCGAGGATACCGTAGACCCGCTCTCCGGCCGAGGCCGCCCGGGCGGCGACGTTGAAGATCATGGCGATCTGCCGGATCGGGCCCTGCAGCACGGTCAGGTAGGCGATGAACTCGGCGAGGCGCCCGACGGTCATCTGGCCGGCCATCACCTTGCGCCCGCCGAGCCACAGCAGCAGTCCCAAGGACAGGTGGAAGGTCGAGGTCATCCAGGCGACGCCGGCGAACCTGAGGGTGATGCGGTGGAACTGCAGCTGCAGGATGTCGCCGGCCGCCTCGTCGAACTTGGCCAGCTCGAAGCGCTCGGCGGCGAAGGCGCGCACCACGCGCACGCCCTGCAGGTTCTCCTCCATGATCAGGGTCAGGCGCGACATCATCGCCTGCACCCGGTACCAGGTCCGCCGCAGCAGCGCGCCGCTGCGCGCCAGGGCGAAGGCCGCCACGGGCACGAAGCCCAGGCTCACGGCGGCCAGCAGCGGATCGACGCGCACCATCATCCCGCCGGCGAGGCCGATCAGCAGCACCAGCGGCAGGGCGTTCAGCAGCATCGCCTGGATGAACACGCGCATGCCCTCGAGGTCGAGCATGCCCCGGGTGATCAGGTCGCCGGAATGGACGGCGTCGTGGAAGGCGAACGACAGGCGCTGCAGCTGGTCGAAGTAGCGCAGCCGGAGCTCGAACGCGACGTGCTGGCTGAGGCGCTCGCCGAGATAGCTCGAGGCCATGGCCAGAAGGCCGCGGCCGCTGGTCGCCAGGATCATCAGCACCGCGCTGGCCATCAGGGCCGCGCGCGCCCGCCCCGCCCCCGCCGCGCCCACCGCGAGCAGGCCATGGACCTGGTCGACCGTGCGCCCGATCAGGCGCGGAACCACGAGGTTGGCCCCGGCCCCGGCGATGCTCGCCGTCACGGTCGCGGCGAGCGCCCACCGATGCGCCAGGGCCTCGGCGAAGATCCGCCGGAACACCTGCGTCGGCCTGGCGGCGGCGGCCGTCGGCGAGGCATCGTCACGCGGAGACGGAGCGGCAGCGCCGTTCATGGAAGACTCGGGTCGAATGGGGCGCTTTCTAAGCCAGTATCCGTCCGGGCCGGTCAACCCGGATCAATTTGGCTCTTGTCCGGATGTGCATCCGAATACGGATCAATGGCCGTCGAAAGCGACGCCGCCGGAGCCACGGACCAGTCCGGGCCGCAAGATCGCCCGGCGCTCCGATCCGGACGCCCCGAGTTCCTCGGGCCGGGCGAACGGGCGCCACATCTGCTATCCAGGTCCCATGCTGGATTCCTCTTCCCCCTGGCGGCGCGACCTTGACGCCCTGTTGCGCCTGACCGGGCCGGTGGCGGCGGCGCGGCTGGGCATCATGGCCATGGGCCTGACCGACGCCCTGGTGGTGGGGCGCTATTCGGCCGAGCAACTGGGCTACCAGGCCCTCGGCTGGACCCTGCCGGCGGTGGCCATGGTCGGCGCCATGGGCTTCCTCTCCGGCGTCCAGGTGATGACCGCCCGCTATCTCGGCCAGGGCCGGCCGGAGCTGACCGGCGGGGTGTTCCGGCGCGGCCTGGCCTACGCCCTGGCCCTCGGTCTCGGCATGGGGGCGCTGCTGATCGCCCTGGGCCCGGCCCTGCTGCACGCCTTCCACCTCGCCCCGGGCCTGGCGGACGGGGCGAGCCCGCCGCTCCAGGTCTTCGCCGCCTCCCTGCCCGCGATCCTGGTCGCCGCCTGCTCGGGCCTGTTCCTGGAGGCCTCGGGCAAGGCCGGGGTCAGCATGGCGCTGATGTGGACCGCCAACCTGGTGAACCTGGGGCTCGACCTGCTGCTCGTGCCGGGCGCCTTCGGCCTGCCGGCCCTGGGCGCGGTGGGCGCGGCCTGGGCCACCTTCGGCGCGCGCACCTTCCTGGCGGCGACCCTGCTGGGCCACATCCTGCGCATGAAGGGCGCAAGGTCCCTGGGCCTGTTCGGCCGGACCCACGACGGCCCGGCGGCGGCGGCCGAGCAGCGGCGGCTCGGCTATGGGGCCGGCGTGTCGCAGCTGGTGGAATCCGCGGCCTTTTCCGGCATGAACCTGGTGGTCGGCGCCATCGACGCCCTGACCGTGGCCGGCTGGGCGGTGGTGCTGAACTTCACCGCCATCGTCTTCATGACCCCGCTTGGCCTGTCCACCGCCTGCGCCGTGCTGGTGGGCCGGGCCTATGGCGCGCGGGACGGGCCCGGGGTTCGCCGCGCCGCGATCCTGGGGTTCTGCACAGCGGCCGCCTACGGCGGGGTCGCGGCCGCCGTGGTGATCCCCCTGCGCACCGCCATCGCCGGCGCCTACACCGCCGACCCCGCCCTCCTTGGCGCCGCCAGCGCCGCCGTCGGGCTCGCGGCCCTGTTCTTCTGTCCGGACGCCGTGCAGGTGGTGGCGGCCCAGGCCCTGCGCGCGCGCGGCGACGTGCTGGCGCCGACGTTGACGCACATCGCCAGCTACGCCCTGGTGATGCTGCCGCTCGGCTGGTTCCTGGCCGTGCCGCTGCACCAGGGCCTGAACGGCGCGGTCCTGGCGGTGATCCTCGCCAGCCTGATGTCGGCCGGTCTGCTGCTGGCGCGCTTCTGGATGCTCGATCGTCCGCGAAACGGTTCATGAAGGCGTGGAACGCCGCAACCGGGGAAGGAGTGTGACGCCATGAGCCGGATCGATGACGAAGACAGCGACGTCGGCGGCGGCTTCGATGTCGACGACTGGTCGCGGTTGCCGGCCTTCATCGGCCGGGTCGCGACCCTGGAGGATGTCCAGACTCGCCGCGCGGTCTTCGCGCTCGGCGACACCTCGGATGCGCGCGTCCTGGCGATGGACCTGCCGCAGCCGCTGATCTGGTGGGAAGAGGACGGCGAGCAGGCGGCCATCGCCGTGCAGGCCGAGATCCATGCCAATGCCGACGGCGAGGTCATGGAGGTGCTCGGGCTGATCCTCCCCGACGGCGGCTCGGCCGTGGCCCTTCTGGAAGACGTCGACCTGGTGGACGACTCCGACCCGACCTGGCGCGAGCTGGTGACGCGGGCGGTCGATTCGGATGCAGCCGATGGCGCATGAGGCGGCGCGCTTTGCGGGTCGGGGCCAGAATCGCGAAAAGCCCCGCGGTTTGGGCGGGGCTGTCTGGGGGGAGAGGGGTGGGTTTGGAGGCGGCGTTGGGTGCGGGGACAGGATTTGAACCTGTGACCTTCAGGTTATGAGCCTGACGAGCTACCGGGCTGCTCCACCCCGCGTCAAACGCCTCGGGTCAGGCCCT
>Ga0310811_10000057_pt1 | contig 185114 bp, 172 predicted proteins | sample YCmetagenome_FD_207642 | JGI IMG/M metagenome (GOLD analysis project Ga0310811, IMG submission 207642) | Soil microbial communities from experimental microcosm in Duke University, North Carolina, United States - YC | ecosystem: Engineered > Artificial ecosystem > Soil microcosm > Unclassified... | reverse complement strand
AGCGCATTTCATTTTACTGAGATGAAATTATCTGAATTTTCGAGGAAATCCTTAACCAGCGCCATTTCCTTATAGCGCGCCTTATCTTCCACAAATTTGGGAAATATCGGGCGAACACGGTCGTATAACGACATGGAAACCGAGGCCAGCCTGTCGTGGCATTCGATATAATCGATAGCTTGTAAAATAGTTACCAGGTGTATCGCCAGCACTTCAAACGAGTTGTCGATAACGCGTTTGGTCATCAGTGCAGCATTACAGCCCATGCTTACAATATCCTGGTTATCGTTGTTATTCGGTATACTGTGCACATACATCGGGAACGACATCGTCTGGTTTTCTGCCACTGTAGACGTAGCTGTAAATTGCATCCCCTGCATGCCGAAGTTAAATCCCAATACGCCCAGGTTCACAAACGGCGGCAGCTTTTGGTTCAGTTTATTGTTTAACAGGTAGTTCAGCTGGCGCTCGCAAAGCATGGATAGTTTGGTAATAGCGATCTTCAGCTTATCCATTTCCAGCGATACATAATCGCCATGGAAATTACCGCCGTGGAAAATGTTATGATTCACATGATCGATAACCGGGTTATCATTTACCGAATTCAACTCGTTTACCAGCACATTTTCAGCCTGCGCAATAGTATCGTATATTGGTCCCAAAACTTGCGTTACGCAGCGCAGCGAATAATATTCCTGTACCTTATCTTCAAACACTTCCTGGTCAAGGTTATCCGGGTTGTATAAATGTTCTGAGCGGTCGCGGATCATTTTACTGTCCTTCAAAATATCACGCATGGTAGTTGCCACGGCATTCTGGCCTTTGTGATGCTTAACGATATTAAGCTCGTGCGAATAATGGTCGTCAAAAGCCTGTACCACTTCGTTGATCATGGCAGAAAACAGCACCGCCCAGTTTAGCAGTTTCTTAGCCTGTATAATATTGATCAGCCCGATACCCGTCATGGCTGAGGTGCCATTGATTATCGCAAGCCCCTCCCGGATATGGATGGAAAGTGGCTTGATATTAAAGCGGTTGAATATTTCGATGGTAGGGTAAACGCCTCCCTCAAACTGCACCTCGCCTTCGCCAATCAATACCAGGCCTAAATGCGCCAATTGTACCAGATCGCCGCTGGCGCCTACACCGCCGTGTTCGTAAATGCAGGGGCAAATGTCATGATTGATCATGGCCTGCAACAATTCGATCACTTCGCTATGAACACCCGAATAAGCCTGCATAAAGCTGTTTAGCCGGGCTACCATCAAAGCCCGCGACAATTGTGGCGGCATCAGTTTACCGCTGCCGGATGAGTGGCTGCGTATGAGGTTATATTGAAGCTGCAGGATATTCTCCTCGCTTACTTTGTATTGCGCCATTGGCCCGAAGCCGGTATTGATACCGTAGATGAGCTTATTTGACGAGAATTTTTTCAGGAATTCAAAATTGGCCTTTACCTTATCCATAGCGGCCTTATCCAAAGCAACCTCCTTGTGTTTAACTACCAGTTCAGCAAAATCTTCGAGGGAAAGCGTGCTTTGTCCAATTCGTATCATGGGCAAAAAATAATGTTTTATGAGGTTAAAAATAATGGGCTAAAGTAGGAAATTAGTCGGGAAGTCCGAAAGTTCGCTTAAGTCCGAAAGATGACAATCAAGGAGATTATTTGTTTCGCATAGGGCCGTCTTTCGGACTTTCCGACTTATGCGGACTTTCGGACTATCTTCTATCAATAAATTTTATCGCTTTGCGGCTTGCTTCGTTAAACTGCATTTTGTGGATCTGCTCGGGAGTGACATATTTAATATGCGGACTCACACGTAACCGCGCCTGCAAATATGCCCGTATGCGGTGGTCGCATTCCTCACTGTTATCTGCCGGAACAAGGTAAAGCGACACCTGGTCGAGACCAATATCATTGGAATACACTTCAACAACGAAATCCATTATCTCTTCGCGCTCAGCAAGCAGGTCAAACAAAGCAGGTGGATATAAAGTGGTCCCCTTGAATTTGATCATCTGTTTCTTACGGCCCATCAGGGGTGACAGGCGCAATGTGGTTCTGCCGCACGCACAGGGTTCGTCAAAATACATGCAGATATCGCCGGTTTTGTAGCGCAGCAAGGGCATACCTTCAACGCCAAGGGTCGTAATGGTAACTTCGCCGGGCGTACCGGGTTCAACCTGTTTGTCATTCTCATCCAGTACCTCAACAATAACAAGATCGGGCTGGCAATGGCCGCCCGCGCCCTCACTGCATTCCGTAAAGGCTGTCTGCATTTCGGTGGAAGCATAGGTGGAGTATAAATGAATATCCCAAGCTTCGGTGATCTTTTTGCCGAGCATATTCAGCGAAAAATCAGTATTGCGGATATTCTCCCCTATACAGATAGCTTTTTTGACGGACGAAGCATTAATATCGATATTATTCTCTTTTGCAAAATTGATCAGCTTTAAAATGAAGGAGGGAACCGCAACTATTGCCGTCGGTTTCAATCTCTTGATGGTTTCCCATTGCAAGGCAGGCACACCCGGACCAAGCCGGATGATGCCTGCGCCTATTTTCCGGATACCGGAATAATAAGCAATGCCGGCCATAAACTGCCTGTCGAGCGTAAGCATCAATTGGTAAATGTCATCCTCCGAACCATCGGCACAGAGGAAAGAGTTGTATTCGTTATGGGCCAAACGAACCAGGTCATTCTCTGTCAGGGCAATGGTGACCGGTCCGCCCAGTGTTCCGGACGTAGAAGTATATTCAACCACTTTGCCCGGCGGAACGCATAGAAAATCATTATTCCGTTTCTGAATATCGTCCTTTTCCGTTGTAGGGACCTTGTAAAGATCATCAAGCGTATTAATACCGGCGGCGTCAATATTATGTTTGGCAAATAACTCGCGGTAGAATGGCGAATTGGCCGCAACATATTGCACCAGCTCCCGCAGTCTCTCTTCCTGCATTGCTGTTGACGTGCCAGCGTACTTTTGTTTTTCCTGTATTACTGTCATTGCTTTTCTATAATCACGATAGCCGATGCCATTGTTTTGGTATGCGTTAATGAAACTGAGAATCTCAGCTCTCCCGCTTTGCCGATCGTTTCAAACGTCAGGCCTGTCAAATTTATTTCGGGTTTCCCGTTTGCTGTATTTATTATTTCAACTTCGTTAAAGCTCGTGTTATCCGCCCAACCTGTCCCCAGTGCCTTAAAGAAAGCTTCTTTGGCAGCAAACCGGGCAGCGTAATGCTCGAATTTTTGTGTCTTTGACTCACAGTAAGCAATTTCAGCTTCCGAAAACACCAATTCCCTGAACCCGCTTTCCTTGCTGATACTGGCTGCTATACGCTCCACTTCAGCCATATCTATACCTACACCTAATATCATGTCCGGGCTTTTTGTTTAGTTTGGCTATTTTTCAAATGTAATAAAAAACGCAAATGACTATTGAATTCAATAGTTCCCGAACATCCATATTTACCAATTGTATCGTATATTATTCCGTTATGCGTAAGTATTTTATATTATTCTCATTCGTTTTTTTGCCATTTTTTTCAGCAGTAGCGCAAACCGGCAATGGCTACCGGTACAAGGATATTGTTTTTCCCGATATCACCATCGAGAAAAATTTGGTCTACGATGGCGACCTTGTTTCTAACAAAAAGAATGCGCACGCCTTTGATCTTTACCAGCCCAAGGCCGATTCGGCAATTGACCGCCCGCTCATCATTTGGATGCATGGCGGCGGATTTAAATACGGAAGCAAAGAGGCAAAAAGCATGAAAATCTGGTGTGCCTCATTTGCCCGGCGCGGTTATGTATGCGTGGCTATTAATTATCGTTTAAGTAAACGAAATCCTGTGTTTCACTTCGACCAGTTGCTCACCAGTTCTTATTACGCAGTGATGGACGCTAAAAAGGCTGTGGAATTTTTTAGGAAAAATCATTTACGCTATGGTATCAACCCGGATAAGATCATCCTGGCCGGTAATTCGGCGGGCGGAATTATTGCTTTGCAGGCGGCATTTGCTACCGATAAGGCTTTTGGCGGAATGGCCAAAGTGCCTGATACCACGGAGAATGCCGGTAATGCTGAATTGCCCGGTATAGCGGGCGTAGTCAATTTTTGGGGAGCGATATTTAACCTTGACTGGCTTAAAAATGCACATACGCCAATAGTAAGCGTTTTGGGTAGCGATGATTCGCTGGTGCCCCCAACACATAAAAGCGCTCCGCTATACGGGGGCATAGATATTCATAACCGTGCCGACTCTCTACACTTGCCAAATGCATTAAAAGTGTACAAGGGTTACTCGCACGAATTACAGAGATATTTCAACCCGTTTTTCAGGAGCCCGGATGGAACAAAGAAACGGTGGCGTGAAGCCGGGCAGTTTGCCGCTGATTTCCTATATGAAAACGTAATAAGCAGGTAGCAACAGCGCATCCCAAACATTATAAAAGCTCAGGAGTTATGAGTATACTTGTTAACCAACAATAATCGCAGATAATGAAATTGATCAGACTTACCATCGTGACAGCGTTGTTTATTGGCTGTTTGTCCATGGCACAGGCCGAACCCGGACTACGGCTAAGGGTATCACAGCTTCCACCCAGGCACGCCCCGCCACCGCCGCCAAGGCCTCCGCGCCATCCAAGGCACCCGAGATTGCATATACGGAAACCTCATATTCATAAATTGCATGTGAAATTGCCGCCGCCACCACCCAGGCCGCCGGCACCGCCACCGCATCCATGATGTAAATAAAAATGCCCTCGCACCGGAGGGCATTTTTATTTTATGCGTTATACATTATGTTATAATATTCATCAGCCATCCGGCCCGAGTCAAATGCCGGGGCAACGTCTGTAGCTGCCGTTTTAATAATAGACAACCACTTCTTTTGGTCGTTATAATACATAGGCAGGATCGTATTTTCCAGGGTATCCATCAAACTTTCGGCTTCCTTGTGGTCTTTCTCGTCGTTGGAAAGGTTACTATCGGCTGGTGCGATAACAAAACTATTCTTTCCGTCTTTGGCAAATTCCGGCACCCAACCGTCTGGTAACGAAAGATTGATACTGCCGTTAAAGGCAGCCGTCATACCGCTGGTACCCGACGCTTCGCGATACATGCGCGGATTGTTCAACCATACGTCCGAACCCTTTTTTGCAAGCGCCGAAAGCGCCAGTTCATACCCTGTGAGCACCGCACAGTTGGCTAAGGGACGGGCACGCCGTATGATCTGGTTAAATTGTTCTATTGCGCCATAATCCTCGGGGTAGGGCTTGCCCGCCCAAATTACCTGCACAGGATAGTCAGCATTAAACACAAGTTTGATGAACCTGTCCCAATCGCGCATCATCAGGTCGGCTCTTTTGTAACCGGCAAAACGCCTGGCCCACACAATGGTCAACACATTTTCGTCAAATATTTTCCCGCATTGGTCGGCAACAACTTTAAAAAACTGGCGTTTCATTTCCTTTTTCCGCGTAGTTATGGCCTTATCATCATTGTTCGCCAATGCCTTTTCCAATTCATCATCCTTCCAGTAAGTCTTGTTCTGCGCGTTGGTAATGTCAACAATATCGCAAATGCCCGAATTACCTTTCCACATCTCGCGCGCCACCTCGGCGTGCATTTTGGAAACCCCGTTAGCTTTTTTGGCAAATTTTAACGCAGCAACGGTATAGTTGAGCGAATCACCCTCAAGATTTAAGATGTGCTTTACTTCATGATCCTGTAAATGGTAAAAGAAAGACATTTCTTTCAGCAGGGCGTACCGGTGCTCCTCGTTACCGGCAGCTTCGGGCGTATGCGTGGTGAATATAACCCTCTTTTTTACCTCCGCCAGGCTTTGATATTTCGAATAGAGATAAAAATTCAAAGGAAGCGAGTGCCCTTCGTTCATGTGATAAATATCAATGTTCAATCCAAGCTTATCGATCAGCATGGCGCCGCCTATTCCGAGTATGATCGACTGCGCGATACGTGTAGCCTCGTTTGAATCGTATAATTTATAGCTGATCGAGCGCGATTGTTCGTCGTTTTCATTCAGGTTGGTTGTCAGCAAAAAAATTGGCGCCGAACCAAACGTTGATGGCTGCAGCAGGTATGCCCTGACATGCACCTGCGAATCGTGCACGGGCACGGTAAACATAATGCCCGTGTCTTTAAGGAAAGAATATCCCTTTTCCACAAACATTGGTTTCATTTCGGCATTCAGGTCGCGAAACTGGTCGTAGTAACCATATTTCCACAGCATACCGATGCCAATTACATTTTGTTTCAGTTCGTAGGCGCTGCGCATGTGTGAACCAGCCAGGAAACCAAGACCGCCGCTGTATATTTTCAACGCCTGGTCAATCGCAAATTCCATGCTGAAGTAAGCAACTGCTTTGTTATATTTTGGGTCGGGAGTATAGCCGAATATCTCTTCTTTTGTCATATTGAATTAAATAATAATGATCTGTTTTTCAGGGGCGCAATATAGCAAAAGATGGAATGCCGATCAGAATTTCTGTTATTCAGAAATGTTCAATATGCCTTTACCGCGTTGCACCGGCTGCCCAGAATATTGCGTTCGAGAATATCTTTTTATAGGCATCGTTCTCAAAAAGGATTGGCGAATGCCCCATAAATATGTAAACATTGCGGGCTTTGACATGCTCGTTGGTCCAGATAACCGGGTGGTCGCCCATTTTGACGTCTGAACCCGGCGAATACGTGTTTTCGTCCACGCTGGCTATAACATGTACGTTGGGCCGGGGGCTCTTATCGTAGGTATAAAATTCTTCTTTTTTTACAAGAAATGAAGCCGGAACGCCTTTCATAACCGGGTGCTGCCTGTCTTCCACATTTACCTGTCCCTGTACAAAAGTGGCGATATAGCCCTTCCAGCGGATACCGCCCATAAACTGGTGAAACCATTCCCACATGGGGTAGCCGTCAAATTCGCCGAGCAACGATGCATGATGAAAACCTATCCATCCCCCTTTGCCCGCATCAATATATTTTTCAAATGCAGCAACCGCACCCTGCTTCCAGGCGTAAGGTGGATAATCGAGCTGGATGAAAAGCTGGTAGCGACTTAAAAATTCATCGTTTATCTTATCGGTATTTTGTATGTAGTCGATGCTGAAATTGCTATCGGCCGCCAGTTTATCAAGCCAAACTTTTGCTGCTTTGGAATATTCGATATGATGGCCGCCATTTTCATAAAGAGCGATAACATGGAAGCGGGGCGCCTTTTCCTGTGCGAAGGCTGAAGTAAAAATGCATAGCAACGCAATTACAGTTATGGTAATTTTTCTCATCCCGGTCGATTTTAGCCAAATATAAATTACAAAAACAATATTTTTAGTCCGTTATGCCATCAACATCTGTCATAAAAAAAATACGGCCGCTTCAACTTATAGCTGTAATATTTTTTACTGTATCCGGCGGACCGTATGGATTAGAACCGCTATTAGGTTATGCCGGTGAACACGCTGCTTTATTGGTACTGATGATAACGCCCATGCTATGGGATGTGCCCGCCATATTTACCGTACTTGAATTGAACAGTATGATGCCAGTTGAAGGCGGATATTACAAGTGGGTTAAATATGCTTTGGGCACGCGGTGGGGCTTTTTCGAAGGCTGGTGGACCTGGCTCTATACTTTTATTGACCTTGCAATATACCCGGTACTATTTGTAACCTACGCTTCGTTTTTCTTTCCCGAACTCGCGCACTATAAGATACCGGTGTGCCTGTTGGTGATCTGGTCTTCTGCCGGGTTAAATATTTTGGGCATTGTTCCTGTAGGCCGTGTTTCGCTCCTGCTTAGCGTGTTCGTCCTTATGCCTTTTATCATCCTGATCGCAGCATTTTTCTATCACCACTCCGGAGGTGTCGCTTTGCCTTCACCATCGGTAAAAGGTATTGGTTTCCCGTCAATGGCTATGGCGCTGTACACCGTTATGTGGAACTGCCTGGGCTGGGATAACGTAACTACCTATGCCGAAGAAGTTGAAAAACCTGTGAGATCCTATATGGTTTCCGTAATTGTCGCTTTCATCCTGGTATTGATCGTCTATTTTTTTACCATACTGGTAGCACAGCAATCACACATAAATTATGGAGCGCTTGAAAAAGATGGTTTTCCCGCGCTGGGTACCCTGGTCGGAGGCAATTGGCTGGGTATATTGGTGGCTGCGGGTGGCATGGCCAGTACTTTAGGCATTTATGCTGCCGTGTTATTATCGGTGTCAAGGGTGCCCAAGGTGATGTCAGATGATAACCTGTTGCCCGGCTGGTTCAATAAGCTTCATCCAAAATTTAATACGCCGTATGTTTCCATCATCGTATGTTCGCTGGTAGTAAGCCTGATGGTGCTGTGGAGCTTTGCCGAACTCCTGATAATAGATGTTACGGTATATGGAGCGGGACTTTTTTTAGAATATGTTACCCTTATCAGGTTGCGTATTAAAGAACCATCCACTCACCGGCCTTTCCGCGTGCCATTGAACATTACCGGCCTTTGCCTGGCAACCCTGTTTCCTGTTGGGGTGTACGTAGTTGCCCTTACAGGCGCCCTCGTATCCGACGAAGGGGGCATTAAACCAGCCATTTTTGCCGTATGCACATTGCTTACTGCCGAGGTAGCCTGGCAACTGGTGAAATGGATCAGGCTCTCGCCCGGGACATCGTCCTGATCTTTGTAAAAAATCAGCTATTAAGTAGCATAACAGGGTTAACATGGTTAACACAATTTTGATTATTTTGAAGTTAATATACTCATTATCAATTTTTTACATAAAAATGGTGTTAACCATAGTTTGAGCAGTCCGGCCATTACTTTTATTTTCTTTTGCTTTATAATTGTCACTTATACAATTTATTAATTACCTTTAGCTACCAATTGTTAAGGCTATGTTCAGGAGGTTCTTCTTACCCGCACTCATCGCGTCTCTATTTATTTTTTCTTTTTCGGCAACAAATGCACAAGGTAGAAGAAAGGGCTCACCGGGACAGCCCTTTGAAGTACAGATAACTCCCTATAAAACAACCATGAAGGCCGATGGTAAGGACACCGCCCTGATAGCGGTAAACATCATCGACAACCAGGGTAAAACTGTTGAAACAGCCAATAACCTGGTAACTTTTGTGGTGAGCGGCAAGGGGGGAAAGATCGTAAGCGTTCGCAGTGGTGATAAGGCAATTGAATCCCCGGCGAATGGCACATGGCAGGCGCAGGTTTATCATGGCAAATGCGATGTTATCCTTCAAACCACAACGGAAAGGGGCGCTATAAAATTTGAAGCCAAAGCCGATAGTTTGTGGACCGGCTCGACCGATATACAGGCTGTTTGGCCAGGCACGCCGCACGCTGTTACAAACGCAAAATATAAACCCAGATTTGTGAAAGACAGGATATTAGGCGCCGATATTTCCTTTTTGCCCGAACTGGAAAGCCGGGGGATAAAATTTTCAGATAAGGGCGTGCAGAAAGACGCCATCGAGATATTGAAGGACCACGGTTTTAATTATATCAGGCTGCGGATATTCAATGATCCTGCGGAACCGAAAGGCTATTCGCCCGGCAAAGGATTTTGCGACCTGGAGCATACCAAAGCTATGGCCAAACGGATAAAAGCTGCCGGAATGAAGTTCCTGCTCGATTTTCATTACAGCGATACCTGGGCCGACCCGGGCAAACAATTTAAGCCGGCAGCCTGGGAGGGCGAGGATTTTACCGCACTAAAAAAATCTATTCATGATTTTACCCTAAAAGTGATGCAGCAACTGAAGGACCAGGGCACAACCCCCGATATGGTGCAGGTGGGCAACGAGATCAATCACGGCATGGTATGGCCCGATGGAGCCATCAACAACCTGGATACCCTGGCGCAGTTTTTTTATGCGGGTATAACGGCTGTCAAAGAGGTCGCCCCAAAAACAACCATTATGCTGCACATTGCATTGGGAGGGCAAAATGCCGAATCGCGCTTTTTCCTGGATGCTATGGCTGAGAGAAAAGTCCCTTTTGACGTAATAGGGCTATCCTATTATCCAAAATGGCACGGTACGCTGGTCGACCTGAAAAACAACATGGCCGACCTGGCCAAACGCTACCCGCAACAGGTTTGCGTGGCGGAATACACCCAGCTTAAATGGGAGGTAAACGATATCGCCTTTAACGTACCGAATGGTAAAGCCCTGGGCACTTTTATTTGGGAACCATTAAACACATGGGAGCAGATATTTGACCATGATGGTAAATCGAACCACCTGATAGACATTTACCAGGAAGTGGCGAAGAAATACGATGTGAAATAGTCCCATGCTTTGTAGAGACGCAAGATTTTGCGTCTCCTCCATAATAACATTTTCATCAGAGGCGCAAAATCTTGCGTCTCTGCGATTATCATAAAACCCTTTCCCCTTTTCCATAGTTATAGTAATTACAACAATTATATTGACTATGAGATCGATCTGGAAAGGCTCGATAGGTTTCGGCCTGGTAAGTATCCCTATCAAATTATATTCGGCGGTGCAAACCAGCTCGCTTGACCTGGACATGCTGGACAGCCGCGATCATGCGCACATACGCTACATGCGGGTGAATGAAAATACGCATAAGGAAGTCCCATACGAAAAGATCGTCAAAGGTTATAAGCTGAACGATGATTACGTGATACTGGAAGACCGCGATTTTGAGGATGCCGCGCCCGAAAAAAGCAAAGTGATCGAGATAGAAAGCTTCGTCAATATAGCCGAAGTTAACCCCATGTATTATGAGACCTCGTACTACACCGAGCCGGAAACCAAAAATAACAAGGCCTATGCCCTGCTGGTGGAGGCCCTGAAAAAATCGGGTAAAGCCGGGCTGGCGCGTTTTGTTTTAAGGAACAACGAGAACCTGTGCATTGTGCACCCGCAGGAACACGTGCTGGTGGTTACGCGTATCCGTTTTGGGCAGGAATTGAGAGGAACGGAAGATCTGAATATCAGCGATGATGTAAGTGTGAGCAAAAAGGAACTGGACGTGGGCCTGGCGTTGATTAAGCAATACGAAGAAAAGTTTGATGTATCGAAATTCAAGGATGATTACCACGAGGAATTACTAAAGATCATCCATGCAAAAGCCAAAGGCAAACGCCCGACCATCAAGAAGCTGAAACCACACAAAACTAAAAACGACGACCTGTATGAACAATTGATGCAGAGCCTGAACACCAAAAAAGGAGCGTAGCAAATGAGTTTAGCGGAGTATGTGAAGAAACGGGTTTTCTCGAAAACACCGGAGCCGAAAAGCGGCAAGGCAAAAGGCAAAACACTCAATTTTGTGGTGCAACGCCACCATGCATCGCATTTGCATTACGATTTCCGGCTCGAATTAAATGGTACGCTTAAAAGCTGGGCAGTGCCAAAAGGGCCGTCCATGAACCCCGCAGACAAGCGGCTGGCTATGATGGTGGAAGACCATCCCATAGATTACCAGCATTTTGAAGGCATTATTCCCAATGGCAATTACGGCGCAGGGGTGGTGATGATATGGGACAAGGGAACCTATACCTCACTGGCAGATGACAGGGAAGCGGATGTAAAAACTTTGCGCGCTGGGCTTAAGTCGGGCAACCTTAAATTCAGGCTGAATGGTGAAAAATTGAAAGGTGAATTTGCGCTGGTCAAACTGCACGGCGCGGAGGATAATTCGTGGCTGCTGATAAAACATAACGATGAATTTGCAGTACATAAAGAATATCACAGCGAGGATTTAGTGCCTGCTGAGATAAAGCAAATGTTGAATAACAAGAACGGCAAAGCCACCAAATTGCCGCGGGTAAAAAAGTCAGCAGCGGAAAAAAAAAGCACTGACTTAAGCGACGAAACTGAAGAAAGACCGCGCGCCGAAAAGGCCTACACGCCTATGATGGCGAAGCTTGAATCCAAAGTTTTTGATAACGCCGATTGGATATACGAAAAGAAGCTGGACGGCTACCGGGCATTGGGTTATACCGGCAAAAGCGCCAAACTTATATCCCGCAATGGCATCGACTTTAGCCATAAATACCAGGAGATACTGGACGAATTAAAAGTAATAGAAGAAAGCGCCATACTGGATGGCGAACTGGTGATAGAAGATAAAAAAGGACAAAGCAAATTTCAGCACATACAAAATTATGACGGTGACAAAGACGGCTTGACCATCAAATATTATGTTTTTGACCTGTTGAAATTGAACGGCCACGACCTGCGTGGCCTGGAACTGATCAAAAGAAAAGGCCTGCTTAAAACATTGATCTCATCCCTGAAAAGCAAACGCATTATTTATAACGATCATATTGAAGGGAAAGGAACCGACCTGTTCAAAAAGGCGGAGAAAGAGGGATGGGAAGGTATTATTGGAAAAGACGCTTACAGCTATTACAACAGTGGCACACGAACGGACCGGTGGTTGAAATTTAAACTCCAAAATTCGCAGGAGGCGATCATTTGCGGGTTCACTGCGCCTACAGGTTCGCGCAAGCATTTTGGCGCATTAGTATTAGGAATTAACGAAGGTAGCCACATCAGCTATATCGGCAATTGCGGTACCGGGTTTAACGAGGCATCGATAAAAGAACTTTATGACAAAATGCACCCGTTGGAAACGGATAAAAAGCCTTTTGAAGAAAAAGTGCATCAACGCACAAAAGTCACCTGGATAAAGCCGAAATTAGTATGCGAAGTTTGGTACGCCGAATGGACCGCGGAGCGGCATTTGCGCCAGCCGGTTTACAAGGGATTGCGCATGGACAAGGAAAAAGAAAAAGTAGTTATGGAAACACCGGATACACAGCTTGCCGATGAGGAGATCATCAAACTGGGCAAGGCGGAACTGAAGCTAACTCACCTGAACAAGGTCTTCTGGACAGACGAAGGCATAACCAAAGGCGACCTTATCCACTATTACAAGGATATGGCTGAACGGATAGTGCCTTACCTTAAAGATAAGCCCATCAGCATGCGCCGCCAGCCTAATGGCATTTCCGACCCCGGGTTTTTTCAAAAAGATACCGATTCGGCCCACATGCCTTCATGGATAAAAACCGAGCCGCTTTATTCTGAAAGTAACGATAAACACATCAACTATATCATTGGTAAGGATGCTGCCACGCTGCTTTATATGGTCAACCTGGGCTGTATCGAAATAAACCCCTGGCTCAGTTCGTACAAAAAGCCGGAGAACCCTGATTTTGTCGTGATAGACATCGACCCGCATGATGTGCCGTTTTCAGAGCCGGTTGCCGTTGCGCTGAAGACCAAAGAGATATTCGACAGGATGAAGCTGGACGTGTTTATTAAAACATCCGGCTCCAAAGGGCTGCACATTTACTGCTATGTTGGCGCTAAATACGATTATGATTTTACCAAAATGTTCGCCGAATACGTGGCAGGTATGGTACACGATGAGTTGCCCGATATTACGAGTATCGAGCGCAGTCCGGCAAAAAGGCCGAACCGCACCTATGTCGACTTTCTGCAGAACAGGCGCGGACAAACCATCGCCTGCCCATATTCGGTAAGGCCAAAACCGGGTGCCACCGTATCGGCGCCGTTGCATTGGCACGAGGTTAATGATGATCTGAAACTATCCAACTTCACCATACACAATATGCGCGAAAGAGTTAAGAAGGTAGCTGATCCCTGGAAAGACCTGACCAAAACCAAAGCCGACCTGAAAAAGGGTCTTGAGTTATTGAAGGCGAAATAATTTATCATAGCTTTGGGTAATGCATGGCGAAAATTATCCGAAAGTATACCTTTACCGGCGCATTGTGAAGGCCAAGCTTTTTATCGACGAGAACTTTGCGGGCGATATAGACCTGGATCACATTGCTGATGAGGCCTTTTTTTCGAAATTTCATTTCATCCGGCTATTCAAAAACACCTACGCAAAAACGCCGCACCAGTACCTCACTGTTGTCAGGATAGAAAGATCGAAACTATTGCTGAAGGATAACAAACCCATTGCTGAGATTTGTTACGCAGTCGGTTTCGATAGCATCAGTTCGTTTACCGGCTTGTTCAAACGACTTACCGGCCAAACGCCTTCAGCGTATCAGCAACTGCAGAAAAAGATCAGGGAAGAGATCAAAACGACTCCGTTAAAACACATACCCAATTGCTTTGCTGAAATGAAGGGTTGGACACAAAACAGCAATTTTGAAGAAGTGCATTGATTTCCCAATGGCGATATTTGAATTCACCATTAAAACAATTGCACATGATAACCCGGTTAAACCACGTCAGCATTTTTGTCCTGAACCAGGACAGCGCTTATGATTTTTATGTAAACAAGTTAGGATTCAAAGTACACACCGATGCACCTATGGGCCCGGGCATGCGCTGGCTTACAGTTTGCCCGCCCGAGCAGCCCGAACTGGAGCTTTCCTTAATGTCTATCGATGCAGGAATGATGTTCACCAAAGAATCAGCGGAAGCTATGCGCAAGCTGGTTAGTGCGGGCACATTCGGCTTTGGCGTATTTGAGTGTAACGACCTGCTGGCCACTTATGAAGAATTGAAAGCTAAAGGGGTTGAGTTTACCAAGCCACCGAAACAGGAATTCTATGGTTTTGAAGCTTTATTTAAGGATGACTCCGGAAATTGGTTTTCCCTGGGCCAGAAAGCAAAATAAAAAAGGTCCCCGATCTGTCAGGGACCTTTTCCGAAGGTTAATCTATTTAGATTGCTGTGGGTCTTCTGATCAGTCCAAGGATCAATGATATTATGGCAATAACCAACAATATATGTATCAATCCGGTAACAGAGTAGACAAATACGCCCAATGCCCATCCTATGATGAGAATTATGGCTATGATATACAATATTGAATTCATGGTAGCTTTGTTTTAATAATGTTTATTGTTATTAAAAGCGTTTTGGACACCAAAAAGTTTTAAAATTTTGACAATAACCACGAAAACCGCCCTTTTGAGGCGGTTTTCCTATATATCGGTAAGGCGGATCATTGAATGCTCAGCCACTTTTTCCTGACCAGCATTTGCTGTTCGCCGGGCTGTTCAACGCTATCAATTTTGTACTTCACTTGTGTCCGCTTTAACAGTGTGACCGGCAGAGTGAGCGGTAGCCCGTCGCGCAAGACACTGATATTGATCTTATCCCCAACCTTTTTGCCGTTCAGTATAGTGTTAACATCGGTGACTTTAGCGCTGTCAACGGCAATTATTTCATCCCCAACATTAATACCATCAACCCATGCCGAACTGTTCCGCATAACATTCGAAACAAATATCCGCCCGTTGGGCGTTTGGGTAACAATGCCCAGGCTGGGTTCGTTGATACCTGCGAGCTCGTCCGTCAGGTGATAACCTGCATAACCCAGGTATTTGTCAAAATCAATATCTTCCAGCCCATAAACATATTTCTTGTAAAACTCGTCCAGGTTCTTTCCGGCGAATTTTTCTACACCCTGTTTAAATTCTTTATCTGTGTAACCTCGTTTTAATGTTTTATAGTACTTGTGGTACATATAATGCATCACATCGTCCAGGCTGTACTTGCCTTTGGTATCATGGATGATCTCCAAATCGAACATCAGCGCCATAATGGAGCCTTTGTTGTAATAGGAAATATTGGTATTCGGCGAATTTTCGTTAGGCCGGTAGTATTTTATCCAGGCATCGTAGCTCGCTTCGGCCAGGGTTTGTATTTTGTTACCCGGCTGGTTGGCTACATAGTTAATATCCGCTGCAAGCACACCCAAGTAATTTTCAACGGGGTACAGGTTGGTACGGCGAATAATAATATCCTGGTAGTAAGCGGTAAACCCTTCGGCTATCCAAAGGTCGGTAGTATAATTTTCATTATCATAATCAAACGGACCAAGCACTATCGGCCGCAGGCGCTTCACGTTCCACAAATGAAAGTGCTCATGTGCCACCAGGCTCAGGAAACCCTGGTAGCCGCGTTCGCTGGCGTAATTCTCGCGCGAGGCGCCCAATACGGTCGAGCTTAAGTGTTCCAGGCCCCCGCCACCTCTTGAAGTATTGTGAACTATAAATACATAACGCTTATTGGGGTTTTCGCCATATATCGCCGCCTCACGTTCGATGACCTTTGGCATATCCCGGGTCAGTTTTTCTTTATCATAATTACCTGCGCCGCACATAGCCACTTCGTATTCGGTATTGCCAACTTTAAAGCCGAAAACATCCTGGTTGCCCACTTCAATAGGGGAATCGAACAAAATGTCATAATCGGGAGAGTGAAGCGTAAACGGATCGCCATTAACTTTATCCAGGCTCGTGGAAACTTTTGTCCAGCCCCGGTATGGTATAATATGAATGGTTGACGCGTGATGCAGCATGCCGTCGGGATAAACAAAAATGCCGGCGTTTGACAAAAACGCATGGGCTGCATCTATAAAACTTGTGCGTACGGATAATTCGAACGCGTACACCCTGTAGCGTATTTTAACCGCCGAAATGTTTTCAGTATTGATGCGCCAGGCATTCTTGCGGATCTTTTCCGCAGCTACAGCCTTACCTTTAACTTCGGCCGTAAAAGATTCCACATTTTTGGAATATTCGCGCACCAGGTACGACCCTGGTGTCCAAACGGGCATCTTTAGCACCAAAGTTTTTTGCTGCAAACCGGTGATGTTCATTTCAACATCGGCGTAGTGTGCCTGGGCTTCCGGAAACATTACAGTATAGGAGATATTGACAGAGCCTGCTGCTTTGCCGGTAGTTGAATTCATGCACAAAAGTATTAAACAAATGAATTGTGTAAGGCTCGATAATTTCATGCAGCCAAAATAAAAAATTTACCCGCCGATTTTAAATTTGATTGTCAGCGACCGATGTAAAATGGTTGATACATGAAACTATTATAAATACTAACCATTTAACTTCGTAGCGCCGCATTGACAAACGTGAAAATAGTAGAACCCATATCCCGCAAGTTGATCCGCCTGGGCAAATTGTACCTGAGCGAACTGGAAAAAGTCACCAACCATCTTGATATAAACCAATATTATTATGTGTTAACGCTGATCTGTTATCACGACGGCAAACTCACACAGACAGCACTTGCCGATATGCTGGGTAAGGATAAGTCGGCTATGGTATCTATCATCGATAATTTATCCGAAAACGGCTTTGTGTTCCGCGAAGTAAACCCGGCTGACCGGCGCGAACACCTGTTAAGGGTAACCGAAAAAGCCAGGGATGCGGTGCCCGAGATCGTCGGCGCTTTTGAAGATATGAATAACACGATGACGCAAAATATATCGGCAGATGATATGGCTGTGTTCTACAATGTTCTGTTACAAATGCAGCAGAACCTGAATTCGATGCAAACCCAACCGCACAATATAACTATATGAAAACCAAGCATTACATATATGCCGCCCTTATTTTGTTAGTAGGCTACCTGGTGTATAATAAATTTTACAGTGCAGCGGGAAAGGAGGCTATGGCCAATAACGCCAGTAAAAAAGGCAAACGGAAGAACGGGCCGGTTCCGGTAGACGTAATGATAGTTAAAGACACCGCGCTGAATAATTCTATTGACGTAACGGGGACTATTGATGCCAATGAGCAGGTAAACCTGACGAGCGAAGCAGCCGGAAACATTATAGGCATATATTTTAAAGAAGGAAGCCGGGTGCAAAAAGGGCAATTGCTGGTGAAGGTATATGATAAGGACCTGGTGGCCTCGTTAAAACAAAATGAATACCAGGTGGCCCTGGCTAAGCAAAACGAATACCGCAACAGCATCCTTTTGCAAAAAGAAGCTATAAGCAAGCAGGAATACGATACTTCGCTTACTTCGCTGCAAACCTTAACAGCGCAGGGCGAAGTTATTAAAGCGCAGATAGCCAAAACGGAGGTTAGGGCGCCTTTTTCGGGCACGATCGGTCTCCGGAATGTGAGCCCGGGCGGATACCTGGTGCCCGGCGCAACTATTGCCTCGCTTGTCAATATCGATCCGGCTAAGATCACATTTTCGGTGCCGGAAAGATACCTTGACCTGATAAAAGTGGGAAGTAAGATCAATTTTACCATTGAAAGTTCGCAGGAAAAATTCGCGGCGAAGGTGTACGCAATTGAACCGGCTATCGACCTTAATTCAAGGACGGTTACCGTGCGCGCAGAAGCGCCAAATCCTAAAGACCTGCTGCGGGCGGGGGGGTTTGCCAAGATCAATTTTGCCCTCGACCAGATACCCAAAACTATTATGGTGCCTACCCAATGTGTGATACCCGATCTGAAGAGCAGCATTGTATACGTCGCTCATAATGGCCAGGCACTTGCAAAGCCGGTGCAAACCGATTTGCGCACGGACACAAAAATTCAGGTGATCAAAGGACTCGCCCCCGGCGACAGCGTTGTCGTCACCGGTATTATCCAAATGCGGCCGAAAGTTCCTCTAAAAGTTATGAAAGTTATAAAGTGATGTCACTATGAGTTTATCCTCGGTAAGTATAAAAAGGCCCGTGCTGGCTACGGTGATGTCGATCGTTATCGTCGTATTTGGCATTATGGGATATAAATTTCTGGGTATCCGGGATTTTCCCTCAGTCGATCCGCCGATCATTACGGTGACTACAAGCTATTCAGGGGCGAATGCTGATGTTATCGAATCTCAGATAACCGAGCCACTTGAAAAAAGCATTAATGGCGTACCGGGTATACGCAATATTTCATCCGTCAGTTCGGTAGGTTCAAGCCGTATCACTGTTGAATTTAACCTCGATGCCGACCTCGAAACCGCTGCAAACGATGTGCGCGATAAGGTGGGCCAGGCACAACGGCAATTACCACAGGACATTGACGCGCCACCCGTAGTAACCAAAGCCGATGCTAATGCCGATAACATACTTACCGTTACTTGCAGCAGCAACACGCGTAATATAAACCAGGTGGATGACTACGCCGAGAATGTATTACAAGAGGGGTTGCAAACCATACCAGGAGTTAGCCAGATAAATATTTTCGGGCAGCGCCAGTACGCCATGCGTTTATGGATAGACCCTAATAAACTGTCAGCATTAGGGCTTACCGCCACTGATATAAGTACCGCGCTCAATGCGGAGAACGTGGAACTGCCCGCCGGCAAAATTGAAGGTAATAATACCGAAGTTGTTGTCAGGGCGGTAGGTAAGCTATCAACCGAAAAAGAATTTAATAATCTCATCATACGTGCCGACAGCAACCGTGTAATTCACTTCAGCGATGTGGGATATGCCGTTTTAGGATCTGCAAATGAAGAGACCGCGTTGAAAGAATCAGGTGTGCCTATGATCGGCCTTGCCATAATTCCGCAACCGGGTGCAAATTATGTTCAAATAGCCGAGGACTTTTACAAAAGGCTCGACCAGATAAAAAAGGATCTTCCGCCCGATATCCAGGTTAAAGTTATAACCGACAACACCAGGTTCATCAAACAATCGATAAGCGAAGTTGAAGAGACCCTGATAGTTTCTTTTGTGCTGGTTGTTATAATTATTTACCTGTTCTTCAGGGATTGGCTTATCGCTTTCAGGCCACTCATCGATATACCGGTTTCGCTGATCGGTGCATTTTTTATTATGTATATTTTCGGGTTTTCGATCAATATCCTGACATTGTTAGGCATCGTGCTGGCTACAGGCCTGGTGGTTGACGACGGTATCGTGGTAACTGAAAATATTTATAAAAAGGTAGAAGGTGGAATGCCTATACGGAAAGCTGCGTTTGAGGGATCGGCCGAGATATTGTTTGCGGTGATTTCAACCTCGGTTACGCTTGCTGCGGTTTTTCTGCCAATTGTATTTATGCAGGGTTTTACCGGCCGATTGTTCCGCGAGTTTGCAGTAGTGGTAGCCGGTGCTGTATTGATCTCAGCATTTGTTTCACTTTCGCTGACACCAATGCTGAACGTCAAACTGATCCGCAAAAACTCGAAGAAATCAAAATTCTACGAAAAGACAGAGCCGTTCTTCGAAAATATGACCAATTCGTACCGCGACACTTTGATCAAATTTGTTAAAGTGAAGTGGGTTTCATTCGTCATACTCGGGCTCTCACTGGTTATAACCGCTCTGCTATATTCTTCAACCCCCTATGAGTTAGCGCCGCTGGACGACCGCAGTATGTTAAGATATTCGGTTACCGGTTCAGAAGGGGCCGGCTATGAATTTATGGCCCGCTATATGGACAAGGTTGCTGACCTTGTTGCCGATTCGATACCCGAGGAAAATGTTAACCTTGAAGTTATTTCGCCGGGAAGCGGGGGCGGTGGTTCATCTAACAGCGGTTTTGGCCGTATTGGTTTGGTACCGCCCGATCAACGAACCCGTACACAACAACAGCTTGCCGATTTTTTGAGTAAAAAGCTCAGTCATTTTCCCGACGCACGCGCACTTGTAATACAGGAGCAAACCATAAGCGGTGGCGGCAGCGGGTCAAAAACATCATTGCCGGTTCAATTTGTGATCCAGAACCAGGATTTTGAAAAGATAAGAAAAATTTTACCCGAGTTTTTCTCGGAGGTATCAAAAAGCCCTGTTTTCCAGGGTACCGATGTCGATCTTAAATTTACAAAGCCCGAGATAAGGGTAACTACCGACCGCGACCGCGCCAGGGACCTTGGCGTATCGGTATCGGATATAGCCACAACATTACAGCTTTACTACAGTAATGGCCGGATAGCTTATTTCCTGATCAACGGGAAGCAATACCAGGTAATAGCCCAGGTAGACCGCGCAAACCGCGATCAGCCGCTGGACCTGAAATCAGTCTATGTCCGGAATAATAAAGGCAAGCTTGTACAATTGGATAATGTTGTGAAAATATCGGAAGACGCAACGCCCCCTGCTATCTATCATTTTAACCGTTATAAATCGGCCACCATTTCTGCCGGTCTTGCTCCGGGCCGTACCGTTGGCGACGGGATTGTGGAAATGAACCGCATTGCAAAAAATTTGCTCGACGATACCTTTAGTACTGCACTTAGCGGCGCTGCACGCGATGCCAGCGAAAGCGGCTCGAGCCTTGTTTTCGCCTTTGTGTTTGCTTTATTGCTGATATACCTGGTGCTGGCTGCACAGTTCGAAAGCTTCGTCGACCCGTTTATAGTGATGTTTACCGTACCGCTGGCTATTGCGGGTGCATTTTTATCGTTGTGGCTGTTTAACCAAACGTTGAATATCTTCAGCGAGATCGGTATGATAACGCTTGTCGGACTGGTAACCAAAAACGGCATCCTGATAGTGGAGTTTGCCAACCAACGGATGGAACACGGCTTGCCGAAATACGAAGCTGTTATTGAAGCGGCAACGTCCCGTCTCCGGCCTATATTGATGACGAGCCTCGCCGTTGTGCTGGGTTCGGTGCCTATAGCTTTCGCATTGGGCGCAGGCGCCAAAAGCCGGGTTTCGCTGGGTATAGTCATCATGGGCGGTATGCTGTTTTCACTGGTGCTTACTTTGTATATTATCCCATTGATGTACCTTATTTTTGCTCCAAAAACACACGTGGATCCCGATAAGGAACCTGAGGAAGAAGAGCAAAAGATTCGCGAACCAAAATTAATTGAAGACTATTGAGCAATATGGATCTGAAAAAAACCGCCTGCCTGCTTTTTTTCCTGGTATTCATTATTGCGAATTGCCGGGCGCAGGATACCCTGCTTACTTTGAAAGACGCTGTTGAGATCGCGTTAAAGAATAACTACCATATTCAAATTGCAAAGAATAACTCTGCCGTATCGCAAAATAATGTTACCCCCGGCGCGGCGGGCATGTTGCCATCGCTGACGGGTAATTTTTCCCAGTCGAATAGTGTTCAAAACGTTAATCAAACCACATCATCAGGACCTAAAACTTTAACCAACAATAAAACAAACAACCTGAGTATTGGTCCGAACCTGAACTGGACCATCTTTAATGGCTTCGGAATGTTCGCCAATTACGACCAGCTAAAGCAATTTAACCAACTAAGCCAGGTAATGCTGCGCGATACGGTATTGACCACCGTGAGCGACGTAATGGCAACCTATTACAATCTTATCAATCAATACCAGCAATTAAAAGCGTTAAAAGGCGCTATCAAGATTTCAAGGACACAATACCGCTATGCGAATGATAAGTTCCAGGTAGGTACGGCCTCGAAGCTTGATGTATTGAATGCCCAGGTAAATCTTAATACCGATACTGCAAATTATTTGAGCCAGTTACAGCAATTTAAAACTGCCAAAGTGCAAATGAACCAGTTGCTGGTGCGCGACCTGCAAACGCAATTTTCGGTTGCTGATACCATCATCGTCGACCAAAAGCTAACGCTGGGCGATATCTTAACCAGGGCAGAAGACCAGAACCAGGTGATCCTGGCTGCGCAGATCAATAAACGCCTGTCCGAGATCAACCTGCGCCAGGTAAAGGCAGGGCGCTATCCGCAGGTGGCCCTAAACGGCGGCTATTCCTATACCAATAGCAGCAATCCTGCCGGGTTTGCGCGGGCGCAAAATACACATGGGTTTACTTACGGCATTACCGCCTCTATCAATATTTTCAATGGCTTTAACCAAAGCCGTTTAGAGAAGAACGCAAAGCTGGGTATAGAAAATGCTGAATTAAACCAGAAACAGGCTTTACTTAATGTGCGGGCGCAGATCAACAATCTTTACATCAGCTACCTTTCGGGACTCGATCTTATTAAATTAGGAGAATCCAATGTGATGATAGCAAAACGGAACCTTGAAATTTCCCTCGATAAATATAAACTCGGCAATATTACGCCGCTGGAGATACGCGAAGCCGAACGGAATTACCTGGATGCCGAATCCACCTTTTTTGCTGCACAATATCAATCAAAAATAGCCGAAATAACATTAAAGCAGATCACAAACAGCATTGATATTCAATAAATAAAATAAGTTCATTTTTATTTTTATAAAACCTATTTTTGGGGTGAATGTCAAATCATTATAAAACCTGCTTCCTGATCGACGACAATTACATTGATAATTTTGTCACACGCCGTATTTTGGAAAGCAGCAACTTTGCCGAAACCGTTGTAGTAAGCCAGTCGGCTACCGAAGCTATCGAATCCCTGCGGTCGGGAAAAGTAGTGCCCGATGTTATTTTTTTGGATATCCGCATGCCGATGATGGGTGGTTTCGAGTTTTTGCAGGAGTATGATAAGATAGACATCGAAAACAAGAAGGAGATCAGGATATTCATGCTTTCCTCCTCGCTTGACCCCACCGATCTGAAAAAATCGGTCAATAATAAGTATATCACCAATTTTATCCATAAACCGCTTACGCAGAAAGCGCTCGACGAAATTGCTACATGATATTAGTTGCTGACAGCGGCTCATCCAAAACAGACTGGTTACTTGCTATTCCAGGGCAGGAACCCCTTCAATTCAGAACCGACGGTTTAAATCCTTATTTCCGCACCGAAAAGGAAATGGTGAAAATATTGCATGACCAGGGTACAAAACTGGTTAAACATGCTTCCGACATTACCGAGATCTATTTTTTTGGTGCCGGTTGCTCAAGTCCCGACAGGCACGAGATAGTTTCTAACGCGCTAAGCCAGTTATTCCCAAAAGCATACATTAGTGTAGATAGCGACCTTTTAGGCAGCGCCTACGCTACCTGTGGCCATGAGAAAGGTTTGTGCTGTGTGCTGGGCACAGGTTCGAATATATCTTTTTTTGATGGCGAAGAAGTGCATTCGGGCAAACACGGTCTGGGCTATATCCTGGGCGACGAAGGATCGGGCAGCTGGTTCGGAAAAGCGCTGGTAACTGATTACCTGTACGGCAACATGCCCGGGGACATCCACTCGCAATTTAACAGCGAATACGCGATAACCAAGGAAAGTGTTATCCAGAACGTCTATCAAAAGCCCGGTGGGAACTTCTATCTCGCGTCGTTCACCAGGTTTATAAGTAAGATACGCGATTCACAATACGGGCAGAACCTGCTGGCAAGCGGCTTCCGCGAATTTATTGATACCAACATCAAATCCTACCCCCAATACCATAAGTACAATTGCAATTTCGTGGGTTCTGTAGCCTATGTGTTTTCTGATGAACTGATCCGCTTATGCGAAAGTAACGAGGTTAAAGTGGGCAAGATCATCCGGCAGCCGATACATGATCTGTTGCAGTTTATACTGAGCAGGGAGGCGTAATTTTCGGAATAAGGTTATGCAGAATTAAAGCAGCCAGCACTGTTGAAAATTATTGCGCCGATTTTTCAATTCCTGCTTTACCAAACTTTATTAGCGTATTAGCATCCAGGTAACCCATGGTAACGATGATCGGCCTGCCGGTATTATCCAATATGATCATTGTAGGATACGCCGTTAACTTGTAAGCCCGGACTAACTGAAGCCCCTCACCCTCTTCGCCGTTTAACGATAAGTTTACAAAATTCTCATTAAAAAAGTCACCCGCCTTTTTGCTGGAAAAAGTCCTTAATTTAAGCATGGCACATGGGGCACACCACGTGGCATATATATCTATAAAAATGAGCTTTTTTTGCTCTTTAGCCATTCGGATGGATTGTGCCAGGGTAATGGCGGTAAACTTTATACCATTACCAAATTTTACCGGCTCAGGCTTTGCCCCGGTAATCAAAACCAGGGAAGATAAACATATAAGCAGAATAAGTTTTTTCATAATGCTGATTCAATTATCATGCTACCGTTTTTCTGACCTTTTTCCTATATACATTAATTTTGGAAAAAACAATCCACAGTATTCCCAAAACAGCCAGTAAACTCCCCGCCCGCGCAAGGTAATCGCCATGCAGTACGTAAAAGGTCTTGTCCGAACTCAGGTTAATATCCTGTTTAATAGCCGTCCGTGTCCACCATTTGGTTTGTTGTACAATATCTCCGCGCTGGTTGATAAAGGCTGATATGCCCGTATTGGCCGACCGGCATACCCAACGGCGTGTTTCTATCGCCCGCAGCTTGGCGTAATCCAGGTGCTGGTCCTTGCCCGAAGTATTTTCCCACCAGCCATCGTTGGTAATTATGGCGATAAATTGCGCCCCTTTATGTACCGACTGGCCTATCCATTCGCCCCATAGTGTTTCATAACAAATAACAGGAGTGGCGCCTATGCCGCTCTGTGAATAAAATACGCCAGGCTCAGCCTGCGTGCCATACCCGCCCGTTGTGCCGCCCAGGTGTTCGAAAACTGGTTTCAGGAACGATAAAGCATTCCCGAATGGCATTGACTCGACCCCGGGTACCAGTTTCGATTTATGATAAAACTGTACTTCGGCCGAATTTTCAAAATTTGCCGCGGCATTAAACACATCGAAATATTCATTGCCTTGCGGATCAAACGGGGTGGCTGTCGCTGTTTTTCTCGAATTGTATATTTTAATATCTTCCGAGCCCGTCAGCACATTGCCGTTTTTGTATTTATTTAAAAAATGTTGCACCTGTTGAAAATAGGGGCTCGACCGTACCCGGTCCTCGTTCAATCCCTGCTGGTCTGCGATGGCGGTTTCGGGCCAGATGAAAAACTCCGTATTAGGCTGCCCCAGCGAATCGGACAAATGGGTTAGCACCTTTATCTGTTGAGCCGGCGGCATAGCCCCTTCTTTCATATAAGGGTTTATGTTAGGTTGGGCAACTACGATATTTGATGGGTTCAATTGCTCGTGGTAATTGCGGTAGCGGTATAGCGAGAACGCAATGGGCAATAATAAAATGAGCCCAACGGCCAGTATCTGCTTCAAGCGCATCGATCGCGCCCGCGGCTTATGTAACCCGTTATAGACCAGGAAGGCGAAAATATTCACTATCCATATCCATATCGTGCCGCCATATACACCGGTGTATTCGTACCACTGTACCCATTTATGGCTTACGGCAAAGCCATTGCCCAACGTCATCCACGGAAAATTAAGGTCCCAGTTTTGGTTCAGGTATTCGTATGCCACCCAAAAACAAGTCAGCCCAAGTAAGGCCACATTACGCCTTGTTATTCTGCGTAAACGGTAATAAAGCCAGCACGCGGTCGACATTAACAGGGGAGCCAGCGCATACGGTATAATAGCTACGGGTACCGCAGCTACCGGACCAACCTGTTTTAGCGCATTATATACCCAGTAGATACTTAACGTGTTCCAGATAAAGAAACCAAGAAAGGTTGTCCAGAATAATTTCTTTCCTTTTTTAACCGATTCGGATTGTATGATATTCTCTATCGCCACCAGCATCGGCACAAAACCCACAAACAGCAGAAAGGTAAAATGCGGTGTGGGCGGCCAGGCTATCCACAACAGCAAACCGGAAAGGATGGAAAGGAAGATGTTTTTTTTCATTACTAACTAATAAAACCTGTCATTGCGAGCGATAGCGTGGCAATCTCGTCGGACTGCATAGCGGATATGCATAGTTACGAGATTGCTTCGTCGTTCCTCCTCGCAATGACATTTTTTTATATTATTACTTGCCCGCCACACATATCACAAACTCACCCTTAACCGGGTGCGTTTCAAAGTATGTTTTCACTTCGGTTACCGTTCCGCGCACCGTTTCTTCGAACATCTTTGTCAGCTCGCGCGATACCGATATTAGCCTGTCACTGCCAAACCACGTTGCCATTTCTTCCAGCGTTTTCATCAGCCGGTGCGGCGATTCGTACAGGATAATGGTCCGCTCTTCTTCGGCTAATTGTTTATACCGCGTTTGCCTGCCTTTCTTCACCGGTAAAAAACCTTCGAAACAAAACCTGTCCGTCGGGAAACCAGAATTCACCAAGGCCGGCACAAAAGCCGTAGCGCCGGGCAGGCATTCTACCGCAATATCGTTCTTCAACGCCTCGCGCACCAGATAAAAACCCGGATCGGATATCGCCGGCGTACCCGCATCGGATATCAGGGCGATATTTTTCCCGTCCTTCAAAAACCTAACGATCTCGTTAGACGACTGATGCTCGTTATGCTGGTGATGTGCGAATACCTTTTTATCGATACCGAAATGCTTTAGCAACGGCGCCGATGTACGCGTGTCCTCTGCCAGTATCACGTCCGCCTCCTTTAAAACGCGTATCGCCCGGTAGGTCATATCCTCCAGGTTGCCTATTGGGGTGGGTACTAAGTAGAGTTTTCCGGGCATTATTTCAGTTTGCAGTTATAAGTTGGCAGTTGGCGCCCCTTTGCAAATAAAAACTGCAAACCGCGCACTGCAAACTGTCAACTGACTATATTTGCGAAAAAATTAAAATCAATGCTGCAAGTTAATTATATCCGCGAGAACAGGGAAAAGGTTTTGGAACGTTTGGCTGTAAAAAATTTCAAACAGCCCGAATTGGTGGACGAGGTTATTGCTTTGGACAACGACCGCCGTCAAACACAAAACAAACTCGACTCCGTTTCCGCCGAAGCTAACGCCGCAGCAAAACAAATTGGCGACCTGATGCGCGCTGGTAAAAAGGACGAAGCAGAAAGCATTAAGGCCAAAACAGGTGCGTGGAAGGAAGAAATAAAAATACAGGGCGACGCCCTTGCCGCAATAGAAAACGAGCTGCAGCAAAAGCTGGTGCTGCTGCCCAATTTGCCGCATGAATCCGTTCCGAAAGGGTTGACCCCAGAAGATAATGAGGTGGTACTTGAAAATGGCAGTAAACCCAACTTGCCCGAAAATGCCATGCCGCATTGGGAACTGGCGGCCAAATATAAACTCATAGATTTTGAATTGGGCGTAAAGATCACCGGGGCGGGTTTCCCGGTTTATACAGGTAAAGGGGCCAAATTGCAGCGCGCGCTTATCGCCTATTTTTTGGATGAAGCCGAAAAAGCAGGTTTTGCCGAAGTGATACCCCCGCTGGTAGTGAACGAAGCCTCGGGCTTTGGCACTACGCAACTGCCCGATAAAGAGGGCCAGATGTATTACATCAACGAAGACAAATTATACCTGATACCCACTGCCGAAGTACCTGTTACCAACCTGTACCGGGATGTGATACTAAAGGCCGACGAACTGCCGGTAAAAAACTGCGCCTACACCCAGTGCTTCCGACGCGAAGCGGGCTCTTATGGCGCCCACGTGCGGGGGCTGAACCGCCTGCACCAGTTTGATAAAGTGGAGATCGTACAGATAGCCCATCCTGATAAATCATACGAAGTATTGGAACAAATGAGCCTGCATGTACAGGGCCTTTTACAAAAATTGGGATTGTACTACCGTGTGCTGCGTCTTTGCGGCGGCGATATGAGCTTTGCTTCGGCACTTACTTATGACATGGAAACCTGGAGCGCCGCCCAGCAGCGCTGGCTTGAAGTTTCATCTATTTCAAATTTTGAAACTTTCCAGAGCAACCGCCTCAAATTGCGTTTCCGCAATGCTGAAGGCAAAACACAATTGGCGCATACCCTTAATGGCAGTGCATTAGCATTGCCCCGTATTGTGGCTACACTGCTTGAAAACAATCAGACCGAAAAAGGCATCAAAATACCAGAAGTTTTGGTGCCCTACACGAAGTTTGAATGGATTGATTGAGGGTAGTGATCAGTTAACTGTGATTTGTTAACAAGTGATTGGTACGCCCATATCTAATTCACCACGTCATTGCGAGGAACGAAACAATCTCTAAACAGGACATTCAATATCCTTAATTTCGTTCAATGACGAATCAATAAAGGAGACCTCTTTCCAGGAAATTTTACTATTTGATTTTCATACGCAGAGATGGCTTCGTTCCTCGCCATGACGCTGCTAATCACGGCGATTTAAAAAGAAGCATTAACCAGGAGATCCGTAACTGTCGAATCCAATATAGATTTTACGTGACTGATGGTTTCTTTAGTAGGGTGTTGCAAATCGTCCTTATAGATGACATGATTCACACCCAGGACTTTCAGCAGGCTATCTATTTTCCTGCTTTGGCCGCTTTTAAAGCAGCATATTTTTATTTTGTTGTAATATGGGTTGGTGCGGATACGGCGCAAAATACGCTCCATATCCTGGCTTAAATAGTCGTAGTCAAATATGATCATGTGAGGCGCCATTTCATATATGGCAGGGAAAACACGATCCACCGATGTAATATGCCGGATCTGTTTATTATTAGCCAATATCTGTACCGAAAATATATTGGGAGCAACCAATAATACCCTTTCGGTCCTAAAATGTATCATGCTCAATTAGTTTACGGATACCTAAAGATATATTCTATATTTTATATTGTCAAGTGACTGTTAATCAGTAAAGTAAAAAATAGGCAAATATTAACAAATGTTGGGTCAGCATTTGCATCTTTAGTATACGCAAGGTTGGCGCAAAAAGTTACGGCGCTATTTCAAAAACCGCCGAAACCTGGAAGCTTAATTTGATCTTCTTGAAATCGATATCAGACTCCGGAGCAGCATCCGCATTCGACTTAAATACAGCCCGGTTAGCAAACATCTGGTTAGCCATTGGATAATTACTATTGTCGCTTTCCGAAATATCTATAGCCTTTCCCAGCTTTTCATTAATGCTGTTCAATAAATAGGTTGCCTTCTCTTTAGCAGCAAGCAGCGCCTGTATCTTCAATTCCCGTTTCAATTCAGGCATTTTCGAATAATCGTAACTGCTTATATAGGTGGATTGTATGCCTTTAGGGTCGATACTGCTCATTATCGGGTCAAACTTGTTCAGGTTATGCAGTCTTAAAGTATATTGCTTGCTTGCCAAAAAATCGGGCGTCTTTTTCTTTTGCCAGGTATTGTTCCACGCCGAAACGTTGTTCACGGTAAAATCTTCTTTTGTAATACCGGCTTGTTTTACCGCTGCCTCCAATTGATTTTCAAGTTGATCGATAGTGATCTTCTTTTTACCATCCATATATTCTTGTAACGAGATTGATACGTTAATAATATCAGGGGTAACCTCCTGTTCGGCTATGCCGGTCACGGTAATTTTTCTCCGGAGGTCCACATTCTGTGCAAAGGCCGTAAAGCTTAAAAGGCTTATTACAGCCGCTATCAATAGTTTTTTCATACCAGTTTTCATATTTATTTATATAGACTATTAACGAAGGTAAAAGTTAATTCGCAACAGTTAAGATGAAAAGCTTTGGACTTTCTGCTTTCTCCTTTCACCTCAACTTATTACATTTGAGACTGACCAATAATTAAAATGAACAGAAATAACATCCTGCTTCTTATTCCGGCAGTTGCGTTGCTGTGGAGCTGCAATCGCCAGGCCAAAACAACCGGCCCTATTACACCCGAAGACATCAAGAGCCATATCGCTGTACTGGCTGACGATTCGCTGATGGGACGCAAACCATTTACCGAAGGCGAAACCAAAACCATCCGCTACATCTCAACCGAATTTAAAAAGATCGGGCTCGAGCCGGGCGACAATGGCAGTTACTACCAGGACGTACCGCTTGTAGAAATAAAAGGGACGCCGTCTGAAACGATGGAGGTAACAGGTGGAAAATCAACTATTCAATTGCATAATTCCACCGACTTTGTTGCCTTTACCCGGCAGGAGTCAGAGCAAATCGACCTAAAGAATTCACCGTTGGTTTTTGCAGGATATGGTGTTGTTGCGCCGGAATATCATTGGAACGATTATGCTGGGCTTGATGTAAAAGGGAAGACGGTAGTGGTGCTGGTTAATGACCCGGGGTTCAAATCCGGCGATCCAAAATTATTTAAAGGCGATACCATGACCTACTATGGCCGCTGGACGTACAAATACGAGGAGGCTGCACGCCAGGGTGCTGCCGGCGTGATCATTGTGCACCAAACCGAGCCGGCCAGCTATCCATGGAGTGTAGTGAGCAGCAGCAATACCGGCGCCAGGCTGTACCTGCAGCAAAGCAATAAACACATGGACCGCTGCAAAGTGGAAGGCTGGATGACCGAAGACGCCGCTAAAAAGATATTTGCGCAGGCAGGCATAACAGGCGACTTCCGCGCAATGGCCCGCAAGAAAGATTTCAAAGCGATACCGCTGAACATGAATGTAAACCTGACCATTCATAACAAGCTTAAATATTCACTTTCGCACAATGTCATTGGTGTTTTAAAGGGGAGCACTGCACCCGATGAATATATCATTTATACCGCGCACTGGGACCATTTTGGCATCGGCAAACCGGATGCGAAAGGCGACAGCATCTATAATGGAGCTGTGGACAATGCCGATGGCAGCGCAACGCTCATCAGCATGGCTAAAGCCTTTAGCGAGGCAAAAGAGAAACCAAAGCGCTCTATTATCTTCCTTGCTGTTACAGCCGAGGAACAGGGCCTGCTGGGTTCGGAATATTATGCCACCCACCCTGTTTTCCCATTAAATAAAACTGTTGCCAACATCAATATGGACGCATTAGGCAACTATGGTGAAACTAAAGATATTTCCATCACCGGCAAGGGGCAAAACGACCTGGAAGATTATATCGAAAAATACGCAAAAGAGGATGGGTTAACCGTTGTAGGCGATTCCAAGCCTGGAGCAGGCGGCTATTACCGGTCGGATCATTTCAACTTTGCCAAAGTAGGTGTACCGGCGCTTGATATGAATAACGGCATAGTTAGCGCCACGCACGAAGCTGGCTGGGCCAAAAAACATCAGGACGACTACACCGCCAACACCTACCACCAGCCATCGGATAACTACAGCCCGGATATGGATGCTTCGGGCATGGCGCAGATCGCCAACCTGCTTTACCGCCTCGGCTCCGACCTGGCAAATGAAAGCACCTTCCCTGGCTGGAAACAAGGCTCCGAATTTAAAGCGGTCAGGGATAAGTCGATGGCTAAATAGTGCAACTTACTGCGTAGTTCGGACATCACAAAAATGGATATAATAGCAAAAAGACAACCACATTTTTGCAGTTGTCTTTCCGAACCTGATAAAGTTTAGGCTTTGAAGTAAAATAATAACTTTTAAATTAAATCCACAACCCGTGTTTACACGGTATTTTCAAATTTACAAAAAGCAAAAAAGCCGCTCTGGCATGCCCAGAGCGGCTTTTTGTATTTTAATTTAACTATTACTTAAATCATTCTTCTACAACTTCGCTGTTCGGAGTGGTTGCTTCGGCAGTTTGGTGTTTAAAATAGTGTTTTTGTTTGATCAGTATCATGATCACACCAACGGATATCGAAGCGTCGGCCAGGTTAAAAATTGGCCGGAAAAATTCAAAATCCTCGCCTCCCCAAAATGGGAACCAATGAGGGAAATTGCCCGAGAAAAGCGGGAAGTAAAACATATCCACCACGCGGCCGTGAAATAACGGGGCATAATGATAAATGATGCCATAAAATGTGGAGTCGATAATATTGCCCAAAGCGCCTGCAAATATTAACGCTACGTTGATGATCAGCCCCCGATGGTACTTATGTTTGATCAGGTGAACCAAACCCCAGGCTATCGCTATCACGGCTCCTATGCGGAACAGTGTCAGGAACAATTTACCCCAATCGCCGCCAAATTCCATACCGAAGGCCATGCCATTGTTTTCGGTATAACGCAGCATGCCCTTGCTCCCCAAAAAATGGATCTCCTGGCCCATGGTCATATGACTATGCACCCAAACCTTGATTATTTGGTCAGCTATAATAACAAGGGCTGCAATAATAAATGGCCTGGTATAAGCAGCCTTCATTAATATTGCTTCAGTTTGGCTTCCATGCTCAGCGTGGTATGTGGCACGGCACGCAGGCGTTCTTTTTGGATCAGCTTGCCGGTCTCGCGGCAAACACCGTAGGTTTTATTTTCAATACGCATTAGCGCAGCTTCCAGCTGCTCTATAAATTTTTTCTGACGCGCAGCCAGCTGATTGATAGATTCCTTTTCCAGCGTAGCCGAACCATCTTCCAATGTTTTATATGTACCGGCCGTATCGTCGGTGCCGTTGGCGTTTGGTGAACTTAGTGATGATGCCAGCGCATTCAACTCTTCTTTAGCAATACGCAGCTTTTCCAATATCAGCCCTTTAAACTCCTGCAGCTCTGCGTCAGAGTACCTGGTTTTTTCGTTTTCTTGTTTCATTTACACTTTAGTTATAAAAATCAATATTTCATTCCCGTCAATTTGTACCGTATCGCCTTCTCCCAACTGATTATCAAGTACTATGCGCCCAGCTAAAATTTCGGCGCAAATATAAGATAAATTATTTTCTATCGCCTTGATAATCACGGATGATCCGGTACGGTAATTAACGTTTATTTTATCGGTAACCTCAAGGCCCTTTTCTTTGCGCAGATTCTGTACCCGGTTGATAAATTCGCGGGATATCCCTTCCTGTTTCAGCTCGTCGGATATGTTAACATCTAACGCTACGGTTAGTTTTCCCATATTGGCAACCTGCCAGCCGGGAACGTCTTCGGCGATGATCTCAACGTCGCTGATGGCTATTTCGAATTTCGAATTTGCAATATCAAATATTACTGACCCTTCCTGCTCAAATCGGTTCAGCGCGTCCTGGTCCATGTTCACTATCGCATCCGCCACTGCTTTCATATCCTTACCCACCTTTGGTCCTAATGCCTTGAAGTTTGGCTTTACCTTCTTTTTGATAAAACCCGAAGCATCCGTAATATACTCAATATCTTTGATGTTTGTTTCAGAAAGAATAAGATCTTTTACCAATTCAACCTGGTGCCTGAAATTTTTGTCCAGTATCGGCAGCAATATCCTGCTCAATGGCTGGCGTACGTTGATTCCTACTTTTTTACGCAGCGACAGCACCAGCGACGATATGTCCTGCGCCAGTTGCATACGCTCTTCAAGGGCTTTGTTCACCAGCTCTTTGTGGTAAGCCGGAAAATCCGCCAAATGCACCGACTCAAAGCTTTCCTTTTTGGTAACCAGGTTCAGATCATTATATAACCTGTCGGCAAAGAACGGCGCTATGGGCGACATCAGCTTGGCGATGGTAGTTAAACAGGTATATAATGTTTGATAAGCGGATAGTTTATCCTGTGAGTCATCCGATTTCCAGAACCGGCGGCGACTCAAGCGAACGTACCAGTTGCTCAGGTGTTCGTCAACAAATTCCTGTATGGCGCGCGCGGCTTTGGTCGGTTCAAAATCAGCATAAAAAGCGTCCACATCCTTACTTAAAGTATTCAGTAAGGAAATGATCCATTGGTCTATCTCAGGGCGATTTTTTAACTCGATCTCCGCTTCGGAATAAGTGAACTTATCAATATTAGCATACAGCGCAAAGAAGGAATAAGTATTATAAAGCGTACCGAAGAACTTACGCCTTACCTCGTCCAGCCCTTCCATATCAAACTTTAGGTTATCCCAGGGCGACGCATTGCTGATCATATACCAGCGGGCAGTGTCGGCGCCATATTGTTCTATGGTAGAGAACGGATCGACCGCATTGCCCAGGCGTTTGGACATTTTGTTGCCGTTCTTATCCAGCACCAGGCCGTTCGATACCACATTTTTAAATGCGATGCCTTTATTACCTACTTCCTCATTGACTGCTTTAATCTCGTCGCTGCACTCGCTCAGCATTACGGCTATGGCATGCAGGGTAAAGAACCAGCCACGGGTTTGATCCACACCCTCAGCAATGAAATCTGCCGGGTAAGCGTTTTTGAATTGTTCCTTATTTTCGAAAGGGAAATGCCATTGCGCATAAGGCATGGCCCCACTGTCGAACCAAACATCGATCAGGTCGGGTTCGCGGAACATCTTTTTGCCGGTGGCCGATGTTAATATCACATCATCCACAAATGGACGGTGCATATCGGTCAGCTTAAAGCCTTTCGGCATAAAACCTGCTGCAATAGATTTTTCGATCTCTGCTTCCATTTCGGCAATAGAGCCGATACATTTTTCTTCCGCACCATTCTCTTCTCTCCATATCGGCAGCGGTGTACCCCAGTAGCGCGAACGGGATAAATTCCAGTCCACCAAATTCTCCAGCCAGTTGCCAAAGCGGCCCGTGCCGGTTGATTCCGGTTTCCAGTTGATGGTTTTATTCAATGCAACCAGTTTATCCTTCACCGCGGTAGTTTTGATGAACCAGCTATCCAGCGGATAATATAGTATCGGCTCGTCGGTACGCCATGAATGCGGGTAGCTGTGCTCGTATTTCTTTACGTCGAACGCCTTATTATCGGTCTTTAATTTGATCGATATCAGCACATCCGTAGCCCTGAAACCCGGCTCTTCGCGTTCTTCTTTTGAATAATATTCTTCTTTTACATACCGACCTGCAAAGTCGGTCACCTCATCCACAAAACGGCCCTGCTTGTTTACCAATGGTACTTCCTTGCCGGTCTCATCCAGCACCATGACCGACGGCACACCATTTTCCTTACAGGCCCGGAAGTCATCCGCACCAAAAACCGATGCCGTGTGAACGATACCCGTACCATCCTCGGTGGTCACAAAATCAGCCGGGATAACACGGAAGGCGTTTTGTTCCAGATCAGCATTCGTTACGTAAGGCATCAGTTGTTCATAGTGAATGCCAACCAAGTCTTTGCCTGAAATGTACCCTGTTGATGAACCCGTCCTATCATAAGTGTATGGTTGGAGTTTGTTTTTAGGGTCAAATTCCAAGCCTTCAAGAGTTTGAACTGCATTCGGGCCAGCAACTTTTTGTACTAAAGCATCAGCTAAAATGACAGTTACCGGAACGCCTGTATACTGATTAAAAGTTTTCAGTTTAACATATCGAATATCTGGTCCAACTGCCAAGGCGCAATTAGATGGCAAAGTCCATGGTGTGGTAGTCCAGGCTAAAATGTATATATCAGTGTCAACACCTTCGAATAAGAACTCTGAATCTTTGTCTCTTTTTATCTTAAACTGCGCCGTTACTGTGGTATCCTTGACATTCTTGTAAGTACCCGGCTGGTTCAGCTCATGCGAGCTTAGACCGGTGCCAGATTTGGGCGAGTAAGGCTGTACGGTATAGCCTTTGTACAGCATGCCCTTATTGTAAAGCTCCTTCAGTATCCACCAAAGGGTTTCGATATATTCATTCTTGTAGGTGATGTAGGGATCATTCAGGTCGACCCAATAACCCATCTTCTCGGTCAGGTCGTTCCACACATCGGTAAACTTCATTACCTCCTTGCGGCAGGCTTCGTTGTACTCCTCGATGGATATTTTTTTGCCGATATCATCCTTGGTAATGCCCAATGTTTTTTCGACACCAAGCTCGATAGGCAAACCGTGCGTATCCCAGCCGCCCTTGCGTTTTACCTGGTAGCCTTTAAGGGTTTTATAGCGACAGAAAATATCCTTAATGGAACGCGCCATAACATGGTGGATGCCGGGCATACCATTTGCCGAAGGCGGGCCTTCGTAAAAAGTGTAGGGATTATTTTCGGGACGGCTCGTAATGCTCTTTTCAAAGATGTTGTGTTTCTTCCAAAACTCAAGTACATCCTTGCCTGTCTGCGATAAATTTAACTGCTTATATTCCTTGTACATCAATATGTTCCACCTAAAATTTTAGAGGTGGCAAAAATACGGAATTTTACCATTAAAAGCTATATTAGCGGTATGAAATTCAAATTACGCATCGTTATATTCACGGGGATTTTAACAGCGTTATTGCTGGTTATTGATTTAAAGACCGTCAACCATTCAGCCGGCGATAAATGGGCCAGCTTTGGACTGGGATTTTGCTCCGTCGTATTCCTGAGCTGCCTGTTATCATTGATAACATCATACCGTAAACAAAGGACGGCCCGATCGGGAGAGTAAATTCAGTATGTCCATGGCGCGGTTCCGCTATCCCATTGTTTTGTTTGCAGCGAGTTTGGTATTCCTTTTTATCGGCATGCTCTTCCGTATACAGCATTGGCCCGGCGGCCGGCTGATAACCGGCAGCATGATGATGGTGCAGGGATTTGCCGTTGTCTGGCTTATCGTTTTGCTTTTCCGGGGCGATAAAAAGCTTTGACAGGGTCTGCTGTCCACACTTGAGCGTGGACGCTCAAGACTAACTTAGTTCAAGCGCAGACGCTTGAACTGGCGGGGGGTTCGAAAAAATAAAATGAGCCTGGAAATGTGCGATTCCCGCCTCGGGGCGGGGCAGGGTGGGGTTTCGCCGCTATGCTAACAAATCACGATCAAAACTTTCAGGTAATTTAATAGCGGGGTTATTCCTTACAATCGTAATAATTGCTCCTTCAATCGCCCTTATCACATTTATCATGTCGGATTTAATTTCTGCTTCAGTAAAACGAATTACGGTAATTCCAAAACTTTCTAATTTCCCTTGTCTTTTCTCATCCTTTGTAAAAGCTTCCTCGTAGTTATGTGACATGCCATCAATTTCAATAGCCAGCATTAAACTTTTGCAATAAAAGTCGACAATGTAGTTATCAGTACAGCGCTGCCTGTCAAAATCTAACCCCCATAATTTATCGCGTTTTAATTCGTTCCAAAGAAGCACTTCACCAAATGTCATATCCTTGCGGAGTTTTTTGGCAAATTCCTTCAGTTTGGGATTATATGGAATAATCTTCATCAGTCTTAAAATATTCTAATCACAATAATCCTGACCCCAACCTACACCCGCCCCGAGGCGGGAATCGCACTGCCAGCCGCTTCTTAAAATTTCTTCTAAATACTGTGCTACTAAAAAACCTCACAAATAAAATACTTTCCTGATTTTCGGACCTCCGACTTCCGACCTCCTTAAAAAATCCCCCTGCTTGCCCCGCCATCCACTTGTATCGTTGTCCCGCTGATGTAAGCCGCCTGCTCCGAAGCCAGGAACGCAACCAATGCACCCAATTCTTCCGGCTTGCCAATACGCCTTGCTGGAATAGTTTTCGCACGGTCTTTTACGGCTTGGTCGTGGTCAACATCTTTAGGTAAAACCTCCTTAACGCGGTCGGTCAGGATCAGTCCGGGTGCGATGTTGTTTACCGTTATCTGGTCAGGGCCAAGTTCATCGGCCATCAGCTTGGCCATACCCACAACGCCCATGCGCATAGCGGTAGAAAGCACAGCATTATTCAATACTGCCTTTACCGATCCGCTGATGATATTAATAATACGCCCGCTGCCGGCTTTTTTCATATAAGGCAACACCTCGCGACCTGTACGAGCGAACGCAAACAGGGTTAACTCAAAAGCCTTTTGCCAGGCTTCATCGTCAAAAGTTTCAAATTGAGCAAAAGGTGGCCCGCCACCGTTATTCACGAGGATATCTATACCGCCAAAGGTTCCAGCCGTTTCCTTAATAAGGTTTTTAACCTGCGCGGCATCCGAAACATCCGCTGTGATAACTATCACCGGGTTGCCTGTTTGCTGATGAATTTCAGCAGCCGTTTTTTTTAATTCTTCGGTATTGCGGGAACAGATAGCCACTTTAGCGCCTTCGGCGGATAAGGCTAAAGCCGATGCCCGGCCCAGTCCTTTGCTGGCGGCGAGAACAAGGGCAACTTTATCTTTGAGTTTGAGATCCATTTTGATAGATATTTAAGGCATAAATCTAAGCGTTTTATGCTCCGATGTCGTTAGGCTAAAGCCAACGCACACTTTTTTTACATCCGCCCCATAAATGGGACGGCAATGAAAGATATTATCATTGCCGTTGGCTTCAGCCAACGGAATAATGACAAAGCGGGCATGGCTTTAGCCAAAACAATGCGAAATGACAGGTTTTATTTAAGTTTGTGCAGATGAACAAATTTATCCGTGGATTCGGTTATGCATTTAAAGGGCTTTGGTACGCAGCCAAAACACAGCTTAATTTCCGCGTGCACCTGCTTTGTACGGCTATCGCGCTTATGCTGGGTTATGGCCTCGACATATCCGCTTCCGAGTGGCTCTGGATCATCATTTGCATTGGGTTGGTGTTACTTACCGAACTGCTGAATACCGCGCTTGAACTTTTATGCGATGTTATCTCGCCCGAATACAATGAAAAGATCGGTCATGTTAAAGATATAAGCGCCGGCGCGGTGCTGGTTACCGCCGTTACTGCCCTGGTTATCGGCGCTGTCATTTTCCTGCCCAAATTATTATTGCTTGTACATCATGCTGCATAAAACCCGTGGCATCGTTTTCAAAACCACCGACTACGGCGAAAGCAGTGTAATTGTGCAAATTTTCACCGAGAAGTTCGGAATGCAGTCCTATATCATCAACGGCGTGAAAAAGCCGAGGGCCAAAATAAGCCGCAATATGCTGCAGCCTATGCACCTGCTCGACCTGGTGGTGTATCATAAAAATACCGGCTCGGTACAGCGCATAGCCGAACTGAAAAACTCGCCCCTGCTGCAAAGCATCCCTTACGATGTGATCAAAAGCAGCCTGGCTATCTTCCTGAACGAGATCGTTTACAAAGCCGTCCGCCAGCAAACAGCCGATGAGAATTTATTTGATTTTATCTTCAGCGCCATCGAATGGCTCGACCATCAGCATGAAGGGCTGGCGAATTTCCATTTATTGTTCCTGGTAAGGCTGACACGGCACCTGGGCTTTTTCCCGGAGCAGTTTAAAGCAGGCGGATCTGATTATTTTGATATGAAAGCCGGCACCTTCAGCCGGTATAAGCCCGATGGGCTATATTATTTATCCCCGCCGCACACGCAAAACTTCGGCGCGTTGCTGCAATGCAGTTTTGAAGGTTTGAACCTGCTGCATTTCAGCAACGACGAGCGGCGCTACCTGCTGTTAAAATTATTGGAATATTACGCCCTGCATATCGAGGGCTTTGGGAACATTAAGTCGCACGAGGTGTTGGAAGAGGTGTTGGGATAAACCAAGACTACGATAAGACTTAATAGGATGGAGAATATCAGAAATATTCCTTTAATTCTTTAATGTATTCATAAGATTGATATCCAAATGGCTTATCCATTGGAAAGGCTTTTTGCATAATTTCAAACAAAATGCCCATCAATTTCCCATCCTCCGAGCCTCTTTTAGGAGACCAAAAATGGTATTTGCTGGTATTTGCATTGACAGTCAAACTTAAATCTACATTAATACCGTCAAATCCAATATCTTCATATTTTGGTAAATTTCCGTGTTTCTTTTTAAAGGTGCTCTTTTTGGTAGCTTTCACTGAAAGTTTATACGTTTTTAAAAAGGCAGTTAGCCTGGAAAGGTCAATAGCTTTTAAAGTAGATGTGTCACAAAAGGAAAGCTCTTTTTTATTTAAAGATTTATAACCTTTTAATACAATAAAACTGGAGTCTGCGCCGCTACGCACTGTCAATGTACTTCTATTCATAAACGATGGTGAAAACTCAACGGACAGTGTATAAGAAAGCGCTTTTGATTGCCCGAAACATGGTAAGCCAAGTGCGAAGAAAAAAAAGATGAGAAAAATTTGTTTCATGAGTAAGGCTTGAGTGGCATACTAAGTTACAATTATTTGCATAGAAGAATAAGCGAATTTAGATGGTTTTTAAACCTGTATCAGATCGCACGAGATATTAGAAAGAGGTGTTAGGATTACGACTTTGTCGATGGCCCCTTCTAATGGATTGAGAAGAAGACTGAGCTTGCTATGCATTACTTCCCTGCCCTAAGTGTATCGAATTTTGAAATAGGCGATGCAGGCATCCGGCGTTTTTTATCAAAACTCAGCTTTTGGTCTTATTCCTGCAGACAACCATTTGCCTGAACATGCCTTTTTTGGCTCAAACGAGGCTTTTTCGGACTTTTTTTGACTATTCTTGATTTTGAAGCAAAAAACAACCCTCAAACGCAATTATTACGCAAACAATTAAATAGCTGACGTTCAGAAAAATACAAAGGCGGCGTTCACGAAAAGTGCAAAAATAAGGCACTTTTTCAGATTCTGAATTTTTAATATACTAATAATAAACCACTTATAACATAATACCATACGCAAGGGGCGGTGGCGTGAACACTTAGTGTAGCGGGATAATGCAGGCTATTATGCACCTTGCCGGCATTCACCTATGCAGGTCGGCCCGCCGCTTTGCAAGGCAGGAAATTTATTTATCCTGCCCCAAAACGTGTTTCTTAATAAACCCGATGTTTGAGTCGGGCAACGATGTCCCGGATATTTGAGTGATCGACCCATCCCAATGCAGTTCCAGTTCTGCCTTAGTATTATTGTCGATGCTTACATGCAGCTTTTCGCCTTCTTTTTCAACCCTGCAGGATAATTCCCTGCCGCCGTATTGCATGGTAAACTCATGAACGCCATCGGCACCCATGGTTTTTGTATTTTCTGTGTTGGTCATGACGTTCCTCGTTTCACATGATAACACGATTACATCTTGTATGTTTTAGCAAAGGACCGCTCTTCTTCCGGCAGGTTAGCCTTAATCCAATAACTTAAGATTGTCGGCTTTATAATTTTGTACAAATTGATTTTTGCCCGCCCCGGTTACTTTTATTACTTCCACCGTATTGCCACATACGCCTGGCTTCGAAAAGAAAAGCAGCAACTCCTCTTTTCGGTATTTGATCTGCAGGCAATACGCCGATAATATGGTGCACCGGTTGGTTTCGGGCTGAATGTTATTACAATTCGTCAATATGCTGATGAGTTTGTAATATTTCTCCTTATCGATCTTCTCTTTAGAGGCAGACAGGTAGTTCATGATATAAGTAGCGCCGGCCTTTTTCAAACTATCGCTTACCGGCGATCCCTCGAGCCTGTGATAGGTCACGTTCCTGCTGTTGAGCAATATCTTAATATCGTTCTGATTAAGGAAAACCGAGTCACGCATCGGTGCCTTGTTTTGTGCTCCGCCGCAATTCCATATTACAGCGAACAAAATTATGCTGGTGATCAGTTTCATTAGTTTATTTTTACGTAACTAACTGCGGTTTCTGAACATATCGACTCATTGCAATTCTGGCCGTTCGTCATTTCAAGCACTGCGCTCCTGGTTTCGGATATGATATTGGACCACGATGTATTCCCCTCAAATACGCTTAACGACTTATCCAGCGATTTAACAAAATTATAGATGAAGAACCCGCCGATATCCGCATTGCATTTGGCCGTTTCACCCTTTGATGCCGCCGTTGCGACAACAACGCCCGACTGGTTAAGGAACAGCGACTGGCAGTTGGACCGGCTCCATTGCACTATGGAACGCGCTGTAGCGGCCCTCGAATTGCCAAACGGTTTGGCCACGTTAAGGTAGCTATTGCAGCAATCAGACAGAATGATCTTCAGATGAGCGTTTTGCGATTTGAGCGTCGAATAAATATCCGAAAGATTGAGTGTATTAGCGTCGAGGGCGTCAAACTTGCCGCTCCGCAGATCGAACTGGGGGTAGGCGTTGCTTTCGTCATTCCGGTAATGAAACCCATGGCCCGAATAGCAAAATATTAATATATCATTGTTGGACGTGCTCATCGAATTCAGCGTGTTAACAACGGTGGCTTTACCAAAATTGTCGCCCGATATCTCCTTGTATTCAAAACCAAGATTCAGCATCCTGGATACGTCCCTGAACATTCCTTTAACGTGATCTATATCCCGTTGACAGGTACTGCCTATATTGTCATCGTTGGTATTGGCTATCATGATGAGTTTGATGGTCCCTGAATTAGAAGCATACGAACTTGTATTATTGCCTGAAGAAGTATTGAACAGGTTGACAAAGAAAGGCTCGGATTTACCAAAAAAGTAATTGGCATACTCCTCCGTTATATCGCTGGTGTTTAATAGCTTCACGCTGGTAATACTCCCCTGGTCGGTGGTGCCGTTAGGATTGGGCGATGTCACCCCCCAGGGTTTGAAAGTACTTTCTCCGGGTAGTTTTTTGAACCATAAATAATCCGGGTAGTATTTGTCTGTGGCCTCGCCTAAAATAAAGACCGGGTTCCGGCCCGTAAACCTGATCGTTTCGTTACTGGCACCGTCGATGGTGTAATTTCCACGTATCTCGTCAAAATCCATATTTACAACCTTCGCCGTGCCGTTAATGATGTATCTCACTCGCATAAACCCGGTATTGTTCTCGTACCTCACCAAAAATGCGGCATATATCCTGTCGCCGGTGTTAGCGAAAGTGTATTTGATCTCATAAATGGTTGTTGCCTTTGCAGCATAGCAAACAACGGTTAGCGCGAATAGTAAAATGAGCCTTTTCATGTCTTATTGTTTTAATGCATAAACTCTTAACAATGTTAGTACACCCTTATCCTGGCCAGGAAACTGGTACTGAACCATTCCTGAACGCTCAAATATCTTTTCCGGGCATTATATGGCCACGGATCTCTTACCGTCGCAACAGTGACATTTCCCCGGCCATACGCATCATGATCGTATTCCAATGCGGTTAATACCATGGCATGGCCAAGTGTCCCGATGATTAGCGGATGGTCCGCAGCCAGGTCCTGAGCAGCGGCGGCAGGGGTTACAGCGATAGTTGTCGCCCTGACGGAAAAATCATTTCCGTCATCGTCGGTCCAATTTTTATTCAAGGCAGATAAAATGGCATTGGGCGATCCCGGTACATTTTCTATCCTTCCGAATGTTTCCCCAACGATCCTTTCCTGCGAAACATTATGCCCGTAATAATTGAAAACAGCTGAAATTGAAGCCGCCCAGCACCATTCACTGTTATGCTGCGTATCGCTGGCTGTTACATCCAAAATTTCCGAATTGATGCCCGCTATACAATGCTGCACCCCATAAACATTATATTGGGAACAATCCAGGCCGGCAACATGACGTTCGATCCCGGATATGCCGGGATGATTTATTTTACCGCCGAAAATAGGCAGAATACTCAATATCAAAATAACCGATGTTTTCATATTTAAATGAATTGTGATTTATCAAGTGATTATCAAGTATATATGTATAAATGTAGTAATCAGGAATGTAATTTCCCAAGGGTAAAAACACCCATTTTTTCACTTGTCTTAATTTCGGATTTTTACGTACCCACCTGTTTAAAACATGCTGGTATTTTTACAAAAAACCTTTAATTTCACCACTGAATTTTAACACCTGTTAATACCGCTGAACGAATGCCCGGCAAAGTTTTGATCGTGATACCATGTTATAATGAAGAGGCATCGCTGCCCACGCTCCTACCCGGGTTACTTGCCACAACATTGCCGCAGGGCTATCAATTGGAGGCGCTGATCGTTAACGATTGTTCAAAGGATAACACCTCGGCAGTGGCCAAAAAACATAGGGCAACGGTTATCGATCTGCCGGTAAACCTGGGCATTGGAGGTGCGGTGCAAACCGGCATTTTATATGCCCGCGATAACGGGTTCGACATGGCCATCCAGTTGGACGGCGACGGCCAGCATCCCCCGAAAGAGCTGCCGAAACTGATCAACCATCACCTGGAAACCGGGGCCAACGTGGTTATCGGTTCACGCTTCCTGGAAAAGGAAGGTTTTCAATCCTCGTTCACGCGTAGGCTGGGTATCAAATATTTTCATTGGGTTAATCTATTGCTAACCGGTCAGCAGATATATGACAGCACCTCCGGGTTCCGTTTGTTCGACCGCAAGGCTATCGAACTGGCGTCCATCTATTACCCTGACGAGTACCCCGAGCCTGAATCGCTGGTTGTATTTTCAAAAGCAGGGCTGAAGGTAGCCGAAGTAGCCGTAGTAATGGCCCCAAGACAGGGCGGGCAATCATCTATCCGTAGTTTCGGCTCGTTATATTATTGTTTTAAAGTGAGCCTGGCCATGTTCTTTTCATTCATTCGTAAACTCTGATCATCATGCTAAGGATACAGATCATCACCATCATCGCGAACATTTTGTTCATCCTGTACATTTCGCGGCTAATTGTTAAAGGCAAGCTGCGCGAGGAATATGCCATTGTATGGATAATATGCACAGTATTCCTCATGGTATTCTCGTTCTGGACCGATGGCCTGGAGGTTTTGCGAAAATTAACGGGTGTTGTGGTTGCGGCAAACCTGGTATTTACCGGCTTTATCTTCGCGATATTGATATACCTGCTGCACCTGAGCGTAGTAGCATCAAAACTTTATAACGATAACAAAAAGCTTGGCCAGGAAATAGCGCTGTTGAAGGAAGAGTTCAATAAACACCTGGAGAGCAAAAAATAGTATCCATGGATCACACCACCTGCCCCGTTTGCGGAAGCCCGCTTAAAGTGTTGTTTAAACTGCGGTTTAATGTTTATAAATGCAACAACTGCGGCCTGCTGCATTCAGATGCACAGTTCGAACATTCGTTTGAATCGGCCCTGCAAGCCGGTGCGCGCGACCCGGGCCTGAAAGCGTTGCGGCTACAAAACTTTATTACCATTATAGCTAAACTGAAAGCTACGAAAGGCGGCGACCTGAACGGCCTGGAGATAGGCAGCGGCAACGGCTGGTGGCTGGAAACCTGCCAGAGCCAAAGGGTGGGCTGTATCGGTATCGAGCCGGAACATGTTTACGAGGATTACCACAAGGAAAAAAAGCTGGATGTTATTTACGGTTTCTATCCTGATGTAAGCCCCAAAAAGGAAAACGGTTATGATTTCATCATTTTTAACGACGTTTTCGAGCATATTCCTGATATCAACAGCCTGGTTGAAAGCCTGAAACAGGACCTGGCCGACGACGGCATCCTGATCATTAATATCCCCATGAGCACTGGCTTCTTTTACCGGATAGCCACGTTGCTGCACAAATTCGGCATGAATAGCTCACTGACACGCATGTGGCAGTTCAACTTCCACAGCCCGCACATGAACTATTTTAATGAAGGCAATATGAAAATGCTTTTGGATAAACATGATTTCAATTGCATCGATGTTTTCAAGCTAAAATCGCTCGATATGCAAAGCACGAAGGACCGCATGCTGGCCGATAAGGGCATGAGCAAATGGAAGGCATCGCTGATGGCATTGGCACTGAAGATGATGAAACCGACTATTGATAGTTCGGAGCCGGATATAAAAGCATTTTTCTTCAGGAAAAAATAATCCGAAAAAATCCCGGTCATTTGGAGAGCGCTGGTTGGGGCGCTATTTCCCGGCTTGGGCTTTCCCGGCCCTTGCTTGCGCCAGGTTATTCTTCAGCAATTCGTTTTTAGGGTTTATTTGCATCCCCTTCTCGCCGGTTTTTATCGCGTTGTCCCATTGGCCCAACGCATTGTAAGCCGCGCACATATTATTATAAGCAAGGTCATAATCCGGATTCTGCTCCAGCGCGCTCTCGCAGGCTACAATGCACAGGTCATACAATTTAAAGTTATAATAAGTCAAACTCTGATTTACATATTCTTCGGCCGTAGGCGGCTTTACCGGGTAAGTAAGGCCTGTTATATGATTTTCCGCCAGCGAAAGATTGTTTTTTGCCAAAACGTAATTAGGCTGAATGCTAAGCGCCTTTTTTAGCGGCTCCAAAGCCTGGTCAAATTGTTCCAGGGCTATATAGGCGCTGCCTATGTTGTTATAAGCCGCCGCATAATTTGGTTTAAGTTTGATGGCTTCCTGTGCAGCTGCTATACAAAGGCCGAACCGCGCATCCAGGTAATAGTCGAGGCTCAACTGTAAATATTTCTCGGGTGTAGGTGAAAGTTCAGCCTTTTCGGCCTCCAAGTCGGCCTTGTTTTTTTGTTTCGCGGCATCTTCGAGATAAGCCAGCGCTTCGGGGTTTCCGGGCTCAAGTTGTAGCGTGCCTTTTGCAAGCAATTTCAGATTGTCCCATTCCCCCAAAGCATCAAAAGTTTGCAGCAGGTATTGGTGGGTTTCCAAATCGCCTGCAGAAAGATTCAGTGACCTTTCCAGCTCAACTTCGGCCTCGCGGTAACGCCGCATATCATACAGGAACTTTCCATATAGTTTGTGATGAACCGCATATTGCGGGCCGAGAAGGATGCCCTGGATAAAATAACTTTCAGCATCCTTAAATTTACCCTGTTTATCCTTCAGCACGCCCATGTTTATATAAATGAAGGAATAGTTGGGCAGCAATTGCTGTGCGCGGTTAAAATAGTTTTCCGCTTCGGCATATTTCCCTTCCGATACCAGTATGTTGCCATAATTCATTAGTCCCCTTCCGTTCTTTGGGCTTTTGACGGTAACATTCAGCCATAGGCTTTCCTCGCTATGCCATACGTTATTTCGCTTCCATGTGCCATAGGCGCAAGTAACAAATATTGCCAGCACAGGTACCCAAAGCAGTTTCGCATTCTTTGCCAAAAACGACTCCTTGGCGGCCATTAATTTAAATACAAGCAAGCCTATTGCCCAGCTTACGCTTAACGTCAGACCAACGAACGGGAAAAACATACGGTGATCATTAAGCACTTCGCCAAGCGGGATGATACTTGACGTAGGCGCCAGAGCGATAAAAAACCACAGAATGCCAAAACTGATGGGCCTTAGTTTCGACGACCTTGAAGTGTAAAAAGCAATGCCGATCATTATCAAAAGAAACAGGCAGCCGGCAAAAAAGCGCCAGTCTTTAATACTGTCTAATACGCCCCAGTCGCTGTCGGCACTTAACCCTGTCGGCCAGAAAAACGTTATAAAATAATGCAGGATCACAAATGGCTGCGTAATAAGATATTGCAGCGGCGAATGGCCGCCCGGCTCCCAGGTTTTCGGCGTCATCCTGTCGACCAGCAGATACATCCCGCCGCACACGATAAATGCCGGCACCGATCTCCATATCGCCTTACCCAATTGTTTCAGGTGAACCCGTTTGAATATATCGGTGAGGCTCAGTTTCTCCTCGAACATCAGCACATAAAAGAAAAAGATCGGCGCAAACATTACTGCCGGTGGCTTGGCCAATACACCGATGGCGACAGGCAGCAGATAAATAAACGTCCTCCTGCAAAAAGGCGAGCGGGCATACAATACAAAACCGGCCAACACAGCGACGGTGGATTGGATGTCGGCCCGGGCTATAATATAATTCACGGTTTCGGCTATAGCGGGGTGCAGCAGGTACCAGGTGGTAGCGAACAACGCTACGTACATGATGTTGCTGTTTTGCGAGGACAGCCCGAAAAGCCTGTTAAAAAAAAAGATCATCAATATGCCCTGCAGCAGGAACAGGATGAAAGTTGATAAATGATAGAAAAACGGGTCGTATCCTTTACTCAGCCAGTAATCGATGGCCAGCGATGCAGTGGTAACCGGCCGGTACGATTGGTTTTGTGGTAAGATACTGCTGGTTGTGCCGTCTTTAAAAAACTTTGGGATATTTTGGATATGACGGATATTGGGATTGTCGTAAATCGAATGACTGTCGTCGAAATGAAAGCCGTTGTAGAAGTGGTTCGAATATACCGCAGTAACTGCCAGTATAATGAGTAAAATATAAAATAGCAGGGTGTTTCTTTTCACGGTATCCTTAAAGTATTATCGGTGCAAAAATTACTAACTTTTGAGGAGAATCGGCAAATAGTAATTATTAACACCTTCAAATTTAGCTGTTTTGCGTTCCGGTTTGTAAAATACTTGTTGTCCTGATGTTTTCCGGCCGCCGGGATAATTCTTCTGCCTACATTTACATTATGAAACGGACAGTTATTTTAAGCTTGTTTATGATGCTGGCAGCTTATTCAGCATCGGCGCAAATGACGATCGCCGCCAAAGACGCGACAAAACATATAGGCGAAACGGTGGTGATAACTGATAAGGTCTACGGAACAAAATTGTTTGATAATACGAATATGACCTTGCTCGACCTGGGCGGAAGCCACCCCAACCAATATCTTACGGTAGTAATAAACGGCGCCGACCGGGCTAAATTTAAAGACAAACCCGAAGAATATTACAAAGGAGCAACCGTTTCGGTTACGGGCAAAATCATCGATTATAAAGGCAAGCCCGAGATCATCATCACCGACCCCAAAGACCTCAAAAAAATCGAGCAAAAATAGCGGTCACCTGCAATACAAATGGCTGCACTTAGGCAGCCATTTTGCAAACCAACCATAAACTGTAACAACGGTAGAATAGTATCATTTTTTTACTACTGCACGGGCGACATACGCCTTGCTTAGGTTTTCTGCATTTATGCTCCTCAATTTCCGGTAGTCAGCATCGGATACGTTACGGTACAACACATATTCTTTACCGTTCCATCGCCATACCGGGAAGTTATTTCCCGGCCCGCCGATCAGCAGATCGGGGTAGCCTGCGTTTCCGGTTGCCAATACATCTGGTGTCACACCGGGAAAACCGAGCTCCTTGTGCCAATCGCCATAACTATCCCTGATAAAAAGCACCACGCTCGACCCGGCAAGACCCGAGGTATAACTGTTGCCGAAGGTCATAAACACCTCTTCCACACCGTCCTTGTTCATATCCGTCGGGTACACTTGAACATCAAATGGATAATCCGCCGCATCCGCCTCCAAAATAAATTGCTTTTTATCCTTCGATAACGGGAACGCCAGTAGTTTTGCAATGGCGTTTTTGTCTTTTATCGATAGCCTGGACCTTGCATTTTGGAACAATACTTTGGTTTCTTCATTCAATATGGTCGCCAGTTCTTTTTTCGATCTAGTGGTGATAACCGGTACAGGGAAATCCTTTACCTCGGCAGGGGCATTTGAATATGCACCACGCACCGTTTTCCCCGCACCAAGCTGTCCGTAATAGTTGCCTCCCCAGGCCCACACCCTTCCGTTGTTCATCAGGGCCACTGCATGGTTTTGGCTTACGGCCACGCTACTCCATCCGCCCGGCAGGTTAACTTTTTGCGGGGCCACAATATCCCCCTGGCCGCTAAGCTGGTTGTTACCCCATTGCCACAGGGATCCATCTGCTTTTATAGCTATCGTGTTCATGCTGCCATTAGCCAGCGTTACCCAATCATGGTCGGTACCAACCTGTGTCGGGCGGTCGATGCTTTTCACATTTCGGCCCAACCCCAGCTGAAATGAGCGGCTCACGCCCCAGGCCCATAAGGTGCCGTCTTTTTTTATGCCGAAGCTGCCAAAGCCGCGCCATCCGGTAAAAATCTTAACCCAATCTTTATCGGTCCCTATCTGTATGGGCGCCTGCTGTACTTGTGTTACGGTTGGGGCGCCCAGGCATCCGCCCGTGTTAACGCCCCAGGCCCAAAGGCTGCCGTCTTTTTTTAATGCTATGGTATAGGCATCGCCTGCAACCACCGTCGCCCAATCACGGTCACGGCCCATCTGGTAAGGGTGCCGGCAGGTGCTGTTTACAGTTGGGCCAACGCCCAGCCGGGCGTCAACATTATTGCCCCACACCCAAAGCGTACCATTCTCTTTCAGCGCCGCAGTGTGCCCGTCTGACGTTGATACCCAGGTCCAGTCGGTATCGCGCCCCAGCCTTGTCGGAAATTCGACCCTCGTTCCAAGTTGATCCAGGCCCATCTCACTGTCGTTCCCCCAGCCCCAGGCCCATAAGGTGCCATCTGTTTTTATGGCCAGCGTATGGTAACCTCCCATGGTCACCATTTTCCAGTCGTTATCCGTGGTGATCTGCACCGGGGTAAAATTCGATCCCGATTTGCCGACGCCCGACTGCCCGTAACTGTTGTCGCCCCACCCGTAAAGCACACCGTCTTTTAAAATGATGGAGCAATATTCCCCCGATGTCAAATTGCCCTGCGTTATGGGCAGATCGCCCGAAGCCACCTGACCGATGCCATCGTTTTGCGCGGTATTCGTTTGGGTACCTGTAGTTGCGGTCTGTTGTTTATTTTTCTTTTTGAACAGGTCAAGCAGCTTTATTGGTTTTGGCGGAGGAGGGGGTGGCGTCCTTTTTTGCTGGGCAAACAAGCTGCCACAGATCAAAATCAGCAGTACACCTGTGCTTATCTTTTTCATATCGAAACGTTTTGCCTGGTTATTATTATGCCAATACAGCCGGCGGAAGTGATACCTGCTCCTTAAACTCGCGGAGCTTTGGCCCGTTCCAGGTTACTGCCCACATCAGCAGGCCGAAGAGCAGCCCGAAAACACCCCCGGTTATGCTGCGGCCAAGTACCAGCCCCAGCAAAAACCCGCCGCCCAAAAAGTACCATATATTAAAGCGAAAAATCTTTTTCAGCGCCTTATCGTTATAAAAACTTTTTCGTGTAGTGTGATTAACAACCACAACGTATGGCCCCAGTTTTTTTCCTTTTTTTATCGCCCATACAACCGAGATCAGGTTAGTTTCGCGGCAAGCCACATTAAAATCCTGTAACTGGAAAGCATGTTCGGTACCGCTGTCTTCGGTCAAAAATATCTGGTCGTGTACCACGGTGGTCGAGGTGATGGTCACCGGCGCGGTTCCGCCGGTTCCGCGATAACTGTAGCCACCGCCGCCGCCGCCCTGGACCCTGGTTTCCATATTCTTCCCGGCCTCGTTTACTCTGCCGGTTACCGTGTAGACGTCGTACTTTCTTCCGCTGATTTCTAATTCCTTCATGATTGATTCGTTTGGTTATCAAATAGATCTATAGCGAACGGCCTACGTAAAATTCGCCGTCGGTAATATTTATAAAAGTTGTCGTAGTAGCCGATTTGAGAAGTTTCCCCGAAAATGTGCCTTTAAAATGGTCATCAGATATTTCGGTAATATTCAGCGTTACGTTAGTACCCGCTGCCGCCGGGCTGGCCAGGTAGGTCGAATTATCCTCGTCCTTGTAAATGAATGTTGTTTGAATAGTTGTGGTACCGCTAACGTTAATATATTTCCCGGTATAGGTAGTAGTCGTATTGAACGCTGCACCATCATTCAGCCCTATGGTTACTCCTGCAACCGGGTTTGACGTAAACTCGGCGCTTATTGACAATGCGTGAATAATGCCTGACACCACGCCCGAAATTGTCGTCGCATTGACTGTCATGGTCTTGGCAACGCCATTTACTTTTAGCTTGATATAAAAATCTTTGGTATCAACCTGCTTGTTTGTTTTATTACTGTCCTTTTTGCACGCAGTACACAATATCACCAGCGCGAAAACAGTCAGCAGTATTTGAATTATCTTTCTCATAAAAGCATGTTTTTAAACAAGATAGTTCAGGTACATACGCGCCTCAAGCTATATTGATTAAATGCACTATCTCATTTATTTTTCGCTGCGTAGGTGGATGTAAACTGATTTTGACGTATCTTTTGCTATGCGTTTGCCGGGGTTTCGTTTTTTGGTTATTTTCTGGCGGAGAGGATGGTTCTCACTGTCCCTGATCGCGCTGTGTCAAATGGTCTTCGCCCAGCAAAAACAGGCAGATAGTCTTCGCAAAATATTGGCCGTACATCAACAGAAAGACACCGCTTATATCGGCCTGCTGAACAGGCTTGCCGTCGCTTATGCACCATTTGATAACAAAACCGGTATGGACTATGCAAACCAGGCCATATCGGTATCAAAAGCACTCAACAACAGCCTCGCCCTTGCCAGGTCGTATATGACGCAGACCAGGGTATATGAATTCCGGTCGGAACCCAAAAACGCTATTATCCCGGCTTTGCTTGCGCTTGATCAATTTAACAAGGTTGATGATAAACCCGGGCTCATCAACTGTTACCTCAAACTTTCCACCAATTATTACAATACGGCCAACTATATAACCGCACTCGATTATGTCAACAAAGCATTACCATTAGCACAGCAAACAGGCGATAAAAAGCGGGTTGCAGCCTGTTATAATACGCTCGGTTCATGTTATACGCTTCTCGCCGACTATCCCAAGGCAAGCGGATTTTACTACAAAGAGTTAAAATTAGCTGATTCGTTGCAGGATAAGTCGATGATAGCCAAAACCACAGGCAACCTCGGCGTAGTGAATTATTACCTGAAAAATTATAGCGTCTCGTTAAAATATTATAACCGATGTTTAAAAGTGCTTGAAGAACTGGGCGATGAAATATGGGCGGGAGCGGCCCTAAGTAATATAGGCGCCGTATATCTCGATACGAAAGACTATCAAAATGCGATTGCTTATAATAAACGTGCACTTGCTATCAACCTGCGGCTTAAAAGTAAAAAGGGGGAGGCTAACGACCTGTCGGATATGGGCGTTGCCTATGGGCACCTGGGCAAATACACCGACGCGTTCGCCTGCCTTAACAGGGCAATCAGCCTTTATGATACCATCGGTTCAAAAAATAACTCATCCTCGACGCTGGGGCACCTGGCCGACCTTTACCTTTCCGCGTCCGATAACATCCTTCGCGCCCAAAAGGTTGAGCCTTCAAAGCGGCTGGATAAAGCATTGGAAGTGCAGATGAAGGCGGTAAAGCTGGCCCTTGAGATACGCGATCTGAATACCCAGGCCGACCAATGGAAAAAACTGAGCCGTATTTACGAGTTGCAAAAAAATTACAGTACCGCGCTTAGCAGTTACCGCAATTATGCTGAATTGACCGACAGCATACGGAACGATAAAAAACGTACAGAAATTACCCGCCTGAATATCCAATACGATTACGATAAGAAAGAAGCCGTTTTAAAAGCCGAGAACCAAAAGAAACAGGCCGAGCTTTCGCGGCAGAAAGTGATCAAAAATGCATCGATCATCATTGGCGTTATCCTGTTATTTTCTGCAGCCCTTTCCTTCGTTTTTTATTCGAGGCGAAAGGATGCCCGCGAGAAGCAAAAAGAGGCGGAATTAAAAGCGCAGGTTTCTGAAACCGAGATGAAGGTTTTAAGGGCACAACTGAACCCGCATTTTATATTTAATTCGCTTAATTCGATTGGCGATTATATTGCCCGGCACGACAAAGAAACAGCCGACCTTTACCTGGTGCGTTTTGCCAAATTAATGCGGATGATACTGGAAAACTCCGAACAGGAAACTATTAGCCTGGCCGACGATCTGAAAGCATTGGAGCTTTATATCCAGTTAGAAGCGTTGCGGCTGGGCAACAAATTTCTGTATTATATAGAAGTGGACGAAGATATCGACCCTGAACAAACCCTGGTGCCGCCGATGCTGCTACAGCCTTTTGTCGAAAACAGCATCTGGCATGGCATATCGCCTAAAAACGGCGATGGGGTTATCCATATCAAAGTTCAAAAAAGAGACGGGATGATAGAATATACGGTGCAGGATAACGGCGTGGGCCGTGTGCGGTCCGCTGAATTAAAAAAGAATAAAATACGCCAGGGCAGGCGTTCGTTTGGCATTAAAGTGATCCAGTCCAGGATCAATATGATCAATAAGACCAAGCAAACAAACGCCAAAGTTGAGTTGACCGATCTGGATGAAGGAACCAAAGTAAGTATTAAATTGCCGCACGATTTAAGGTTTTAACATGATCAGGGCGGTTATTATTGACGACGAAACGCATTGCACCCAACGCCTGGCAGGCCTGCTGGACAGGTACTGCAAACAATCCGTATGGGTAGCGGGCACTTTTGATAATGTGGATGATGCGGTTGCCGGCGTAGCCGCCCTTAAGCCCGAATTGGTATTTCTCGATATCCAATTGCACGAACAAACCGGCTTTGATCTTTTAGGGCGCCTTCCTCAAATAGATTTTGAAGTGATATTTACAACGGCCTATGATAATTATGCAATACAGGCATTCAAATTCAGCGCGGTGGATTACCTGCTAAAACCTATCGACCCGGACGACCTGTTACAAGCCATTGTCAGGCTGCAAAAAATATTAGATCAGCGTCAGTTGACAGAAAAGTTTAATACCCTGCTTCATAATCTTAAAACAACAGACAACACTTCCAAAAAGATCACGGTGGCAACAAACAAAGGGCTTCTTTTTTTGCAGGTAAGCGACATTACCCGCTGCCAGTCTGATGTAAATTATACCACCATCTATCTGAAAGATAAGCAGCAGATCATGGTGGCGAAAACATTAAAAGATTTTGAAGATATGCTGACAGATCACAATTTCTTCCGCATACATAACAGCCACCTCATTAACATGGATTGCATTAAGAGTTACCACAAAGGGAAAGGGGGCTACGTGACTTTGAATGACAATACAAGCCTTGAGGTATCGACCCGCCGCCGCGATTTATTCCTGAAAAAGGTTGAGGAAATGTAGTTTCATGGACCCCGTACTGCCTAACTTCAACAAAACCCGAATAGCCCCGACGCCCAGCGGATTCTTACACCTGGGTAATGTTTTGTCCTTTGCCATCACTGCGTCTGTCGCAGAAAAAACCGGTGCAAAAATACTATTGCGTATCGATGACCTCGACCGCGACAGAATGAATCCCAAATATGTTCAGGACATATTCGATATGCTCAATTTTCTCGAAATACCCTGGCACGAAGGTCCGCGTAATTTACAGGAGTTTGAATCTGAATATTCCCAATTGCACCGGATAGATATTTACCGCGAAGCGTTAAAAAAATTAGAGGAGAATGATTTGGTATTTGCCTGCACTTGTTCGCGCTCGCAGATCAGGGAAAACAATCCAAATGATATTTATCCCGGCATCTGTCGTGATAAAGCACTTTCGTTGAATACACCCGGCGCCTGCTGGCGGTTTAGAACAAATGATGATGCAGAACTATCGGTGAAAACGCTAAACGGCGTTGCAAAAGCAAGTCTGCCCGCAGATATGCATAATTTTGTAGTGCGAAAAAAAGATGGCTACCCTGCCTACCAGTTAGCCTCGGTCATAGACGACATACATTTTGGCATCGACCTGGTTGTCCGTGGGCAGGATCTTTGGTCATCAACACTGGCTCAGCTCTACCTGGCCAAAGAAATTGAGTCTTCGCAATTCCAAAAGATTGTTTTTCATCACCATCCATTGCTTACAGAAGCAGGAAAAAAGCTTTCAAAATCGGCAGGCGACACCTCGGTTAGCTATCTTCGCCGGCAGGGCAAAAAACCTGCAGATATCTTTGGAGAGATAGGCCGAATGGTGGGCTCAACTGATCATATAACCAGTTGGCGGCAACTTGGCGGGACGTTTTGGCACTAAAATTGGTCGGCTCATACCGCTAATTCGTCGGCACATCACAATATTTTTTTGCTGTGACGTTATTTTTTGGCAACAGTTTAAACCATTTGACACGTATCAGGTTTAATACAAAACATTTATGCGCAACACGTATACTGCTTCAAGATCCGGTCTTGCCCTATTATTGCTGCTCACAGTTGCTATTTTCTCCTGTAAAAAGGACAGTAGCAAACCCTCTACAACCAACACTACTGTTAACCCTGTGGTAATGGGTTTATATGAGTATGCAATTGATACCAACAAGCGGATTTTTATTCCGATCACTAAGATAGGCACTAACACCACAACCTATTACGGCATTTTCGACACCGGCTCTACCGGCATGACCATTGACGCGCACGACCTTATACCGGCATCGATGATAACCACAAATGGCATCCAATTCACCGGCGATTCGACGGTGGTGAACGGCATCACCATTACCTCCCAAACAGCTACCATAAGTTATGGCAACTCATTAAGCCTGACTAAAGAATATGGCAACCTGGCTTATGCTTCGGTCACCATAGGTAATTCTGACGGCAGTTTTACTGTAAAGCGGTTGCCGTTCTTCTTATATTACAAAATAGTTTCGGGTACCGGCACGGTATATCCGGCGCATTCGAATGACGTATTCGGGGTAGGGCCGGGTGTCAGCTACACCAACAGCAGCATAGCCAGCCCTTTGAGTTATTTTAATACCGGCAGCAACCTTACCAGCGGTTTCAAGCTTGCCACCTTAAGCATGGCTCAGTTCAACAGTAATGGCAATTATGTCTCGAGCCTGTTAACGGTTGGGCTTACTTCTTCCGATCTTAGTTCGGCAGGTTTTATCATGCATCCGCTATCCCCAATTAATCCCGGAGGATATTCACCTAATATACCGTCTACCATAACTTATGGCAGCAAAAGCGTTTCCGCCAATGTCTTGTTCGATACAGGGACGCCAGCCTTAACCATTATCGAGGATAAAACAGCGGTACGCACTATAGGCCAGCTGCCTGCCAATACAGTGGTTAAAGTAACTACCAACAAAGGTTTCGTTTATCAATACACCACTACCTCAACAGAAAACCTGACCGAGGTACAAAACCCCAATAACACCAACGATTTCAGGACCATTTTCAGCCTCAGCTTTTTTATTGAGAATGAGTACCTGACAGATTACAAAAATCACCAGATAGGCCTAAAGAATAATTGACCTTGCGGGTTGATACCGGTCTAATTTACACGCGCATTATTAACAAAAACTGACTTAACCGACGAATCGTCATCTATCTTGTCATAAAATTCATCAAGATATTTGATCATATCTTTTTTGGTATAAGGGTTAAGCAGGTTAAAGTTGTTAATGAGTGCGTAGATGTTTTCTTTTTGTTTTTTAAAATCATTCAGTACGTCGTGTAATTCATCCATTGTTCGCGGAAATCCCCGGTAGACCCTCTCCCTGACGGTTGAGGTGCCGAGGTGCTCATCGGGTGCTGCATAGTTGGTATTTACCAGTCCCGAAAAATCAAAATCATAAGGCACCGCATAAGAGCGCGAAAGCGAATCTGTTTTAGAGTGCAATATCTTGATGTTATGCTCAACCGGCACCGACCAATCCGTATTACCTATCATATATTCGAACACGGCAACCATGGTCATTTGCCTCCGGTCGGTTCTTTCGGTGGGAATTTTCCTGTCATTCCATTCTTCACAATCATTCCTCTTGGCCAGTTGCCTGGCATCCTCTATCAGGAATGCGTGCCGGGTCAATGGATTTTTTTTCCCTGCGCTGTCCAGATAGGTTAGGTTCAAAAGCCGCACTCTAAAACTTTTTTCGCAAAGCAGATTGTACATTTTGTAAATAAGAAACTCTTTAAGCAGATTTTGGTCATCCGCGTTGCTGGTCATGCAGGCACTTACCAGTTTTAGCGACTTTAATTGATAGAATGCGGCCGAGGGATCGTTTTTATAGATCAGTTTCAATGGCGGCAGGTAACAATGTTCGCGCCTGAAATGCCCCCGCACCTCTATCTGGATGGGATCGTGCACTTCCAGGTCTTCCATTTTGCAGATAAAGGTTGCGGGGAAGATAGCCCCTTCCTTTTCCTTATTTGATATCACCTTTTTGAAGTTGAAACTCAGGGTGCCGCTAAGTACCGAGGTGTCTGTAAAGAACTTTACTTTGTCGACAGGTTTTTGAGCTTTAACTGTTAAACATGCAAGGCAAAAAAACAACACGGCTGTAAAAATTCTATTCATCCTGCTAGTTTTATGGTATGTGATCAGTTTTATCAAAGCTATGTAAACCCGGCTCTATTTTGATACTTCCGGTATAACCTTCCCCACCGTACCGCTTGGCATCTGGATATGCAGTAACGAGGCAACAGTAGGCGCAATGTCTGTCATATAAACTTCCCTGCTCAACTGCCCCTGCTTTATACCCCATCCGTACCACAGCAGCGGTATATGCGCATCATACGGCCCCCAGGCGCCGTGCGTGGTGCCGCCATGTTCAAAATTTTCTATCCATTGAGGTTTAAAAATGATTTGAATATCTCCACTGCGCGGCGGATAATAACCGTTCGTCGCATCCCTTTTGATAGTCGCGTTTAACGTAGTCTCTGTCGTTTTATCCAGCGCAAACGCCCTGTAAATGGCCGTCTGTGCCGACAGGTAGTCTATAACTGCTTTGTTTACGGAATCTTTATTAAGGCCGAACCGCTTTATTTCCAGCCGGTTAAGATGCACCTGGTAATTAGATACATTGATCAGCAATTTATCCGAATGAAATTTCGCATTCAAAAGCTGGCCTATTTCATCGTTATACCCCCGGTCTATTGCATTGCCCGTAGGTATGGAGTGCTGACCAAGAAAAGCGGGAACATGAGCCCCTCCGTGGTCGGCGGTTAAAAATACCAGGTACTCGCCTTTTCCTACTTTCTGATCAAGGAAATCAAGAAAAGCGCCAAGGTCCTTGTCCAGCCGCAGGAAGTCATCCTCTGCCTCTACCGAGTTCGGCCCAAATGTATGCCCGATATAATCCGGTGTCGACAGGCTTATCGTAAGCATATCCGTTACAGAATCGGCGCCCATTTTTTCACCGTCGACCGCGGCTTTTGCCATGTCGAAGGTAAAGCTGTTGCCGTAAGGGGTTACATGCAGCATCCCGTAATTTTTGCCGGCAAATTGTTTCAGATCGTACGGAAATCCTTTTACGTCTTTCCCGAATGGCCGGTATTCATAAGGTTCGGCATCTGCGGTGCTTTGGGTGTAAGTATTCAGGGGGTAAAGCGTATTCCAGTTTTTGGCAAAATACTGGTCGGGCAGTTTTTTATTGTTGAGATCATCAACCCATTTCGGCAGCCCAATGGAATAATAAGACGATGATATCCAGTTGCCTGTGGCCTCGTCGAACCAAAAAGCGCCGTTGGCAGTATGCCCTGCCGGCAGTATAGCGGCACGGTCCTTCATTGCTATGCCTATTACTTTACTTTTGAAATTGGTGGCAAGGTGCAGTTCATCGCCTATTGTAGTTACCAGCAGGTTATGCGGGCTCATCTGGCCGGCTGCGCCTTTACCGCCCACAGTGGTAACCTGTTCATCTTCAGTACAGTAAACCTGTTTGTTCAGGTCATAATCATACCATTCATTACCCGTAATACCGTTTATGGCGGGCACCGTTCCGGTGTAAATACTGGTATGCCCGCAAGCAGTTACTGTAGGGATATACGGTATAATAGCATTTTCGCAGGAAAAGCCATTGAGCAAAAGCCGTTTGAACCCGCCGTCGTTTTGGTAGCGGTTATAATAGCGGTACAGGTAATCCCAGCGCATCTGGTCAACCACAATACCGACAACCAGTTTTGGTCTGCGGATGCCTTGCTGGGTTAAAGCAGGGCTATTATCGTTGCTTTGAGCAACCGCCTGTAATAACAGGACACTAAATAAAAATGTAAAAAGGAACCTCGCCATAAAATTGAAGAACTGAATGTAAGAAAATTCTTAAAAATGTTAGCCGGGAAAAACAATATATTTGGTTCGCTTCAAACCGAAAAAGATGAGCATGCCGGAAGAAAATATACCACCCGAAGGAAACATAAACGATTTAACGGGTAACAAACCCGTCGGGCCAAAAGATCCGAAAAGCGTATATGTACATCATTTGAAGAAGAAAAAGCATCACCTGCAGGGGGTGCAAACTATGTTCAAATCGTCGTCGGCCAACCATCAGCGGCTCAGTGTAATGGCTGATAACAAGGCTTTTATTATGATATCGGTTAATTCCATTATCATCACCGTGGCTATAGGTTTGCTCATCAGTAAATTTTCGGTAAACCCGCGCCTGGTGGCTCCAACGGTTCTGTTGCTTATTATAAGTGTAATAACCATTATTTATTCGGTACTGGCAACGCGGCCCAATATCCCGAAAGGCACCTTTACCCGTGAACAGGTGGAGCAGAAAAAGGTTAACCTTTTATTCTTTGGCAGCTATTATAGAATGGACCTGAAGGAATTTGAATATGGCATCACCCAAATGATGGACGACAGCGATTTCCTTTACGGTAGTTTTATAAAAGATATTTACTGGCAGGGACGCGTTTTGGGGCGAAAATTCCGTTTGTTGCGCATTGCTTACGATATATTTATGTACGGCATAGCGCTTTCTGTTGCAGCTTATCTTTTTGCGGCGCTGATATAGGTTTTATTAGTGGTGCTTTTTTTTCTTGTGGTGATGTTTCTTTTCGTCCTTATCAAGCACCAACTTTTCCGAGCCGCCCTGCCCACGCCGTTCCAGGTCGTCGTATAACCCCTCGTCAGACAAGTCGAGCGTGTGCGAATTCTCCCAGTCGTGATGGGCTATTTTCTGCAGCCGTTCTATCACCTCGGCATCATGTACTTCAATAGCCAACTCCCTCCTATGATCGAAACTTCCCGGCGCAAGATTTATCGATCCCACTACCGCCCTGCAGCCGTCTGCTAAAAGCATTTTACCATGCAATTTCAAATGCTTTAGTTTATGGATTTTGATACCTACATCATCCATAATGCGCAGCCCCCCAACACCCTCTACAAGCTTGTCCTTTTTCAGCGTATGTGGGGGAGCAGCCATCACATGCACTTTCACACCCCGGCTTGCCGCGCGTACTATCCGTTCGATGATCACCAGGTCCTGGAAACGTTCGTTCTGAATAAAAAGCGTGTGTTTGGCCTGGTCGATAAAATGAGCTATCCGCGCGCGACCGTTCAGGCTGCACCATATCAACCTCGCTTCTTCTCCGGGATCAAATTCTTTGCGGTGCCAGTCGGCATCAAAACACAGTATGATCTCTTCTACCTCGTTAGGGTGCGAAGTAATGATGGCATAATCCCTGGTTTCGGTAAGGTTTTTGGTTTCCCAGTTCAGTGATTTTACAAAGGCCAGCCTGCCGTCCACCACCATCGATTTTTCGTGGGTGATGATAAAGCTCGGGTTGGTGTCGCGTACGGTTATGCCTGCCGCCTGGAGTCGGGCGTGGGTTTCCTCGTTCTCATCTTCGCCGTTCCTGCGGGCGGGGTTCAGCATTACCTTTACTTTTACGCCGCGCTGCCTGGCAGCTATCACCGCATCGATCAGTTCAGGATCCGAAAACAGGAACATTTTTACCAGGATAGATTTTGTGGCGCTATTGATAGCATCGATAATAGGCTTTACCGTATCATCCGGGAAAACGATAATGGAACGCTGAAACATGGCCTGGTTAGATGTATTCCGTTAAAAACGTGAAACTACAAAATAATTTTGTGAAGCGGATGCTTCGAGCTTGATTGGTTGTTGTACAGCCCGGCGTATATCTGTCCAAGTTCTATCAGCTCATCGTGAGTGCCTTCCTCGGCTATCACACCATCGTGCAGTACAATGATCTTGTCCGAATCGGCTATGGTGCTCAGCCGGTGGGCGATGGTGATGACCGTGCGCCCCTGCATCAATTGTTCTAATGCCTCCATCACTATCTTTTCGGCCTCGGTATCCAGCGCGGCTGTCGGTTCGTCTAAAACAAGGATGGGCGAATTCCGCACCACTGCCCTCGCGATCCCAATACGCTGCCGTTGCCCGCCTGAAAGTGTTACGCCGCGTTCGCCAACCATCGTATCGTAGCCATGCGGCATGTGTCTGATAAACTCGTGCGCGTTTGCCAGTTTAGCAGCTTCTATAATTTCTTCCTCCGTAGCCTCCGGCCGGCCGTAAGCAATGTTGTCCCGAACGGAGCCATAGAAGAGTACCGTATCCTGTAAAACAAAAGCGATCTGCGAACGAAGCCCGTCGATACTGAACCGGGTAATATCCTTTCCATCGATATATACATGCCCGCCGGTGGTGTCGTAAAACCGGGCGATCAGGCTTAATATAGTCGACTTTCCACTGCCCGTCGGTCCGCAAATGCCTACTCTTTGCCCGCTTTCAATATGCAGGTCGATTCCTTTTAAAACTGGTTCTTCGGTATTATAAGCAAACGAGACCTTGTCAAAAACGATGTCGCCCGTTAGCCTGCCCGGGTCCTCGGCACCGGGAAGGTCAGCAATAAGAATTTCAGTATCTAAGATCGATTGTATCCGTTCCAGCGCAACAGTTGCCTGGGCTATGGTGCTGGTCATTTTCGCCAGGTCCTGCACAGGTGAAAAAAATTTGTTCATGTACCACAGGAAAACAGTGAGCGAACCTACGGTCATTGCACCTTTCAGCACCAGGTCGGTTCCCTGCCATAAAACCATCGCTGTGCAGGCGGCTACGATCAGCGTGATAACCGGGTTCAGTACCGATTTAACACGCCTTGCTTTTAACGCCGCGCCAACGGTTTCCATGCTCACTTTTTTCAGCTTATTTTCCTCCAGCTCCTGCCGCCCGAAAGCATTTACCGCGCGTATCGATTCCAGCCCCTGCTGCATCACCGTCAGCATATTGCTTTGATCAACGCGCACTTCGTGCGTGGCCTTTTTCATCACCTTCTTAAAACGCGAAACGAAGAACAGCAGGAAAGGTGTAATGCAGATGGCTAATAAAGTGAACCCGGCATTCAGGTAAAACATAATGCCGAGCATTCCAATGATGGTAAGAAAATCGACAGTGATGCTCATCATGGTAGCCGAGGCAAAGTCCTGTATAGTGGATACATCACTGGTAATAACACTTAGTAATTTGCCGGTTTGATGCGTGTCGTAATAAGCCAGCGACAGGCGTTGCAGATGATGATAAATACGCCTCCGCAAGTCGTTCGAAACGTATTGGGCAATACTTTCGGTAAAATAGCTGTTGAGGTACCCTGCTAAAGCACCAATAGCGGCCATAACGATGAGGCTGATCGCTGCCACTGCGGCAAACTGCATCTTGTTTTCACCGTGGAAAACCCTTTCCATCCAACTGAGCCAATCAGGTAGTTTATGGTGCCCGATGACGTTATCGATCAGTATCTTCAATGGCCAGGGCGTAGCCAGGCTCATCAGTGTCTCCAGCATCATTGCCGCAAAAATGATGGCCATCCATTTTTTATAGGGCCGCACCAGCGTCCAAACCAGCTTCGCCAGGCTTTTGGAAGGCAGCGCCTTCACTTTTTCCGATGGGCTGTCTGTATTTGGGACGTCAAATTTCATGCAGGATTACTTGTATCGCTTGGGTTGTTTACCCAAAGATAGAAAATACGGGGGCTTTGGCAATATCACCGGTAACAGCCGCCCGGCTATTGATAAACGTAAGGTCGTTTGGCAGGCTCCTGGTAATTATATTTCGGATCATCCAGTACCAATACCCAATCGTTTCCTAATCCGGTAGTTGGCGGTGTGAATTCCATTTTATCCTGCCGGGTTATCAATTGTGCTGTTTTTACATTGCCCGTTTTGGGGTCGAACCACGAAGCCACTATCTTGGCGTTTTTAATAGCACGGGTATCCACCGCTATCTTTTTACCGATGGGCAAATAAACCATCACGTACCTCCCCAAACTATCGCTGAAAGCACAGGCATGTTCACCCTTTTTGCCTTGCCCAGATAAAATGAGGCCGTCATCCGGCACACGCTGAAGCAATGGTCTCGACCGCATGAGTTTGACCAGGTAACCCGACTGAGACGCTCCGGGCCTGTCAACGGCTTCCGTCCAATACATTTTGGCATGGTTTATCACTTCCTCGCGCCGATTATAAAACTGCCATACGCTATGGTGCCCATACGTAACCCCTGCCGCTCCCGCGAAAACAGAGCGGTACAATTGTTTGCGAACATCATAGGCATCATAATACCCCGTCGCCGGGTCCCATTTTGGCCAGGGATTTACAGGGTGGTCCTCGTAATTGGGTTCGGCATCTATTACGGGTTTATGCGGCAGAAGTTTATAGTCCCGGCCTATCAGGTCCCAGGTCGCTACATCATGCCCGCCGCCATGGCCCGATTGTATCATGTTCATATCCAGCCACGGTTCGGTATGAATATATTGCGATGTAGAATAAGGGCCTCCCGAAGGATGGTAAGTGATGAAAGCTTTGTGGTCCGTAGCATCCAATACCCCGTTTGCCATGGCTGTCCATATCGGCCGCCAATCATTAGTGTCCTGTTTGGCGGGCCGGTCGCCTCCCAATATCCATAAAACATTGGGTGAATTTTTATACCGGCTGGCTATCCAGTAGCCATATTTATAAGCATTGTCCTTATTAAAAACTACCGGCCCCGCTCCCCAGGCAAGCGTAACTTTATCACCCCAGGTTGGTAGCAGGCCGATGTACAGACCTCGCCTTTCGGCCATTTTAACCACGGTATCAACCAGTTCGAAATATTTCTCATTCGGCTTAAGCGGGTCGTTGCCGATCAAAGGCACATCACCATATTGGTTGGGCTTGGTTAAGCCATCAAATTCTGCTAGTGCCACAGCCTGTATCACATTGAAGCCTTTTTGCTGACGATTTTTCAAATAGGTATCTATCTCTTCGATCTTCAGCCGGTGGAAAAGTTCCCAGGCGGTGTCACCCAGCCAAAAGAAGGGCTGCCCGTCCTCGTATTGTAAATAATGTCCGTTAGGGGAAACTATGACCCGGCCATGTTTGAAAACGTCCTGTGCTTTAGCGAATTGTAATATCAGCAGTAACAAACAGAACAGGAATAGCTTTTTCATTTCTTATTTCGACGATCAGTTCACCAGCACCTCATCCACAAACACCCATGATGGTTTGCCTTTTGCGGGGTGCCAGTCGGGCAGTTTATATATTGGTTTAGCTATTACTTTGATGCAGCTTATCGGTCCGGTTTCCTTCAGTTTACAGTTGAGGCCAAGCACTATGTTCGGATCATTTTTTTTCTGCAAGCCGGGTTTCAGGCCGCCTATCAGTTTCAGGTGCTGCTCGTCTGCACCGCCCCAAACCTGTATTTCGTTGGGCAAAAATATCTGGCTGCCTATTACTTTCAGGCAATTGAGCGTCAGGGTGCCCGGTTTTATCGGGGCGTTAAAATAAAGTAAAAACTCCATATCCTGCTGCGAACCCAGCCATTTGTTGTTACCGAAATTCATCCCGCCAAGCTCGCCATCTATCAGGGTTTTTGCGCCATCAGCCTGGTAACGCTCATTTACTGGCTTTAAAAGCCTCGCACTATCGGGCCAATAGGTGTTTTTAAAGAACGAATAATTAACCACATCGCTTCCAAACCAGCCTGTTTTGTAAGCTTTGGCTTTGATCATTGTATTATCGCTGATGACAATTCCCGGCTTGTATAAAGCGGACTTAATGCTATCGGGATCGGTGCCATCAGTCGTATACCGGATATCGACACCTTTTATCGGGTTGGTGATAACCAGCGTAACTGGCTTTCTCAACACAAAGGCAGTATTCTTAACCTGCGGCGGTATCAGCTTCATCGCTTTGCCGTCATCTTTAAACCCTTCGATAAAGGTGATACCCTTATTAGATTTTTGCAGCGAAGCAATCTCCTCCGGCTTTAGTCCCGAGTCCCACAGCGCTATCTCTTTCAGGCTTTTGAATGAACCGAGATTGCTCAAAGCCTTTGGGGTTAATTTTGTCCCTGCCAGCGATAGCGAACGGAGGTACTTCAGCGATGCCAGATCTTTCAGGTTCGCGCCGGTAATATCCGAAAAGTTAAGATTCAGCGTTCTCAGGTTCTCAAACCCGGCAATGGTTTTCAGGTCGGCATCCTTAACCGGCATTTTATTCAGGTTGAGCGATACAACCTGTTTTTTGACCGGGCTGAGTTCTTCCAGCACTTTGGGGGTGTATTTAGCTTTGTTGTAAATATCCACCGCCAAAGCAGGCGAGCCTTCTGACAGCTGGTAAATGCCCCGGTAATTATTATTCAGTTTTTTTATTGTTTTTTCATCTGCTGCCGCGAAATCAAACTTCTCGTCGGTAGCCTCGGCAGGTTTTAGGAATGGCATGGAAGCTATTCTTAATGAGTCGGTCAATGGCAGGTCAGTCACTTTCTTTCTAAAGTCAGCATTCTCCTTCACCCATTGAAAAAGCACCACCATTTCGGCGGCTGTCAATTGCGGCTTGCCTGCCGGCGGCATGTGTTTTTTCTCTTCTTCGGGCAGGTGAATGCGCTGTAGCAATAAACTTATCTGCGGCTGACCTGGCACGATCAGCTTCCCATCCTTGCCGCCTTTGAGTATTGATTTTTCGTCGGTTAGCATTAGCCCGCCTTTCAATTTACTTTCATTGTGGCATCCGATGCACTTGCTTTCAAAGATGGGCTGCACCACATCGCGGTAAACCAGCGCCTGATCTACAGGCACCAAATCGCGACCGCCCTTCATCACCGGCGCCAGGATAAAATTATCGCCATGCGTAACATCGGCGCCAAAATGCCCCCCTACCAGCAGGAAAAGCACCATCACCACCGATGCCTTTTTTGCCATGGGCGAATCATACCAGTTATCGCTCCGGAAAATATAGATCAGTGAAGCAATAAACACGATACTTACCCCGAACCAACGGTGCCATTCGATATCGACACCCTGATAACCGGGTTCTCTCGATAGAAATAAACCCATAATAGCCGTCAACGCCGAAAGTAATGCGCCTGTAAGCCATAGTAAAGTGGTAAAGTCCTGGTAAAATTTCTCGGCAGCAAAGCTCTGTCTGAAACGGAAAAATTCCATCATCGCAGCCAGTATCAATATCACAATCGGGAAATGCAATATAAGCGGGTGCACGCGCCCCGCAGGCTGTAACCAGCGTGGTATGGTTAAATGATCGCCCGCCAGCAGCAGCACGATGATGAAAATATTAAGGGCAAATAAAGTATTATCTGCAAAAGCTTTATGCCGGCTTTTGATCATCTATTAAACGCGCGTAAATTTATACGGATATACTTTGCCCGACGCCCATTGCGCCACGTAAAGGTTCTCATCATCATCCACACATACATCGTGCGGGTTCAGGAATATTTTTTCCGCTTGCGACATGGGCTGCAATATGCCATCCTTATAAACAGGCTCAGAGCCGCCCAAATTGGATACTACTTTATTGTTTTTATCCAGTATTGTGGTAAAGCCCGAATTTTCATGGCCCAAATCCGGCGACCGCAGTACAGCAGCGTACAAATGCTCGCCTTTAATAACCGGCCGGCATACACAAGCGCCGGGCAGTTTTATCACTTCTATCAGTTTACCATCCATACTAAACCGCTTGAAGCAGTTCCGGGTGCGGTCTGTGATCAGTAAGGTTGGGGTTGCCTGGCGGCGATCTATCACAATCCCGTGCGCATTGTCAAGGTGTTCATCGCCTTCACCCCTTCCGCCGAAAAAATTCAACAACTTGCCGGTTTTATCATAATGCGTGATGTATTGCGCGCCATAACCATCGGCAATATAAAAATCGCCGTTCGTATCCACGGTAGTTTCGGTTGGCACAAATTCTTTGGCTTCTTTATATACTCCGGTTTCCAGCGGCACATCAATGGTCATCAGTATCTTCCCGTCAATGGTGGTTTTATAAACCTGGTGTTTCACCGTGTCGGTGATAAATAATACCTCAGCTCCATTCTCATCGAACCGGGTGAACCCATGCGCGCCGGGAAACTCGTGCCCCCAGGTATCCAATAATTTTCCCGACTTATCAAAGATGAGCACATTGTTTTTGGTCTCGTTGGTCAGCAGCATGATGCGGCCTTTTTTGTCCTGCACAAACTCGTGACAATCATTCACCGGGTTTATGTTCGGGTCGGCTTTGCTCCATTTGGTATTCATACGATAACGCATGTTACCATGTCCATAAATTGGCCCGTCATCCTTAGCCAGCATATCCTTTGCGATAAAAAACGATGCTGAAACTAATGCTGTCTGCTTTATAAAATTTCTTCTTTCCATGTTTATTCAATTAACATCCCTGCACTTTTTGCCTCACCCCAGCCCTCTCCAGGGGAGATGGGAAATATATTTTAAAGTCCTCTCCAATGGAGAGGATTCAGGCGAGGCCTACGAAATAATATCCCTTACCACATTCCCGGCTACGTCCGTTAGCCGGTAGCGCCGGCCCAGGCTTTTAAAAGTAAGTTTGGTATGGTCGATACCCATCTGGTTCAAAACTGTCGCGTGAAAATCGTGTACATGTACCGGGTTCTGCGTAATGTTATAACCAAAATCGTCGGTTTCGCCATAAACCATTCCCGGTGTAATGCCGCCGCCTGCCATCCATACGCAGAAGCAGCGGGGGTGATGGTCGCGACCATAATTTGCTTTCTCCAACTTGCCCTGGCTATAATTGGTACGACCAAATTCTCCGCCCCATATTACCAAAGTCTCATCAAGCAGGCCACGTTGTTTCAGGTCGGTTACCAATGCTGCCGATGCCTGGTCCACATCCTTTGCCTGTCCCGCCATTTCCATCGGCAGATTAGTGTGCTGGTCCCATCCCTGGTGATACAATTGTACAAACCTAACCCCGTTTTCAGACAGCTTTCGCGCCAGCAAACAATTGGCGGCATAAGTGCCCGGCACCAGGCATTCGGGCCCATATAATTTTACAATATCATCCGACTCTTTCGACACATCCATAATATCAGGCACGGCAGTTTGCATGCGGTAGGCCATTTCATATTGCTGCACTTTGGCCGTTATCTCGGGATCATGAAATTCATTTGCCGAAAGATCATTCAACTCAGCCAGTTTATCCAGCATTTTCCGGCGTTCGTTCCGGTCAAGCCCGTCTGGGTTATTCAGGTATAATACCGGGTTCTCACTGCTGCTGAACAACACACCCTGGTGTATCGAATCCAGAAATCCGTTACTCCACAACTTGGAGTAAACACCCTGCCCGTTGCCTTTACCTTTTGAAAGTAACACGGTAAAGGCCGGCAAATTTTTATTCTCGCTGCCCAGTCCGTAGCTTACCCATGAACCCATGCTCGGACGGTTGCCCTGTTGCGCACCTGTCTGGAAGAACGTGAGTGCAGGATCATGGTTTATAGCTTCGGTATAGATGGATTTAATGATACAAATATCATCCGCTATACTGCCGATATGGGGGAACAGGTCGCTCACCCATGCCCCGTGGCGGCCATATTGTTTAAAGTCATAATAAGAACCGGCTAATGGAAACGATTTTTGATTGGCCGTCATCCCGGTCAGTATCTGGCCGCCGCGAATTGAGGCGGGCAGTTCCTGCCCCATCATTTCGCGCAGCTTTGGCTTGTAATCGAACGACTCCAGCTGCGATGGTGCACCATCCTGGAACAGGTAAATTATCCTTTTTGCTTTGGGTGCAAAATTGGGTATGCCAGGGATAAAATCGGCCCCGCTATCACCACTAAGACCAGAAAAAAGGTCGGGTATTAGCAATGACCCCAAAGCAGCGCTCCCTATGCCCAGGCTCAGCCTCGACAAAAACTTGCGCCTGTTCAGGTGCAGGCCATGCTCTAAAAATTCCTTCTCCATCGCCATCAGGTTTTAGTAATAGCTTCTTCTAAATTATAAATTGTATCCACTACTTTCATCATAGCAGCAAGGGTTATTTTGTCAATATCCTGCGGAATAGGATATTCACCAACGTTCAGCAGTTCAGCCGCATCTTTTTTATTGATCGACCGCAACTGATCCGCATAATAGCTGCTAAGGATCGCCATCTCCTTTTCTGTTGGTCTGCGACAAATGATCCGCCTGAAGGCCTCGTATATTTTATCTTTAGTTTGATTGTTTTCTTTCAGCAACCGCGCTGCCAGCACCCGTGCCGCCTCCAGCATAGTCGGATCGTTCATCATTTCGAGTGCCTGCAATGGTGTGTTGGTACGCAGCCGCTGCACCTCGCACTGGTCGCGGTTGCTGGCATCAAAAATGGCCATCTCGACAGGCGGCGACGTTCGTTTGATCAGCGTGTACATTCCCCGCCTATAAAGATTTGGGCCGTGAACCTGCTTATAACTTGCCAGTTGCCCCCGGCCTGATGTCGTGCTTTCCCATAATCCGGGCGGCTGGTAGGGGTTTACACTTGGCCCGCCAATGGTTTTGTTCAACAGGCCGCTGCTGGCCAGTATCAAGTCCCGCACAAACTCAGCCGGGATGCGATATCGAGGCCCGCGGGCCAGCAACACATTTTCAGGGTCATTCTTAAATTTTTCAGCGTCAAATATTGCCGATTGCCGGTAAGTGGCCGACATCACGATCTGTCTGACCAGCCGTTTTACGTTCCAACCGTGTGTTTTAAAATCGACCGCCAGCCAGTCGAGCAATTGCGGGTTCGAAGGCAGGTCGCCCTGCATACCAAAATCGCCGAGTGTTTTCACAATTCCCCTGCCGAAAAGCTCTTCCCATACTTGGTTAACATATACGCGGGCAGTTAGCGGGTTTTTGTCGTTAAAAAGCCATTCTGCTAATCCGAGCCTGTTTTTTGGATAGTTATTGCCGAATTGCAGAATAGATCCAGGCGTACCGGGAAACACCTCGTCGCCATGCGAATCATAATTGCCGCGTTTCAATATGTAAGTCTTCCGGTAAACTTCGCTGTCGCCCATAACCGACACGATCAGCCTGCCCGTATCCTGTTTATTCACAAATTTCAGTATGTCTTTTGCATCCGCATTACTGATCTGCATCATGGGCCTTTTGGCGTAAGTTTCAGGTCCACCCACAGTCGATTGCAAACCGGCTTCTTTCACACTATTGAAAAACGAAAATACCTGGTAATAATCTTTTTGCGAGAATGGGTCGAATTTATGATCGTGGCAATGTGCACACTCTAAAGTTATGCCCAGCATAGCTTTGCCAAATGTATTGGTGCGGTCGGTTACATAGGCTACGCGGTATTCTTCATCAATCACACCGCCTTCTTCGGTAATTTTATGATTGCGGTTAAAAGCTGTTGCTAATAATTGCTCCTGTGTGTGATTTGGCATCAGGTCACCGGCCAGCTGCCAGGTAATAAAATCTTTATAGGGAAGGTTTTCGTTATAAGCGTGTATCACCCAATCGCGCCAGGGCCATTGCGTGCGGTAATTATCATCCTGGTAACCATGCGAATCGGCATAACGGGCAATATCAAGCCAGTGCAAGGCCATCTTTTCGCCGTATTGCGGGCGCGCCATCAACTCGTCGACCATTCGTTCGTAAGCATCCGGGCGTTTATCCGCCATGAATTTATCCATCGTTGCAAGGTCAGGTGGCAAGCCATTAAGGTCGAGACATAGCCTTTTCAACAATCGTTCTTTATCAGCTTCGGGGTTTGGTGTAAAGCCTTTCTCCTCCTGTTTGTGCAGCACAAAATGATCGATCTCGTTTTTTGGCCAGGCTTTATTCTCCACCTCGGGCACGGCCGGCAATTTCGGCGGAACGAAGGCCCAATGCTTTTCATATTTAGCGCCCTGCTGTATCCATTTTTTAATCAGGCTTACCTCGTACGGCGTCAACCGCTTCAACCCCGACTTAGGCGTGGGCATCATATCATTGGAATCGGCGGTGGTTATCCGCCGGTACAGTTCCGAGGCGCCCGGGTCGCCGGGAACCAACGCATGCGCTCCGGGATCGTCCTTTAACGCTTTATAGGCACTTTCCGGCATATCGAGCCGCAGATCGGCCTGGCGTTTATTGGCATCGGGGCCGTGGCACTTGAAGCACTTATCGGATAGGATGGGGCGGATGTTGAAATTATAACTGATAGTGTCCGGGATATCCTCCGATGCTACAGATTTTTCGGATGAGCTGTGACAGGCATAAAAGCTGATGGACACAACCGCAACAAAAACCAATGCATAAAATAGTTTCAAACGCATCCCACTAAATAACTAATCCCGGTTTAATAATTGAGAAAAACTAATGTAGAAAATTATTAAGTGATTATGAAAAAATGTGATGGAAATGTTACGGTAAGCTACAGCCCGAAAGTTGCGTACACTAAGTGTTCACGCCGCCGCCGCTTGCCAGGCATATTTGCCAATAACTACTTTATAATCACCAAATTAAGTTTGGTAAAACTCTCAAAAGTGCCCCATTTTTGCATTTTTCGTGAACACCCCTTCCAGGATATAGCTGGCAATCAGCACCATAAGGCGCTCGCGGCATACCCTGTTTAGTGCCGCTTTTTTGCGCCAAAACACTCCAAAAGCCAAAATGAGCAAGATCAGGCCATTTTGTGCCCAAACCAGTCTGGTTGCGAGATGACGGCCAAAACAAAACACAACAACCCCGCAATGGCTTTTTTTTAAATTCAGTACACTAAGTGATGCCGGTAGTTACCGGGGATGCGTTCACTCGTATGGAGCTAATAAGCAAATGCATGAAATCGGTAATAGCAGATTATCGGTAAAAAACAAAAGCCCCACATTTCTGTGAGGCTTTGTGGGAGCTACTGGGTTCGAACCAGTGACCCTCTGCTTGTAAGGCAGATGCTCTGAACCAGCTGAGCTAAGCTCCCTTCGTTTTGGGACTGCAAATATAGGATGTCTGCTCAATTAGCCAAAAAATAATTTATATTTTTTTGAAAGACCGATTTTGGCCGTTAAAAAGCCTTTCTGCTTACCCGTGAGCGGTTATTTCCTCATCAACCAGCCGCTCGAGCACCTCTTTGGTAATCGGCTTAAATACAAACGATTTTACGCAGTCGTATTGTTTTGCGTGGTTGATATCTTTAGGATTGATGGATGATGAAAGAATATACAGCTTAAACGACTTGGATAGATTGGGATATATCCGCTGCACTTTTTCCAAAAATTGCCAGCCATTAAATTCGGGCATATAAATATCCAGCAGTATCACATCGGGCAGCAGGGCCTTGTCGCGCCTGTTTTTCTCCAGGAAATCCAGCACCTCCTCGCCGTTAGCGGTACAATTTATTTCGTATGCTAAATTATACTTATTCAGTATCCTCTTCAGTATAAAATGGTCCAGGGGGCTATCGTCGATAAATATCAATTTTTTCATTGTAAAACCGCTCTTGTTCAAAGATAGATTAGCGTCCACACCCAAAAGGCAGGGTTTACACGGTATTTGCTACGTAGTACTACGCTTTTATGCTACACTAAAAATGTAAATTCGTCGATACAAACAAACGTTCTGTCGATATTAACACAATATTTGCCAACATATCAGGTTGATTGCTGTTATATGTTCATTATTAGTGACATACTATTAGCCAAATGCCTGGTTATTACAGAAAAACATAAGCTACACTATGATATTATTGTTTTGCGGTCTTTCGGGCGCCGGTAAATCCACGTTAGCCGAAAAGGTAAAAGATAAATTAGCCGCCGAAAGCATTTTTGCCGAGATCATTGATGCAGACATATACCGCCGGCGCCTGTTTAAGGACCTGGGGTATTCAATGGAAGATCGCTTTGAAAACATCCGGAGGCTGGGTTTTATTGCGAATAAATTCTCTTCCCATAATATCATCACCATTGTTAGCGCCATCAATCCTTACGAGACTATACGCACGGAGTTGGTAAGCACCTACAAAAATGTCAAGGTGGTGCACATTGATTGTGATGTGGATGAACTTATCAGGCGCGATACGAAGGGGCTATACAAACGCGCCATGCTGCCCGAAGGGCACCCGGACAGGCTTTCGAACCTGACGGGGATAAACGATCCGTTCGAGGCTCCGCAAAATCCGGATGTTTATGTAAATACCCATGCCCTTAGCGAAACGGAATGTACAAACAAAATATGCTCATTTATTCTTAACAGCATTGTTAAGGAGAGATATTTATATAATACCTATACACATGTATCCTGACCGATTTTGTAACTATTTCTGTTAATTCAAAAATGTCGTCACAAACACTCATTATCGCGGGGATGCACCGCTCGGGAACTTCTTTAATTACAAACTGGTTGTATCATTGCGGATTGCAGGTGGGCGAAAGCCTTGTGGAAGCCAATGAAGGTAACAAAGAAGGGCATTACGAAGATGTTGAATTTCTAAAAATACACGAAGAAATATTAGCCGACAATGGGTTGACGGTATCAGGGCTTGTGTACGATGAGCAACCCAAAATATCCGACTACCAGCTTGAGAAATTAAAGGCCATTATTCGGATCAAAAAACGGCGATTTGATCAGTGGGGATGGAAAGAACCCCGTACCTGCCTGTTCCTGGATACTTATCGCAGGTTGCTGCCCGATGCCAGGTACCTGGTAATCGTGCGCGACTATGCATCGGTTGTTAATTCGCTGCTGAAAAGAGATTTTGATGAGCTGGATAAATCATACCGCCAGCGGAGCTTTTTTACGCGTTTAAAATGGACGACGATCAAAAAAAGAGCCAAAAGAAAAAAGCATTACCGCAATAATGCGGAAGACTACCTGAGAGTATGGATCGAATACAATCTGAATATACTAAGTACGCTGAAAGGACTGCAGCCGGAAGATTACCTGGTGATCAATTACTCGCTGCTGCAGAAGGATGACAGGCGTGTATTTTCATGGCTTAAGGGTAAATGGGGGTTTAACCTGCAATATTTCTCATTCAGGAATATCTATAAAGAAAGCCTCATCAGCCGCGTTGCCGATCTTTCGCCTTATATAAAAAATGAGGGCCTTATTGCCGAAGCTAAGGATGTCGGCGACCAGCTTAAAAAATATATAAGTTTGGCTTAGCCTACTTGCTGTATTTGATAAGCTCTGCCGTTAAGCTCAAAAGCGTCTCCCGCTTTTTTACCTGCCAGCTTAATGCCAATAGGCGATTGTGGTGAAACCGCAAAAAACGCACGACCGCCGACAGTAAAACTACCCGCGCTTATCGCGATAAAAAAGTTTCCATTATTGGTGGTTACCAGGCTCCCGGCATCAGCCGATGAGTACCCGCTATTGTAGTTTATTTTACTTAACGCAACCATCAGCTTATTGGCCTCATTCAACTGCAATTGATACCGGTCCGTTTCTTGCTGCATCATTTCCCGCGCTGTTTCATATTTATCCCCGGCGCTGCTTTTGCTTTCTTCGGCTGCTGCATACTGCGCATCATCAATGCCCTGCTTTGCTTCATTTATCTTAGCCTGCACATAATCAATGCACATTTTATACAATTGCTCTTTCAAATCCTTCATCATACGTAGAACAAAGATTTTAAAAAAAGCTGGTAAAATGGCTTTTTGAAGGGGGTATAATTATGATATACTGAACGTCAGTACTATATGGCTATATTCCTTCCGGGGCGTGGGTCATCTGCAACAATGTTCATTTCAGGGCATTTAATATAACCGGCATACCACTGGATAGCTTCTACAATATCCAGGGCGTCGTCAGATGTAACATCGATGCTTTCAAAGGCATACAGTTTATTATGTGCCTTCCCGTACAATTGTATCTCATTCATATCGGGGTGAAATGGCTCGTTATCAAGGCAAAACACACGCAACTTAAGACTGGTATCGCGCGCGTATATCACATCCCTGCACGGATTCTTAGGATCGGTTGCCAATAAGAAAACATTGTGTTTCATGATAGACATAACAGTATACTGGTCATTTGGTTCGACCATCAACGCAAAAATAATACATATTGAATAACCGGGGAGATGAGTATTAACAAATTAGAATAATAGAATAATTATAGATAAATATTTGTCGGAATGGGCAAAAAAATCGCAAACTGTTATTAAAATAGCCGCTTATGTGGAAAACTGATTTCCGCACTTACTTAATATTATTTGCGCTATTATTAAAACGATATTTGCTTATCATTTTAATTAAAAAAGGGCGCCCAGGTTGGATGGGCGCCCTTTTAACCTTTAAAAATAGTTATTATTTCTCGTTGCCATGCCCCTTGTGCTGGGGTGGCTGCTGGCGTTGCTGAGCAGCACGTTCTGCACGTTGCTGTTGCGCTTGTTGCTGACGCTGTGCGTTCTGCTGGGCACGCTGTTGCTGTTGCTGAGCCGCGCGTTGCTGCTGAGCCTGTTGCTGGCGCTGTGCATTTTCCTGCGCACGTTGTTGCTGTTGCTGAGCCGCACGTTCTGCGCGTTGCTGCTGGTCCTGTTGCTGGCGCTGTGCATTTTCCTGCGCACGTTGTTGCTGTTGCTGAGCCGCACGTTCTGTGCGTTGCTGCTGGGCCTGTTGCTCGCGCTGTGCATTCTGCTGGGCGCGTTGCTGCTGTTGCTGAGCCGCACGTTCTGTGCGTTGCTGCTGTGCCTGTTGCTCGCGCTGTGCATTCTGCTGGGCGCGTTGCTGCTGTTGCTGAGCCGCACGTTCTGTGCGTTGCTGCTGGGCCTGTTGTTCGCGCTGTGCATTCTGTTGGGCGCGTTGCTGTTGTTGCTGAGTCGCGCGTTCTGCACGTTGCTGTTGAGCCTGTTGCTGGCGCTGCGCATCCTGCTGAGCGCGTTGCTGTTGTTGCTGAGCAGTGCGATCTGCACTTTGCTTTTGAGCTTGTTGCTGGCGCTGCGCATTTTCCTGGGCGCGTTGCTGCTGTTGCTGAGTCGCGCGTTCTCCACGTTGCTGTTGAACTTGTGGTTGATGCTCTGCAACATTTGGCCGGCCGGGCTTTGCGGAACCATGATTATCACGCGTATTAACACGGACAACTTTACTGTCAGGCTGCTGACTACGCGCAACGGCAGCAAGCCGGGCTGCGTTGGCACGGTTAATAGCTGCCTGATTTTGCGCAGCAATACGTTCATTTGGATGCTGATCGCGGTAGGCCCGTGCATCCACTACCCTTGCGGGGCGGGCATCCGGGGCTTTTCGTATAGCCGGGCGATAGATATTGATTGTGTTATTTCTCACACTCGTTGTGCCGGGCCTGCCTGTATTACTTACGTTATAAACCCTCACATTATTATTATGAGTAACACGGCGTATATCTGCAACGCGCGGACCGCTTACATACGTTACGTTGTTGTGCACGTAGGTGTTGTTGATAATAGTAGTATTATGGATAATATTGACCACTCTCGTGCGCGGCGCGTAATAGCTATAAATACGCGGACTGGTAATATATGCCTCGGGGGCGCATACCCAATAATTATCGGGAACATTATAGCCACTGCCGAAAGATACAGAGATGCTGACGCCCGGTGTTAACGGGGCCCAGCCATAATATCCGCCGCCATGACGCCAGGTAACCCATGCAGGTGCCCACGTATGCCCTGGAACCCATTCCCAGCCATAGTAATCATCGTAGCGCCAGCGGCCATAGTGAAACGGCGCCCAGCCCCATGAATAATCAGACACCCAGGTATTACCATATTCGGTAACTACCCAGTGCCCGTTGGTTGCATACGGCCTGAAATCGTCTGAAGCATCCGGGATCCAGACATCGCCGTACTGTGGGTCACTTACCCAGGTCCCGTATGGCTCAAGGTCATCGTAAAATTGCTGATCGGTAACATAGCCCTCGTCCTGGGCCATGCTACTTTTTGGGGCCAAAAGTACGGTTGCCATTATTAGCAGGCCGATACCCCATATTTTATTTAAAGTTTTCATTGGTTTCTGAAGATTTGTTAATACTATTTTAGTATTTGACTAAGTATGTTATAAAGAGTTTAACCCTGAATTTGTTTTGGCTTTAACGGGCCCTATGTTATACGGCCAATTTTTTTGGCCTTAAAATCCATTCCTACTCATATAATTAATAATTTTACCGCTTCTAAAATCTCGATAATTATGGGCTCAGTAAACATTCCAAGGCTCGACCTTGACACTTATATTAACGGCACTGCCGAACAACGAAAACGCTTTTCCGACGAGATCGGCAAAGCTTTCAACGATACCGGTTTTGTTACCATTACCAATCATGGGTTAAGTAAGCAACTGATCGACAAGCTATACCAACAGGTCAAAGCGCTATTCGCTCTTCCGGAAGATGTCAAGCTGAAATATGAAAAGGCCGAACTGGCCGGCCAGCGTGGTTATACCAGCAAAGGCAAAGAAACAGCTAAAGGTTTTAAGGTTCCGGACCTGAAAGAGTTCTGGCAGATTGGTCAAACCGTTACCGATGGCGATCCGGTTAAAAACGAGTACCCCGATAATGTAATGGTTGAAGAGTTGCCGGATTTTAACTCAACTACCCGCGAAGTATATCAAAAACTGGAAGCCGCAGGTGCACATCTGCTTCGCGCAATTGCAGTATATCTTGGTTTGCCCGAGAATTATTTTGATGATAAAGTGCATAATGGCAACTCCATACTGCGCACCCTGCATTATTTCCCTATCCCTGATCCGGATGCATTGCCGGCCGATGCTGTACGCGCCGGCGCGCATGAAGATATCAACCTAATCACCTTGTTAATAGGCGCCAGCGCCGATGGGCTGGAACTGCTTACACGCGAAGGCACTTGGTTCCCGGTAAAAGCACATGGCGAGGACGTTGTAGTAAATGTGGGCGATATGCTGCAGCGCCTGACTAACAATAAATTAAAATCGACAACACATAGAGTAGTAAATCCGCCGCGCGAGGAGATGAAGAATTCGCGGTATTCGGTGCCTTTCTTCCTTCATCCAAAATCGGATATGGATTTGGCAAGCCTGGAATCATGCATTGACGCCGGACATCCGAAATTATACAGCGATATGACCGCCGGCGAATACCTCGACGAGCGGCTGCGCGAAATAGGGCTTAAAAAATAATCCCTGCCAACAAACTTCACTTATATTGGCATAACCAAAAGCCTCCTGGTCAATTACCAAGAGGCTTTTTTACGGATAGTGATGAACATCACGTAGCCCGATGACTACCGTCACCCCCTTTCTTTGATTTATTGCCGAATTTAGGCCAGTTAGCCATCGCCGATCATAGCCGCCATGAGAACCATCCTTCTATTCAACGACAATTCGCCCGAAGCCGAAAATGCTGCAGAGTTCGCATTGGATATTGCTCAAAAAATGAAAGCTGATATCCTTATCTTGAATTTATGCGACGATGTCTTTGTCGAAAACAAACAAACGGTAACGGCAGGCGAACAGCTTTCAGCCGAAAACAGCGATTCATTCAACTTGGTTAAACAATTATGCACCATTATCACTGACGGAACGTTCAGGCCGGTAGTGAATGATATGAATGGAAGCGATTTTACGGAAAAAGACATTTGCGAACTCGTGATCGGGAAGAATATCTGGCTGATGGTAAGGGGAATAGAAACCAACGCTACCCACCGCTCGTTGTCCAACATTAATGTGCAGGCGGTTTTGAACCGCGTAGCTTGCCCATTATTGCTTGTGCCCGGCAATTACAAAAAACGGGGGTTCGAAAACATTACCTACGCTGTAGATATGCGTTATTGCCGCACCGCGGTATTGAAATTCCTTGCAGAATTTGCCAGGGAATACAGTGCCAACCTCGTAGTAGAGCATTTCTCGGCAAAAGGTTTGCCCCCATTGAGCGATGACTATGCTGCTACATTATTCGAAAGCGAGATCACCAATAAAATTTTTTACGACAAGACTTATTTTAACAATATAAAAGAGCGAAATTTAGAGGTTGCTGTCGATGTGATGATCAATAGTTTACACGCCGATCTGCTGGCATTGGTAAATCACCGGTTCCATTTTGAAGAATTGTTCGGACAGTGCATCAATGAGACATTGCCCGAACATATCCCGGTACCGGTAATAGTTTTCCCGTTATAAACGAATTGAATTTCGGCTTTGGATCAAAAGAATCATTTTTCTGAACTCGAACGTTTCTGGAGCCTTAGTCCGGAGGAGGCATTGAATATACTGTCCTGCAAAGCGGGTGGATTAACTGACACAGAAGCGGCCAAGCGGCTAAAAATATACGGACCGAATACTATAAAGCCGGGTCACAAAAGGTCAGCGGTGGCTCTTTTCCTTTCCCAATTCAAAAGTCCCATTACTTTATTATTAATAACTGCCGCTTTGTTATCAGCGGGGCTCGGCGACGTTACCGATACGGTTATCATTCTTTTGATAGTCATGATCAGCAGCGCCCTAAGTTTCTGGCAGGAACGCGGAGCCGCTAATGCGGTAGAAGAATTACTAAAATTGGTAACACTCAATTGCGCGGTTCTTAGGAATGGGCAAAAAAAGGAAATTCCATTTGAAAGGGCCGTGCCGGGCGACGTGATCTGCTTGTCTGCAGGCGACATTATTCCGGCCGACTGCCTTTTGCTCGAATCGCAGGAAGTATTTATTGATGAGGCTGCATTTACAGGCGAAACTTACCCGGTGGAAAAACGTGCCGGTGTGTGTGCTGCCGACACGCCGCTGGCGAAACGCAGCAACACCCTTTTTATGGGCTCGCATGTGATTAGCGGCAAAGTAACGGCATTGGTTATCAAAACAGGTAAGCAAACAGAATTTGGCAAAATATCAGCAGGCCTGCTCACTAAGGCTCCGGAAACCGACTTTGAACGCGGGATACGAAGGTTCGGGTATATGCTGATGGAAATAACACTGGTGCTGGTCATCATCATTTTTGCTATTAACGTGTATCTCCACAAGCCGCCTCTCGATTCCTTATTGTTTTCGTTGGCACTTGCTGTTGGGCTCACACCGCAGCTGTTACCCGCAATCATCAGCGTCAACTTGTCGGCAGGTGCCCGGCGCATGGCCGGCAAACAGGTTATTGTCAAACGCCTTGCGTCTATCGAGAATTTTGGAAGCATGCAGATATTGTGCTCCGACAAAACCGGTACCATCACCGAAGGAAAAGTAAAACTTAAGGATGCGCTTGATATTTCCGGAGCTCACAGCGACAAAGTATTGCAGTATGCCTGGCTGAACGCCTCGTTACAACAAGGGTTTCATAACCCCGTAGATGAGGCTATAACTATTGCATGGAATGGCAGTGGAAATAGTTTTACCGCAGTGGCCGAGATACCCTACGATTTTATCCGCAAGCGCCTGACAGTTCAGGTCACTGATAAAAAAGAAAGTATAATAATCACCAAAGGCGCGCTAAAGGCGGTACTGGATATTTGCGACCGTGCCGAAACGGCGGACGGCATTATTAATATAGCTGGTTGCAGGGCCGGTATTTTAAAACAATACGAGCAATTGAGCGATGCCGGTTTCCGCACCTTAGGCGTGGCTTTTAAACCCTGGGAAACAGAAACCAAGTGTACAAGAAATGACGAGCGGGAAATGATATTTCTCGGCTTTATTGCTTTGTTCGATCCACCGAAGACTAATGTAAACGAGACTATAACAAAACTAAACGGGCTTGGCGTTAAGTTAAAAATTATTACCGGCGATAATGCCCTTGTGGCGAAAAGCCTGGCCTTGCAGGTTGGCATCAAACAACCGAACATTTTAACCGGCGCGCAGCTGCTCCAAATGAATGACGCCGCATTGATCCATAAAGCTATACGTACGGATATTTTTGCAGAAGTAGAACCCAACCAAAAAGAGCGCATCATAAACATGCTTAAAAAAGCGGGTTTTGTTGTAGGATTTATGGGCGATGGTGTAAATGATGCACCTGCGCTGCACATGGCCGATGTTGGTATATCGGTTGATAGTGCGGTTGATGTGGCAAAACAGGCCGCCGAGATAGTGCTGCTAAGTCAAAGCCTGGACGTGCTGGTTGACGGCATTGTGGAAGGGCGCAAAACCTTTACCAACACTATGAAATATATTTTCATGGCGACCAGCGCCAATTTTGGCAATATGTTCAGCATGGCCGGCGCGTCGCTGATGATGAGCTTTCTGCCTTTATTGCCAAAACAGATATTACTGACAAACCTGCTAACCGACTTTCCCGAGATGGCGATAGCTACTGACAAAGTAGATGAAGCTAATATCAGATCGCCGCAGAAATGGGATCTCGGTTTCGTAAGGCGTTTCATGATCATCTTTGGATTACTTAGTTCAGTATTCGACTACCTTACGTTCGGGCTGCTTATCTATGTTATGCATGCCAATGAGAAAACCTTCCAGACCGGCTGGTTCACCGAATCCGTTATCTCAGCCATACTCATCGTGCTGGTTGTACGTACCAAACTGCCATTCTTCAAAAGTCTTCCGGGCAGGGTGTTGTCACTTGCCACTATACTGGTACTGATTTTTGTTTTATTGATACCCCTGCTCCCAGTCGCCGGCTGGCTCGGCTTTACCTGCCTGCCTTTATCCTATTACGGCTGGATGCTTCTCATTGTATCTATGTATCTTTTTTCGGCCGAACTGGCTAAAAGATTGTTTTATGGATACATGAACAAGCGCCGGCAAAACTGATGAAGATCAATTTTTTGCATGACCACCGTCATACATTGCCTATACTGTTCCACCGACCTTTATCCCGTATCAAACACAAACGTATGGAAACCACCAACAGCCTGTCATCCCGCGCACTTCAGTATTATGTTATTGCCCGCAAATGGGGTTCCGATCTTGAATTCTATAAATTCGAAACCGGTTTTTTACGCACGCTGCTGGATGATTATTATTTTAATGTTCAGCATAAGGATGGTCGCGCGGATGTATTGGAGCTAAACCGCGAGTTAATGAAGCTTGATGCCGATAAAAATCAATTAGAAAAGGCCCTGGATGAACAAATAAGGCACCTGGAGCTGATGTCGGAAGATGTTGTCCCCGAAGACGTAAGCTGGCTGGCTGGCAAACAGATCAGGCTTGAATACATGGTAACCAATATCTTTTCAGAATATAAGGAACTTAAAAAGAAGATTTTCTGCTTTTTACAAAAACCAGGTAGCCAGAATAATTTGGTTACCAACATGTTCTTACCCAATTAATCAATCAGCATATTTTTCAGTAAAAGCGCCGTGTGAATTGCACGAGCGCTTTTTTTTGCGCTTAACCAGGTGGCTCACTGTCAGAATATTATGTGACGATGGTCATTATTTCGCCGGGGCCTATTAAGCAACTTTGAGTAACAAAAAAAGAAGCTATGGAAAAGCTGATCACACCTGCACTCAGGAACAGGGCAAATGCTGTTATTTTTTGCTCATTGTTATTATTTGCATCAATAAGGGGCTTCGCGTCATGCAACGCAGTTTCATCTAACAAGGTAAATGATGCAGATACATCCGTAACCACCCTGATACAACAGTACCTGAATTCGGGAAAGGAGCCTTTGCTATACTATCCAAATTCGGTGAAAAGATTTTATGAGGGCAATGGTTACCAGGCCGCATGGGTAAACAGGCGAGACGATAGCAAACAAACCTGGGAAGCCATGATGCTGCTGGATTGCGTGCTGCAATACGGTCTTTCGCACGACGATTATCATCCAAAAGCACTACTGTACGATCCGCTGCATACCATGATAGAAGAACCCGGGAAGATCAGCAACAGCAAAAAGGCCCGGTTTGACATTTTACTTACCGATGCCCTTATCACATTTATCAATAACGTGCACTATGGCAAACTTAATCCGTGGTACGCTGCAGAAAAGATAGACGGAGATATGACGCTGCCGTTCCATGCCGAAACGGTGTTGATGAATGCCCGCCGGCAGCCTGATATGACAAATGCCATAGTAAGTGTTCAGCCAAGATCAAAGCAATACCTTGCCATGCAGGATCGCATGCGGTTGCTCAAAGGGCAGTACCAGGAAGATTGCTATGCTGTACCCGACAGCGAAGTGCACAAGATCGCTATCAATATGGAACGCCTGCGTTGGGCGGATATCGGTGGCAGTGGTTATATCCAAATTAATATCCCAAGCTACACTTTAAAGTTTTACCAGCCCGACACGGTTTATGAGTTTAAAGTAGTGGTTGGTAAAACTTCGGCCCCTACGCCGACACTAAATAGTGAGATAACCTATTTTACAACTTCGCCCGAGTGGAAAATACCCCAGAAAATATTGGTGAACGAGATAATACCCAAGGCGCTTAAGTATAACGACTACATAGAGAACAGTCATTTTTCGATTTACGACAAAGGTGGTAATTACATTACACCCGACAGGACAAACCTGCTGAAGGTAAAGCGCAACCCTCAATTGTACTATGCACGTCAGTCATCGGGCTGCGATAACGCATTGGGACAGCTTGTATTCCGGTTTGCTAACGTGTATGATATTTACCTGCACGACACACCCGAGCAACAATTATTCGGCCGTACGGAAAGGGCGTTCAGCCACAGCTGTATACGTGTCGAGCAAGCGCAGCACCTGGCCGAACTAATGTTAAAACGCGGTGGCGACAGCGACAAAATTGCAGTGCTTACCAAAGCGATGAAAAATCACCTGACAAAAAACATATCCTTTTCAAGGCCGGTGCCTATTAAGATCACCTACCTGACCTGTGAAGTAAAAGAAGGAGTGGTTTACAATTACAAAGACATTTACGAGCTGGATAAAAGTCTGGAATTGGCCTTGTACAGCACATTGCAAACATTGACAATGCAATAATAGTGGCCCATAAATAATTAAAAAGATGAAAAATTTACTGATCGCGACAGATTTTTCGGCCAACGCAACGCATGCTGCCGAATATGGTTATGCATTGGCCAGCCAGGTAAAGGCAAATATAGTTTTGTGTAACGCCTTTCTTGTGCCGGCTGAAATTCCGGAGGGCGGTACACTGGTATGGCCACAATACGAATATGAAGAATTGCAGAAGAACAGTGCTGACGAATTAAAAGAATTGGAAAAGGCCCTTCATCATAAGGTAAAAGGTGCTGCTTCCCGGCCTTATATCACCCGGATCAGCGAAGACGGAAATATGCCGGAGGTCGTAAATAAAGCTGCCAAAAAAGAGAATATTCAGCTGGTGGTAATGGGCACTCACGGTAATACAGGTATCAACGGGGCCCTGTTAGGGAACCATAGCCGCAAAATGATCGATAATGCAGCATGCCCCTTGTTGCTGGTTCCGCCAACAGCTGCCATCGCTCCGGTAAAAAAGATAGCCTTTGCCACTGATTTCAAGGAACCGGAAAAAGATCTTCAGGCTATCTTCAACCTGATCCCTTTGCTTAAGCTATTGAACGCCGAACTGCTTTTAACCCATATTTATACCGAGATTGACGAGGCATACGATTTTAAGAAAAACATCGAAGGCTTCCTGCTCGAGTTATCCAACAAAGCCAACTATCCGCATATATATTACCGCATAGTAAAAAGCGAAAAAACCGGGAAGGGCCTCGATTGGTTGTGTCGCTTCGGCAATGTGGATATGCTGGCAATGGTGCACCGTAAACACTCTTTCCTGGATAAAATACTTATTGGCAGCAACACGCAAAAAATGGCTGAACATATTTGGATACCATTATTGGTGGTTCCTGAAAAATAAACACCAGACCAAAGTTAAGTTTAAATAAAAAGGGACAGGGCAGCGCCAAGCATCAGTAAAAACGTGATGGCACCAGTGATATTTGACCACCTGTTATTTACATTATCACCCATTATTTTGCGGTTGTTGCTAATATGCAATACGATCAGGATGATGACCGGGGATGTAATACCATATAGCATGGCTGAGTAAATAAGCCCCTGCAAGGGTGTAATGCCAATAAAATTGATAAAAAGGCCGATAATCAGGGCAACGACGATGACAGCGTAAAAAGGCTTTGCCTGGAAAAATTTCTTATCGAGGCCCTCATCCCAGTCAAATGTTTCGGCAAACATATACGAAAGCGAACCGCTTAATACCGGGATAGCCAAAAATCCTGTACCAATAATACCGATCGCAAACAAAGTGTAAGTTAGATCGCCGGCGATAGGTCTGAGTGCAACTGCTGCCTGTTCAACAGTTTCTATCTGATGTACGCCATGTGGATAAAGCACGTTGCCACAGGTGAGGATGATGAAAAACATAACTATATTGGAAAATAACATGCCGATGTCAACATCCTTTCGCATATCCTTTAATATCCTTTTGTCTACGATGATAGCTATCTTGCTTTGTTTCATGCCCTCGGCTTCCATCGTTGCCTGCCAGAAAAATAAATAGGGCGAAATAGTTGTACCTAATATTGCGACCAGCATGCCGAAAAAATCCCTGTTAAGTTCAATATGAGGGACAACTGTATGCCTTAGTACTTGGAGCCATTTAGTGTCGGTGAAAAACGGCACAGCCAGGTATACCAGCAACGTAATACAAGCCCACTTTAATGCAGCAGCAAGCTTTTGATAAGGATAATAGATTATGGCCACAATAATAAGGCCGGTAAATAATATGCTAAATACAAAAGCCGGAACCGGGCGGCAGATCAGATGAGCAGCCGCGCCCATACCCGCTATATCGGCGCCTATGTTGAGTACGATTGCAGGGAACGAAAAAATGATCATGACCCAAAGTATCCATTTGGGATAATGATTTTTCAACGTGCTGGTCAATCCACTGCTTGTTACCAATCCTATCCGGGCACACATTTCCTGTATCGAGGCCATTAACGGAAACGTAACAAGAGCTGTCCAGAGCATGGAAAGGCCAAATTGTGCTCCTGCTTGCGAATAGGTGGCAATACCTGAAGGGTCGTCGTCACTTGATCCTGTCACCAGGCCCGGGCCCAATTTTTTCAGAACGGATATAGTTTTTTTGAAGATTCCTTTGGGTGCAGACATTATAATAATTTCAGCGGCAATATAATAAAGCAGGCTTTAACTATGATGTATAAAAAATGATGAAGGTCACTTTTTAGTATCAGTTAAGGTCATTCTTTTCCAGCTAAATAGCTTTCATTTTTGCCTTTAACAACAGGCGCAGATGAAACAAACTAACATACAGCAGCAAACCCGCTGCTACCATTGCGGCAATGACTGCGAAGAAGGACATATTGAGCAGGATGCTAAGGTGTTTTGCTGTAATGGCTGCCGCGAGGTGTATTCGATACTCTCACAAAGCGGGCTTTGCAACTATTATACTTATAACGCGCATCCGGGAGCTGAACAGAAAAAAGAAAGCAAGCGATTCGATTACCTCAAAGAACCCTCGATAGTTAAGGACCTTATCGACTACTCGGACGAAAAATTCACCATCGTAACTTTTTACATACCCAATATTCATTGCAGCTCGTGTATTTGGCTGCTTGAGCAATTGAACAGGATCAACCCGGCAATCTATTACAGCCGGGTTGATTTCCTGCGCAAACAAGTGAACATTCGGTTCAACAATAAGCAGATCACACTGCACGATGTGGTCGAAGTTCTCGAGCGTATCGGTTACGAACCACTCATCAGCCTGCAGGACGTAATAAGGAAGCAAGGATCGGATAAGAATGATAACCTCGTTAAAAAAATTGCGGTAGCAGGCTTTTGTTTCGGTAACGTTATGCTGCTGAGTTTTCCCGAATACCTGGGTATATCGGTTCAGGAACAATCCTTCCGCGAGTTTTTTGGCTGGCTTAACCTGGTATTTTGCCTGCCCGTGGTGCTTTACTGTGCCAGCGGGTATTTCGTTTCGGCCTGGACAAACCTGAAGAATAAAGTACTGAACATCGACCTGCCGCTGGCAATAGGTATTACGGTTCTTTTTTTACGCACAGCAGCAGAAATAATTATGCACACGGGCCCGGGCTTTGCCGACACTTGTTGCGGGCTGGTCTTTTTCCTGCTGATAGGGAAATTTGTTCAGCGCAAAACCTACTATCACCTGTCCTTCGAGCGCGATTATCGCTCATTTTTCCCGGTAGCGGTACAGGTGATAGAAGAAGAAAAAGAACGATCGGTGCCTTTGGCTGATATACAGGTTGGGCAGCGAATACTGATAAGGAATAATGAGATCATCCCGGCGGACGCGATTTTGCTGAAAGGTGAAGGGAAGGTTGATTTTAGCTTTGTTACCGGTGAGTCTGTACCTGTCGAAAAAGTGCTGGGCGAGGTGGTGTATGCAGGTGGCAGGCAAACCGGCGAGGCTATTGAACTGGAGGTAGTAAAGCCGGTATCGCAAAGTTACCTTACCCGGCTCTGGAACAACGAAGCATTTACCCGTTTGCAGGATAACCACATGCAAACCTTTAGCGAAAAGGCAAGCAAGTATTTTACAATAGTATTGCTGGGGATAGCTTTAGGTTCATTTCTGTTTTGGTTGCCAGTCGATCTTCATCGGGGTATATCAGCATTTACGGCCGTGCTTATTATCGCATGCCCCTGCGCGCTGGCGCTTAGCACTCCGTTTACCATGGCGGCAGCTTTAAGCATTTTTGATAAAAACCTGTTTTACCTTAAAAATACTGCGGTTGTTGAACAGCTTGCACATATCGATACCATCGTACTCGATAAAACAGGTACTATTACCGTTGCTGGCGGCAATACCATTACACTACATGGCGAAGTTTCCGACTACGAAAAAGAGCTGATCTACTCGGCCTGCAGTAATTCGGCTCATCCGCTTAGCAGGCTCGTCTGCCAGTTCTGGAACCACCAGCACAAGCTGGGCACCAACTCGTACTACGAAATACCCGGTCGTGGCATCACTGCCGATATCGACAGGAATATTGTCGATATCGGCAGTGAACGATTTATCAGGGGCTCATCATTCCAAAATATAAACCCGGAGTCGACCGAAGTTCACATCCGCATCAATAATATTTATAAGGGTTACTTCAGTATAAAGCAGCATTACCGCGAAGGCATAAAAAGTATAAAAGATATTTCATCCGCATACAAAGTATTTCTTCTATCTGGCGACCATGGTCACGAGCGGGAAACCCTGTCGGCAGTGTTCAAACCCGGCCACATGTTTTTTGAACAATCGCCGCAGGATAAGCTCGACTTTATTAAAATGTTACAGTCGAATGGGCATAGGGTAATGATGATAGGCGACGGACTGAATGACGCAGGGGCTTTAAAGCAAAGCGACCTCGGCATAGCCATTACGGACAATGTGAACAATTTTTCGCCCGGCAGCGACGCCATACTGGACGGCAAAGCTTTAAGCCGCCTGCCCAATTTCTTTAAATTTTCAAAGGATGCGCTAAATGTCGTATATGCATCATTTATCATATCACTATGCTACAATGTGGCCGGCCTTAGTTATGCCGTAAGCGGCAGGCTATCCCCGCTCATTGCTGCTATATTGATGCCTCTGAGCACGGTAACCATTATTTCGTTCACCAGCATCGCCACACACCTGGCCGCTAAAAAAAGGAAACTGTTATGAGTATCATTTATTTTTTGATCGGGTGCAGCATGGTGTTGGCCCTGATATTCCTGGGAGCTTTTTTTTGGGCTCAAAAGAACGGTCAAAATGACGACCTGTATACCCCTTCGGTCCGGATATTACTGGACGACGAGCCTGAAAAGAAGGAAAAAAGTGATGACGATCACTAATCAGCCCGACCAATATCATTCTGTCATTGAATTGGCAGGGATAATTTTACGCCGAGATAAATAAATCACATTAATCAATTAATATATGCAACCGGAGAAATTTTACTACGATAATAAGATCGTTCGAAATTTTGGTATTGCGACAGTTATCTGGGGTATCATCGGCATGCTGGTGGGCCTGATCATAGCAATACAATTGTACCAGCCTGCAATGAATATGCATAACCAGTACACGTCTTTCGGGCGTGTAAGGCCCCTGCATACCAATGCGGTGATATTCGCCTTTGTGGGCAACGCCATTTTTATGGGCGTTTACTATTCCCTTCAACGACTGATGAAAGCCCGCATGTTCAGCGATGTACTTAGCAAGATCCACTTCTGGGGATGGCAGCTGATCATTGTTTCCGCGGTTATCACACTTCCGCTGGGTATAACAACCTCGCATGAGTATGCAGAGCTTGAATGGCCGATAGATATCCTGATAACCATTATATGGGTGGTTTTTGGTATCAATATGTTCGGCACTATCATCAAACGCCGCGAAAGGCATATTTATGTTGCTATATGGTTTTATATCGCCACGTTTGTTACTATTGCCGTACTGCATATCGTTAACTCGCTCGAGATCCCTGTAAGTTTCACAAAAAGTTACATGGTTTTTGCCGGGGTGCAGGATGCGCTGGTGCAGTGGTGGTATGGGCACAACGCAGTAGCATTTTTCCTTACGACACCTTACCTGGGCATGATGTATTATTTCCTGCCTAAGATGGCCAATCGCCCTATTTATTCCTATAAATTAAGTATCCTTCACTTTTGGGCGCTGATATTTATCTATATCTGGGCCGGCCCGCATCACCTGCTTTACAGTACCCTGCCCGGCTGGGCACAATCATTGGGTGTTGTGTTTTCTATCATGCTTATCGCTCCAAGCTGGGGCGGTATGATCAATGGCCTGCTTACGCTGCGCGGCGCCTGGGATAAGGTTCGCGATGATGTGATCCTGAAGTTTATGGTAGTTGGCTTAACCGCTTATGGTATGGCCACTTTCGAGGGCCCTATGCTTTCGTTAAAACAAGTGAACGCCATAGGCCACTTTACCGACTGGATCATCGCCCACGTTCACGTTGGCGCTTTGGGCTGGAACGGCTTCCTGACTTTCGCCATTCTTTACTGGCTTATACCGCGCATTTATAAAACAGAGCTTTACTCTAAAAAGATGGCTTCGTTCCACTTCTGGATCGGTACGCTGGGTATCCTGTTCTATGCAATACCGATGTACTGGTCGGGCTTTACGCAAGGTTTGATGTGGAAGGAATTTACCCCCGAGGGTATTCTGAAATACCCAAATTTCCTGGAAACAACCATGCGTATTATCCCCATGCATGTAATGCGGTCGGTAGGCGGCGCACTATACCTTTCAGGTGTTATCGTGATGGCTGTCAACCTTTATAAAACCGCGGTTCGCGGTAAACTGGTTGCCGATGAAGCTGCTGAAGCGATGCCGCTTGAAAAGTTAAGGCCTGAGGCAAGTAACGAACGCTGGCACCGCAGGCTCGAGCGTAAACCCGTGCTTTTCCTGGTAGCATCATTGGTCGTGATCCTTATCGGAACATTTATAGAATTGATGCCGACGCTCACCATATCGTCCAACATTCCAACCATTGCAAGTGTGAAGCCTTATACGCCGCTTGAGTTACAGGGGCGCGACATTTATATCCGGGAAGGTTGTGTTAACTGTCATTCGCAAACCATCAGGCCATTCAGGTCGGAGACGGAACGCTATGGCGAATACAGCAAAGCCGGCGAATTTGTGTACGACCACCCTTTCCTGTGGGGCTCAAAACGCACCGGGCCCGACCTGCAGCGCGAAGGCGGCAAATACGGCGACTCGTGGCATTTTAACCACCTGATGGACCCCAGGCTGATGTCGCCGGGTAGTATAATGCCGGAGTATAGCTGGCTGATAAAACAAAAGCTGGATACTAACACCACGGCGGTAAAAATAAGGGCTATGCAAACGCTGGGGGTGCCTTATCCCGCCGGCTACGACAAAATAGCTAACCGCGACCTTGACAAACAAGCTAAAGGCATTGCCGATAACCTGGCGAAGGATAAGATCAAAGTGAAAAGCAATAAAGAGATCATAGCCATTATCGCTTACCTGCAACGCCTTGGCACTGATATAAAAGCAAACAAAACAGCAAATAATTAAGAAGATGTTTAGACAATTTACAGAGCACATCGACGGTAACCAGGTTTACCTGCTGTTCTCCATGTTCATATTCCTTGTATTCTTCATTGTGGTTACCGTACTGTTACTGCGCCTGCGCAAGCAGCATGTTGATTACATGAGCGATATACCCTTAAATGATTGTACGGAAGAAACCCCTAATCCTCTAAAGTCATGAAAACTATCCGCTTAATATTCTTATCACTTTTCGCGTTGGGCATTCAGCCGGCGTTCGCTGCCGATGACCATAGCCTTTTGCCTGGCGAGACGATGAATTATATAGGCTATGGCGCTATTATGCTTGCATTGGTGGTGCTTATCATAGCCATGCTCACGGTGCTAAAAGCATTCAAGCTTGTCGCCCGTTTATTGCTGGGCCCCGAGGCAGCTGTCGGCGCAAAAGCCGACAAAGCGGCACTTAAAGAAGCAAAGAAGGCCGCTCGTGCCGACAGGCTGAACAAGTTATTATCCCTGAAGCCTATGTCCGAAGAAAAATCGCTGCTGATAGAGCATGATTACGATGGCATACAGGAACTGGATAATCCAACACCGGCCTGGTTTATGTACCTGTTTTATGTCACTATTGCCTTTGCCGTAGGTTACCTGCTCATTTACCACGTATTTGATGCTGCTCCGCTGCAGTACGATGAATATAAAAATGAAATGGCTGCCGCTGCAAAAGAAAAGGCTGCTTACCTGGCCAAAGCAGGCAACATGGTTGATGAAAATACCGTCAAACTTACAACCGATGCGGCCGCACTGAGTTCGGGGCAGGATGTTTTCAAAAGCAGGTGCGTTGCTTGCCACGGCGATCATGGCCAGGGTAATGTAGGGCCAAACCTCACCGATGACTACTGGCTGCACGGAAATAAGATAAACGAAATATTCAAAACCATCAAATACGGTGTTGCCAGCAAAGGCATGCCAACCTGGGAAACACAACTGTCGCCAAAGCAAATAGCTGATGTTGCCAACTACGTAAAATCGATACATGGCAGTAACCCTGCCAATCCGAAAGAGCCACAGGGTGATAAAATACTTGACGACGGAACGGCCAAACCGGTGGCACCTGCCGCAAAAACTGCTGTACTGGTTAAATAATAAAAGTGATAAAGAGTAACAGGATGTTAGATACAGATATTTCAGAACAGCCACAAACCACCGGAAAGGGTAAGCGCAGATGGATGTACCCGGTGATACGGAAGGGTAAATTTTACCATTACCGCAACTGGCTGAGTTATGTTTACCTTATCCTGTTTTTCGCCGGCCCTTTTTTGCGGATAAACGGCCATCCTTTGTTACTGCTTAATGTAATGGAGCGTCACTTTGTCCTGCTCGGCCAAACATTCTGGCCGCAGGACTTCTTTCTTTTCGTATTGGCTATGCTGGCCTTCGTGGTATGTATCGTATTCTTCACCATGGCTTTTGGCCGGGTTTTTTGCGGATGGATATGTCCGCAAACCATTTTTATGGAGATGGTCTTCCGAAAGATCGAGATATGGATAGAGGGGGATGCAAAAAAAAGGAGGAAGCTGGATGAAGGCCCTTTGACGCGGGATAAGATCATCAAAAAAACATCCAAGCATATCATTTTCGTGATTGTTTCCTTTCTTATTGCCAATACGTTCCTGGCCTATCTTATCGGCAGCGAAAACCTGCTGAAGATCATGACAGAACCGGTGACACAGCATGTGGTTGGCTTTATTAGTATATGGGTATTCACTATTGCCTTTTACCTGGTCTACAGCCGTGTGCGCGAATTAGTTTGCACGGTTCTTTGCCCTTACGGCCGTTTGCAGGGAGTGCTTACTGATAAGCACACGTTAATGGTGGCTTACAATTACACGCGTGGAGAGCCCCGTGGCAAACTGTCGCGCAAAGATCCAACCCCGAAAGGGGATTGCGTGGACTGCGGCTTGTGTGTTGATGTATGCCCAACGGGTATCGACATCAGGAAGGGTGCGCAGCTTGAATGTGTGAATTGCACCATGTGTATTGACGCTTGCGACCAGGTGATGGAAAAGATACACCGCGATATGAACCTGATCGGCTTCTACTCAGAAGAAATGATCAGGGAAAATAAAAAACCAACCTTTACCAGCCGCATGAAAGCCTATAGTGTCATCATAGCGGCATTATTTGGGGTACTGGGCTATTTTATTTACCAGCGCAAGGACATTGATGTTACTGTGTTGCGATCGGGCGGAATGCTTTACCAGGAGCAACCGGGCCATTATATCAGTAATATATATAATGCTGATATTATTAATAAAACCGACAAGTTGCAGGATATCCAATTGGTGCCTGCCGACCCCCTGGTTAAGGTAAAGTATATACAGGCGCCGGGTACGCTCGGTAAGGAAAGTTCCACCAAAGCTGTCTTTTTCCTGATGCTGCCAACCAAACAAATTCATGCAGCCAAAACAGACATTAAATTGAATGTGGTAGAACATGGCAAAGTATTGAATTCCATCAGCACAACTTTTATAGGACCGTATGACGATGAAGAAGATTAAGATAAACTGGGGAAAGGGACTTGTGCTGGGCATGGGCGCTTTCATAACATTTATAGTGGTGCTGGGCGTGCAAATGTTCCGCCAGTCGCCCAACGATTTTGACCGGCAGTATTACGAGAAGGGACTGGCATTCGACTCCGTCTATAACCAGGAGAAACAGGTTGTTACCGACAAGGCGCAGCCGGTTATTAAAATTTCCGAAAATAGTCTTGCATTCATATTTACTTCCACAGCAAAAGGGAGTGTCCGGTTCGAAAGACCGGCCGATGCCACCCTCGACAAGGTTATCGACTTCAACAGCGATGGTGACGACCGTATTGTCATCCCCCGCGACGGCCTGCGCAGCGGACACTGGAGCCTGACTGTCGACTGGCAGGCCAACAGCAAAAAATATATTTACAAAAAAGAAATAGATCTGCCATGAGCACCTACCAAATAGCTTTTTATATAGGGCTGTTTGGCAGCATCCATTGTATAGGTATGTGCGGACCGCTGGCATTTGCGATACCGACCGGAGATAAGCGACGGTGGCTTTTTGTATGGGACAAGCTTGTGTACCAGGTTGGCCGCATAATCAGCTATTCGTTATTAGGGCTGCTTATAGGGCTTATCGGCAAGCAGCTTTGGCTGCTTGGCCTGCAACGTGGTGTAACCATTGCAAGCGGTATTTTAATCCTTATAGCGGCTTCTTCCCGATTATTTAAATTGTCCTTTATGAATAGCCAAAGCGGCAACAGATTTTTTTCAGCCATAAACAGGATGGTGGTTTATGCAGTAAACCATCGCTGGGGACATATCTTCATTGGCATGCTGAATGGTTTGCTACCCTGCGGATTTGTGTACCTGGCTTTGGCGGGTGCTATTAACACCGCATCAGCCGGCAGTGCTATGCAATATATGTTTTGGTTCGGCCTGGGTACACTTCCCCTTATGTTCCTGGCAACCGTCGGCTCAGGTTTCATTAATTTGAATGTAAGGCGGAAATTGAATTTGGTGGTCCCCTATTTTATGGTTTTGCTCGGCGCCTGGTTTATCCTGCGCGGCCTTTCACTCGATATTCCCTACCTGAGCCCGGCGATCAGGGCGGCGCAAAACTTTTGTCAATAAATGTTTGTGAGTACGATCACTTTTTGAAATGACGGCCGTCATCCCCTGGCAGTTCCCTCTTTGCGATCTTTGAATTAAAGATTAACAGTTATGGCTACGTTAAAAACAAGCATGCCCGCAAATTGGGCTCATTCACAGTCAACCGATACGAACACCTCTTTATGGCAGAAATTTACGGCCTTTGCGGACAGTCAGCAGGAAAGAAAGACCATGTGGTTCTTCTTAGCGTTGGTGGTGCAGGGTATCTTCTTTTTACCGTTACCGGTGGCCCTGGTGTATTATTATGATGCCCCGGCGCTGCCTGTGCTGTTAGTTACCATGACTTGTTTTTTTTCAACCATAATCGCCTATATGGGCGGTGCCGGAATTCGCGCAGTTTTGTTGATGTCTGCGATAAGCATTTTAATCCAGGTTATTATGTCTGTTGTTGTGATCATATTATAATTACCCCTGGTTAAAATCGGAAAGCCCCGTGCAGGGGCTTTTTTTTATGTACAAAACAATTAAATAATGATGATCCATTCTTTTCATATACCTGTTTTAGGGCTCGCTTTTTCCATAGATACACCATTGAAAGTTGCCCGGTATGGCATCTCATCTGTAGTTTCTGTTGTAGATGACGAACTGCTGGAACGTATGCGCAAATATCACAGCGGGCTAAACAATCTACCGTACGCACCTATCCATAAAACATCTGCAGATTGCCGCGCGCGCAGGATAACGGCTTATTTAAACTTATTGAATTTCGTTGTGAACGAACAGTTTACCAGGTTAAAACAGGAACCTTTTGTGGAAGGGAGCGACATTGAACGTTATTTTGACCTGCTGCCCGAGCACTCGCCGCTTAGGCAGGGCTATGACCTGATGAAAGACTATGGTGATGAAAAGAATAAAGTTTTTCAGGAGGTACTGCGAGCGAAAATGCAAAAAGGATCCATCGATGTAAATATCATGGCCAAAGTGGACAAGCTGAATTACGATGCCCTGGGCGATTATAGCGGCGACGAGAATACCGACGCGTTAGCTGCATTAAGAGGATTTGCGGAAAGCGATCTCGAATCGTCCGTTGTATTGTCTGCCGGCATGAATCCTAAACTATACAGTTACCTGGAAACGTTCAGCGATTTTTATCCGGATGGCCGTGGTAATCTCCGAAAAAAGGTAATACTCAAAGTCAGCAATTATCGTTCGGCATTTATACAGGCAAAGTTCCTGGCAAAAAAAGGCATCTGGGTGTCGGAGTTCCGTATCGAATCAGGTCTTAATTGCGGGGGGCATGCCTTCGCAACCGATGGCCTGCTACTGGGCCCTATTTTAGAAGAATTTAAGTCGGAGAGAATGACTATGCAGCAGGAGCTTTTTGCAATGTACCAGTCTGCACTCCAAACGAAAGGGTTCCCGATTACAGCTGCGCCGGCGCAGCGGGTAACCGCCCAGGGGGGTATCGGAACCGGTGATGAACATGCATTTTTGCTTCAGCATTATCAATTAGACAGCGCTGGATGGGGCAGCCCGTTCCTGCTGGTGCCGGAGGTAACTAATGTCGACGATGATACGCTGAGAAATTTAGCAGGGTCAAAAAAGAGTGACTATTACCTAAGCAATGCTTCGCCCCTGGGTGTGTTATTCAATAATTTCAAAAACAGCAGCATTGAGCAGGAAAAGCAGCACCGCATAGCCAGAAACAGGCCGGGGAGCCCATGTACAAAGAAGTATCTGTGCAGCAACACTGAATTTACAGAGCAGCCGATATGTACAGCCTCAAGGCAATATCAGCACTTGAAAATAAAAGAATTGAACGCCCTGAAATTAAAAGACGAAGAGTATAACCGGCAATATGAGCGCATTACAGAAAAGGTGTGCCTGTGCGAAGGATTGTCGGCATCGGTTTATATAAAAAATGATATGCTGAAAGCTGGGGAACGATCTGCGGTTGCCATTTGCCCGGGGCCGAATCTCGCGTACTTTTCACGTATCTATTCTCTCGACGAAATGGGTGGCCATATTTATGGGAAGATAAATTTGCTCGCTGGATCTGAAAGGGCCGATATCTTCATCAATGAATTGAACTTGTATATTGACTATTTGAAACGCGAAATCTTGTCATGCATGGAAAACATGAATGATAAAAAACACAAGTATCTACAGAACTTTAAAGGTCAGTTGCAGCAAGGCATACAATATTATAAGCAGCTGATCCCGCAAATGACAAATTACGCCGGCGCTTATATCGAAAAAATGTTCAGCGACCTTGCGTTATCCGAGCAGCAGCTTTGCTTGGTTAACATCGATGTGGCTGGTAATCAATTGTCAATAAATTAAGGGGGGAAAATGGCTGCACCCTGCAGTAACAATAATATAACCAAAAGGGCCTGTCAATAATTATTGACAGGCCCTTTTGTCTTGATTTATAACGGTGTTTTTCCTATCCGGCCATGCTGAATAATTGCGTCGACGGCTGATCGGCCCAAAGCCTGGCGTCTAACGCCATACAGATATTTCGCAGAAATCTTTTGCCGGTAGGTGTTACCGTAAGTTTATAAGAACTTAATTCGATCAGGTCGTCGTCCGCAAGCTGCTGCATGCGTTCCAGGCCCTCAAACAACGCATAGCAAGGCTCCTCATGAAAATCCCAAAAGGTTTCGCCTTTGCACATAATGTCGAGAATATGTTTGCGAATGACCATGTCCTCGTCTGTCAGAAAATGACCTTTTACAACCGGTAATTCGCCGTTGCCCACTACGGCAATATATTCTTCAACCTTCTTGACATTTTGGGCATAAGCATCCCAGGTGTCACTGATAGAAGATACACCGAGCCCGACCATCAGCCGGGTATATTGGTGTGTATATCCCATAAAATTGCGGTGCAGGTGTTTTGACCGCTCAGCCTTATAAAGACTGTCAGTTGAAAGGGCAAAATGGTCCATGCCAATGTCATGATAGCCGAGCCCGGTAAGCAAACGGTGGCCAAGGCCGTATAATGCTCTTTTTTCCTCCGGCGAGGGGAGATGCTCTTCGGTAAAGCGCCGTTGTCCGGGTTTTACCCATGGCACATGCGCATAGCTATAAAACGCAATGCGATCCGGCATCAGTAAACTTACTTTTTCAATGGTATCCACCAGGCTTTCCTTTGTTTGCAAGGGCAGGCCGTATATCAGATCATAGTTTACCGAGGTATACCCTATCTGCCTGGCCTGTTCGGTTACATCCTTAACCTGTTCAAAGGTTTGAATGCGGTTGATAATAAATTGCACCCTGGGGTCGAAATCCTGTATCCCAAAGCTAACCCTGCGAAAGCCAAGTTCATATAATGTTTCCAGATGTTCGAAAGTAGTATTGGCCGGATGCCCCTCGAAGCCAAAATCGGCTTGTGGATGAACGATGGAATCCTTTAGTATCCCATTGATCAATAAATTAAGATTCCCGGGACTGAAAAATGTAGGCGTTCCGCCCCCCAGGTGAATTTCGCGCAGCACAGGCTTACCATCGAATATTTTGCGGTACATATCCCATTCTTTCAGTAACGCATTGATATAGGGCTCTTCTACGCCATGGTTTTTGGTTATCCTGGTATTACAGCCGCAATAGGTGCAAAGGCTTTCGCAAAACGGCAGGTGAAGGTACAAGCTTATGCCGTCTTCATTATTCGTGGCATCAAAAGCCCCCTTTACAGCCTCCCCCCATTGCACTTTATTGAAAGGTTCCTTGCTCCAGTAAGGTACTGTGGGATAGCTGGTATACCGCGGAGCGGCTACATTGTATTTCTCGATCAGGCGTTTGGGCAGCGGGTTCATGGCAAAAGATTAATATGGTCTATATTTATTGGCACATCGTCGGTTTTTTGTTTGCATTTCTTGTTACCTGCACAGGCATCACCAACGCATTTTTCCTGCTGCCACAAATCCAGGTTAATGATGGTCTGATTAGCGATCTCCTGCAGGGCCTCCCTGGTCAGAAACCCCTGGTGCGGCGTAATTAGCACATTGGAATGAGCCATTAACTTTTTGAGTAAGGCATCTTTCTGTTTGTCATCTTCATGGTCTGCAAAAAAAAGTCCCTTTTCAAACTCATATACATCCAATCCAAGGTATCCTATTTTCCCATTATCAAGCGCGGTTAGTACATCTGTTGTCTGGACCAGGCCTCCCCTTGAAGTATTGATGATCATTACACCATCCTTCATCAATGCTATTGAGTCCTTGTTGATCAGGTGCCTGGTCTGGTCAGTAAGCGGTACATGGATCGAAATAATATCCGACTCCGAAAACAGTTTATTAAGATCGGTTAATTTAATATTCTCAACATTTTCCGGGGGCAATATATCATGTCCAAGCACCTGGCAGCCAAATCCGTTGAAAATTGCGGCGGCGGCCAGGCCGGTCTTTCCAAGTCCAATAATACCTACTGTTTTTCCGTGAAAATTAAAGCCTATAAGGTTATCCAGCCTGAAGTCGAAATTATGGCTTTGTTCATTAGCTTTGACCAGTCTGCGGTTAAGTGCAAGTGCGAGTGCAACCGCCTGTTCGGCAATGGCCTCGGGTGAGTATGCCGGGACATTAGCCAGTTTTATGCTTCTTTTTTCAGCGGCGTTTTTGTCAATATGATCAGTACCCGAAGACCTTGTTGTAATATATTTGATGCCAAAATCAGCCAGTTTATCTATCACACCCGCTGATACATCGTCATTTGTAAAAACTATGACGGCATCTTTACCTGCAGCAAATGAAGCCGTTTCAGGACCCAAAGGGTTCGATATAAGCGTTATATCGTGTTTCTTTTGATTGGCTCTCGCAAGAAACTCCTTTTCAAATGGCTTTATACTATAGGCAACTACCTTCATTTTCGACAGAATTTATTTGAACAAAATTAGCTCTGCCGGTACAGCTGCACTATGAGAATAGTCAGTAAGAAAAGTGATATTCGTCAGTTTTTCATTTTAGCAAGCTTTTCCAGGTTTAGTATTTGTATGTGGCTGCCCTTTTTCTCTATCAATTTTTCATCTTTAAAATCGCTCAGCGTACGGCTCACTGTTTCGGTAGCCATACCTGCCATTGATGCCAGTTCGTCCCTTGATATTTTGAACTGAGAAGGGTCGGCGAACTGTTTGCTTAGCCTCACCAACACCTGCGCCAGCCTTTTCCTAACTGAATTATACGCCAGTTCAAGCAATTGGTCCTCCTTTTCGCGAATGTTATTCGCCAGTATTTTGATGAATTGCAGTGTAATATCAGGATACCGGTTTACCAGGTTTATTATAGCATCCTTAGGTAAAAGGCAAACGGCTGCGTCATCCACGGCTTCGGCTGTCTCTGTAAATGGCTCTTCCAGTAACAAAGCATGCACGCCAAGGTAGTCATCTGGTTTGTACAAACCCATCATCAGCTCCCTGCCATCCTCGGCCAGTTTAAATGTCCTCACCGTGCCTTCAATTACAAGGTAAATACCCTGCGGCTGGTCCCCTTCGTAATATAAAATCTGCTTTTTCTTTATCTGGCGTATCTTCCTCCCCGCTATCATCGCTTTTAGTTCAGCCATCCCATGCCCGTTTCCCGCCGATAGTTTCTCCAGGCTTTGTAATGATTTGCTGTAAAACTCCTCCTGTTTCCGCTTCTTCTCCAACCTGCTTTCAATCGCATTCAAAAGTTCTATATCATCAAAAGGCTTGGTCAGGTAATCATCGGCGCCCATTTCCATCCCCTTTCTGAAATCTATCCGTTCGGCTTTAGCTGTCAGGAATATGAATGGTATCGAGGCCACCTCGGCATTTTTACTCAGCATATACAAAACGCCGTAACCATCCAGTTCAGGCATCATGATATCGCATAAGATCACGTCTGGCTTGTGCTGGTAGGCGAGGTCGACACCGTCCTTGCCGTTGACGCTCTGTAACACTTTATAACCGGCAAGTTCCAGTATTTCAGCGGTGTTCTCGCGAATGTCTGTGTTGTCTTCGATGATCAGGATCGTTTTCATAATTATTGAGGAAAAGAGATAGTGAATGATGTGCCTTTATTTACTTTACTCTGAAATTTAATTTTTCCGTTCATTAGGTTGGCATATCGTGTCACGATATTCAAACCGAGGCCTGTACCGGGTATATTGCCCGTATTATGCGCCCTGAAGAAAGCTTCGAAAAGGTGTTTTTGATCGTTTTCCGGTATACCTATGCCGTTATCTTTTACGGTTATTACCAGTTGCTTTTCGGTTATTTCGGTATTGAATTCGATAAAAGTATTCTCGCCCGAATACTTGATCGCGTTGCCGATCAGGTTGATGATACAATTTTTCAGTAGGGCCTGGTCCAGTTTTGTAATGCTTTCAGTTCCGGTATGTTCATAAACGATCAACTGGTTCTGCTTGGCTACAAGCTGCATTTCTTCGATAATCTCTTCGGAAAATTTCACTATATCAAATGTAACAAAAACCGGTTCTACCTTTCCCGCTTCCAGCTTTTCCAATGAAAGAAAATCATTTAATATCGAGGTAAGGTTACGGACTGAATTTTTGATTTTTTCGATATGCTTGGCAATATTGCCATTATCATGTTGTGCAGAATATTTTTCGATAAGCACTGATGAAAGCTGGATAGCACTTAAAGGTGTCCTGAACTCGTGTGACGCCATGGAAACGAAGCGGCTTTTTAACTGGCTAAGCTCCTTCTCCTTTTCCAGCGATAAGCTTACCTCTTCTTTCGCTGCCTGGAGCGCCAGCACTGTCTCCTTCAGCGACTCGGTACGTTCATCAACAAGTTCTTCCAATTTGGCCGCATATTCCCTGAGCCTTTCCTCCGCATCCTTTTCGCGGGTAAGGTCGTGAATAAATCCATTATATATTTTCCGGCCCAGGAATTGCACTTCGCTTACACCCAGCCGAAACGGGAAAACTGAACCGTCTTTTTTAAGCCCTTTTACTTCACGTCCGATGCCTATAATATGCGGATCATGAGTACGCTGGTACCTGGCTAAATACCCGTCATGCCTTTCCCGGTCGGGAGAAGGCATGAGTACAGAAATGTTCTTGCCGATAACCTCTCCGGGCGTGTACTGAAAAAGGTTACATGCAGCCGGATTTATTGATTCAATATGACCACGCTCGTCAATGGTAATGATCCCGTCAATAGCATTTTCAATAATAGCTTTTAGCAACGCGGTACTTTCCATAAAATGATATTTATCACAAATATCTAAAATGCATTAGGTTATCAAGAATGCTTTATGTTATTTTAAAAAATGACAAGTGTCATTTTTTTCGATTAGTTCAGTCATAAAGTTACGTGATACGGGTCATTGAGGATAACCCGCATAACACTGAAGTTTGTAATAGATTTAATATTGCTTTATGGACAAATCGGAGATCGTATTTCTTGATGGGCCGCATTCCCGGTTAAAAGAGCTTAAATTCACCCTGGAAACTATGGTTGAATTTATACGCGGGTTTCGGGCCCTGCATTTTATAGGGCCCTGCATTACCATATTTGGTTCGGCGCGTTTCAAAGAAGGACATCCATACTATGAACTCACGAGGGAGGCAGCAGCAGCTTTTGCCAAACTGGGCTTTACGATAATGACAGGCGGCGGCCCGGGCCTTATGGAAGCTGCAAACAGGGGCGCCAAGGAAGTTGGGGGCCGCTCGGTTGCGTGTAATATTCAATTACCGGTGGAACAAAAACCGAATCCGTACCTGGATAAATGGGTCGACGTTAAACATTTTTTCCTTCGCAAAATACTGCTGGTAAAATATTCGTTCGCATTTGTGGTAATGCCTGGCGGATTTGGAACGATGGACGAGTATTTTGAAGCGCTTACGTTAATTCAAACGCGTAAGATCAAAAATTTCCCCATCATTATTTTTGGCAAAGAATATCACAAAGAATTGCTGGCACACATCGACCAGATGAAAACCAATGCAACTATTGGCGAACACGATGACCATTTGTTCCTGGTTACTGATGACATCGAAGAGGCTAAAGCATTGATCATCGAGAAAAGCATTAACCAATATAACCTCAAGCCCAAACAAAAAGTAAGGCCGATGAAATGGCTGTTTGAACGCGAATAATGTAATGCCAATCCATATTATGATAACAATCATCCTAATCGTTGATGACCGTCATGGTAAAAAAATTCAGATGTTCCGACCTTTATAACATAAACTTTAAATATTAGTCGTTATGTCAACTTTAGTAAAAACCAAACCAAACGGATTTTCATCATTGAGGTCGATGATGGAAGATTTCTGGAACACCGACAAGTTCTTCGACAAAACATTATTTAACGGGGAAACACTCCCGGCGGTAAACATTAAAGACGCGAAAGGCCATTACGAGGTGGAAGTAGCCGCCCCGGGCTTTAACAAAAATGATTTTAAGATAACAACCGAGAACGGGCTGTTAACCATCAGCGCCGAGACAAGCACAGAGCGTAATGAAGAAAAGGACAATTACACCCGTCGTGAATTTTCGTGTTCTTCTTTTACCCGTACATTCACCTTACCGGATAACGTAGAGGAAGACGCTATTAACGCCAGGTACCGCGATGGGCTGCTTACTATCGATCTGAAGAAATCAGGCAAAGCGGCTGTCTCAAAAAAAGAGGTAAAGATAAATTGATCTTTCAGCCTGCCATTTTCAAATCAATCAATTAAGTGAAGAAGCGCCCGATGACGGGCGCTTCTTATTTACGCCCTACCCCCGGGCGAATTGTTATGGTTAGATAAAATACAGGTATATTCATTACTTAATTCAATAAACACATTTACAATGAAAGCTATGGTGTTGGAAAAGCCCGGGCAGGCTTTGACATTGAAAGAATTGCCGGTTCCTGTGCCTGCCGCTGGTCAGGTGCTTATCAGGGTGCTGGCATGTGGCATTTGCCGTACCGATCTTCATGTAATGGACGGGGAGCTGACAGAACCGAAATTACCTCTGATTCCCGGTCATGAGATCATAGGGACAGTAGCTGCGGTTGGTGCGGGAGTGGATGCTATTAGTGTTAACGATCTGGTGGGCGTCCCATGGCTGGGTTATACCTGCGGAAAATGCAGGTATTGCAAAAAAGGAAAGGAAAACTTGTGTGAGAATGCAAAATTTACCGGGTACACCATAGACGGTGGTTATGCTGAATATACGGTGGCTTACGAACAATATTGTTTCAAGCTATCCGATCAGTATCACAATGCAGCTTCCGCCCCGTTGCTTTGTGCCGGGTTGATAGGTTTCCGGTCGTATCACATGATAGATGCTGGTGCGAAAAATATAGGCATGTACGGCTTTGGCGCTGCCGCTCATATCTTGATACAGATAGCAAAAGCACAGGACAAAAAGGTGTTTGCATTTACAAGGGACGGCGATGTAAAATCGCAATCGTTCGCACGAGACCTGGGCGCTTTTTGGGTTGGCGGCAGCAGTGATACCCCACCCGGGAAGCTCGACGCGGCCATTATTTTTGCATCTGCAGGCGAGCTGATACCCAAAGCTTTGCAAGATGTGGACAGGGGCGGAACCGTTATTTGCGGTGGTATCCACATGAGCGAAATACCCGCTTTTTCGTACGATCTGCTTTGGGAAGAACGGGTAGTACGGTCGGTGGCCAACCTGACCCGGCAAGACGGACTCGACTTTTTTGATCTACTAAAATCTATTACCGTGAATACCCAAACAGAACTGTATCCTCTGTCACAGGCAAATGAAGCTATTGCCCGGCTTAGAAAAGGCCTGGTAAAAGGCGCCGCAGTATTGGTGATGGATGCCAAATAGACGCCACGATCATTTTTTGGCTTGACAGCCGTCATTCCGCGTCTTCTTTTTTTGTACTTAATTGCCAGGGAAAAAAGCATCATGAAGTTTAACAAAGAATGGCATTTAAGTCACCCGATGCCAAGGAACGCCACATTTGAACAACGTGCAGCCTGGCATCTCGAACATCGGAAAAACTGTTCGTGCAGACCTATTCCTGCAAAACTTGCCAAAGAGATGAAAAAGTCGGGTATCAGCATTTAACTTCCCGGCGATGAAACAATTCTTACGAATCGTGACAACCGCACTATTATTATTCAGTGCAGGCGGTGCCATTTATGGTGGGCTAAAACTGGTCATGTTTCCGGACGGAAGCACACTGCATCTGCCACCCGCCCTGCTTCAACATTCGATGTTCCCTGATTATTTTATCCCGGGATTATTTTTGCTGATATTTGTTGGCTTCCTGGGCCTTTGGACACTTATCACCGTGCTGTGTGGCTCAAAACTATATTGCCTGTTTGTTATGCTGCAGGGGGCTGTACTTTTTAGCTGGATCATTATACAGATGCTGATAATTCAAACAACAAGTTTTTTTCATTACCTTTTGGGTTCTATCGGGTTAGTGCTGGTCTTGAATGGATATATTCTTAACCAACTTGAAGCATCACATGAATGATCTTGAACAATTATTATCGGGAGGCGACCTGAGGTCGATCGGCGAAAATAATAAAGTTGTTTTAGCCATACATAACCAGGATGAGTTTGATGAATTATTCAGGATGATATGCAGCCCAAATAGGGTAATAGCCATGCGTGCAATTGATGCTGTCGAGAAGGTCACTATTTCGAGACCTGCATACTTGTCAAAATACTCAACCGATATCCTGGAACTATTAGAAAAGGCAGAGCATAAAGAAATAAAATGGCATTTAGCTCTGCTTATTCCCCGCCTCAGGTTAGAACAAAACGAGTTGAGACAGGCGTGGCACATGCTGGTAAATTGGGTCGAATGTGCATCAAACTCACGGATAGTGCGCGTAAACGCCTTGCAAGGCCTTTACCAGATCACGTTGGCGCAACCTCATTATAAAAAGGACCTTATGCACATCATTACCCGACTCGAGACCGAGAACATTCCTTCAATTAGCGCCAGGATCAGAAAGATAAAAGACCATGTTTAAAACCGTTCATCAATCTTGTTCGTTTTTTGAAGGAAATACCAGCAATGGCACTTTTTGCCTGGATATTGCTTTCTTGGTTGTACTCTGCCGGAAAAGAATTGAAAACAGCGAATTTTTATAATGTGTAAAGGATAGCAGGTCCGTTCCCGATTCTTCGCAATATTTGTTCAGGCGGCCGGTTACATCTTTTCCATAAAGCTCTTTGATCGTAATGCTGGTATACCTCAATCGCTGAATATGTTTCATGAATTCTGTTTTCCGCAGATCTTTTGTAATATCATCTTCACCCAGTAAATTGATGTGAACGATCTCGAGATGATAATTGAAAATGTGTGCGAGTTTGATAAGGTAATGGATAGCCTTGACGTCCGCTTCAACAAAATTAGTCGCAAAAACCACTTTTCTCAGGTGTGCAATATCAGTTTCGGTCGGAACGATGAGTACCGGCCTTTTTGAACCATCAATTACCGCGTAAGTATCGCTACCGGTTAAAAGATGGTCGATGCCGCTGCCTGTCCGTGCACCCATAACAACCATTTCGATTTCCTTTTCCCTGATGAGGTTTTTAACCTGCATGGCAAGTCCGCCAAGTCCCTCCTCGATATGTATGGACGGTTTCCATTCCGTTCCCTCTTGCGGCAAGAAAGGCTTAAGCGAGTCGGCAAGTTGTTGAAGCTGGCGCTTATTTTCCTCGTCCATATAGCTGATATTATCAATCACGGTGACGCCACCCGCATAGGCCGGCGCCACCGGTTGGGCCACATTGGCATTAAAAAGCAAAAGATTGGCATGTATTTTTTTTCCAAGCATCACACCCGAAAGGGCTGCATGTGCTGCGTTCTCTGAAAAGTCGGTCAGTATCAATATAGTTTTCATGGCTATTCTATTTTAATATTTGAACTAAATGCAGTCATTTTATTTCATCTTCGATGGAAAAACGAGTAGTGGAATTTTCTGATCCGTCAGGGCTTTTTTTACTGTACTATGCCTGAACAGGCGCACCAGGAACGAATTTTGAACATGTACCATTGCCAGCATGGTGCCCGGTATTTCTGTTACAAAACGGTTTAACCTGTTTATTACGTCTTTACCATTGATCTTGTGATATTGCAGGCCGGTATACTTTATTTTAGCAAGGCCGACAGCAAATTCAGCTTCCTCGTCGTCGGCGCCGTTTTTTTCGGGGTCAGATACATGGATAATTTCCAGTTTATAATGGAACAAATTCCCTAATTTGCTTAAAAAGCGAATAGCTTCCAGGTCGGCTTTTTCAAAGTTGGTGGCAAAAACTATTTTATGGATATCGTTTAATTTAGTTCCTGATGGGGTAACCAAAACCGGGCGTGTTGAATACTCTATCACTGCATTTGTGTCGGCGCCAAACATCAGGTCGCTTTCTGTGCCCGCCCGTGCGCCCATTACAACCATTTCAACGTCTTTTTGACGAATAATATCGGCTACATCGAGCCCCAGGTCGCTATCGTCAGATTCGGTATTGATAGCTGGCTTGTGGTCCTCCGGGCTTAGCTGATAGCTTAAAGACTCTAAGCCTTCGGTTAGGGTTTGAAGGCCAATTTTACTGCGTTGCTGCCTTTCGGAAAATCCGTCCGCAGCCCACCCGCCACCGGCATACGACGTAATGGTTTTATAGTCGATGTAAGTGTTAAATAGCAACAGGTCTGTATGCAGCTTTCCGGCAAGCTGCAGGCCTGCTTCTGCAGCCGATGCAGCGTTTTCGGAAAAATCGGTAAGGACAAGAATATTTTTCATCATCATAAGTTTTGCTGAACAAATATTCTGTTTAAGAGTAATATCCTGAATGATGGGCGTCACTTAAGTATTTGATATAAAGCACCATTTGCTTTTACCCTTATTGACCGGTTGGACTATCCGAAGACGTACTGTTTTTAGTCTTTCAAATTGAAAAGAAGCAGTTTTTGATCTTCTTTGGGGATCACAGGTTCAACGTTTAATTCATCCTTGATCTTTACCCTTAAGGCGTCCATCGCCGACGGCTCGCCATGAACGAGGTAAACATGTTTTGGTCTCGGGGTAAACCCCTTCAGCCAGGTAAGCAGTTCGTGCTGATCAGCATGGGCAGATAAACCGCCGATCTCCTTTACATTTGCCCTTACCGGATAATATTGGCCATGTATCTTTAACTCATACGCTCCGTTTAACAATGCCCTGCCGCGCGTACCGCCAGCCTGGAAACCCATGATCAAAATGGTATTTTTTGAATTAGTAAGGTAATGTTTTAAATACTCCAGCACCCGGCCACCCGATAGCATCCCGCTGGCTGCAAGTATTATCTTACTTCCTTTGTGCCGAATGATCTGTCCGGTGCCATCGTAGTCCTGGTTGATCGTAATACCAGTGAACATTTGAGTGCATTCTTTTTGGCCGACAGTAAGCCACTCCGGGTATTTCAATAGACTTTTATCTGCCGAGGCAGCCATCGGACTATCAAGATAAACCGGTATAATTGGCGGTATGGCTTTTTTTGTTTTCAGCCTGTACAAAAGATGAATCACCTCCTGTGCACGACCGACTGCAAAACACGGTATAAGTATATTCCCACCTTTTGTAATCGTATTATTAATTACCATTGCCAGTTCATCGGCTACATCCCCTTTTTCGTGCAGGCGGTCGCCATAAGTCGATTCCATGATCACAAAATCGGCGGAGGCAGGATGGTCCGGCGGGTGAAGCAATTCGGAATGGTACCGGCCAATATCCCCGGAAAAAACGATGGTTTTTCCGTAGCAGCTAACTTCAACCGAGCAGGCGCCCTGTATGTGGCCGGCTGAATAAAATTTGAACCAGATATTATCATTCAGTTTACAAACTTCGTCCATCCCTATCGTGACAAAATGCGGCAAAGCCACTTCTACATCCCTGGTATCGTATAGTGGTTTTGCAGGGTTATGCCTGGTATAGCGGTGTTTGTTTGCTTTCCAGGCGTCTTCCTCCTGCAGCTTTGCACTATCTCTTAATATCAACTCGGTCAGATCGCGCGTGGGCTTGCTCATAAAGATCTTGCCCTTATATCCATTTTTAATAAGCAATGGAATGTAACCGCAATGATCGAGGTGGGCATGGGTAAGTATCATCGCGTCAATTGATGCCAGGTCGACCGGTAAGGGTTCCCAGTTTTTCTCGCGCAAATACTTTATTCCCTGGAACAGCCCGCAATCTATCAATAAGTTAAATCCAGGCGTTCTGAGCAGATGCTTTGAACCCGTTACGGTTTCGGCTGCGCCAAGCGATTGCAAATACACGGCCCGGCCGGCCTTTTGACTTGATTCCGTATGCATTAGAAACTCGGTTTATAATACAGGAAATTACATCCATTTAGCCGCAAAGCGGTTAAAGTCGTGACGCAACTCGTTAAATAATCTTTCTTCGGTAATATATCTTTCGTACAACTCTTCATTCGTTGCGAAGGTGCTTTCATCGGCAAACCCCGCCATTTCAACAAGCTGCACCTCCATTTCTTTAAAGTTTTGATGAAAAGCGTGCCGCAACTCGTCTATCTGTTCGTTGTGGATAATGAACTGGTTTTGAAAATGTTCTATCTGTCCCGCAACCTCATGGCTGGTATTATCCGAAGCGATCTCTTCAAGACGTTTTCTTAGAATGGTTAACTCCTGCCAGTAAAAGTCGAGGCCCCTTATTGCATCATTATGCAAATTGTCGATGTGTTTAATATTTAGCTTTTCCATAATACAAGGTTATCATGTATCGCCCTTATTTGTAATGACCCAACACATACTTAATAGTGATATCAGTCATATCTGTTGCTGACTATGGTCATGCACTTTGGTATATGCCTCACGTAGCTTTGGGAGACTAATCGGCAAGACTGCTATGGAAAAATTCATAAAAAAATTTAGCGACACCGGCATTAATGATATTGCCGAAGTAGGCGGGAAGAATGCGTCGTTGGGCGAAATGTTTAGTCACCTAACGGCAAAGGGTCTTTTGATACCCAACGGCTTTGCCGTCACAGCTTCGGCATATCGCTATTTTATTAACTGTAACGATCTGGAAGACAAACTCGGTGAACTGATGAAGGCCTTAAACCGAACGGATTTTTCAAATTTAAGCGAAACCGGCAGCCGGGCCAGGAAACTCATCATGGATGCGCATATCCCTGCTGACCTTGGTTTCGCCATAACAGACGCCTATGATTATCTTTTTGATAATAACGACCAGCAGGTAGCGGTCCGCAGCAGCGCGACAGCAGAAGATCTGCCCGATGCCAGTTTTGCAGGGCAGCATGAGTCGTATTTAAATGTGCAGGGCCATACCCATCTGCTCTATTCGGTAAAAAGATGTTATGCTTCGTTGTATACCGACAGGGCGATAAAATACAGGGAAGATAAAGGCTTTGACCACAGCAAGGTGTTTTTATCGGTAGGCGTTCAACAAATGGTGCGGGCAGATATTGGCTGCTCGGGCGTCGGGTTTACGCTCGAGCCCGAATCGGGCTTCAGGGATGTGGTCCACCTGGCGGGTGTTTGGGGCCTTGGTGAAAATATTGTGCAGGGCACGGTAACGCCCGATGAGTTCCTGGTGTTTAAACCGTCGCTTAAAAATAAAAAACGGGCCATCCTCCAAAAAAACCTTGGCAGCAAAAGCAAGATGATGGTTTATGCTGATGAAAGTGATGAAGGGAATTCCACCACAAACAAGGATACGCCGCAAGATATGCAGGAAAAGTTTGTGCTGAATGACAAGGAAGTTGAAAAGCTTGCAAACTGGGCGCTGATAATCGAAGATCACTATCAAAAGCCCATGGATTTTGAATGGGCCAAAGATGGCTGCGACCACCAGATATACATTATACAGGCAAGACCTGAAACTGTCCACAGCAGGCAAAGATCACTTGAAGTAACGTCGTACAAAATAAAGCAAAAAGGCGAGGTGATAACCAGCGGTGAAGCTATCGGCAGCAAGATCGCCTCGGGCTACGCACGCTTGCTGGCATCGCCGGAGGAAGCCGGCAAACTTAAGGAGGGAGATATTTTAGTGACCGGCATGACCAGCCCGGACTGGGACCCGATATTGAAAAAGGTGGCCGGCATTGTCACTAACAAAGGCGGGCGCACCAGTCATGCCGCCATTATAGCCCGCGAACTGGGCGCTGTGGCGATAGTTGGCACCGAAGACGCCACACAAACTATACAGGACGGGGAACTGATAACGCTGAGTTGTGCAGAAGGTAAAGATGGGGTTGTATACCGCGGCAAATGTTTGTGGGAAGAAACTACAACTGATGTGAGTGCGATAGAATTACCTGCAATAGTTAAACCACAATTGATCATTGGCGAACCTGACAAGGCGTTCCAGCTATCATTTTACCCAAACTGCGGCGTCGGCCTGATGCGGATGGAATTTATCATCAGCAACTACGTAAAGGTGCATCCATTGGCGCTGATCAATTTTGATAAAGTGACCGGCGAAGCAGAGCGCGATGAAATTGCTAAACTGACTGCGCGTTATCCCAAAAAGGAAGAATATTTTGTCGATAAGTTATCGCAGGGCGTTGCAACCATAGCAGCAGCATTTTTCCCGAAAGAAGTTATCGTGCGGATGAGTGATTTTAAATCGAACGAGTATGCGGGATTGATAGGAGGGAAATATTTCGAACCCAGGGAGGAAAATCCGATGATCGGATTTCGGGGTGCATCAAGGTATTATAATCCCCGGTATCGCGACGGGTTCAGGCTGGAATGTGAAGCGATGAAAATTGTGAGAGACGAAATGGGGCTGACCAATGTTAAACTGATGATCCCGTTTTGCAGAACAGTAGAAGAAGGTAAAAAGGTTATCGCCCAAATGAAGGAATTTGGCTTAACGCAAGGCGAAAACGGGCTCGAGATATTCGTAATGGCCGAGATACCGAGCAATGTGATACTGGCGGAAGAATTTGCCAAAATATTTGATGGCTTCTCTATCGGCTCAAACGATCTTACCCAATTAACGCTTGGTATCGACCGCGATTCGGCGCTGATAGCCGACCTTTTTGACGAACAGAATTCAGCGAGCAGGCAGCTGATAGTTTCCATGATCGAAAAAGCCAAAAGGTTGAACCGCAAGGTTGGGCTATGCGGCCAGGCACCCAGCGATTCGAAAGCTTTCGCCCAAATATTGGTGGAAGCGGGTATTGATAGCATAGCCTTTAATCCGGATGCTTTGATAGCGGGCATAAATAATATTAACGGGATATTGAATAAACGGCAGGTAACTGTCTCAAAAAATGAAACCGCCAGGCTAAAAACCCTGGTGCTTTAATTTAAGCTCAAATGAAAGGTGTAATAATATATAAAGGAAAATACGGCGCCACCGCACAATATGCAGCATGGCTTGCCGAGGCGCTTTATTTACCCGTGATTGATACTGACCACCAGTCGGTAAGTGATCTATCCGGTTATGATTATATTATAATCGGAAGTCCGGTATACGTCGGCAAATTACTGATACGCGACTGGCTGCATAAAAACGCTGCAATACTTCAGGGTAAAAAGATATTTCTATTTATAGTTAGCTCAGTACCTGACGATGATAAGCCAAGACAAGAAACTGTGATAAAAGCCAATATCCCGGAAGAACTGGCCAGGGCGAGTTTAATATATTTTGCCCGGGGCAGAGTGATAGTTAACAAATTATCATGGACTGACAAGCTGATGATAAAAATGGGTGCTATGATGGAAAAGGACCCCGAGAAGAAGGCCCTGATGCGAAGAGGGTTTGACGGCATGAAACGGGAAAATATCAATCCCCTCATCAAAAACGTGCTTCAATATTCCAATTCAGAAGCTTTGCTTTGATCGTGTTGACTGCCAGGTTTATCGTTTTCGCGGCTCAATTCAGGATGATAGCGTAAGCCAGGCGTTAGCCAATGCAGCAATAGTACCCGCGAATACCTGAAATTGAGCGGTGCCAGCATCGTCACAACAGTCAGCATAACGCATAGGTACAGCCACGGATTTTCGCTCCCGGTAAGTATGGAAGTACCAACTGCCAGCGTTACTAGTTCGGCAACTATAAACGCATAACCCACATACATGGCTGCATAAAAATAACCGGGCTCCCTTTCATAAACCATGCCACAATGCGGACATTCTTTCAGTATTTTCTGTCCCTTAAAACTATAGGCCGGATTCGTAAATATCTTTCCAACCCTACAGCGCGGGCATCGCGCATGTACTATGGCAGGCCACATTTTCAGACGATCTGTTTTCGCATCTTCCATTTCCATCCTAATTGACATTGTTAACCAATTTTAAACGCATCCAGTATTTTTTCCAACGGGCAAAATTTGGTAAACGATGATTGCAGCAAGTTAGCACCCACAAAAACCCCCAGCCATATCCAGTGGACGTTTACAAAATAAGCCAGTGCGATGCTGGTCAGTACAAAGGTGCCGGCCACAGCACGGATAATTCTTTCTTTCATGTTTTTTGTTTTTTTGCTTTTTACTCTTCAACAGGTACTATAAACGACCTGACCGGGAAGCCCGTTTTATTTTGTTCATTATACTTTGCTATTAGTCCCTTTGCAGCTTTGGCGTTAGCCTCACTTGTAAAACAGAATATCATAATGGAATCGAATTTTTCATCGCCGCTGGCAAACCAATCCTGCAACAGATCAGGGGCGCTATCTTCCTTTATGCCTGTAATATCTGTGACGCTGTAAACCGTCATACTGGCTTCTTTAAAAAGTTTGAAAACGTCTTTCCTGTACTCTTTCAAACATGTTGCTATAAATAGTTTCATATATCAATCGTTTATTTATTAACCGGGTATTTTTTGCGCATCATTTTATAATATAGTAAAGGCACAACCAGCAGGGTAAGGAATGTAGAAGTGATCGTCCCACCCATTAATGAGATGGCAAGCCCCTGAAATATAGGATCGAACAGGATAATAACCGCGCCCAGTGCAACTGCACCGGCAGTCAGCAGTATAGGCGTAGTACGCACCGCACCTGCTTCAATGATCGCTTGCTTTAGCGGAATGCCTTCTCTCAGCCTTATATTAATAAAGTCTATCAGCAGCACCGAGTTACGGACCATAACGCCAGCCAGAGCGATAAAACCGATCATCGACGTAGCCGTGAAATACGCGTTAAGCATCCAATGCCCGAGAATAATACCGACCAGTGATAATGGGATAGCGGCAAGCATCACCAGCGGCACGGTAAAGTTTTGGAACCAGCCAACGATCAGTATATAGATCATGATGATCACCACCGCGAAGGCAATACCCAGGTCGCGGAACACTTCATAAGTGATCTGCCATTCACCATCCCATTTAAGTGAATAGTTATCCTCCATTTCGGGTTGGTGCGTATACTCCTCTGTGAGTGTATAACCCGTCGGAACATGTACATTTTTAAGGCTGTCGGATACGTGGGAAATGGCATAAGAGGGGCTCTCCAGTTTACCGGCCATATCAGCCAATACATAAACCACTTCTTTTTGATTTTTACGATAAATACTTTTCGGCCTGGTCTGCCTAGTCACCGAAACCAGGTCGCGGATAGGTACGGCGTTACCTTGCAGACCCACTACTTTCAGATCCAGTACATCATCCAGGCTCGACTTATCGGCATCGCTTAGCTGAAGCTTTATAGCCGTTTGATTATAGGACGATGGCTGATAAATGTTGCCTGCAACCATGCCCGATAAAGCTGCATTAACAGTGGCGGCAACCTGTACCGGAGCAACACCATATCGCATGGCTTTTTCCTTATCCACCTCGATATGATATTCCGGCTGGTCGTCTTCAACCATCCAATCGATATCTACCACATCAGCGGTTTTGCTCAGCAGGCTTTTTACCTGTTTCGCTATCTTTATCTGTTCTTTATAATTTGGCCCGTAAATTTCCGCCACCAGGGTAGATAATACCGGCGGCCCGGGCGGCACTTCCACCATTTTAACATTAGCGTTATATTTTTGAGCGATAGCCTGTATCGGGCCGCGCATCAGTTTGGCAATGGCATGGCTTTGTATGCTCCTGTCTTTTTTATCAACCAGGTTTACCTGTATATCAGCAACGTTATCGCCTCTTCGCAAGTCGTAATGCCTTACCAGTCCGTTAAAACTGATAGGGGCCGACGTGCCAATATATTCCTCATAATTTCTTACCAGTGGTTGTCTCGAGATGTAATCTGCAATGTCCTTCGTAACGGCTTGTGTCTTCTCAAGGGTGGTCCCCTCGGGCATGTCTATCACTACCTGGAACTCGTTCTTGTTATCAAAGGGCAGCATTTTTACTGCTACGGCTTTAGTGTAGAACATAGAGAGCGAAGCGAACAATATTGCGACGATGCTCATGATAAATGTCCAGCGTTTCCACCGGGTTTCTAACAGGGGGTATATAAAAGAATTGTATATTTTATAAATCCTGGTCTGTTCCAACAGCACCGGTTTGCTCTCTTCGCGGTCACTGCCTTTCTTTTCTTTTTCTCTTAGAAATATAAATCCCAGGTAAGGCGTAAGCGTCAATGCAACGATGAGCGATAAAAGCATGGCGATAGACGCCCCAATAGGCATAGGACTCATATACGGGCCCATCAAACCGGATACGAATGCCATGGGCAATACCGCGGCGATAACCGTAAATGTCGCCAGGATGGTTGGATTGCCTACTTCGTTAATGGCATATAGAGCCGCCTGCAAGGGTGGTAACTTCTTCATCTTAAAATGCCGGTGCATATTTTCGGCAATGATAATCGAGTCGTCCACCACGATACCCGTTATAAATACAAGGGCAAACAGCGTGATCCGGTTGAGTGTATAATGCAGGAAATAATAACTGAACAGCGTGAGTGCGAAGGTGACTGGGACGGATAAGAAAACCACCAGGCCACCCCGCCAGCCCATGGCCAGCATGACGAATACGGTTACTACCACAATAGCAATAAACAAGTGGAATAATAGTTCGGATACCTTGTCAGAGGCGGTCTCACCGTAATTCCGGGTAACCGTTAGTTGTACGTCGTTGGGCAACAGGTCCTTTTTGAGCAATTCTACTTTTTTAAGTATCTGTTCTGACAACTTCATTGCATCAGCACCCTTTTTCTTTGCGATAGACAGGGTAACGGCCGGGTAGCTTGAACTGAAAGTTCTGGCTTTCGTTGTGTCGGCACGGCCATAGCCGAACAACACATACTGGCTGGATGTTTCGGGCCCCTCTTCTACCCTGGCAACCTGTTTCAGGTAAACAGGTTGCTGCTGGTTAGCACCCACTACCAGGTTTGCCACGTCATCAGCATCGGACAGGAAATTCCCCGTCTCGACGGAAAACGCCGTATCCTTTTGTAGCAGTTCGCCGCTTTGCATTTGCGCATTGCTGCCGTGTATCTGTTTGTTTATCGACAGAAAATCGACATGATTTTCAGCCATTTTATTTTTGTCGAGCAAAACCTTTACCTCGCGGCTGCGGCCGCCGATGATTTTGATATCTGACACATCGGTTATTTTTTTGATCTCGTTGGTCAGTTCCTGGCCGATCTGCCTTAACTGGTAATCATTATATTTTTCGCTCCAAAGGGTCAGGCTTAAAACAGGTACATCGTCAATAGCCCGTGTCTTTATTAACGGAAGAGTAACGCCTTGCGGCATTTTATCCATGTTCTTCATTAACTCGCTGTATAGCTTTACCAGCGAGCGTTCAACATCTTCGCCAACATAAAACTGGACAATTAGCATGGCTTGCCCCTTCATTGAGGTGGAATAGACATATTCCACTCCCTTTACGTTCGAGATCATTTTCTCGAGCGGTGCAGCCACTTTAGTTTCCACATCTTTGGGTTCGGCACCGGGGTAGCCAATAAAAATATCGGCCATGGGCACCTGTATCTGCGGCTCCTCCTCGCGGGGGATCAAGAATGTGCTGTAGCCTCCTATCAATAAGAAGGCGATCATGAGCAGTATCGTAAGCTTCGATTGTAGAAAAGCCCCTGCTATTTTTCCTGAAAATCCTTTTTCCATGCCCTTATTTGATTTTTACAGGTTCGCCATTAAATAATTTGCTTTCGGCGCTTTCAATAAATTTTTCATCCTTCGCCAGTCCGCTAAGCACTTCGACCTTATTGCCATACACTTTACCCAATCGCACCCAGCGAAGCAGCGCCGTATTGTTTTCACTAATGGTATAAAGCCCTGTCAGGTCATCCTTTTTTTCAATACAGCCGAGTGGTACCATTACTTCATCACCAGTTGTTTTATCTTTTGCTGAACTTTTTACCGGGATAGAAACATCGGCATACATGCCACCATACAAACCGGCTTTTTCACTATCAGGGATACTCACCCTGATGAGGTACTGCCCCCCTGAAAATTGCGACGATTGGCTCACCTCGGTTATTTTACCGCTGATAGTCTTACCAATAGCCTTAACAAATACGGTGGCCGTTTTCCCCTGTTTTATCTGCCCGATTGAGCTTTCGGGAACTGACGCCCGCACCTGGTAACTGCCGGCGCGTTCAATGGTCAATATCGGCATGCCGGGGCTGGCCATATTGCCTGCATCCGCTGCTTTTTGCGTAACAATACCGTCAAAAGGCGCGGTTAAATTGGTATAATTGAGTGCTGCATTGGCCTCATTGCGCATTTGTTTTGCCGTTTCCAGTCCCGATTTTGCGGCAGTGTATTGCAGCGTAACATTTTCAAGCTCCTTTGCCGATGCGCTTTGCTGCTTGTATAAAGTGCTGAAACGTTCATAATCTTTTTTCGCATTACTATATGCGGCTTCAGCCTGCGCTATCATCGCATCAGCCTGTGCCCTTTTTGCAAGGATATCGTCATTGCTTATGGTTGCAAGCAGCTGACCCTTGTTTACATGGTCGCCAACTTTCACATTCAGTTTGGTGATGTATCCCATCACCCTTGTGCTGATACCGGCCGACTGCGAGGCTTCAATTTGCCCGCTTACATTAATGTTATCCTGCTCGCCCGACGATGGCGTCGAAACGGTTACAACTATCGCCGGGCCGTTATTCAATGTGGCACTCTCGTTTTTGTTTGAAGAACAGGAACCAAGTACCAGGGCACCTGCCCCGGCAATTAGTGTTATGATGGATATATTAGTAGCTGATCGCATATCTTAAAATTTTACTTGTTTGTTGATGAGGTTAATAACTGTATGTAAGCCCTGTTGACATTCAGGGTGAATATGGCTTGGGCCAAAGCAAATTTTTGTTGTGACAATTGGGTTTCGGCAGTTAATACATCAGTAGTATTGATAAGTCCCTGCTGGTAACGGTTCTGCAGTATGCGTAACGACTCCGCCGCCTGGTCGACAGCCGCTTTTTCCTGCCCTATTTCAAACCGTACATCTGCCTGGTCGCGGTATGCCTTGCTGATGTCCATGTGACTTTGATCTCTTTGCTGTGCAAGCTCTGCGGAAAGCTTGTCTCGTTCAAGTTTCTGAGCCGCGATCTTATTTTTTGTTGAATTACCTTTGAAGATATCCCACGATAATTGTACACCCACCAGGTACGAGTTTGCACCAAAACCTGTTAAATGCGCATCATTATATTGGTAGTTGCCAAATGCATTCAATTTGGGCAGGTAACTTGACTGGTTCGACCTGATCATCATATCAGAGGCTTCAATAGCTTTCTCCATTGCCATAAAATCGGCCCGTGAAGCAGGGACCTTTTGCGTGGTATCGGCAGACTGTAATCCACCGGCTGTAAGACCATCCGTTTTATATACGACGCCTGTTTTTGCCCCCATTAATAAACTGAGATAGTCGGATGCATTACGGATATTGCTTTGAGCTTTAGCGAGATTGCTTTCAATGCTTGTCAAATGCACGTTCACATTCAACAGATCCGACTTTTGGATAAGGCCCTGCAGGTAATGATCGTCCGTAAACTTATAGACTGATTTTGCGGTATTTAACGCTTCGTTCAAAACCCTTGCAGCCTCATACGCCAATTGCAATTGCATAAAGGCTTTCTTTATCTCGAAAGTCAGATATTCTTTTGTGCGTTTGGTTTTGTATTGATAAACCTCGGTTTGTTTTTCGGCGCCCTTGCGCATGTACAGCATATCCATATTCAACAGGGGCTGCTGCACCTCCAGCTTTGTTATAACATCCGGAGTACCTGAAGGATGGTTTAGTAACCGGGGGTCAAAATCGTTTTGTGTGATCACCCGCTGATCAAGCTTAAAGCCGAACGCGTTCAGCGGATCATTAGTAGTCATAGCGGTATAGGAAACACCTACAGTTGGCAAAAAAAAGGCTTGGGTTTGCTTATAATTCTCTATCGCGATGCTTTCATCCAGCTTAGCTATTTCGATGGCCTTGTTATTGTTCAGGGTAGCTGTTATTGCCTCATCCAGGCTTAAATTCCTTGTGCTATCCTGTGCACCGGCTTTTAATACCGGTAACGAAAAAAATAAAATTGCCGTAATTGAGGATAAAATAAAATACTTCTTATTGCTGCTCATTGCATTTAATTTGCAGCAAAAGTACCCCGGGTAAAAAAACTGTTTGGTAACATTTGTTACCCAGCAAATATTAAGAAGATAAAAGCCCCGGGAATAACCCACAGGCATATTGCCTGTAACGATAAAATGAACAGGAATTGACAAAAAAATTAAATGTGGTAATCAATGAGTCTTTGGGGATAATTACCGACGGTAACTCCGCTTTCCATCAGTTCCGGCGTTTTAAACCATATCCTGCACCGGTGCCATGTATTATTTGAAATACACTATCTTAATGTTCAACTGATAAGCTACGCTATACGTCAAAGTGAACTTTGAAATCCGGTATTGGCAGCATCGCTATTGATTGTATTGTTCGTCGGTCACATGTTCCATCCAGGTCACCGGCAAACCGTTCAGTCTTTCCTGTACCGCAATGTGGCTCATTCCGGTGGTTGCTGTCGCGCCATGCCAATGTTTTTCGTTCGGTTCAAAATAAACCACGTCGCCCGGCTTGATCTCTTCTTTTTTACCGCCCTCCGCCTGTATCCAGCCGCAGCCCGAGGTTACGATCAGCGTTTGCCCAAAGGGGTGTGTATGCCACGCCGTACGTGCGCCCGGCTCAAAGGTTACATGCGCCATGGCCACACGGGAAGGCTCAGGCGGGTTATTGAGCGGATCGACACGTACGTGCCCGGTAAAGTATTCTGCAGGACCTTTGCCCGAAGGCTGTGAACCGCTGCGTTTGATCTCCATAATAATTCGTGTTTGTTATCAACATAAAAATACACAACAGGTTGCTACTTACCCACCATTTGCTGCATTTGCTGCGGGTAGCGGGCACCCTGCACTTCAATATTGCCAAGTACGGCTTCGATCCCGGCCAGCTCCTGTTTGTTCAATTCAACATCGGCTGCAGCCATATTCTCTTCCAGGCGGCTGATCTTCGTAGTTCCCGGTATCGGAACGATCCACGGTTTTTGCGCCAGCAGCCATGCTATGGCAACCTGTGCATTGGTAACACCTTTCTGAGTGGCGATACTGCCGAGCGCATCCACCAAGCTCTGGTTGGCCTTGCGGTTCTCTTCCGAAAAACGCGGAACCATAGTGCGAAAATCGTTTTTATCGAACGTAGTGTTCTCGTTGATCGCCCCGGTAAGGAATCCCTTGCCAAGCGGGCTGAACGGAACGAAGCCGATACCAAGCTCTTCCAAAAGCGGGAGTATCTCAGCCTCCGGCTGGCGCCACCACAGCGAGTATTCGCTTTGCAGTGCTGTAACCGGCTGAACGGCGTGCGCCTTACGGATACTTTCAACACCAGCCTCCGACATGCCGAAATATTTAACCTTACCTTCGCCGATCAGTTGCTTTACCGTGCCCGCTACATCTTCGATGGGCACATTGGGGTCTACGCGGTGCTGGTACAGCAGGTCGATACGATCGGTACGCAGGCGTTTGAGCGCCGCTTCTGTATGTGCGCGTATGTTTTCGGGCCGGCTGTCCAAACCTTCCGCAGGCTTACCATTTTTAAAACCAAATTTCGTAGCGATCACCACCTCATTGCGGAATGGTTCGAGCGCCTCGCCTACCACTTCCTCGTTCACATAAGGGCCGTATGCTTCTGCGCTGTCAAAAAAAGTGACGCCTAACTCAAATGCGCGGCGGATCAATTTAATAGCATCCTGTTTTTCTGTTGCCGGCCCTAAGCCAAAGCTTAGTCCCATGCAGCCTAAACCTAGCGATGAAACCTCCGGGCCGTTTTTTCCTAATTTGCGTTTTTTCATAGTATATTATTGGTGTTTTAAATCACAAGGGCAAAATTGGGGCTTATTTTTGGGCCGTATGTTATACCGATTACGGTATCGCCTACCAATATTACTGATACAGTACAAACTGTTTACAAAAGGCGTAGTTTTGAATACGATAAGCGAAAAAGCCATGGATAATTTAATGCGATTCGATAACATCAGCCAATACAATGATTTCAATAATCACCAAACACTGCATCCCCTGGTAACGGTGGTCGATTTTTCGAAGGCCAAACCCCGGCAGCACTACCGCATGTATTTCGGGTTTTATATCGTGTTTCTGAAGGATGTAAAGTGCGGCGACCTGGTATATGGTCGGCATTTGTACGATTACCAGGAAGGAACCCTTGTATTCATGGCGCCGGGCCAGGTGGCTGGTATTGAAACCGATGGCAGCTATTTTCAGCCCAAAGGCTTTGGGCTCGCCTTTCATCCCGATCTGATACGCGGGACAGCACTCGGCAAACATATCAGCGATTATACCTTTTTTTTATACGAATCGCACGAGGCGCTTCATTTGGCCGAACGTGAACGAGGGATCATTTTAGATTGTTTTTCCAAGATAGAATATGAACTTGAACACCCCATTGATAAGCATAGCAAAACTCTTATCGCTAATAATATCGAATTGTTCCTGAACTATTGCATGCGTTTTTACGACCGTCAGTTCATTACCCGCGACCATGTGCACAAAGGCATGCTTGAAAGATTCGAAAGCCTGTTGAACGATTATTTTGTATCGGATAAACCGCAAACGCTGGGCTTGCCGTCGGTGGGGTGGTGCGCAGAACAGGTGCACTTGTCACCCAATTACTTCGGCGACCTGGTAAAAAAGGAAACCGGCCGGTCAGCCCAGGAATACATCCAGGCTAAATTGATCGATGTGGCCAAAGAAAAAATATTTGACACAAACAAAACGGTAAGCCAAATTGCTTACGAATTAGGCTTTAAGTATCCGCAGCACTTTGCCAGGGTATTTAAGCAGCGTGTAGGGCGTTCGCCTTTAGAATATCGCACCACGAACTAAGAACCGTTGCTTTCCTGTGTAACAATCGGAAAGCAATTGATAGTTTTCTTTATATATCGGTATATTAGTATAACCAAATATAACAGCGCTTATGATCACCATTACAGTTAACGGGAAACAGCATAATGTAGATGCGAGCCCCGATATGCCCCTGCTATGGGCCCTCAGGGACATACTTGGCCTTACGGGGACAAAATACGGCTGCGGCGTGGCACAATGCGGCGCCTGTACCGTTCACCTGAACGGAGAGGCGGTGCGGTCCTGTGTTACTAAACTAAACCGCGCGGCTGGTCAGCAGATCGTTACCATCGAGGGCCTTTCTGCGGCCAACAACCACCCGCTGCAGGTGGCCTGGAACGAACTGAATGTACCGCAGTGCGGTTATTGCCAATCGGGCCAATTGATGTCGGCAGCTGTTTTGCTGCGCGAAAACTCCAACCCTACCGACCAGGACATCGACGATGCCATGTCGGGCAATATTTGCCGCTGCGGGACCTATCAACGCGTTAGGGCCGCAATCCATAAAGCGGCAGAAATGCAGCGGGAAGGGGCCAAAATATGAAAAAGTTGATCGTTTTAACGATGGTGGTACTTATAGCCGCCGTGGTAATGATATCATTTACGACAAAAACAACAAAAACCGAAAGCAACCCTGTTTTGGCAAAAGATAGTGTGGGTTCGGTGAAGGCATTTATGTCGGTGTATAAGGTATTAAAAAGTGCACGGTGTATGAATTGCCACCCATCGGGCGATGAACCCCTGCAGGGCGATGACAGCCACATACATACCATGAACGTTAAACGGGGAGTTGACGGCAAAGGCGTATATTCTGTACGTTGCAGTAATTGCCACCAGGCCGAAAATACACCGGGCCTGCACGCACCTCCTGGCAATCCGAAATGGGCACTGCCCCCCGCCAATATGCGGATGGTGTTCCAGGGGCGTACGCCGCGACAACTGGCGCTGCAACTGCTTGACCCTAAACAAAACGGCAACAGGACAAAAGCACAGTTGATAGATCATATGGCAAACGACGACCTTGTGGGCTGGGCCTGGCACCCGGGTGACGGGCGTACTTTGCCGCCTATGAACAGGAAAGCGTTTGCGGCCCAGGTGCGGTTGTGGATAGCCAAGGGAGCTTATGCGCCGGGTGCAAAAATTAAATAGAAAGGGGTTGAATTATGGAGCTGGTATCAAGACGTAATTTTATTAAAACTGCCGGTACTGCAGGCATTTCATTATGGCTCGGCCTTTCTGCAAAAGGCGCCATCATTAAAACAAGTGATATTGCAACGGCCAAAAACTTCTCCCCGTTTATTCTGGTCGAATCTAACGGCAATATAACCATCTTTAATATCAAGCCCGAAATGGGACAGGGTACATTCCAGTCCGTTCCGGCCGTAATAGCGGAAGAGTTCGAAGTTTCGCTGGACCAGGTAACCATAAAAAACACCAGCGGCGAACCCGAATTTGGCCGTGGGCAGCGTGCAGGGGGTAGTTCCTCCATCCGCACCGGTTTTAACGACTACAGGAAAACAGGTGCCACTGCAAGGGCGGTATTTGTAGCGGCGGCGGCTAACCGCTGGCACGCAAGCCCCGATAATTGTTATGCCCGGAATGGAAAGGTGATCAACAGCGCAAACAATCAGTCGTTTACTTACGGAGAATTGGTTGAAGATGCCGCCAGGCTCGACCTGCCCAAAGAGCCAAAACTGAAAGACCCCAAAGACTTCACGATAGTAGGAAAAATGTCGCACCGGCCCGACATTCCCTTAAAAACCTGCGGACAAGCTCAATTTGGCATTGATGTGCAGGTGCCGGGGATGGTTTATGCTTCAGTAGAACGGTGCCCTGTCATAGGCGGCACTTTAAAAAGTTTTGACGCTTCAGAAGCACTTAAAATGCCGGGCGTACTCAAGGTTGTTGAAGCCGGGCGCGTGGTCGGCAATTATCGGTACACCGGGGTAGCCATTATCGCTGATTCCTATTGGGCCGCTTTACAAGCCCGCAAAAAGCTGAAGATAGACTGGGATTACAAAGGTTTTGATAATTTTAACTCTGAAGATTACGATGAACATTTGCGTAAGCTGGCCGATGAAGAAGGCCTGGCGGACAAAAATATCGGGAATGCTGATAAGGTGAATGTTTCGCGGGAAAATACTGTTGAGGCATTTTATGAAACGCCTGTTGTAGCACACAGTCCCATGGAGCCGATGAACGCTGTGGCACACGTTCGCGGTGACAGCCTGGAGATATGGACGTCGACCCAGGTGCCCAGTTCGGTAGTTGGCAGCAGCCCCAACGAGTTACCAAAGCTTACCGGTTTTTCGCCTGAAAATGTAAAAATGCATAATATGTTCGTCGGCGGCGGATTTGGCCGCAGATTGTACCTTGATTACCTGATCGAAGCCGTTAACATTGCCAGGCAATATGATAAGCCTGTAAAAGTGATCTGGTCGCGGGAAGATACCACTCAATTCGGCCCGTTCCGTCCAATGACGTTTTCCAAACTTAGCGGTGGCTTTGCTGACGACGGCAAACTTGTTGTTTTCAGGCATAAAGTGATCAGTCCTTCCATATCCGAGTCGGCCCGCCCCAATTTTGACAAAACCAAAGTCGATGGCACAATGGTGGAAGGTATTGGCGAACAGGATTACCAGGTACCCAATATTAAAACATCCTATGTCCGGGCCGATTACCATGTGCCCGTGGCAGCATGGCGTTCGGTAACCAGTTCTACCTTAGCTTTTGCCCATGAGTGTTTTATGGACGAACTGGCGCACAAGGCGGGTAAGGATCCGCTCGATTTCAGGATGGGCCTGCTGGCGCCGGATTCGGACACTGCAAAGATCTTTAAAAAACTCCGCGAGGTGGCAAACTGGGACCAACCGCTGCCGAAGGGCCGTGGGCGTGGTTTGGCACAATGGAAATTTTTTGCCGGGCAATGCGCACAGGCGGTAGAGGTTACGCGTTTGCCCGACGGAACGATCAAAGTAGATAAAGTTTACGCCGTTATCGACCTGGGTGTAGCGGTAAACCCCGATAACGTCAGGAATCAAACGGAAGGTGCGGTGGTTATGGCGCTAACTGCCGCAACAAAACCGGCGATAACGCTAAAGAATGGCAAAGTGATGCAGCATAACTTTTACGACAACACGATGATCCGCATTAACGAGGTGCCCGGGGTGGAAGTGCATATCCTTACAGGTGAGGGGAAAATAAAGGGAGTGGGCGAACCCGGATTGCCGCCATTTGCGCCGGCGCTGGCCAATGCCATTTTTGCGGCGACGGGGATGCGAATTCGGAAAATGCCTTTCGACTTAAAAATAAGTTAAACTGCTTTAAAAAATTCCTATTATGGAAACTAATACGGTATCAAGAAGAAATTTTCTCCGGGTGTCCAGTCTCGCAGGAACAGCGCTTTGTTTAGGATTTTATCTTCCTGCAAACGCAAAAAAGGATGAGGTGATATCGGCGCATGCGGCAGAACAACCGGGGTTTGAATTTAATGCGTGGATACGTATTGGCACAGATGGCAAGGTCACGCTAACAGATCATCGGGCCGAAATGGGACAGGGTTCGTATCAATCGGTTCCGCAAATCATCGCCGAGGAGCTGGAAGTTAACCTGAACGATGTTGATGTAATATTTGCCATCGGCGATCCAACCAAATATGGCAGCCAGATAACAGGTGGCAGTTCCACCATCAGGGGGTCGTATAAAAAGTTATTGAAATTAAGCGCTACCGCGCGCGAAATGCTTATCGCTGCTGCAGCAAACAAATGGAATGTCGCGGCAGGCGAATGTTATGCAGAGTCGGGGCAGGTTATACATAGATCATCCGGCAAAAAATTCAATTACGGTGAATTGGTGACCGACGCATCAAAGCTTTCACCACCGAAGGATGTTAAGCTCAAAAGCACTTCAGAATACAAGCTGATCCGCAAACCGCTCAACAGGATAGATACTCCGATGAAAACCAACGGCGGGGCTATCTTCGGTTTGGATAAAAAGCTGCCCGGAATGCTATATGCTTCCGTTGAACGGAATCCAAGGCTTCGGGGTAAAATAAAGAGTTTTGACGCTTCAGCAACATTAAAAGTTCCCGGGGTTAAGCAGGCATTTAAAATTCAAATGCTGGTTTTTAATACCACCCGCGACGGCGTGGCAGTAATTGCCGATTCGACCTGGGCAGCGATTCAGGGCAGAAAGGCCCTTCGTGTTGAATGGGATGACAACGATTTTGACCATGTAAACAGCGGCGACATTTACAAAGCCCACGAGGAATTGCTTAAAAAAGAAGAAGGACTTTCATTCAAGAAACAGGGAGACCCCGATGATATTTTAGCGAAAGCTGGCAAAAAAATAGATGTTATTTATCAAACGCCATACCAGTCGCACGCAGCGATGGAACCGCTAAACTGCGTAGCTTATTACCAACCCGATAAAATTGAAATATGGGGACCGATACAGGCGCCGGATTGGGTGCTGGGCGATATTACCAGCAAATTCAAAATGCCTAAAGAGAAAGTGGTTGTAAATATGACGTTTTTGGGCGGCGGGTTCGGGCGAAAAGCTTTTTTGGATTATCCTTACGAGGCCGTTTTGATATCAAAGGAAATTGGCGCACCTGTGCAAGTTGTATGGACACGGGAAGATGATGTAAGGCAGGGGCCCTATCGTGCAGGTATATCCTACCGCGGAGAGGGTGCACTCGAAAATGGCGAAATAAGCGCCCTGAAATTTAAAATGGCAGGGCAAAATATCGATCATTGGAACAGCCCGGGCCGGGGCAAGGCAAATGGAAGCACGGCAGAAGGTTTTCTGAAACCATACTACGATAGTATTAAAAATATAAGTTTTGCCGATGTTCCGTACGAAATGCCCTTACCCAACATGTGGTGGCGCTCGGTTTATGCATCCACTAATGGGTTTGCATACGAGAGTTTTTTGAACGAAATGGCGGCTTTAGCGGAGCAGGATCAACTGGATTTTCGCAGGAAATACCTGAAAGATGAAAGATGCCAGCGTTTGATCGACAAGATGGAAGAAGTATCGGGCTGGAGATCGAGGAAAAAGAAAGAAGGATATGGCGTTGCGATAACGGAATGTTTCGATAGTACTGTAGGACAGGTCGTGAAGGTTTCCAGGGGTACGGACGGTAAGATAAAGATAGACCAGGTTTGGGCTGTAATGGATTGCGGTTGGTATGTTAATCCTGATATCATCAAAGCACAGGTGGAGGGTTCAGTTGTAATGGCGCTTGGTGCGGCCACCACGCACGAGATCACTTTTAAGGATGGTTTGGTGGAACAGCATAATTTTTACGATTACCGGATGCCGCGTATGAGTGACGTGCCGCCGGTTGAAGTTCATATTATGGAGAACGATGCCAGCGCAGGCGGTGTGGGCGAACCCGGATTGCCTCCTTTTGCTCCGGCATTAACCGACGCCATTTTCGACCTCACCGGCAAGCGTATCCGAAAACTGCCTTTTAGCCTGGATATGATTTAAAGGACATACCATGTCAACTGGCAAAAGTTTTTCCAAAACCTATGAGTGGCGCGACTGTTACTTCTTTGGCGGGCAACTGCCGTGAATCGTTATATTAAGTAAACCTTTTGTTATGAGCCAGATCAGGAAAGAAGACGTTAGCCAGGAAGTATTTGAGCTATACGACGACTACGCGCACAACCGGCTCGACCGGCGTGATTTTGTGCAAAAGCTATCGCTTTATGCGGTTGGCGGCTTAACCGTGCCTGCACTTATGAGTTTCCTGATGCCCGATTACAAAGGGAATATCCAGGTCAGGGAAGACGATCCGCGTGTAAAATCGGAATATATCAAATATGATTCGCCAAAAGGCGGGGGGACGATTAAGGCATTACTGTCAAAGCCGGTAGACGCTAAAGGGAAGTTCGGCGGAATCGTAGTGGTCCACGAGAACCGGGGTTTGAACCCTTATATTGAAGATGTAGGCCGAAGGGCCGCTTTGGCTGGGTTTATTTCGCTCGCGCCTGATGCACTTACACCGCTTGGCGGTTACCCCGGCGATGACGACAAAGGACGGGAGATGCAAAGCAAAAGAGACAAGGGAGAGATGGAAGAGGATTTTATTGCAGCTTATTATTACCTTAAAAACCATATAGACTGCAATGGCAAAGTAGGTGTGGTAGGCTTTTGTTTTGGCGGTGGTATAGCCAATATGATGGCTGTAAGGATACCTGACCTGGCTGCTGCGGTATCTTTTTATGGCAGTCAGCCTGCTGCCGCAGATGTGCCTAAAATTCACGCTCCCCTGATGCTGCACTACGCGTCGCTCGATGCCCGCATTACCGGCGGCTGGCCCGCATATGAAGCTGCCTTAAAGGCCAACGGCAAAAAATATCAGGCCTTTATTTATGAGAATGTCAACCATGGCTTTCATAACGACACCACACCCCGGTACGACAAAGCCGCCGCTGAATTGGCCTGGAATCGCACAATTGATTTCTTTAAGGAGCATTTGAAGTAACGATCATATCTCACCGGCCACTTTTTAGACTGTTCCGGTTTTAAAGTGACGTCATAATAGTTTGATAATTACCTGCATTTATGCCTTTGGGCGAATCGCAACTAACCTCTTTTGAGTCGGTAGCGCCGTCTGAAGAAAACCATGCAGAGGGTTATGAACGAAAAAAGCCTTTAGACTTACGGCTAAAGGCTCCTGACTTAAAAGGTAGCCAACAGGACTAAGCCCGAACCGTTTTATTTAAAATTTACGAAGCCGCAATATTTTCAAATGTATTTACCGGAATTTCATTCTTCCCGGGCTGATAATTGTCATTCATTTCTTAATCCCTTTATAGGGTTTGCGATTGCTGACTGAATTGTTTGGAAGCTGATAGTAACCATAGCTATCAGCAAAGCTCCCCCGCCAGCCAATCCAAATATCCATAAACTAAAATCGGTATGATACGCAAAATTCTGAAGCCACTTGTGCATAAAGAACCAGGAAATGGGTGATGATATCAGCAACGAAATAGCGATCAGAATGATCACGTCTTTATTCAGCAGTGCCAGGATATTGCCTACGCTTGCGCCCAAAACCTTCCTGATACCAATCTCTTTGGCCCTTCTTTCGGTGCTAAACATCGCTAATCCGAACAGTCCCATGCACGAAATAAATATGGTTATCAGTGTTGCTGTTCGCATGAGCCACTGTGTTTGAGTATCGCTTTCATAGAGTTTAGTGATTGAATCGCCCAGGAAAGAATAATCAAAAGCTTCGTTAGGGAAAATTTTCTTCCATTCCCTTGCTATGCGGGCTGCCATTACTGTCATATCACCCTTTTGATATTCGGCCGGCGTTAATTTTAATGCGATGCCGAATTGAGTTTTCGGGTCATTGGTTATAACCACGGGCATCATCTGCTGATGGAACGAATTTTCGAAAAAATCAGCCACAACTCCGGCAATAGGGTATGCTTTTTTTTGACCGGCAAACTCCACAAGCCGCCCGACTGATTGCTGGGGTTTATTGAATCCAAGGGCCTTCGCGGCGGTTTCATTAATCAGGAATTCTTTTGTACTATCACTATGCAGCAGGTTGCGCCCGGCAACTACTTTCATATGATAAAATGGCACAAAGTCTTCGTTGCCCGAATGGACAGAAACCTGGAAGGGTTTCTCGCCGCTTCCTTTTAATTGTATGCCATTACCCATATGTGCGAATCCCATTGGAGCAGCAGCTTCCGTTATAACCTGCTCAACTCCGCTCAACTGCTTAATGTTTTGGGCAAGTACCTTCATTTTTTCGGGGGGAGCGTTCCACAAGCTTCTCAGGATAATAATATTATTCGTTTTGAAACCAAGATATCGCGTTTGCATATAATTGATCTGCTTCGCAATCACAATAGTGCCGGTGATGAAAATAAGCGAAATAACAAACTGGAAAACTATAAGGCTTTTGCGCAGGCGTCCTTTGTTATTTGTTCGCGCACTGATTTCCCCTTTTAAGCTTGAAACCGGCTGAAAGGACGATAGTAGTTTTGCTGGATACAGTCCGGCCAGCAAGGTAGTGAATACTGCGATTCCGATCAAAAATGCCAAAGTAGACCATGCTGTAAGATCAAATTTCACGTCGGTCGGAATGAAAGAGGCAAGTAAATTTAATACCGGCCGCACCGCGGCGACAGCTATAGTTACGGCCATTAAGGCCAGCATAAAAGTTTCTGTCAAAAGCTGCAATATAATAGCGCTTTTTCCGCTGCCCAAAACTTTGCGTATACCTATTTCCCTGGTTCTTTGTATGGATTGCGCTGTTGACAGATTTATAAAATTGATCGCTGCTATAATCAAAATAAATAAGGCGACGGCGGATAGGATGTACATCACCGTCAAATCTGCTTTATTGCCCTCGCCCCCGTATTCCCGATGAAAATGAATGCTTGTAAAAGGTTGCAGCTGCGCAAACAATTTGGTTTTCGGATCCGGATCGAGGTGTTTTTTTATAAACTCCGGGAACTGCTTATTTACCTGTGTTGGATCAACTCCCGGAGATAACTTTACCAATTCCTGGCTGCCATGGTTAAGAAAGCCCCAATTATCCAATGGGATTTGGTTTCTTAAGAAGCTGCTGGTTATGGTGCTGAATGAAATGAATTCCGAGAAATTAAAATCGGAGTTCTTATTCCAGTCTTGCAGGATACCGGTTACAGTCACCGTCAATGAATCATCATAGGTAATAGTTTTGCCTATCATGGCCTCAGGCCGCAGGTCTCCAAAATACGTCTTTGCACGGCTTTGCGTAAGCACCACTGTCATGGGCTTGCTTAACGACGTATTTTTATTGCCGCTTAACCAGGTATAAGGTAATATGTCAAAATAGTCGGACCCGGCTATGATTCCATTTGTATTATCGAATGTTTTGATAGTCTTACTCCCCTGCTTTATTATCGTTTTGGGATTATAATGCTGGAAAGCTGCTACTTTTTCGATCCCCGACATTTCATCCCGCATTGCCGTCGGCATTGGAGCGGGTACACAGTTCCAGTGGTTATGATCCGGCTCCGTGCTTCCTGCAATACCAATATCTACGCAGTATATCCGCTCTTTATCCGGGTGAAAAGTGTCAAAGCTGAATTCGAAGCCGGCGACCAGGTAAATAACCAGGCATCCACAAATGCCCAGGGCAAGGCCCATAACGTTGATAAAACTGTACAGCTTATGGCGCACAATATTGCGCCATGCCATCTTAAAATAATTGCGAAACATAATAAGACCGTTTAATTTTCCGTGATACCACTCAAGGCTCTCACGATTCAAAACTACTGGCCTGTTTCCCGCAAAACGTTCCATTTTAGAAAATGGTCGCTCTTTTTTCAGATCGCTTTTATACTCCGCCGGACTTTTCCCGGTCATTTGCTTGAAAGTTCGGTTAAATGTTGTTTTGGAATTGAAACCCGATTCAAACGCTATACCCAGCAGGGTGATATGATCATAAGCCGGGTCCTGCATTTTGCCTACCACATCCCGGATGCGGTATTCGTTAATGAGATCTGCAAAATTTTTTTTGAGCGCGATATTGATGATCCGGGATAACTCATAAGCGGGCATATCCAGCTGCCTGGCCAATGAGCTTACGCTGAGTTCCGGGTCTTGGAATAGCAATCCGGTCTCGATCATTTTCTTAAGCCAGTTGCCTTTTTGCTTGAGTGCAGTTGAAATCGGAGACGTCGGAAACAATGACCCTCCCACAATAGTATCGGATGCGGGCCTTAATAACACCACAACGCCCATCCGGATAATCATAAACGCCATAATCAGCGATAGTAGGTAATAAGCGTGGCGATGCAGCGTAAAGTGAAAGCCAAAATAGTCAATCGCTGTAAGCGGTATCCATAATAACAAAGCCACGCCCAAACCAGCTAATAAGCGATGCAGCCAGCGCCATGCATAACGGTAACGATCGCCCTCATTAAATTTCTGGTGCGTGTAAAAGCGTTCGATCAGCCTGTGACAGAGGTATAAATAAGCGCCAACCGATACAAATGTTAGTGGTTTTACTACAAAAGGAATTTTTGACGTCCAAATAACCAGTTCCAAAAGAACAGGGCAGAAATGCAACATATCTTTCCACCGGACCTGCCACTCCTGCCTCGTCGCCTTCCTTACATAAAAATAAATAAGAGGCCCAAAGGCCAATGAAAATTGCGGTAAGGTATTTAGCCCGGTGTCAATACCTAATAACTGTTCTATCGATAAAACCATTATGCCTAATGCTAAGGCAAGAAATCGGTTAGCAGCCCGATCAGTATCTTTTTTAAACCATAACTGAAGGGCAAAAGTCAAACCAATAATTATCACGCCGAAGAAGACGATATCATAAACAGTGATATGAAATGCATATGGTTCCAATAACTTCACAACGTCAATTGTTGTTCCAAAATAGTAGTTTGAAATTTACCATTTTAAATAACAAGTCTGTCAATTGTTGTAATAAAAGCCAACAAATCCATTTTTGCTTTCTAAGGTGCTAACGAGCTGGAGCAGGTCCAGATAGCTACCGGGACGAACCTACGTCAGCTATCCAGCAGATATAAGCCAGAGGAGCTACCAATAAAAAGCCTTTAGTCTTACGACTAAAGGCCCCTGACTTAAAAGGTTGCCCCAACAGGACTAAGCCTGAACCGTTCGGTAGAGGGCATGAAAATTTTATTTACAATTATCTAGCGGATTCGAGTCCGGTCTGGGACATAGTTTTCTATGGCTTCCTTTTTTGATTGCCTCCAGACTGGACATAATCCAAACCGCATGGTCGAGCAACTTAAGTTTTTGAGCAGTCTAAAAACGGCTTAGTGCAGAGTTCGAATCCGATAGGGATCATTATACGGTAGCCTTTTAGAGTAGCTAAAGGGCTACTATATTTTCAGAGATACCTGGACCAATCTGCCTGAAACTACAGAAAAGGTTCATTTGAAGCTCAAAAAGGTTTCGTACTAACGTGAAAACACCCATAAAAATACCGTGAAAACACCGATTGATTTCTCAAAAGTTAAATTTTAGCTTACGTGAGTAAATCATTACATCCTAACCTTTTTTAATAATCTATGCAATTCTTTGATAATCAAAACAATGTGGACTCTGTTGTTATTGGACTGCTTAAGGAGCTATCCGTCAGTGTAAGACCTCAGGATATTATTGCGGAGCTTGAAAAGCACCCGGAGTATCCGAGTATGCTTGCGATAAGTGATGTATTGAACTGGTTTGGCATAGACAATGCCGCGTATCGCATAGATACAAGTGAGTTAGCCGAAGTACCGGTGCCTTTTATTGCTCATACCCTTAAAAATGAATTCGCTGTAGTAAGTAAAATATCTGCTGGGGAGCTAACTGTATCGGACCACAAACAAAAAAATTATAAAATCCCCTTTAAAACCGCCACCCAATTTTTCGACGGCGTGGTCCTCGCGGTGCAGCCATCGCTGTCAGGCTATGAATCCACAAAAAGAAATACCAGCGATGCAGTTTTTAAATATAAGGGCACCGTTATATTGCTGCTTGCCGGAATTGTGCTTGCCGGTATATTACTTAACAATAATTATTTTTCCAATCTAAACTGGCAGGTAGCCGTGCTGACTTTAACTAAAGCCTTTGGGCTGGTTACCTCGGTGTTGTTGCTTATACAGAGTATAGATAAGAACAACCCTTTTGTACAGGCCTTATGTACCGGCACCGGTAAAAGCGATTGCAACGCTATTCTTTCGTCAAAGGCTGCCCGGGTATCCGCGTGGCTAAGCTGGAGCGAAGTTGGGTTTTTCTATTTTGCGGGCACGCTGCTTGTATTGCTGTTTAGTAATGGCTCGGCAGCCGTATTGCAAGTGCTTGCTTTTTTAAACCTGCTAAGTTTGCCTTATACCTTTTATTCTATTTTTTACCAGGCACGGATAGCAAAGCAATGGTGTGTATTTTGTTTAACTGTTCAGGCTTTACTTTGGGCCGAATTTATTCCTTTGGTTACCTTCCTGAAGGCGCCTGTTTTATTACCGGGCAATAACCAATGGCTATTGCTTTTGGCATGTATGGCCTTGCCTGTAGTTGTCTGGATGTTTTTGAAACCGCTGCTGATGAAGAGCCAGCAGCTGAAAACCTTAAAACCCCAACTACAAAAGTTTAAATACAACAAGGAACTGTTTGATACCTCTCTTCAAAACCAACCTAAATACACCTTACCCTCCGAAGACTGGAGCATCGTATTGGGCAATACCGAGGCTGATACGATTATTACTATGGTGAGCAACCCTTATTGCCCGCCCTGTAGCAAAACCCACCAGGAACTGGATAGCTGGCTTGCCAAATTAGACAATATACAGTTGCGCATTGTTTTTACTGCCGACAATACGGATAACGATAACAAAACACCTGTGGTAAGACATTTGATGGCCCTGAATGAAACCGGCGACAAAGAATTGATGAAACAAGCTCTGCACGACTGGTACGAACAGAAGCAAAAGGATTACAAGGCATGGGCCGATGTTTATCCCGTGCAATTGGACGAAAGCAAATACCATAAACTCAATAAACAGAAAGGATGGTGCGAAATGGCGGAGGTAAAAGCTACCCCCACCCTGCTAATTAATGGCTACGTTTTGCCGGCAGATTACCAGGTAGAAGATATTAAATACATGCTGGCGTAATAGCGTCAAAGATACTTTTCGCGAAAGTAAGGAGCATGTCCTTTAGAATACATGTCGCTTAAGTTGCCGGGGCGTTTAGTGGCAATTATTGAATAACTTATAATTATAGCTTTATGAAACAATTTAAGAGACTCGGAAGAGAAGAAATGAGAATGGTAAAAGCAGGACAGTCAGGCGGTTGTGGCGTGGGGAAAAGTTGCATTTTTTTCCTAGAGGACGGTAGCTTTAATTATGAATCCGGTATATGTACTGTTACAAATCTGGGCTTTTGTAATTGCGTCGCGCAAAATGGCGACTGGGGGTCGTCCGAAGATTGCTCATTTGTTTAAAAATTAAACCACGGACATTACTTTGTTCGCGGTTCATTTATTTTAACACCGCTTATCTTCTTCATACAATCGAATAGTGTTTGCTATTCGATTGTTTTTGCGGTGCCAGCGCAGTGGGTTTATGGCCTGAAATGAAATAATTGTAATCAAATGAGCACCTTCCCTTATTATAAACAATTAGACGGTATGGACTGTGGTCCATCCTGTCTGCGGATGGTGGCCAAACATTATGGCCGCAATTTTAACCTGCGTACGCTAAGTGAGCTTTGCGGCTTTAACCGCGAGGGTATATCCCTGCTGGGCCTTAGCGATGCATCTGAAAAGATCGGGTTCCGTTCGCTCGGCGTAAAATTGACTGCCGACCAATTAAAACAGGCCGAGCTGCCCTGCATCCTGCATTGGCGCCAAAACCATTTTGTAGTACTATATAAGATCAAGGGCGACAAATATTACCTGGCCGACCCGGCTAGTGGTTTGCAAACGCTGGAAGGGCCTGATTTTAAGCGAGCCTTTTTAAGCGATGAAGATATGGGAGTCGCCCTGTTATTAAGCCCTACTCCCCAGTTTTATGAGCAGGATGATGAGAAGGGAAGTGAGGTGCGATGGGCGTTCCTGCTGCGGTATCTGATCACCTACCGCAAGTTGGTGTTGCAGCTCTTGTTTGGCCTTGGTATCGGCAGCGTGCTGCAACTGATCACGCCGTTTTTAACCCAGTCGGTGGTCGATATCGGTATCAATACCCGTAACCTCAATTTCATTTACATTATCCTCATCGCTCAAAGTATGCTCATAATCGGGCGGGTAAGTGTGGAATTTATCCGTTCGTGGATATTGCTGCACATCAGCACGCGGGTAAATATTTCTATTCTGACGGATTTCCTGATCAAACTCATGAAACTGCCCATGAGTTTTTTTGATACCAAAATGACCGGCGATATTATGCAGCGTATGAACGATCAGAAAAAGATCGAAAGCTTTCTAACAGGTTCAACCCTCAGTACTGTTTTTTCTTTGTTCAACCTGTTGGTGTTTTCGGTTGTATTAGCCTATTATAATGTCGCTATTTTCTTTGTATTCGTGGTGAGCAGTACATTATATACCACCTGGATACTAATATTCTTAAAACGCCGCAGGGTGCTTAACTATAAAAGTTTCGAAGTATCGGCCAGGAATCAAAGCAGTATCGTCCAGTTGGTTAGCGGCATGCAGGAGATCAAACTGAACAACTGCGAACAGCAAAAGCGCTGGGAATGGGAACATATACAAGCACGGCTGTTTAAATTCAACGTAAAAAATCTGGCGCTGACCCAATACCAGCAAGGCGGATCTACGTTTATTAACGAAGGGACAAATCTGCTTATCACCTTTTTGAGCGCCAAAGCAGTTATTGACGGTAACCTTACGCTGGGAGCAATGATGGCTGTACAATATATCATCGGGCAACTGAATAGTCCGATACAGCAATTTTTAGGGTTTATACAGGGCTACCAGGACGCTAAGATCAGCCTGGAGCGTTTAAACGAGATACACCAGATGGACGATGAAGAACCTGCCGGTAAAGAATGGAACCATACGCTGCCAGAAAATAAAAGTATAAGCCTTAATGCCCTTACTTTCCGCTACCCTGGTGCTGGCAACGAACCTGTTTTGGAGAATATTGACCTTAACATTCCACAAGGTAAAACTACCGCTATTGTTGGCATGAGCGGGAGCGGCAAAACGACAATTTTAAAGTTATTACTTAGGTTTTATCTTCCTGAAAAAGGGGAGATAAAAGTGGGCGAGCAGTCGCTGAATAATATCGGGTTTAAAGCCTGGCGGGGCCAGTGCGGCGTAGTGATGCAGGATGGCTTTATTTTTTCGGATTCTATAGAAAGAAACATCGCCGTGGGCGACGACTACCCCGACAAAGTAAAGCTTCGCCATGCAATTAAAGTAGCCAATATACAGGACTTTATAGATGGGTTGCCATTGGGCCTCAATACCAGGATAGGCGCCGAAGGTAATGGCATAAGCCAGGGACAGCGCCAACGCGTATTAATAGCCAGGGCCGTTTACAAGAACCCGGAATACATCTTTTTTGACGAGGCAACAAACGCGCTTGACGCCAATAACGAGCGGGTAATAATGGATAACCTGCAGGAATTTTTTAACGGGCGAACGGTAATCGTTGTGGCGCACCGCTTAAGTACGGTTAGCAATGCGGACAATATAATTGTGCTCGACAAGGGGCGTATTATTGAGCAGGGGACACATCATGAGTTGACGGCGCTCAAAGGTGATTATTATAAATTAGTTAAAAATCAATTAGAGTTAGGAACATAATATGCCAGTTTCATCAATAGAAAATGGTCAGGAGGTTCGCCACACCGACGACATGCAGGATATCATTACATCCGTGCCTTCATGGTTACTTCGCTGGGGTATAACGTTATTTTTTGCCCTGCTGGTTTTATTAGTGGGGCTTTCAGCTTTTATCCGTTACCCCGACATTGTAAAGGCATCGTTAATTATCAGTTCGCCAAATTCACCTAAACCCATTGTGGCAAAGATACAGGGGAAACTGGTCAAATTACTGGTAAAGGAAAATGAGTATGTTGCTGCCGGGCAGCCGTTGGGCTATATCGAAAGTACGGCCGATCATCGTACCATATTAAACCTGCTCACAAGCCTTGACAATGTTCAAAAACAAATTTCAGAGGATGAACCTGTCAGCAAAATACTTTTTAGTCAAGCTGATAATACCAGGTTTGGCGAACTACAGGCGGCCTACCAGGTCTTTTTCCAGGAGTATTTGCTATACAAATCGTCGATAAATGACGGTTTTGATGTAAAAAAGAAAGCTTATCTCCAAAAAGACCTTATAGATATTGGCAAGCAGGAGCAGCAGTTGAACGCGCAGAAAGGCGTACAGCAAAAAGATCTTGCGCTTGCAACAGATGAATATGCCATGCACAAAAAGCTGGCAAGTGAAAAAGTAGAAACACCGGCAGAGTTCAGACAACAGGAAAGTAAATACCTGGCGAAAAAGGCGCCGCTGATACAAACTGAATCAGCTTTGATCGGCTTAAATAATGATTATTTAGCCAAGCAAAAGGAAATACTGGAGTTGGATAATGAAATTGAACAGGAAAAGTTCAAGTTTATACAGGCGCTTAACAGCCTGATAAGCCAGGTTGAAGATTGGAAAAGTAAATATGTTTTAACAGCGTCACAAGCCGGAAAGGTAGCATTTGCTAACATAGTTCAGGAAAATCAGGTGGTTAGCACAGGCCAGCAGATATTTTACATTAACCCCGGGAATGAGCAGTTTTTTGGTGAAATGTCGATACCGCAAAATAGCATGGGCAAAGTAAAGGAGGGGCAGCAGGTATTGATAAAGCTGCACAGTTACCCATTTGAAGAATATGGTATGCTAAGGGGACGTATTATCAATATTTCTGATGTGCCCTACAAAGACAGTGTATTTTTATCAAGGGTTCATTTTAGGATCAGCAAAACATCGGATATGAAACGATCAATCCATTTAAAGCAGGGCATGCTGGCCGACGCTGAAATTGTTACTCAGGATGTAACCATTCTGCAAAGGATCAGCAGAAATATTATTAAAGTTATTGGCAATAAATAGCTAATTTGATTTAAAAAAACCGCAACCGGGCGACCATCAGGAAAACGCTGTGGTTTATATGTCCAGCTTCAGCGTTTTCTTTAACACAATTGTCGTTTTCATTAAAACCCTAAAGCCAGCAGGCAGGCTGTGGAGAAACCCGACGAGCTCTTGAGCTGTGGGTCCTGAGTTCGAGCCTCAGCGGGGTTACGCTGGCATAGGATAAAGACCCGGGTGAACAAGGCCAGGTTGGCGAGCATGGACAACGGCAACGTGAATTAGATCGAAAAAACTTTAACCGTACTTACAAGCATCCGGACATCAGCCCGACAGGTTCTCAAACGGATGGTAGGAAAGAGCTGCTAAACCAAATACAAGCAGAAACCGACCGTTTAGCGAAAGCCAGCAAACTGTTGTCAGACGATGCATTGGACAGTAATGACTACAAACCAAACAATTTGATTCTGGAAGCTAAATTGACCAGATTCTACGAGAAATCCTATGATCTAAGGGACTGTATAGATAAAACGGTCAACCTAACGAGGCGGCAAATTGCTTATGGCGAAGGGCGATACAACAGCAAAACGTTCGATTATCGGTTCGATATACCCTGAAAAACTCTGTTTTGACGAAGCAACTTGTCGAACCGCTAAAATCAACGAAGCGACTCAATTGATTTAATTGATAAACAGTCAGTTAGGTATCAAAAAAAATCGGACAAAACTTGATTTTTCAAGTCTGTCCGATTCGGTAGAGGGAACAGGACAAATGTCGAACTTTTTTGAAGATTTGAAGTCAGTCGAAATTTTCCAATAACAGCTAAAAAAAGCGCGATGCCGGCAGACATCTTGCAACTGCTTAATCGAGAGTTACCAGTTACCTTGAATTTAGCGAGTGATAGCCTATCCTCCCGATAGAACGCCACATAGCCAGCTCCTCTTTGTACCTGTCATAAATTACTTCGCAATTTGTATCAATGCGCATAGTTGGCCGGTCATTCAAATTGTAGGCTGGCCATTCAGGAACGTCCTTCGCTGCAGGCTTGCCGGTTCTTGCGAAGGTGGTCCACAGCTCTGCCATATGATGTGATGCAACAAAGCGCTCAGGCTTGTTCCCGCTCAAAAACCCAGGCTTTGCACCCGGCACTTCGTTATTGAATTTGAACGTAATATCCATGGCATGCGGCGTACCGAAAGGATAATCTGTGTCAGGCACTTTCGCCTCAGATTTATAACCAAAGTTGTAAAGATATACAGGCGCACTATGCTGCTCCGCTTTTCTTTCTGCTATGGCGATCGTTCCAAGCCCCATCATATTAATTGATTTAACAGCCATCCAAATGTCACTTGCCGAAGCGTTCGGCCTAGTCCGCCTATAAGTCTCAATTATTTTTTTAGTATCAGCGCCGAACTCCGGTTCAAATTTCACTTGTAATGCTTCAAACGTAAAGTCGCTTTTCAGCGCACTGACGTCATGTGAATACATCGCGAAAAATGCCCATTCATCTTCGTTCCAGCCCGTCATAAGCGGCTTGTCCTTTGATATTTGCGGTGCAAAGGGGTCGAAAGGGTCATGTGGCAGCGCAATACCATCTACTACTGGGGCAAAATTGTTAGGAACGAAACCTACAACGCCATGTTTGCGGATGTAGTCACTGTTAGCCATAAGGCGTGGAATTTTATTTTGAACATCGATCAGATCTTTCACGGGGACATCAAGGATCTTCTTCCAGTCTTTCAGGTCGATGTTGAGTTCCTTGAATACCAGTTTAGTCATTTCTGCTGCCGCTTCTTTTGGCAGCATCCTAAGCCCCGGGCCGCTTTCGATAGAGGCTTTATTAAAATAAGGTGCTGCCGCAGGCATCGCATATAAACAGCTTGTTTTTGCGCCTCCGCCTGATTCTCCAAAGATCATCACGTTCTTAGGGTCACCGCCAAAAGCTGCAATATTCTTTTTTACCCATTTTAAGCCATCCACGATATCCAGGAGGCCATTATTACCAGACCCCGTATATTCTGGGCCTGCAATGTCTTCCAAATACAGAAAAGCCATCAGCCCTAACCGGTGGTTTGTTTCTACAACTACAACATCAAATAATTTTGCAAGGTTTGTACCATCCTGACCGGGTGCGGCGCCGGAGCCATTTGCAAAACCGCCGCCATGGTTATAAACCATTACTGGTCGATTTTTGCCGTCATTGGCAGGTGTCCAGATATTAAGAAACAAGCAATCCTCCCTTGACGAGGGGTTAAAAGTATCGCCTTGAATAGCGGGCGGTCCAAACTCCAACGCATCCCTGACGCCCTGCCATGGCTCCAGTTTTGCAGGCCTTTTAAACCGCCTGTCGCCAGAGAGCCTTCCGGCGTATGGAACGCCCTTGAACAGACAAACCCCATCCTTTCTGATACCCCTAAGCTTGCCTTCAGCGGCTTCAGCTAATACGAATTCATCTTCAGCCTGACCTGAAGAGCTGGCAAATTTGGGGAGAGTAATTGCAGCGGTAATAACTGACAACTGCCCTAAGAATTTTCTTCTGCTTGATTTAAACATATCGGAATAGTCAATCGGCTTTTGCAAACTCACCGTCAGCTTCAATTTCTACCTCGTCGCTTACAAGTACGTTGGGAGTGCCCGAACCAATATTAAAGTCTGAGCGCTTTAATGTCCCCCTCAATTTAAAACCAGCATCGTTTTTCTTGCTATTTGGGTTCTCTTTTGTGCCACGGTACCAAAGGTCCATTGTTACAGGTTTTGTAACGCCATGCATGGTAAGGTTGCCTGTAAGCTTATACTTGTTCGCTCCATCTGCCTTTATCGATGAACTTTTGAAAATGATAGTCGGATATTTTGCAGCATCAAAAAAATTAGCGCTTCTTAGATCATTATCACGCATTTCAACTTCTGTGTTTATTGAAGATACATCGGCTGAAAGTTCAAAAACAGCATCGCTGAAATCGGGCTTGGTTGTAGTTATGGTCACATCAAAATTTTTGAACAAACCGTCTACGTCCGAAAGCAAATGGTGTACCACGGAAAACCTAAGTTTGGAATGCATTTTATCATTTTTCCACCTGGTGGTTTGGGCAAATAATGCGATTTGTAAAAGCAGCATCACCGCAAATAGTAATAATTTCTTCATGTTTTAATAATTAGTTTCTTTAGTTGAACAATACTTCAGCGCTGACAAACCAGCATTTCAATGTTTAATTTGACGACATGAAGTTTCGGTATAAAATTAGAGTGAAACTCATTCCAATATCTTGACATGAATCAAGAAATATTGTTGATTTTGATCAATAGATCAATACTTCAGTCTTTTTTTACAAAGATTTTTTTTCGAACACGGCTTAGCGTTTCAGGTGTTGACCCGAGATATGAAGCGATCATGTGTTGTGGTACCCGCTGTGTTATATCCGGATATATACTTAAAAGTTTGGTGTATCTTTCTTCGATCGACAACATGAACATGTCTGTTAATCTTTTTTGCAGCGACATATAGGCACCGCGGTACTGCATATAATTAAATTTGTAAAACCCTGGAACAGCGGTTTCCAGATATACATGTGCAGCTTTGCTTATCAATATTAATTCAGAATCTTCTACTGCCTCTATATTCAGATTGGAGATATCTTCTGTTATAAAACTGTTTAGGTCGGAAATAAACCAATCCTCCGGTGCAAATTGTATAATGTGTTCATTATTTTTTTTGTCCACCAGATAAGAGCGGAGCATACCTTTATAGACAAAGGCAACCGATTTACAAACTTCTCCTTCCTGCAACAGATATTGATGTTTTCTCAGCCTCTTTACACTAACATGCTGCCTGAAAATTGCTTTGTCAGCTTCTGTCAGGGTTATCGCTTTTGATAGTTTATTAAAAAAATTGTCGAGCATGATTAAGAATACTAAATTAATATTTTTTGCGTGATGGATGGAACCCAGTTCAGCGATAGACATATGGGTTTATAAGCGCAAACGCACTCGAACGGAAAATGCTTCGAAAAGCAACAATATTAATATTGGAGTGTCATGAAACAAAAAGCCTCAAGACTTTCGACTTGAGGCTTTTGACTTCTTTGTAGCGGGAGCAGGACTCGAACCTACGACCTTCGGGTTATGAGCCCGACGAGCTACCAACTGCTCCATCCCGCACTGTGTTTTCCAACTCTCAACATCGAAATCGGCGTTTTAAATTGGACTGCAAAGATATAATTCGTTTCTTTGCAGTCCAAATTAAATTTTATATATTTTTTTATGAGTCATAAGGCGGGTTTCGTAAGTATAATTGGTAAGCCCAACGCGGGTAAGTCGACACTTATGAACGCGTTGGTGGGCGAAAAAATGTCCATCATCACCCCTAAAGCCCAGACAACCAGGCACCGTATCCTCGGTATTGTTAATCATGAGGACTACCAGATCGTGTTTTCGGATACGCCCGGCATCATCAAACCGCACTATGCATTGCAGGAAACTATGATGCACCAGGTAGCTGGTTCGCTGGTGGATGCCGACCTGGTATTGCTGGTAACCGATATCAACGAAAAATATGACGAAAGCGACGCGATAGAAAAGCTGCAGGGTTCATCGGCGCCGCTGTGTGTTATCATCAACAAGATCGACAAATCGGACGAGGAAACCGTAAAGGCTAAGGTGGACTACTGGCAGGAGAAATTAAATCCAAAGGCCATTTTCGCGGTTTCGGCACTGAAGGAACATAATGTACTGGCGGTGATGAACTTTGTAATAGAACACCTGCCCGAACATCCTCCCTATTATGAAAAGGATTTCCTGACCGACCGCAACGACCGTTTTTTTGCTTCGGAAATTATCCGCGAGAAAATATTTAAGATATACGAAAAGGAAATTCCTTATAGCACCGAAGTGATCATCACTGCGTTTAAAGAAGGTGACGAATTATACCGCATCAGTTCGGAGATCATCGTCGAACGCGATTCGCAGAAGAATATCCTGATAGGCAAAGGTGGCGAAACGCTGAAACGAGTCGGTACTTATGCCCGCAAGGATATGGAAGAGCTTTTTCAGCGCAAGGTGTTCCTGGAAATGTTTGTAAAAGTGATACCCGACTGGCGCCAGAAAAAGAATTACCTGAAGCAATTTGGGTACGAGGGATAGGTAGTCCAAAGTAGTAAGTCTTGAGTCATAAGTCAATTCGTGCTACCATTAATAAATTTAGTTTTAAGCTGTAATTTTGACTACAGACTTAGGACTACAGACTTAAGACTTTAATATGAGCAACATAGTAGCCATAGTGGGCCGGCCCAACGTAGGCAAATCGACTTTATTTAACCGGCTGACCGAGACTCGCAAAGCCATCGTGGATGATTTTAGCGGTGTAACACGAGACAGGCACTACGGCGTTGCTGAGTGGACGCACCACTCCTTTACCATAGTGGATACCGGCGGGTACGTGGCCAATTCAGAAGATGTTTTTGAGGCTGCCATACGCGAACAGGTTGTGATCGCCATTGAAGAAGCTACCGTTATCCTTTTTATGGTGGACGTAACCACCGGCATTACCGATCTGGATGACGAAATAGCGGCATTGCTGCGCAGAAGCAAAAAGCCGGTGCAGGTAGTGGTTAATAAGGTAGATAATACCATGCAGCAATCCGATGCCACGGTATTCTACAGCCTTGGCCTGGGCGAGATCTATAACATATCGTCAATGACAGGCTCGGGCACAGGGGAGTTATTGGACGAAATGGTAAAACATTTTGACGAGGAGCCTACCGAAGAAAATACATTGCCAAAATTTGCTATCGTAGGCAGGCCCAACGTGGGCAAGTCATCTATCATTAATGCCTTTATAGGCAAGGATCGCAATATTGTTACGCCGATAGCCGGTACCACGCGAGACTCCATTCATATCCACTATAACCAGTACGGACACGATTTCATGTTGATCGACACCGCTGGGCTTCGCAAAAAAACCAAGGTTAAAGAGAATATTGAATTCTATTCGGTAATGCGCACTATCAAAGCGCTGGAGGAGGCCGATGTAGTGATCTTGATGATCGATGCAGTTGAAGGTATTGAATCGCAGGATATTAATATTTTTCACCTGGCAGAAAAGAATAAGAAAGGCATTATGGTGGTGGTGAATAAATGGGACCTTATTGAGAAAAATAACAAAACCACCAAAGTATTTGAAGAACAGATCCGTGAAAAGATAAGGCCGTTTACTGATGTGCCTATCGTATTTACCTCAGTTACCGAAAAACAGCGGGTGTTAAAAGTGATAGAGGTAGCGGAAAAGGTTTATGCTAACCGTGCCAAAAAAATCCCCACTTCCAGGCTGAATGATACGATGCTGCCCATTATTGAAAGTTTCCCTCCGCCGTCTATCAAGGGTAAATACGTTAAGATAAAATATGTAACACAGATCAAGGGTACATCGCCCATGTTTGCGTTCTTCTGTAACCTGCCGCAGTATATCAAAGAACCCTATCAGCGTTTTATCGAAAATAAGCTGCGCGAGAATTTTGATTTTACAGGCGTGCCGGTGCAAATATTTTTCAGGCAGAAATAAACGGATGTGCGGATTTCAGATGAGTAAATGTGCAGATTGATCTGTCAGACCAAAAAACACCGAATACCCGGTTGCAATATTCAGGGACGACGATCGCCAGAGAATTGTTTATTTTAGCGGTGTAGTCTTGTATTAATTAATTTCGGCAACAGCCCGCCTCAGGGTGCTATCATCACTGTTGAGAACCTGGAAGTAGGCGGTGTCTCCCCATTTATAGCGCGCAGCGTAAGCTTTAAGCAGTAATTTGATATTGTCCTTCGATACTTTTACTTCTTTTGAATCCATTTCCTTCAGCGTTTTGGATGCATAACCAATAAAATCGTCGAATTGGTCGTTGTTCACATTGTAGTTTTTCAAAAAGCTGCTATCGGCCTTAAACCCGTTTAAAACCGGTTGCATCTTATCAATTACGTAAGCATTAAACAGTTGTGCCTCGCCAAGTTCCTGTATCAGCCGGGTATTGCCGCTTGTGTCAGCCGGCACGAATACATCCGGCATAATACCGCCGCCGCTAAAAACCTTGCGGCCCTTTGCTGTGTGATAGGCCGTCGCCCTTTTAAATGCGCTGTCGGTAAGGTAGTTCTCTTCGGAAAAGAGTTCACCTTTTTGTATGCGGTCTGCAACTTCGTTGCGGTAATTTTCAATACCTTCCTTGTATGATTTTTGTATAGACCTGCCTGATGGTGTATAATACCGGGCCACTGTTAAATTAACAGCCGATCCATCGCCAAAACCAAACTGCTGTTGCACCAGGCCTTTACCAAATGAACGGCGGCCGATGATAATCGCACGGTCAAGGTCCTGCAGGGCGCCTGCCAATATTTCGCTCGCCGAAGCTGAATATTCGTCGATCAAAACTGCCAGTTTGCCATTATGGAACAAGCCTGAATCGGTAGCGAGGTAATCTGTCCGCGGCTCGTGAACGCCTCGTGTGAAAACAATAAGTTTGCCTTTATCCAAAAATTCGCTGGCCAGTTCGGTAGCCGAATTGAGATAACCTCCTCCATTGCCGCGCAGGTCGAGCACCAGTTTTTGCATACCAGCCGTTTGCAGTTTTTTAATGGCCGACCGAAAATCATTGTCCGTGGTAGCGGCAAATTTGCTGATCTTGATGTAACCGACCGAAGGCGCTGCCATATACGCGGCATCCAGGCTGCTTAGGTCCACATAACCGCGTTTGATGTTATAAGTTTTAAGGGAGTTGTCCGCAGGGCCTATAACAGATAAAGCGATCAGGGAATCTTTTTGGCCCCTGAAAGCCTTGCTTACCATTTCCTGGTTCAGGTGCGTGCCTGAGAATTTTTTGCCGTTCACATTTATCACCTTATCACCGGTAACAATACCTGCTTTCATAGCGGGGCCGTTGTCATAAACCTGGGTGATGATCAGCGTGTCGCGTAGCAGTTGGTATTCAATACCAATACCGTTAAAACCGCCATCGAGTTTTTCGTTGATCGATTCGGCCTGGCGGGGTGGCAGGTAAAGGGAATGCGGGTCGAGGTTTTGGAGCAGGTTATTCACAGTCACTCCCTCCAGGCTGTCTGTATTCACAGAATCGACGTAATTGTGCCGCACCAGCTGTATCACTCTCGACACCTTATTACCTCCGGGTAGCGAAAGCCCTTTGCGTACATTGTCGCCCAATACCAGGCCAATAGCTATGCCCGCAAGTACCAGGATCAATGACCTGAAAATAATGGATGCCGCTCTCTTCATATTCCTCGCACAAATTTAAGCATTGTATTGATGCTTAATAATATTATATATCGCTAAAGTATTGCTTTTGACGTTTTTTGCCGACTTTTGTTGCAAAGTATTGACATAAAAATGGAAAAAACCACCGAACGCGATTCCAAATACAATAACCTGGAGCAAATGCCGGTGTATGAAATACTGCAAAGTATTAACAGAGAGGATCATACGGTGCCGGCTGCTGTTGCAAAAGCTTTACCCCAGATAGAAAAACTGGTAACCGTTACGGCTGAAAAAATGAAGGCTGGAGGCAGGCTTTTCTACATCGGCGCAGGTACGAGCGGGCGGCTTGGGATTGTAGATGCTTCCGAATGCCCGCCAACTTTCGGTGTAGATTTTGATCGCGTGGTAGGCATCATTGCCGGTGGCGACGGCGCCATCCGCAAAGCAGTTGAATTCGCCGAGGACGATGCTGAACAGGCCTGGAAGGACCTGTCTGCCTATAACATCGGCGACAAGGATGTTTTAGTAGGGATAGCTGCATCGGGTACCACACCTTACGTTATTGGCGGCCTGCAGATGGCAAATAAAAATAATGTGGCCACGGGCTGCATTGTGTGTAATACCGGCAGCCCGGTGGCGGCGGCAGCTAAATTCCCGGTAGAGGTTGTGACCGGTCCCGAATTTGTGACGGGGTCGACACGTATGAAGGCTGGCACGGCGCAAAAGCTGGTGCTGAATATGCTATCGACGGCGGTTATGATACAATTGGGCCGTGTAAAAGGCAATAAGATGGTGGATATGCAATTATCCAACCATAAACTGGTAGACCGCGGGACACACATGGTAATGAATTACACCGGCTTACCTGAGCAGGACGCCGCCGACCTGTTGCTGAAATATGGCAGCGTACGAAAAGCGGTGGAAGTTTATATGAACGCCAGGTAAACGTGGGGCTTGCATTTAATTAACATTATTTTTTTAATATCGCGCTAAATAAAGGAGGGGGTTATGCACGAGATAGAGCCATATTATAAGTGGAGGGATGATTATGTAGCATCCGAGGATGAGTATTCTCCTTTCTATGCGACGGAATATAACGAGTTTGAATTTGATAAGCAGGTGTATAATTATTTGCTGCACCCGCAATGGGACTCGTTTGGCTCGAACACCCTGTACCTGAAAGTGCTTTATGCGGATTATGAGCGCGGGTATATAATTATCGAGTTTATAGGCGAATGGAACGATGCCATCAATAATGACATTATGCTGATGAAGCGCGAACTGCTGGAACTGATGATAGACAGCGGTATCAATAAGTTTGTGCTGATAGGCGAAAATGTGCTGAATTTCCATTCATCCGACGATTGTTATTACGAAGAGTGGTTCCAGGATGTGGAGGACGGGTGGATAGCCGGTGTGAATTTCAGGGAGCACGTGATCGATGAATTTAAGCGGAACAACATCGATTATTACATCAATTTCGGCGGCGAACTGGATGATATGATCTGGCGCAATCTGAAGCCGCTGCAATTTTTTAAGAAAGTAGAAGAGCAATTGGTGAAAAGGCTTAGTTAATGTGCAGATATGCAGATCAGTGAATGTGCAAATGTCCTGTTTAACTAATCACTTTACAATTTGTATAGCTGCATATTCGCACATCTGCACATTATTTTCGTAAATTCGTATTATTAAAAATCAATTTTAAAAAATGGAACATCAAAACCCGGATTACACTTATCAGAATGTGATCCAGATAGAAGACGCGGATCAATCGCGCAAATTTATAGCAAATGTATTTATGTGGATGTTTGTGGCCCTGGGTATATCATCAGCCAGTGCATACATTTTTGCAACACCGCAATTTTTTAGCTTGCTTGTAGACCAGTCTACGCATCAATTGAGCGGCTTGTTTTATGTGATCATGTTTGCGCCTTTGGCGTTCGTACTGATCATGAATTTTGGGATGAATAGAATTTCGTATGGCGTATTAGCTGTGCTGTATGTTGTTTATGCTGCTGTTACCGGCGTTAGCTTGTCCGTTATATTGCTCGCCTACACGGCATCTTCTGTGATAGGTGTCTTTTTAACCTCTTCAGCGGTTTTTGGCATTATGGCGATCGCCGGTTATACTACTAAAACCGATCTCACCAAGTTCGGCTCATTGATGATGATGGGACTTATTGGTGTGGTCATTGCCAGCGTTATCAATATATTTTTGCGAAGCGACTCGTTGGGATATCTTATCAGCTATATCGGCGTTGCGGTGTTTGTCGGCCTGACTGCCTACGACGTTCAGAAACTAAAAAACATTGGCGCTGGGTTACAATACGGCGAAGCGTCTGCTAAAAAAATGGCGCTTATGGGCGGCTTGACACTGTACCTCGATTTCATCAACCTGTTCCTGTTCTTACTGCGTATTTTTGGAAGAAGAAGATAAATACTAATTGTATAAATAATTTTCGAAAAAGAGCCTTATCAAACAAGGCTCTTTTTTTGTTTTACAGGTCAGAGGACCGAAAATCCTCCTTGATTATTCAAACCCCCAACCCGGTAAATCACAAAACACTAAGTGTTCACACCAACGCCGCTTGCCCTACTCATTATATTGTAAATAATTAATAATCAATTACTTAAATAGGCGCAAACTCCGAAAAGTGCCCCATTTTTGCGATTTTCGTGAACACCATTTCCAAAATACTGCTGATTATCAGCCAGATAAGCAGTTGATAGTATTCCCGGTTTAGTGTCGCTTTTTCAGCAAAAAATCAACAAAAAGCAAAAAAAAGCACGTTTAGGCCATCTTGTGCCCACTTGCGCCAATTTGATTAACGGGAACTATAGCAGCGAAAATCAAAACAGCCACTACATAGCGAAGGCTTTTTCAAATTAGATACACTAAGTAAATCTATACCAAATACCGGCTCTTTAAAAACTTCTCTCCTCTGGAGAGGCGTTGGTCGAGGCTAAAACGAAAAGCCCTCAACACCGGAGAACCTTTGAAATATAATCCAAAGGCCCCTTTTGTGTAGGGTAGGGACGTAGGATGGGACGTATTTCGTTTACAGTTAGGCATTTTTGTTTTACCAGCCAGATACCAGGATGGCGCTTGATTCTTTATCCTTACAGTGTTGATATTTGCTGTAAGCCTTTAACGACCTCCTCCGTATAGCTGCTGTTGGTTCGTTTTCAATATAACCCGCAATAGCGGCGTGAAGCGTATAGGCTTCGGGGCACATCAATTGGTTTGTCCAGATAATCGGGTTTGCTTTGGCTTTATTGATAAAAAAGTTGAAATATTTTTTGCTGATACATGCCAGTATGATACAATCCCTTGTTCTGCCATCTGCATTTGTAACCAACTCGTTTAATTGGAAGTCCATGAGCCCATCGTGGCCTACATAAGCAATAAGGTTTGAATTGCCATTAATGCCTATTACTTTTCCACCGGCATGAATAGTGTCTTTTAACTGACCTGAACAGCTGTATAAGAAATCCACAGTAGCTTTCCTGATGTATTTTCCATCATAAGCATCCGCCACCAGGTAACAATCTTTGTTGACGTGTTTAAATACCAACCGCTCGAGTTTTATGTTTACCGACCTTCTTTTGCTGATCAGTTTCCAGTCCTTACTGTTTTTGAAATAGGTGCGGACGCCATAATTATTACCCCAATAAAGATTACTGTTTGGGTCTTGGCCGTTGCCGATAGCTTTTGGTACGGGTACTATGCCTTGGTATTTGTTATCGCATAAAGCAACGATGACGTGAATGATCTTATAATGATGATCAAAAGAAGTGATCTTTACCAGGCTATCTCTGGGCCCGGCGGACACGGACGCACGATCAGCTTTATTTGCTTTGCAGGCGGCAAATAAAGTGAGGATACACAATATAGCTATGGGAGATCGGGTCATAAAGTAAAGATATTATATGTAAACGAAAAAGGTCCCCCGACATTGGAGAACCTTTTAAATATTTAAAGCCCCTCTCTACTGGAGAGGGATTTGGGTGAGGCTTACTTCGTCACGTACATCACTTCCTTTACCGCCTTGATCACTCTTTCGGGGTTTGGCAGGTATTCCTGTATCAGCGTAGGTGCGTAAGGCAGCGGAACGTCGCCGCCCATAATGCGCAGGATTGGGGCATCAAGGTAATCAAATGCATCTTTCTGCACTTTGAAGGCCACTTCGGTAGCTATCGAGCCTAACGGCCAGCTTTCTTCAACCAGCACCAGGCGGTTGGTCTTTTTAACCGATGCGATAACAGTATCATAATCAATCGGGCGCACGGTGCGCAGGTCGATCACTTCGGCATGGATACCTTCTTTTTCCAGTTCGGCCGCAGCAGCGTTAACCACTTTCATTATCTTGCCAAAACCTACCAGCGTAACGTCAGAACCTTCTTTGGTAACAACGGCCTTACCCAAAGGAATATAATAAGTTTCTTCAGGCACTTCTCCTTTATCACCATACATCAGTTCCGACTCCATAAAGATAACCGGGTCCGGATCGATAATAGCCGATTTCAGCAAACCCTTGGCGTCAGCCGGGTTTGACGGAACAACCACTTTTAAACCGGGGCAGTTGGCATACCAGTTCTCAAAGCACTGGCTGTGCTGCGAGCTAAGCATACCTGCGTTGCCCGTTGGGCCGCGGAACACGATAGGCACCGAAAACTGGCCGCCGCTCATTGACATGATCTTGGCCGCCCCGTTAATGATCTGGTCGATGGCCACCAGCGAGAAGTTGAAGGTCATGAACTCGATGATCGGGCGCAGGCCGTTCATAGCCGAGCCGATGCCGATACCGGCAAAACCCAATTCAGAGATGGGGGTATCTATCACCCGTTTTGCACCAAATTCATCCAGCATACCCTGGCTCACTTTATAGGCGCCGTTATACTCGGCTACCTCTTCGCCCATCAGGTATATTTTATCGTCTTTGCGCATTTCTTCGCTCATTGCTTCCCGAAGCGCTTCTCTGAATTGTATTTCTCTCATTATGTTTCTAAAAATGAATTTTTCGCGAACGCAAATATAGGGAATGCGTTTGTAAAAACAATTTTGCCGGAGTGTAACAAATGCTTGATTTGACGATTGCCCGACATGCAGCAAACAGTAGGCTCCTACGGAGTCGTTATGCTGGTTTGGTGTCAAGCTATAAACAGGGTATCCCTATGGGATTTGAAATCCGTCGGTGAGAAAAATTAAAGCTCCGGCTGGAGTTCCTGTTTAAGCTATAACCAGGCAATCCCTACAGGATTTGAAACGCGCGGGCGCGAAAAATTAAGGCTCCGGCTGGAGCCGCCTGTTTATAGCCCATTTCAAAATTATCAAAATAGCTCCCATAGGAGCTTCCTCCGGCGATCAGGATGCGGCTTCCAATAATCGTATATATTTGTGGCACAGGTAAAGCGGCACAAGCCCGATAACCCCGAACGAACAATCTATCAGTTGCCAGAAGAAGGGAATGCCACGTATCGACCCGGCAATAAAAGCCAGCGGAAACACGCCGATACAGGCTATCATCCCGAAATGAATGACCCAAATATTCTTCACCGGGTCGCGCAGCGGACCGACAAACACTACTGCGATAACCAGGTGCGCAAATGCCAGCCAGTCGGTGCCGTAACTGAGCCATGGGAATCGGGTGTTGGTGGCTTTTATAGCATGATAAATATGATCTATCCAGTTGCCCATCAGGCTGCCCGGATTAACATGGTCTTTTAAAATTGCCAGTTCGCTTTCCAAAGGAAAGGCCGTGATGCCGCTTAATGCCAAACCTGTGATGACAATCCATAGGCATATTTTGATACGGTGGCGTAAAGTTTTTTCTTTCATGATGCGATGGATCAATTTTAAAAGGGCTGTCATGTTGAGGCTCTCGAAACATGCGGGTCGGCCTTTGCGCTCACCCTTCGAGAGCCTCAGGGTGACACCCGCATATGTTTATTCGTTCAAGCATTCTTTCACCGCCCCCTTCATATCCGGATATTGAAAAACATACCCTGCTTCCAGCAACCGTTTGGGCAAAACCCAACGGCTTTTCAATATCAGTTCGGTTTCGGTGCCAATAACCAGGGAGCCGATGCTGAGCAGCCACGCAGGCGCGGGTAAGCCAAACTTTGCTCCATAAGCCTCGCGAATGAGCCGCATTTGATTGGCGTTCCGTTCGGGATTAGGAGCGGTAGCGTTTACTGCACCTTCTATTTCGGGATGCTCCAACAGCCATTCGGTTATGCCTGCTATATCCTTTTCGTGTATCCACGATACCATTTGCTGGCCGTCGCCTTGTTTGCCGCCAAAACCCAGCTTCACCAAATTCAGCAGCCTTGGAAACACTGCATCGGTTTTGCCGAATACAATGCCTATGCGCAGGGCCACTTTCCGGGTTAACGGTGTTTTTGTGTTGAAGAAGGCGTTCTCCCAGGCCGTACAGATATTGACAGAAAAACCTTTGCCTATCTCACCGGCGTCTTCCGTTTGCGGCATATCTTCCGCATGGCGATAGATGGTAGCCGATGCGCTGTTGATCCAAAGCTTAGGCGGATTTTCCAGTTTAGTAACTACCTCATTCAGAAGGTTTATCGGGTTGATGCGGGAGTCCAGTATCTCCTGCTTGTTTTTGGGTGTGTAGCGGCAATTGACATTTTTACCGCAGAGGTTGACCAGCAGGTCAGCATTTTCCAGTTCGCCTGCCCATTCCCCTTTGGTTTTGCCATCCCATACCAGTGTTTTGACGTTGCCATCGCCGTCTTTTGGGTGGCGGCTGAGGATGATGATCTCGTCGGCCAGCGTTTTGAAATGTTCGGCAAGCACGGTGCCGAGATAACCGTTGCCCCCTGCCAGTACTATTTTGTGGTATTTCATTTTATATAAGGTTTATCTTAGGGTTTCAAGGTAAAAACCAAAATCGCCAGCCATTCCAATAAACAGCATATCGCTGATAAAAGGTTTTGAATTCGCTTACCTGCGGCAGATGATGCACTGATGCATAGGTTTCATATTCTTGTTTGCTATTATGTTTGTTCCATTCACCTGAGATAAGATGGTAGTCGTAATAGTTATTGTCTGATACAAAACATAGATGCTCGTTGCGAACAAGAAAGCTGTCGACGTTAACTTCACTATCAGGCTTTAAGGCGAAATAAGGATTGCCATCAGTGCTATTCATGCTTTTCCAATGACCCAAAGGAATATTAGCTTCATCCCCGAGTCCATGATCTCCGTAGTAAGTAAATGAAAAGACCAGCATCAATGCCGACACCGAAAGATATACTGGTTTAAATTTGATCAACCGTAGGGAATCATTTTTTATTATTTCAGTCAGGACAAATTTTAAGGTCAATATAGTTAAAGCATAAACAGCGGCTTGAATAGCTATTTTAAAGATTTCGAAGCCAAAATGAAATAATGTGAACATTTATATAAGGTTTAGGATCAATAAAAGGATAAGGATACGATAAATTACCCAGCTGATGGTGAGCAGCCAGCCCAGTTTCATCAGTTTGGTGCGACGGATGTGCTCCAAAAACATCAATCCTGCAACGGCCATAAAATACAGCGGATAAACAACCGGCCATATGCGGAAAAAATGCGCTACGAGGATCAATGGTGTTAACAGCAAGGCTCCGGCGAATGATATCGTCATCATATTGCCGAGGTAATCCCAGCGTTTTTTGCGTTCGTAAAAATTGACGATAATACCCTGGAACAGTATCTGCCCGCCGCAGATGGCGTATTCGCGCCAGGCATTTCCCAGCGGAACAAAAGCTGTTAGCAGGTAAGCGTAATGCGTCAGGATAAAACCCGTCATCAGCCAGGTGGAGATCAGGTAAGCTATGCGGTGTTTCAGGCTGAAAGAAGGGTCGATCGTGTTATGATTATCCGCTGCAGAGGGGGCTATCACCCGCCTGTTGTAAGAAACAAACCCATACGCTTTACCCATCAGCCATACGAAAGGTTGAAAAGTAAATAGTTTTCCAAATACCGGAAATGAATTTCCGATCACCTTAAACAAACTTTTTACGCCATATTCCACCTCTCCGGTTTGAGTGTTTACCAGGGCTATCTCGTTAACGGCGCGCTGCCTGTCCACATAAGGGCAAACCGTTTCTGGCATTTGCTGGTAAGGTGCACGGCCATCGGCCCCAAGCATGCCGCTTTTTACAAACTGGTTGGTATACAGCTTGCACATGGGGCAATCGGCGTCGTAAAGGATGATATGGTTGTTCAGCGTTTTCATGTTTTTACATTCTTTAAGGTATTGCAACCAAAGACATAAGACCTGTTATAAATGGAATAAAGCTTACAAACAGGCAAGAGTATTCTTTGCCAAAAACTGATTTAAAAGCGCCTTTTATTATATAGCTGTAGACTGAAACAATAATTAGGGCGAGCACGGCAGGAATATGTACTAAATAAAACGTGTAAATGGTTAACTGTTCCAAGGTTGTACCCAATCGTCCGAAATTCCTGTCCATATTCACAATTAAAAAGCACCATGCGACCAAATATATTGCGGTAACTGTGCCAAAAGCATTGCGGAGTATTCTTCTAATTGTTTTCATAGTGCTATTTTTTTAAATGCACAACTAAAAGCTCGATCAAGTCCAATGATATACAGAGGCCCAATTGGGCAAACCAGAAATAATATTCTGTTTTGAATTCTGACCAAAATCTCTTGTTGATAAAATAGTTGCAAACGGAAACTATGGGTAATAATAGCAAGGCAGGCAAATAAAGAAATACAAAATATATTACGTTAGGGTATGCGAGAAATCCCAATAGATGCAATTCGAATGTTTCAATAAAGAATCCAAGAATACCTAGAATCCCGCCTATGCCTAAGATATACCTTATTATTTTTTTAAAGTAAAACATAACAATTTTTGTTATTGTATTTTCAGGAAAAATTGAAATATAGGATTAAAAAATATATCACTTAAAAATTTTAAATATCGACCCCCAAAACCAGTTCTCTTCAGCCTTTACCATAGTGGTAAGCGTGCGGTCGACGTTTTTAGCCAGTTTGTTGATGTCGCCAACCGATTTTTTAAAAGTTTTATAATGGGCATCTTTCTCGTCGCCTTTAATGGTTGATAGTTCGTTCAATACTTTCAGTACCGGGTCAAGCTCGCGGCGTTTCCGCTCCTGCGCTACCTGGCGCGCAATGGTCCATACATCTTTTTCGGCAAAAAAGTATTCTTTGCGTTCGCCGGCACGGTGCTGCTTTTCAATCAACCCCCAGTTGATCAGGTCGCGCAGGGTCATGTTGGCATTACCGCGGGAAATTTTAAGATCGTCCATGATCTCCTCTGTCGTCAAAGCTTCCGGCGAAAGCAGCAGTAAGGCGTGTACCTGCGCCATGGTGCGGTTAATGCCCCATTCCGAACCAAGCTTGCCCCATGCTTCAATAAACTTCGCTTTGCCTTCCGCTAATTCCATGCACAAATATAAAACATGTTTTTAAACTTTCAAAATATTTTGAAAGTTTATTTTGATGGGATCATGGATTCGTTATTTTATGTCCCCCTTCATCTCTGAAGCGATCTGCAACGCCTTGTAAGCATTTACAATGCCGCCCGTTTTGCAAAGCGAGGTAAAATCGACCAATTCCTGGGTGCCGGGCTTGTAAACTTTAGTGCCGGATAAAGGTACAGCGGATCGCATGATGGCTTCTTTTACCTGCCTGGCGCTTAATTGAGGGTAATATTCGCGTATAAGCGCCGCTATGCCCGATACAATGGGCGCTGAAAAACTGGTGCCGTCATCAGTGATGGTTTCGGCATCCATGTCAATAGAAGTTATTTTAACGCCTGGCGCAAATACATCGACGTTTTTCTGTCCGAAATTGCTGAAATCGGTAGCCAGGACGCTATCTGCCCTTAAACCGGATGCTCCGACATTGATCACATTATCAGCGTCAGCAGCCGAGCCGTCTTCAAAAGTATCATTGGGGTACTCGGGCTTTTCGTCCATGTCCTGGTTCTCGTTGCCAGAGGCCTGCACCAATAGCACATCATGTTCGGCCGCATACTTAAAAGCGGCATCCACCCAGGCTTTGTGGGGCGATATTTTTTTCCCAAAGCTCATATTGATCACCTTTGCGCCATTATCCACCGCGTAGCGGATAGCATTAGCCTCGTCCTTATCATATTCATCGCCAACAGGAACCGCTTTCAGTATCATCAGTTTCACGTTATCCGCTACCCCGTCTATACCATAACCGTTGCCGCGTTTGGCGCCTACTAACCCCGCTACTTCGGTGCCGTGCGATGCATCTTCGTATTTAAGGATATTGTTACCATAAGGCTTATCGTTTAAAATGTCGGGGTTATCACCGACGGTACGCTTACGGGCTTCCAGGTCCGGACTGATATCGTTATTCAGCTTGGTAACGTATTCGTTCATCTCCTTTATCACCTTCACATTGGTGCTGGTGGAAACATCCTGGCTGAAAGCCACCAGCCAAAGATCCTTCACCTGGGCCATGGTATCATTTTTTGTTTCTATCCGCTCAACGTCTTTACGGGTAAAGGTCTGATTGTTTTTTAACCCAAGTTGCGCCCTCACCAAACCAGACGTTTGTACCAGCGCGTTAAATATGGGTGATAGCTGCTCCAGTTCGGTTTTGGCCTTGCTCAGGGTCGAATCGTACTGCGCTTTCACATTCAGCCAAAAATTATATTCCTTTTTATCAGGTGCGGTCGCTTTGGTAAGATGCAGGTACTTGTCTTTCAATTTAAAATATTGCCTTACTTCTTCTTCCGTTTCATTAAAGTCGCATTTACGGCCGGGGCCGCCAAGATAGTTCCAGCCGTGTATATCGCCCTTACCCGTGTTTTTGGGGTTTATCCACAATATTCCCTGCAAATCCTGCTGAAGTGTATCCACCCCGCTGTCGATGATGGCCACCACCACCGGTTTGCTTTCCTTTCCTTTCAGAAAATCATAAGCCTGGCTAAGGCTCACACCAAAAAAACCGTCTTTCTGCAGATCGAGCGCGTACCAGTTTTTGGGCGGATCGGGCTGAGGAGGCGGTAATTGCTGGGCAAAAGAACGGGAGCCGCAAAAAAGCGCGCAAGCGATAAAGCAGCTTATGAGGTATTTGTGGAAATTATGCATGCTCGATATAAGCTACAGGTCGAATTTGATGCCTTGCGCCAATGGTAATTTAGTTGAATAATTAATGGTGTTGGTTTGTCTTCTCATATAAGCTTTCCATGCATCCGAGCCGGATTCGCGACCGCCGCCGGTTTCTTTCTCGCCACCGAACGCCCCGCCTATCTCCGCGCCCGATGTACCTATATTTACGTTAGCAATACCGCAATCAGAACCAGCATAAGACAGAAATTGTTCTGCCTCGCGTAAATTATTGGTCATGATAGAGGATGAAAGCCCCTGCGGGACACCATTTTGCAGCGCGATGGCTTCGTCCAGCGTGTTGTATCTGATAAGGTATAATATAGGGGCAAAGGTTTCGTGCTGAACAATGGCGTAACTATTCTCTACCTCGGCAATGCAGGGTTTTACATAACAGCCCGAGGTATAATCGCCGCCTTCCAGTTTGCCGCCCTCAACAACGAACTTGCCGCCCTCCGCTTTACACTTTTCTATCGAATCAAGATAAAGTTGAACAGCGTCCTTATCTATCAGCGGGCCCATATGGTTATGCTCATCGAGCGGGTTGCCAATACGTATCTGCCCGTAGGCTTTTACCAGTTTTTGTTTGAACTGATCATAAACGCTCTCGTGAATGATAAGCCTGCGCGTAGTAGTACAACGTTGGCCGGCAGTACCTACGGCGCCGAATACCGCGCCTATCAGCACAGTGTCCAGGTCGGCATATTGGCTTACGATGATGGCGTTGTTGCCACCGAGCTCCAGTAAACTGCGGCCTAATCTTGCACCTACAGCAGCGCCTACGGCCTTGCCCATGCGGGTTGACCCGGTAGCCGAAACCAAAGGAACGCGGGTATCATTCGACATGAGTTCGCCAACCACACGGTCACCGATAATAAGACAGGAAACACCTTCGGGCACATCGTTCCGTTCAAAAACTTCCTGCACAATATGCTGGCAGGCAATGGCGGTCAACGGTGTTTTTTCCGATGGTTTCCAAACGCATACGTCGCCGCATATCCAGGCCAGTGCAGCGTTCCATGCCCAAACCGCAACCGGGAAGTTAAAGGCCGATATAATACCAACTATACCCAGCGGGTGATATTGCTCGTACATGCGGTGCTCGGGCCGTTCCGAATGCATCGTCTGGCCAAACAACTGGCGGCTCTGGCCCACAGCCAGGTCGCATATATCTATCATCTCCTGCACCTCGCCATATCCTTCCTGCAGGCTCTTGCCCATTTCGTAAGATACCAAAGCGCCCAGCTCCTGCTTTTTGGCGCGTAATGCTTCGCCCACCTGGCGCACTACCTCGCCACGCTTTGGGGCCGGTACGGTGCGCCATTTTTTAAAGGCTTCGGCAGCCTGTGTTATTACTGTGTTATAATCTGCTTCAGCCGCCATTTGCACCGAGGCAATTTTTTTGCCGTCGACGGGTGAATAGATGGTCTTTATACTGTCACCTTTGCCGCTTCCCCATTTACTTCCCGTACTAAACGCGCCGTTATTGTCGTTAATGTGTAAATGATCAAGAATTTCAGAAATATTAAGGCTCATAATCGTATTTTTGTCAAAGGTAAAAATCTTTAAGGCAATTTGTCATCAACTCACCCTTTGCCGGCAAAGCACCAATGCTTTCCATTTATTATCAGGTCGTTGCAAAAAACCACTGTTAAAAATGTTTGAATGTTGAAAACTTAATTGCCATGAGGATGCTTACATGTTGTAATTTGAGACTGTAAAAGCCAAAAATAAACCCTGATTAACCCCGTAACTATTGGGAGGGCAAATGGCGGCTCGCGTTCTGAAAAATATATTGAATGGAAGAAGACTTTGAATTTGGATTCACCGAAGACCCCAAGTTTTCGGTTGAACGTTACGAAGAAATGATTCGTAATCATGACCAGTATTTTTTTGATGCGCAGGCGTTTGAAAACATTATCGACTACTACATCGAGAAGAATGACCCGGCGAAAGCCCTGCAGGTTGTTGAATATGCCTGCAACCAGCACCCCTTTGCCGCTGTATTCCTGATCAAACAGGCACAACTTATGGTGGTTACCAATCGCGTCAGCGAAGCTTTTGCTTCCCTGGAGAAGGCCGCCCTGCTCGAGGCTTCGGATGCGGATATTTATATCATCCGCGGAAATTTGTACGAGAACATGGAGCGTTATGCCGAAGCGTTGGAAAACTACGAAAAGGCGCTTGACCTGGCCGAAGAAACGGATGAGATACTGCTGCATATTTCCTACGTGTATCAAAATATGGGTGATTACGACACGGCGATCACTTACCTGAAACTTTGCCTGCAGCAGAACATGGAAAACCAGGACGCGCTATACGAACTGGCTTTCTGTTACGACGTAATGGACAACCAGGAGGAGAGCGTGCAGTTTTATATGCAGTACATCGACAGCGAGCCTTACAGCTACGCCGCCTGGTACAACCTGGGAAATGCCTATACCAAGCTTAGTTTGTTCGAGAAGGCTATAGACGCTTATGATTATGCTATTCTTATTAAGGATAGCTTTGCATCCGCCTACTTTAACAAAGGCAATGCGCTGGTTAACCTGGAGAAATATGCAGAAGCCATTGAGGTTTATCGCCAAACTTTCGAGTACGAGCAGCCCAATGCTGATACTTATTGCGCCATTGGCGAATGCTACGAGAAGCTGGAGCAGATGGACGATGCGCGCGCCTTCTACAAAAAGGCCGTGAAAATGGATTCGAAACTGGCCGATGGCTGGTTCGGCATAGGGGTGACGCTTGATTTTGAGGAGCGTTATTTCGAGGCGCTTCATTTCTATAAAAAGGCGCTCGACCTGGATATTGCCAATGCCGATTACTGGTTCGCGATAGCAGATGCCGAATATAAATTGGGCCACCTGGCCGAAGCCGAGCAGGCTTATGAAAAAGTGGTTGAGCTGAACCCGATAGACGTGGATGCCTGGCTGGATTATTCGTCCATCCTTTATGAGCAAAGCCGTTTGGTTGATGCTGTGGAGGTAATGGCGCAGGCGATAAAAAACAACCCGGATTCGGCAGAACTATACTACCGCATGGTAGCTTACCTGTTTGCCGCAGGCGACTATAAAGAAGCGCTGAATCACCTGGAAATGGCCCTGGCAGCCGACCCGGAAAAACATTATATCCTGTTCGACTACCTGCCGCAGTTGCAAAAGAACAAGGTGATCCTGGATATCATTAACCGGTACGCCAAATAAGGTTGCGGCATAAAGGAAAAGGCCCCCTTTACAGGGGGCCTTACCTAATCAACCTCACATATCAGTCTAAAATATCAACCTCACTTATCGTTCTGTTTTTCAATCTCACTTATCCTGGCAGATGGTTCTTTTACGCACCGGGGCATGCGGAAGATTGTCGAAGCGACCATGAAATACCTGTCATGTTTTGTACTACAAAAAGTGGAGTATCAATAACTGTCACCAATATTTTTACATCCGGCAAATCATAATATTAGCTTGTTTTCGTTTTTTTTATGATATTTGCATCATTAGTACTTTTTGTTATAGTCTATAACTAAACGTTACATCTATGAATTACGCCGGCATTCCCGAACTTATTTCATCCCCTATGAACTACCCTTTAAGTAATATTCCCGACCGCACTGCCAAACCCCGCAACAGTGGCATAACCATGGTAATGGACAAGGGGTTAAGTCTGCGGCAGGCCGAGGACCTGGTAGAAGTTGCCGGGCCATATACGGATATCATTAAACTGGGTTGGGCAACATCTTTCGTTACCCCAAACCTGGATGAGAAGTTAAAAATATACCGCGAGGCGGGCATCCCGGTTTATTTTGGGGGCACCTTGTTCGAGGCATTTATTGTGCGTGGCGAGTTTGATGAATACCGCCGCATACTGGATAAATACAAGCTGGAACATGCCGAAGTTTCGGATGGTTCTATCGAGATAGAACATGATGCAAAATGTGAATACATCCGCAAACTGAGCGAACAGGTGACCGTCATTTCGGAGGTTGGATCCAAAGACATCCAAAAGATATTTGCTCCTTATAAATGGATCAAACTGATGACCGCCGAACTGGAAGCCGGTGCGTGGAAGGTAATAGCCGAGGCCCGCGAAAGCGGCAATGTTGGCATCTACCGCGATTCGGGCGAAGTAAGGCAGGGACTGGTTGACGAGATATTAACCCAAATACCTGAAGACAAGATCATTTGGGAGGCCCCGCAAAAAGCACAGCAGGTTTGGTTCATCAAACTGATAGGCGCTAATGTGAGCCTGGGCAATATCGCTCCTGCGGAGGTGATCCCGCTGGAAACACTTCGCCTGGGTATCCGCAGCGATACCTTCGATCATTTTTTGAATCAGTAAAATACATCTGCATACGGGATCAGCCTCTCCGATGAATCGGAGAGGCTTTTTTTATGATGATGGGTTTCAAACTGATAGTTATGTATTATCTTCGGTTATGCCCAATCTGATTGCTGAAGACATTGACAATTTTTATTCTGCTACCTCCGAAGAAGGCCGCCTGCAGCTTGGCCTTGGGCCGTTGGAGTTTGAGCGGAATAAGGAGCTTATCAGCCGATACCTAACCAAAAAGAATGTGGTTGTTGATGTGGGTGGCGGTCCGGGTGTTTATTCGGAGTGGCTGGCGAGCCTCGGGCACGAGGTATATTTGATTGAACCTGTGGAAAAGCATATCAAGCAGGCGCAGAAACGATCTGGAAAAGCCCAAAAACCTTTTAAAGTTATTTTAGGCGAAGCCCAAAAACTGGAGCTGCCGGATAATTTCGCCCACGTTGTCATCCTGCATGGGCCGCTTTATCATTTGCAGAAAGAACCGGAACGGGTAAAGGCGATAAGCGAAGCGAAACGGGTTTTGAAACCTGGCGGTATTGCTTTAGGCTTTGCAATTAATCATTCGGCATCGACCATAGCGGCTTTACTGAACGGTTTTATTCATACCCCCGAGATATTTGAAATGTGCAAAGAGGAGTTGAGATATGGCATGCACACCCCGCCGGTAAACATGCCGGGGGTACTGCCATCGGCATACTTTCATCACCCTGCCGAACTGAAAAGGGAATTTGAAAAGGCGGGCCTTGCCTGCCTGGACACACTGGCGGTGGAAGGACTGATATGGATGGACAAAAACTATTTCGAAAGCCGGTACGATGCCACCAAAAAAGCGAATATGATGGAGTTGATGCAGCTTACCGAAAATGACCAGTCGTTGCTGTCGTTAAGCCCGCATATGATGATAGCAGGGAAGAAGGAGTAATTTGATTGTGGGATATCGCACTCGGCGTTTGACTAAAGCCTGTTGGTTTATTATTCTTCATCCGTTGGCTGAAGCCAACGGCAATAAATATGAAAAGGCTAAATTTATTACCGTCCCATTTATGGGACGGAATCATCAAAGAAGACAAATGGCTTTAGCCCAACAACAGCAATTCTGCCCGCCTTTCATCAAAATCCCATCCATTCTTATTAATATTACGCCATGAAACATTACGGGCTCATTGGCTTCCCGCTTTCGCATTCATTCTCCAAAAAATACTTTACTGAAAAGTTTAAGAGCGAAGGCATTACCGACGCCAAATACGAACTTTATCCCATTGAGCATATCAGCCAATTGGTTCCGTTGCTGCGCGAACACTCCGACCTTTGCGGGCTAAACGTTACTGTGCCGCATAAGGTTAACGTACTCAAATACCTGGACTGGATAGAGCACGATGCCCGCAAGGCAGGCGCAGTAAACTGCATTAGTATTACTGCCGAAAGTCCTGTTGTTGCTGCATTTTCTGGCGAAATAGGTATAAAGGGGCACGATTTCAGGCTGGAAGGCTATAACACGGATATTTATGGTTTTGAAAGATCCCTTAAGCCCTTGCTTAAAAACCGGCACGATAGTGCACTGGTACTCGGCGATGGCGGTGCGGCAAAAGCCGTGAAATGTGTGCTGGATAATTTAGGTATAGCATATAAATGCGTTACCCGAAGGGCTGCGCCGGGGCATATTTTGTTCAGCGAACTGAAGCCGCATCATATCAAAAACAACCTGCTGATCATCAATACGACGCCTTTGGGTATGTCGCCGAACGTAGACGAATGCCCGCCGATACCCTATGAGGCCATCACAGATAATCATTTACTTTACGATTTGATCTATAATCCCGAACAAACCTTATTTTTGAAAAAAGGCGCGGAAAGATGCGCGGCGACAAAAAACGGCTACGAAATGTTAGTGCTGCAAGCCGAAAAATCCTGGGAAATATGGAACTCAAAAGACAAGCATCCATGAGAAAGATATTAGCACTTGTAAGCGCCGTTCTATTGCTGGCTGCATGCAACAGTAACCCGGATTATTCGCCGAAACCGCGCGGTTTTTTTCGCATCAAATTTCCGCAGAAGGCATACAGGCAGTTTGATACCGTTTACCCGTTTACTTTTATTTACCCTAAATATGCCTTTATCGAAAAGGATATGCACCCGCAGCGGAACGACAGCAAACTGGTAAATATGAAATACCTGCTCAATATGCAATTCCCGCAATTCAATGGCACACTGCACCTGAGTTACGAGAGCATTACCTCCAAAAAGGTTTTTGACGAGTTAACCGAAGACGCGCGCACTTTCGCATTTAAACATACGGTAAAGGCCACCTCTATCGAACAGGGTATCATCCACAATTCGGCACGGAAGATATACGGCATCTATTATACTATAGAGGGCAATGCGGCATCTTCCTTACAGTTTTACATAACCGACAGTACCAAAAATTACCTGCGCGGCGCTTTGTATTTTAACAACGAGCCACGACAGGATTCGATACAGCCGGTACTCAGTTTTGTGAAGAAGGACATTGATACCATGCTGAAAACCTTTCAGTGGAAGGGGGAGTGATTTTTGATGCTGAATTGCGGAATCCAAGGCTGTTTGAATGGTCAGATTCGAAATTGAACATTCGAAATTCGAAATAAGAATATGGCTAAATTAAGATCATTCGTCAACAATCCGTACCAGGAAAATACTTATATCCTTTTTGATGAGACACGCGAGTGCTGCATCATCGACCCGGGTATGTACACCGCTTCGGAACAAAATGCAGTGACTAATTTTATCCGGGATAATCAATTAAAGCCCGTATTGCTGTTAAATACGCATTGCCATATCGACCATGTACTGGGTAATAAACTGGTGTCCGATCTTTATGGGTTAAAACCGCAGTTCCACATCGGCGAGTCGCCTGTACTGGCATCAGTGCCTGCTTATGCACCGCAAATGGGTATGCGGTATGAACCATCACCTTTGCCCGATCATTACCTTTCGGAAACAGGCACCGTATCATTCGGCGATACCGACTTGCAATTGATCTTCGCGCCGGGCCACTCGCCTGCGCATCTTTGCTTTTACAATGAGGCTGATAATTTCCTGGTAGGTGGCGATGTGCTGTTCCGCGGCAGCATAGGGCGCTGGGATTTCCCCGGCGGTAATTTTGAAACACTTACCCAAAATATTCGCGAAAAACTGTTCACCCTGCCCGATGACTGTACGGTGTACCCCGGCCATGGCCCTGAAACTACGATCGGTTTTGAAAAAGGGCATAACCCGTTTTTTAGTTAAGTTGTACCTATTACGTCCAACAAATTTGTAGTTTAGCGTCCAACGTACCACACGCATTGAACACCGCCATCTACATAGCCCGCCGTTATCTTTTTTCGAGGAAGAAGATGCATGCCATCAATATCATATCGGGTATATCCATGCTGGGTGTGTTTATAGGTAGTGCGGCGCTCATTGTTATTTTATCGGTTTTCAACGGTTTTGAAAAGGTGATCTTATCGCTTTACAGCAACTTTACGCCCGAAATGCTGATAGCACCCAGGCAGGGTAAGACATTCGATCCCAATACTCCTTATTTCAATGCCCTGCGCCGCGACCCAAAGCTGATATCCTTCACTGAAATACTGGAGGAAAAAGCTTTGATACGCTACGGCACCGATGGCGAATTTATTGGGACCGTAAGAGGCGTTAGCGATGATTTTTTGAAAGATCCGCTGTTGGATAGCACCATTGTAAAAGGGAGTTTTACCCTAAAAAGCAAAGGCCATTTTTATGCGGTTATCGGCGCCACTGTGCAAAGTAAATTATCTGTCAACATTAACGACCAGCTTTCGCCGCTGCAAATATACACCCCCAACCGGCACGCGTCCAGTTCTGCCAACCAGCTTAATGAGTTCGAGGTAAGGTATATTTATCCATCGGGGATATTCAATATCCAGCAGGATTTTAACAACCTTATCATCACCCATATCGATTTTATGCGCGATCTGCTGAACGAGCCCAAAAACATTTCGGCAATTGCCCTCAACTACAAAAAAGGCACCGATCTTGGACTGGTTAAAGACGACCTGACGGACAAGCTTGGCGCAGCGTTCACCATCAAAGACCGTTACGAACAAAATGCCGAATTATACAAAACACTCAACTATGAACGGTGGTTCATTTTCGTGATACTTACGTTTGTGCTCATCATCGCCATATTTAACATTATCGGGTCGTTAACCATGCTGGTTATCGACAAGCAAAAGGACATTGCCATCTTAACCAGTCTTGGAGCGAATAAACGGCTGATACAGGGCATCTTCTTTTCTGAAGGGATGATGATCTCCTTTATGCTGGTTGGACTAATATTCTGCCTTTTGCAGGAACAGTTCGGCTTCATCAGGTTCGGCGAAGAAATGTCGGCTATAGACGCATACCCGGTTGCGTTAAAGGTTACCGACTTTCTTTTAGTTTTTCTGACCGTAGGCGGCATCTCAACCATCGCATCAGGTGTAAGCGCACGTTTAAGTATCAAAAGGCTGGGAGAGATCAAAGAAGAATTGTAATTTTGGGCATAAAGCTTAAAGCTCTTTTTATAAAAACAAAATTCCGGCATATAGCTTTTAGCTTTATGCTTTTACCTTTCAACCTATAAAATATGGAATCGAAACGTCAGCAAAAATTCGCGGGAGTTATACAACAGGACCTGGCCGCCATATTTCAGCGCGAGGGGATGAACCTTTTGCCAAATACGATGATAACGATCACCAAGGTACGGGTAACCCCCGATCTGGCCATTGCACGTGTGTTCCTAAGCTTTTTCAATAATACCAATAACCAGCTGGCTTTGAATACTATCAAAGCGCACGCATCCGAAATACGCTATAAACTTGGCGCCCGAATTAAAGACCAGGTGAGAATAATTCCGCAGCTTGAGTTTTTTGTGGACGATACGAGCGATTACGTAGAGCGTATGGATAAAATATTCGACAAAATAAGCAAGGAAGAGCGCCAGCCCGACGGAGAATAATACAACGATGTCATTTCCTTTAGAGGTACTTATTGTTAATGAACAAACACACCTTGTTAGAAAACTACATCCGCTCCCACCCTGCAGAGGTCGGCAAGGTGGTTGACTACACGCCTGGAACTGACCTCCTGTACAGATTCGATTTTACAGCAGCGAATACTGAATTAAGCGCGGAAGACATTGAGGACACCAGTCGTTTCAGCGCATGGATAACCACCAAATTAAAAGAAAATAATTGCAGCTACGGTATTGGCGGATACATGGAGCACCGCACTATTTATGCCCGTAGCGCGCATTTTAATACTGAAGACGAGCCACGCCGCCTGCATCTTGGCGTAGATATATGGGCCGGGGCCGGAACGCCGGTTTACGCGCCGATGTCGGGTTATGTGCATAGTTTCCAGGATAATAATAATCACGGCGATTACGGGCCGACTATCATTTTACAGCATGATGTTGATGGGCTTGAGTTGTATTCGCTCTACGGTCATTTAAGCCGGAAAGATTTAGTCGTGCTGCACACCGGGGATAGTATCGAAAAAGGCCAGCAAATTGGCACTTTTGGCAACCAGGACGAGAACGGGCACTGGCCGCCTCACCTGCATTTTCAGCTGATGTTTGATATGGAAGATTTAACAGGCGATTATCCAGGTGTGGCCAAATTTTCTGAGAAAGAGAAATGGTTGAAAAATATTCCTGACCCGAACCTGATCCTGCGATTTCCAAATACGGAATAATAGGTTTATTTTTAATAAACCTAAAATCACATGACACCACGATCTTTTTTTGCTATCATCATTAAGATTACCGGGCTTTACCTCGTAATCGGCGCAGTTGTTTCCATTCCCCAGGTTATTACCGCGTTATTTGCTTATAAGTCTCAATTTAACTATAGCAGCGGGGATGATGTATTAACAATGGGTTCTTTCCTGGTATTTTCTGTCTCCTTTTATCTTGCCGTGATGTATTACTGTGTTTTCAAAACAGAATGGATCATCGACAAACTTCAGTTAGATCAAAACTTTTCGGAAGAAAGATTCGAACTCAATATCCATCGCTCAACTGTTTTAAGAATAGCAGTCATTGTTATCGGGGGTATTATAATAACCGATAGCTTGCCGCTATTGTGCAAACAGGCATTTGAGTTTGTCCGGTTTAACCGGACAGGCGCAGACCTGAAGCAGAACCCTGAAACGGTATGGATGATATTTTATTTTGTTAAAGTTTCGGTCGGCTTTGCTTTGATCTCGGCTAGTCGCCCGATAGTCAATTTTATTGAGTTGAAAAGAAAAAAGCCTGCTCAAAATGAAATAACGGAATAATTTCACCAGCTTTCGGCCTTCTTAATACAAACGGTCAGCTCGGTAGCTATTTGCCGTTGCTCGTCCATATCCGGGTGCGTTCCACAGCCGTGGTAAAACCGTTTGGAGAAAAAATATTTTGATACTTTTTTATCCCCGGCATTATTTACATAAGCAACTACGCCTGTCAAATATTTATGCATGGCGGCGCGCAATGCGTCGTTAGCCATTGGGCTGCTCAGGCAGATGATATCGGCATCAGGGTATCGTTTTCTAACGGTTTGAATAAATTTTACATAAGCGCTACAGAACAGGGTTGAGTCTTGTACGCCATCATTCTGGCCCAGGCAAATGGTAACCACATCGGGCTGGTAACGGCGAAAGTCCCACGCTGTTTTGTTATCACGCAGAAATGTTTTGTCAAATACATCGGGCATTACGATGTCCATATTGCAGCAGCTGTGTGTCAGCCCGATACCTGCCACGGCAGTCAGCTGCCATTGCGCGTTGAGCGCCCTTGACGTTATAGCCCCATAGCTGCGGTAAGCATTATGCTGATCGTACCAGGCGCCGGTATTGCAGGGCGACGCCGCAACATCGATACCTGTACCGGTTGTGATAGAGTCGCCGATGTACTCGATCTTGCGTGTTGGTTTTGACGGTGGCTGCAGCAATTGCTCACAACGGATGCCCGTAAACTCCAGGTACCCAATGCCCGATTCCGTATCTTTACAAATGGTCACTATATGCACTTCATTGGGCAATCCGGCAGCTACTTTGATCACATTGGCCTTACCCGTAGTTTGTACCCTGTACGACGGCTGGTCGTCCACCGCCACCTCGATATAGTTATGCGTGTTACCATCCTTTACCTCGTCATTAAGCAGTATCTCGCAATCGCTTCCTTTAAATTTCGCCCTGATATATACACCCGGCGACCAAAATTTCGGCTTCAGTTTATTAGCGAAATCTATACGTCCAAAATATTGTATCCGCGGGTCATCAGCCTTAAACAACTTTAGTACCGGCTGCTTTGCGAAAACGATATGGCTAAGCAGTATTAAATAGGCAGAAAATAGAATACGGGCCATGTTATGAAAAGAAAAACTTGGCTCAAAATTAACTTTTTGGCATGGTGGGTAGTAATACTATTATAACAAAAACCCGCCGCACAAAGAACATTTGAGCAGTCCGGCTCGCAAAAACTATTTGATCAGCAATTGCTGAAAAGTCACACTATCGCCGCTAAAAGCATCAAAGTCTACCACATGGCCAATGCCGGTTATCGTAGCTTTGTCCGAATGCTGCCATATCAGCCAACGCTTGCTGCCGATCGATCTCATTTCGGGCTGATCGTAATTAGCTACCCATAATGGATAACCATCAAAGAAACCCAGCAGGTAATCCTGGTAAAAGCTCGACCCCGAATAGATAATAGGTTTTATACCGGTTTTCTTCTCGATAAAAGTTAGGAACTCCTTCAGTTGCAGGCGCATTTTATCGGGCGTCATGTGGTTCAGTTCCTCCACATCAACTACCATGGGCAGGTCGCCTTTTTCCACTTTCACATTTTGAAGAAAAAACCTTGCCTGCCACGACCCGCTTTTGGATGGCTTAAAATAGTGATAAGCGCCACATATTATCCCGGCTTTGGCGGCCTCGCGCCAGTTGCGCTGAAAATACGGGTCGACGGACAGGATACCTTCGGTTGCCTTGATAAAGGCAAAAGTAATATGCACACTATCCTCCTCCATCGCCTTCACTTTCTGCCAGTCGATTTTTCCCTGCGCATAGGAAACATCGATACCATGAATGGCATATTTGTCAGGTATCCGGATATTGAAACTGCGGTAAGTACGATAATGCGGGTTGCCGCCGATATCCCTTACCCAGCGCCAGGCTGAGCTAAATCCCCGCAGAACATACCCGTAATAAAATGGAGAAAGCAATACAAGGGCTATACCGGCAATCGTTAATCTAAGTTGAATAGGCCAGCCTTTCTTTTTCTTTTTGCGCGTTGCCGTTTTACGCGCTGGCGATGGCTTTTTTGCAGGGGGTCTTTTAGGCGCGGCCACGGCGCAAAAATAAGAATATAAGCTCGTTCTCACAATATAAAACCCCCTTGCACTCGCTGCTCGGGGGTTTAAACCTAAACCTTATCACAGTTGGCCTGTCAGAACGACGGCCTCATGTACAGCAAATATAATAATGTAACACGCATGTTACAAATAATTCAACGAACTCATTGTGTTTATTCGACGCAGACTATTTTTTGATAGTCACAAGTGGGTTGTATCCGCACGCGCTGCAAATCAGGGTATTATCAATAACAACCTCATGTATTTTAGGTATTGAGCAACATTTCGGCGAGTCAAGTTTCAGGGTGACATGAATGCTGTCGGTAGCCAGGGTGCCGAGTGTCAGTTTAAACGTCTGCGTTGAAGTAGCTATGATCCGCACGAATCGGTTTGCCTTATCCGTGCTATCAACAGTCGCGTAAACATTTTGGCCATCAACCGAGCTGCTCACCTTAAGATCCTCGAATTTGTAGGGCGAACCCGGTGACAGGAAAAGGTCGGCGCCGCTGGTTTTATCTACTATTCGTACCCCAATGGTAGGCGCCACTACAGCAATAGCAGGGCATATGCCGCATTTACTGCTGGCCGGGGTATTTTTACAGGCGCCCCATAACATAGCCGAAGCTGCCAGAACGATAAGGAACCTTTTCATAATTCAATGACTTTAAAATTAATACGTTCATAGCAGCGATCACGATACAGTACATTGATAATCTTTTTCCTGGCGTGTCCAATTGCCATCGTTTCACTTGTTATGCTGGTATAATTCATATATTTATTAACCTGTCCATCGCAAGCTGGACCAAAAATTTACTAAAATGGACGAATACGCATTAATTATGAGGCACGAGGACGGAACGAAGATCGCCTCGCCCGAGCAAATGCAGATCTGGATGAAACAGACCATGGACTGGATAGGTGGTATTGCAGCTAAAAACAAATTTGTAAGCGGTACCGGCCTGCTCTTCGACGGTGCTAAAGTGGTCGGACATGGCGGCATAGTTACCGACGGCCCCTTCGGCGAGATAAAGGAAACTATCGGGGGGCTTATCGTGGTTAAAGCGGCTTCAGTTGAAGAAGCTATTGAATTTGCCAAAGGCTGCCCGGTTTTGCAGGGCGATGGCAACACTATGGAAGTGCGCCGAATCGCGAAAAACGACGGCACGCATTAGAACCATCTTTGTGCCTCCCTATGAAAAAACTTGGTACCAGCTGTGGTTAACTGGCCCCGAAAAGATTAACCACAGCGGGCACAAGGGGGGCAGAGTTCACAAACGTTTTTGAACGCAATGGAGCAACCGGAACTGATACCTCACCTTTTCAGGACAGAATACCGCAAAATAGTTTCGGTACTTTACCGGCGCTTCGGGTTCGGCCAGATGGAAACTGCCGAGGATATTGCCGCCGATACATTCGTTACCGCAGCCCAAACCTGGCCTATGCGTGGTATTCCGCCCAACCCGGTAGCCTGGCTGTATAACGTGGCCCGAAACAAAGCCAAAAACCACCTGCAGCGCGAAACGATCTTTACTAAAAAAATAGAACCTGAACTTACCCACAGCTCTTCCGAATTGTACGAACAGGACATCGACCTTTCACCCCGGAACATTAACGACAGCCAATTGCAGATGATGTTTGCAATTTGCCACCCTGCTATCCCTCCAGAGGCTCAGATCGGTCTGTCCCTTCGTATTCTTTGCGGTTTTGGTATTGACGAGATAGCAGCTGCATTCCTGAGTAATAAAGACACTATTAACAAACGCCTGTTTCGTGCAAAGGAAAAACTCCGCAAAGGGAAGGTCAGGATCGAACTGCCAAACGCCGCTGAATTGGATGAAAGGCTGGAACCAGTGCTGCGCACCATATACCTGCTATTTAATGAGGGCTACTATTCCGTAAGCCAGAAACAGGTTTTGCGAAAGGAACTTTGTTTGGAAGCTATCCGTCTTTGTTATATGCTGATAGACAACACGGAAACCAACAAACCCGGGGTAAATGCGTTGCTGGCCCTGATGCTGTTTCATGCTTCACGGTTTGAGGCGAGGGTGGGTAAAGATGGTGAACTGATCCTTTACGACGACCAGGACACCAGCCTTTGGGATACCGATCTCATCAGTCGGGCCAGCTATTTCTTTCATTGCGCGGCCGGCGGCGATACACTTTCCAAATACCACCTCGAAGCTGGTATTGCCTGGTGGAACACGCAAAAGACCGACTCCGCGGAAAAGTGGGAAAGCGTTTTGCAGCTATATAACCAGCTGCTCGCCATAGAGTATTCGCCGGTGGCTGCACTTAACCGAACTTATGCCCTTTCAAAAACCAGCGGTAAGGAAATGGCCATAAGGGAAGCAGAACAATTGAAGCTGGAAAACTATCCCTTTTATTTTACCCTTTTGGGCGATTTATATACCGGTATCGACACAGAAATGGCGCGTAAAAATCTGCTGAAAGGTCTTTCGATCACTAAAAGCGACTTTGATAAGCAAGCCATCCGGCGAAAAATAGACTTACTATAAGTTTAACCGGTATTACCGGCTGCGGCAGTAAAAAGGTCGTTTTCCGGTTGTTCAACAGTTTTTGCCCGCTTTCCAAAATAATTCCAACCCATTGTCCAATCCTGCAATACCCGGTCGTCATTAGGGTATAAATCAAATACAGAATAAAATGGAACAGAGAATTAGTTTTTTTAACAAAGGGCAAAATGCCATGAAAGTGTTGTTTGGATTCGGTAGTTATTTAAGAAGATCAGACCTTGATCAGCAGCTTTTGCATTTAATAGAGTACAGGGTATCGCAGATCAACGGCTGCGCCTTTTGCCTGGATATGCATTCGAAGGACTTGCGCGCCGGCGGCGAAACAGAACAGCGCATTTATATGCTCGATGCATGGCGCGAAGCGCCATTTTACACGCAACGGGAACGTGCCGCGCTTGCCTGGGCAGAGGCTGTTACCAAACTTACGGATAAAAATGTGCCCGATGATGTTTATCAGCTGGCCAACAGCCAGTTTACCGAGCAGGAACTGGTCGACCTTACCTTTGCGGTTTTGGCCATCAACTGCTTCAACCGCATCAACATAGCCTTCCAAACTCCGGCAGGCGACTACCACCCTGGCCAGTTTGCAACGCAGACGGCGTAAAATTAAACGCAATAAAAAGCCACTCTCCAATGGAGAGTGGTTAGGAATTAGCAGGTCCGGCGGGCTGACAAGCGCACTTCTCATCTTACGCTGCACTCGCTATACCGGGATATATGCGTTTATTTGCTTAATAATTGGTTTAAAATTATCTCCAATTTAGGATCGCTTGGCCGCGGAGCGTCCTGATCAACGATATTGCCTTTTTTATCTATTATCATATATCTCGGTATCGTTTTTAAATTAAATTTATTTGAAAAATCCGTAAAAGCGGCATTCTTTAGTAGGATAAAGCTGAGCTTGTCAGGCAGACCTATGTCGTTTGCCTTATGTTTCCAGGCAGACATGTCCTCGTCTTTTGAAAGATACAGGAATACAATGGGTGCCCCTTTGGTTTTATATTTCTGTGCTAACGAGTGCGAAGCGGGCATTTCTGACAAACAAGGTGCACACCAGGACGCCCAAAAATCGAGGTATATTACGTTGCCTTTTGATTGGCCGAGCAATTGCTCTAAGTTTACAACTTTATTGTTGCCGAGGGACTTTAATTCAACGTTTTTTGAAAGCTTTGCCTGTAGATTTGACCTGTACTTTTCTAAATTTTCAGTTAGATAATTTGCCAGATCAGGATGTCTCGCAACTTTATTAAAAGCAGCAATTTGTTCAATTAAAGTATCCAATTGAGCTTTAGTATCAGGCTTGTAATTTTTCAGATAACCGTAAATGGCGTAATCCTGTATTGCCGGCGGTAGATTTTTACGCATATCATTGATGTATTCGTCAGTGCTTGAAATGTGATGAACTTTATTGATATACAAAATATAATTATTTATCACATTTCTGAAGGTTAAATAATTCCATGACGTGCTATCAGCGTTTTTTAAAGAAGTTAAAACGTTGTCATCGTTTTTTAAAAACCTGGCGTATAATGAAAGCAGCCCAGCCAGTTTGTCATATTCAACGGTCGACTTTGCATCTTTATAAACATCGTTGTGCAATGTATTTTTACGATTTTCAAGAATCTGTTTTTTGCTGGCGTAAAACTTATTAATTGCTTTGATCCCGGTGAGAAAGTCAGTTTTGTTCGAATAGTTCATTGATCCGACATTGAACAAAAGGGTGTCCATCAGATCTATTCGATTTTGTAGAATGGAATTGTTCGAACTCAATGTTGTCCGGCCATTTTTCTTTATGAGCGATACTGTATCTGACGATCTTATTATAAAATATCTTAGATCACTGAAGTCGGGAGTGTTTGTGCTATAAAAGACTATCGGATCTGTGACATCAATGTGTAAAGTATCACTATTGATAAATGGATATAGTTGGGAATTGTTAAAATGATCAATGTAACTAAACTCTTCATTCCTGTTACCTGTGCGATTAATGATCACCAAAGTAGATCGTCTTTTACTTGTCTTTTGATCTGGGTCTCTTGTCTTTTGACCGCTACAGGATAAAAAATGGATTGCAATTAATAATACAAATACAATTTTGGTCATAATAGTTTATATTGATAGTATGCAAACGAATGGTTTTACAACCATTCGTTTGTGAAAATAAATATTATGGGCAGCTGCTGCAGCACCAGGTTGCGGTTTGACAACGTCCGCTAGTAATATTTTCATCGGCCTCGGCTTGAGCAGTTGCCTTGCTAAATGATTGCGGGCTATAAAAACCATTGCAAGAGTATGCGCAAGTCCCGGGTGCAGCGACACCGCCTTTCACATTTTTCATTTGCTCTCTATCGAGCATTTTAAAGTTATTCATGACTTTTTTTAGATTTGTTAATTTTGCTTACTCTTTTCCAAGGTTTTCAGCTTTCCCTTTTTCTTCGGCCGAAAGAAAGTCTTCAAAAAATATATTTTAATTCTTCAATGTCATAGTTTTCAGGCAACCGGTACCCATTTATGAAAATAGTTGGGGTATAGGTAATTTCAACTTCGTCACACCATGTACCCATAGCTTCCATCTTATCATTTTGGTTTACAAGTTCACCGTTCATAAGATATTTTGAGGAAAACAGTTCATAGTCCTTTTTGGGCGCCAAATACCAGTCGTCAAGTGCCTGTTGAGTTTTGGCGCGATCATTTTGTGCTTCAATGGCAAGCAGGTGCCTTACAACTTGAGCGCCACGGTCATCTTTGTTATTTTTTGCAGTGAATATTACCCGCAGATTTACATTTTTATTATAGGTTACTATATCTTCAAGCGTAGGATGTGCTTTGGCGCAAGGGCCACAATAGGGATTGCAAACTTTAATTATCGTATTTTCGGCATTTGGGTCGCCTATAAGAATACCTAATTGCTGCCAATTATCCGTTTTATCCTGTTTGGTTAAAAGCCCATTAAATATGTCAGGATTGTATTGTAACCTTTTGTAAGCATTTTTATACAAATTCTGATCTTTTGCTTTGAAAAAGATGGGCTTCAGGGTATACCATGCCACAATGGGCATCAATAGCGCAAACGCAACCCCGAGCGCAAAAGCGAAGCCATTCGTCGTAAAGAATAGTAACGAATGTACGGGCCTCCAGAAATTGAAAGCGCTCCATATCAGTTCCGCAGCCAGACAAGCCTGAACAGTAAGGCAAAGTAAACACCATTGGTGAACAATTCGCCATTGATAATAAATGCTGAATAAAATATAAGGAGCTGCAAATATGTTCAAAAATGCCAGGCAACCTTTTTTATCAGAAAATGACATGCCCGGCATTAATAATAAAATAGTCGTAGAACAGAAATAGAAAAACCCGATCTCCGACCAGCTTACTCCCCATATTTTCGAGGCTTGGCTGCCTAGCACTGCATCGCAATTGCTTCTGGCACCGGCTGTGCAAATATTCTTCACGAATATGTTGCTTTTGTCTATTTCGTAAACCAGCAAAAAAACAGTTGTAGCAAGTCCGCATAATTTTATAAACGTAATAGGCATATAAGCGAGGCTTTTTGCAGCGATACCATTGGCAACAACTAAGAATAACAGTAACAAAATTGCACTAGTAATAGTGAGTGTTAGTTTATTCTTTTCAATTTTCTCCTTTTTTAGATGGACCTCGAAATCTCGTTCGCCGCTATTTTCATTAAGCTCTGCAAATAAGGCTGTATTTCTGAATTGCTCAATAAATTGCTGCTTTGCAATTTTTTGTGGTCGTTTTAAATTATAAATCAAATCGACTGCGTTATCACTCATCCCTGTCACCAGTACAAAATCGCTTCCCACATCAGGGACGCTCATGTAGGCTATAAATGGTGCCTTTAAATGATCAATTTCATCTGTAGGAACATTATATGCAGCATTTCGAATATTAAACCGATCGAAAGTATCGCTTAAGCTAAATAAACTTGGGTAATAAGGGTTTTCTTCTATAGCGGACTGTAATGATGTTTTTGTTACCGGTATTTTTAATAAGGTTGCGTAAGCAAAAGCGACTTTTTTAAGACTGGAATTAAAGGTTTGGGCCATTTATATATTTAGACTAAAACAGTTGTTACCAATGTCCAGATATTCGTTAGTAATATCAATCCGTTTTTTCACGGCATTTTTACCGTCAAAACACCCAATATTGAAAATCTGACGAGTAAGTACTTGCATATTGAAAAATGAACATCCAACTGTAGGTGCTCGGGGCCTGATAAAGCGGGCGCCAGGCTTGTGCCCTCGGTAGCTGGTTGAACCGGAAGTTTATTTCATAATCGTTCGTCATCGTGAACGTAGTGAAGCATCTATGCCGGATGGATGTTAACCGTAATACATAGTGTTATGAAATAGATTTTTTTACGCTCCACTACCTGGGTATGACAATGAGGAGCAAATCAGCTGGCTATATAAATTCGACTGGCCAGGTTGGGGGCTCAAGCCTACAGCCTTTGTTGCAATTGTAGATCGCATAATTTCTACTTTGGAAGAATATTTTGCGGGCACCTCTGAGTTTAATGATGAATTATTGGAATTTGATGAAACTGCCGCGAAAGCCAAACCTTCAGCGTGGGCGCTGATGCTGCGCTGGAAATTAGGTTTTCGCCCACCGGAAGCTTTTATACTTAAACTAGCCCTTATTCTTGCAAATCCCCAGCTACCTGCGTGATTAATGATTTCTGCAAGAAGAATCGGCCCAGGCTCCCTCTGTCGCAACACGCCCCTCATATTGCCGCATTCACCAGTTTGGATAGGCGCCTATTCACCCTAAGTTTGTATTGTGCATTGTTAAACAGGCATTTGCCACCGCTCTTTGAAAATTATTTAAAAATAAATTTGTGCAACCAAAAGGTGGCATATATATTTGCAACCAAAAGGTTTCATAAATAATGAGAAGAGATGTGTTCCAGGCGATAGCCGACCCGACGAGGAGGGAGATTTTGGGATTGATAGCGCATAAGTCGCTTAATATAAATTCAGTGACGGAGCAATTTGACGTAAGCCGGGCGGCCATTTACAAACACATGAAGATATTGACCGAGTGCGGGTTGCTCGAGATCAAACAGCAGGGGCGCGAACGCTTTTGCGAAGGCAAGCTGGAAAGGCTGAATGAAATATCGGATTGGGTGGCGCAGTACCGGGAATTTTGGGAGACGCGCCTCGATTCGTTAGAAAGTTATTTAAAAACCCTCCAGGGAAAGAGCAATGATCAGGGTAAAACTACATTATAAAGGAGAAAAATATGACACGCTTAAATAATGCCGATGTTGAAGTAAAGAAGCGCGAATTGGTAATAGTCCGCTTGTTCGACGCGCCACGCGCATTGGTTTACAAAGTTTGGACAGATCCGGAACATGTAAAACAATGGTGGGGGCCAAAACCATTCACCAACCCGGTATGCGAGATCGATCTGAAGCCGGGCGGCAGGTTCTATTACGTAATGCGTTCGCCGGATGGCATGGATTTTCCGATGCTTGGAACGTATATCGAGATTGTCCCCAACGAGCGGCTCGTATATTCAGACGACCTGTTTGAACAGGCCGGATTTTGGAAGATGGCGATAGGAGACAAAGTAGGCGATGACATCGATTTTTCGACCATCAAAAACAAGGTGACCGTAATTTTTGAGGACAAAGACGGAAAAACCAAACTTACATTAACAACCCGGTTTGCATCCAACGATATACGCGACGCTATGATAGGCATGCAAATGGCCGAAGGCTGGACCCAAAGCCTGGAGAAGTTTGCTTACGAATTAACTATTTCCTGAGCAATATGAAAGATATGGCAATATCCCCCGATAAATTCAGCGGCAACACAGATAACCGTGAGATCGTGATCAACCGCCTGCTGGATGCGCCGCGCGAGCTGGTATTTGAAGCATGGACCAACCCGAAGCACCTGGTAAACTGGTGGGGCTGCCAGGGTTTCAGCAGCACTTTTCACCACATCGAAATAAAACCCGGCGGCAAATGGCACTTTGAAATGAACGGCGCCAACGGGGTAAGTTTCCCAAACTTTGTGCTGTTCACCGAAGTGGTAAAGCCCGAGCGACTCACCTATCTGCATGCCGCGGATGAATCTTACGAACCCAACTTTAAAGTGACCGTAACTTTTGAACAGCGGGGCGCTAAAACCTGGCTAACCATGCGCAGCATATATGCTACCGTTGCGGAGCGCGATTATGCTGTGAAAGCGTTCGGCGTTGTTGAGGGCAGCAATCAAACTATGGATAAACTGGAACTTTACCTTAAATCGCGGTTCGATCTGCAAAATCAATTAAAAATCAACAATGTGTCAAGAGTAACCACCTACCTCAATTTCAGTACCCAAACCGAGCAGGCATTTAATTTTTATAAGTCAGTATTCGGCACCGAATTTTCGGGACCTGGAATAGCAAGGTTCGGCGAAATTCCGCCACACGAAGGCATGCCGGCTTTGAGTGAAGAGGACAAGAAACTGATTCTCCATATCGAGTTACCTATCCTCGGCGGCCATGTACTGAAGGGAACCGATGCGCCCGAATCCATGGGTTTTACCCTGAAAAAAGGCGACAATATGCACATTAACCTGGAACCCGATACCCGCGAGGAAACCAAAAGGTTATTCGACGGCCTTTCGGAAGGCGGCCAGGTAACCATGCCGCTAATGGATATGTTCTGGGGTGGCTATTATGGTAGTTTCACTGACAAATTCGGTATCAACTGGATGGTGAACTGTTCTGAAGAAAAGAAATAATTAATTCATAAATCAAACTCACTAAAACAATGAAAAAGATCAAAATTATTTACTGGATCTGCACGATCATTATCTGCGGATTAATGTTATTCTCAGCGGTTATGACCTTCATACCCCAACCACCAAATCCCGAGATGGTAAAGCTTGCATACCCCGGCTACATATTTAAGTTTTTGGCCGTGGCTAAAATATTGGGAGTGGCTGCTATCCTGGCGCCTGGTTTCCCAAGATTAAAGGAATGGGCCTATGCCGGCCTATTTTTTGACTTGCTCGGTGCAACTTATTCATTCATTGCTATCGGCGATCCGGTATCAGCGTGGGCGCCAATGTTCATCTTTATCGCTATCCTTTTTGGATCGTATTTCACTTATCACAAAAAGATAGCCGCGTAAATTAACCATTAATGTTCTGAACGATGGAAATGCAAATGGTAGAGGTTTTTAAAACAAATGTGAGGCAGAAAAGACAGGCTAAACGGCTGTTGAATATCCTGTCGCAGCAGTTCCCTTTATGCCGCATCAATTTCGACCTGGAGGATTGTGACAAGATATTGCGGGTGGAAGGGAACAACATTCGCCACGAAAAAATAACCGCACTGGTAACCGGGCATGGTTACCGGTGCGATATACTCGAATAGAACATTCAAGCTCATTAAAATGACACAAGTAACTTCGAAAGACGGTACACTCATCGCTTACGAAAAAACCGGCAGTGGCTTACCTTTAATATTGGTAGACGGCGCCCTTTGCAGCCGCGATTTCGGCCCAATGCCAAAACTGGCACAGTTTCTCGCCGGCAGTTTCACCGTCTTCACCTACGACCGCCGCGGAAGAAATGAAAGCGGCGATACCAAACCCTATGCTGCTGAACGCGAAGTGGAAGATATTGAAGCACTAATTAACGTTGCGGGCGGCGCAGCTTACGTATATGGTGTATCATCAGGTGCCGCCCTTGCCCTGGCTGCTGCCGCAAACGGGCTAAATATCACCAAACTTGCCCTGTACGAACCTCCTTTCGATGTTTCGGACGAAGGGCACCATGCTCCGGCCGACTCGCTGCCTCAACTGAAGGCCCTTATTACGCAGGACCGCCGGGGCGATGCCGTAAAATATTTTATGAAGGATATCATTGGCATCCCCCCGCTGGTTGTTTTTATGATGACACTGTTCCCTATCTGGAAAAAACTAAAAGCCGTTGCGCACACATTGCCCTATGATATTACCATACTGGACGGCTTCGGTTTGCCCGTAGAGCGTGCCAAATCTGTCAGGGTCCGCACGCTTGTTTCAGGCGGCGATAAAAGCCAGGTTTTGCTGCAGCACGCTGTAAAAAAGCTGGCTGAGGTAATACCAAATTGCGAACTAAGGATGTTAAAAGGGCAAACCCACAACGTATCTGAAAAGGCGATAGGCCCGGTGCTTGTAGAATTTTTTAATAAATAATTAACCTCTCCAAATAATAACCCTTCCTGGCACTTGCCGGAGTAGCAGCAATTTTGTAACTTGCGTTGCCTCTATAATTCAACCTATGAAAAAATTTAAACGGCATTAGCCCCCTGTGGGGCAATAATGGCACGTTTTATTACGCAAAAACACTGGTTTAGCGAGAAATTTTGCACTAAGTAAAATTAAGGCATCGTTAGCAACGTTAACCTGTCAACATGCGTAATGTTCCATAAACGTTAATTAATATTTAATTTCAGCAAATCATTCCAAACATTTTATTTGATTTTTGGTTTACCATGTTGATTCACTTTATCACTGGATAAAAATGTCAAAGCGGGTATTAATAATAGAAGATGACGAAGATATACTTCAGGTATTAGAAACGGTGTTGGTCCACAACGATTATGAAGTTAAAGGGCTTGAACGGACTGACGATATACTTAAATCTGTAGGGGAATATAAACCGGACCTTGTTTTAACCGATTACCTTCTTTCGGGTACCAACGGGGGCAAGATATGCCAGCAAATAAAAGGCAATAAGGATACCTGCCACATACCGGTTATTTTAATATCTGCCTACCCCGAACTGGCTGTTTCACTGGGTCATTTTGGTTTCGATGCCTTTATTACAAAACCTTTTGATATCAATGTGCTGGTAAAAAAGATAGGCGGCCTGATTAATTAATGCCGGCTTCATAAAATTCACCAAAATTAAATCTCATTACCTGGAATCGTCCAAATAACGGATATTCGGCTTTCGTGTGTTTTTTACAGGGCGGTGACCGTATAAAATGTGCATAAATAACATTTTTAGGCTATCACCGTTAACTTTGAAAGCGGCACAAAAGGTAAACATGTTTATGCCGGGTGCTTTTTAAATAAAATACCGGGCTGCCATATAATCAGTTGGAATTATTCGAATGAGATATACCCTTTTTGCACTAATATTATTTTTTTCTATTGCCGCAAAAGGGCAAAATACCATTGTGAGTGGGTCTGTGACCGATGCGCAAACCAACCAATTAATGCCCTTCGTAACCGTGTCTTTCCCTGGTACGCCTATCGGTACCAATACCGGGAATACCGGTAAATACCGCATTGAAACAGGTAAAACTTACACACAGCTTAAATTTTCTTCTGTTGGCTATAAGCCGGTTATCCGTACCATCGTTGCCGGTAAGGAACAGGTGATCAATGTGCGCATGCAGTCGGACGTACAAACCCTTGCCGATGTAAAAATTCATGCCGGGAAAAAGACGCGTTACAGGAATAAGGACAACCCGGCGGTGGAACTGATACGCCAGGTGATTGCGCATAAAGATGAGAACCGAATGCAGAGTTATGATTATACGGAGTATAAACAATACGAAAAGCTGGAGTTCTCTTTTATCAACGTCTCCGAAAAGCTGACCCAGCGTAAGCTGATGCGTCCGTATAAATTTTATTTCGACAACAAGGATACAACCAGTTCTCCCGGAAAGTCGCTGTTGCCGGTTTACCTTGAGGAGAAACTGACGCAAACTTATTTCCGGAAGAATCCCGAGAAAACCAAGAAGATAGTTGAGGGCGAAAAAAAGGTAAACATCATCAACTTTGTGGATGAAGAGGGAGTGAATACCTATCTCAACCGCATGTATGCCGAGGTGGATATCTACTCAAACAACATCTTTTTGATGACCAACCAGTTCCTGAGCCCTATTGCAGATGCCGCCCCAACTTTTTATAAATTTTTCATTACCGACACTATCGAGGTGGACCACAGGAAGTTGGTCGAACTAAGCTTTACGCCGCGTAACGGGAATGATATATTGTTTGAAGGGTTGATCCTGGTCACCCTCGACGGACGCTACTCAGTGCAAAAAGCGCGACTATCTGTTAATAAGAACATCAACTTGAATTGGGTACGCGGTATGTCTGTTGACCTGGCCTATGAGGAAAACCCCGATGGGCGTTATCATTTGAGCAAAAGTGATATGAAGGCCGACTTTGGCCTTAATAAAAATGGCAACAAAGGTATTTTTGGTGAGCGCACGATATCCTATCAAAACTACCTGGTAAATACGCCGCGACCAGATAGCGTGTACGCCGGCGATCAGCTGGTGATCAAAAAAAGCGCTTTAAAGCGGGGCGATCAATTTTGGTTGGATAGCCGTGGCCGCGACACGCTGACCAGGATAGAGGCGGGTGTGTACAAGAATATCGATACCCTGCAAACTATCCCGGCCTATAAAAGGACAATGGATATTATTACCCTGGTTGCTACCGGGTTTAAATCATTCGGCCCTTTCGAGATGGGGCCATTCGGTACGTTTTACAGCTTTAATGATGTTGAAGGATCACGGCTGAGGCTGGGCGGCCGCACCACTACCGATTTTAGTACCCGTTATTACCTGGAGGCTTACGGAGCTTATGGGTTTAAGGATGAAAAATTTAAATACCTGCTCAGCGCCGCCTATTCATTTAATAACAAGTCGATTTATAAATTCCCTCTTAGTTATATTAAAGCAACTGTTCAGTACGAGGCGAAAATACCAGGCGAGGAGATATCCTTTGCGCAGCAGGATGCTTTGTTCCTGTCGTTTACCCGCGGTGTTAATGATAAATTTCTTTACAACCAATACTACAAACTGGATTATGTAAACGAATTTGAAAACCACTTTTCTTATTCGCTCGGCTTCAAAAGCTGGCAGCAAACTCCCGCCGGATCGTTATATTTTATCAACGGGGCAAATGGCTCACCTAACATCGTTCACGATGTAACGACATCTGAATTTTCGCTTAACCTGCGGTATGCGCCGCATGAACAATTGGTGCAGGGTAAACAGTATCGCATTACCATTCCAAGTAAATATCCCGTACTCAACCTGGATTACAGGCAGGGAGTAAAGGGCCTGTTTGGTGGCGATTATAATTACAAAAGCCTGATGGCCCGCCTCGACAAGCGCTTTTATTTATCGCAATTGGGCTATGCTGATCTTTCTGTGCAGGGCAGTTACCTGTTTGGACAGGTGCCGTTCCCGTTGTTAAGCATTCACCAGGCCAACCAAACGTATACGTATGATTTTCATTCCTATAACCTGATGAATTTCCTCGAGTTTGTAAGCGACCATTACGCCGCCGCCCAGTTCGAGTATACGCCAAACGGGTTTTTCTTTAACAAAATACCCCTGCTCAAAAAATTGAAATGGCGCGAGGTTGTTGGGATAAAAGCTATTTATGGCGGTCTGCGCGATGAGAACAACCCGGCGTTGCA